>Ga0206916_1003_pt1 | contig 103739 bp, 95 predicted proteins | sample Alteio_BWOrgHeat_71_FD_152957 | JGI IMG/M metagenome (GOLD analysis project Ga0206916, IMG submission 152957) | Enriched cells from forest soil in Barre Woods Harvard Forest LTER site, Petersham, Massachusetts, United States -... | ecosystem: Environmental > Terrestrial > Soil > Temperate forest >... | reverse complement strand
GTATCCTGCACCGGGAAGAAACCTTTCGGGATAATGATGTAGAGAAAAACTGTCAGGGCGAGCGTTGCGGTGGCGACCAGCAAGGTAAGCGACTGATTATCCAGCACCCAGTCAAGGCGACGGCCATACCAGTCAACAGTAATGTCAAACCACGATTTCTTGGGCTCTTTTTCAACTTTATGTTGTTTCAAAAGCTTGGCGCAGAGCATGGGCACCAAAGTCAGTGATACGACAGCGGATATCAGGATGGTCACTGACAAAGTGATGGCAAATTCACGGAAGAGTCTGCCGACAACATCGCTCATGAATAGCAACGGTATGAGCACGGCAATCAGGGAAATAGTCAGCGACACAATCGTAAAGCCGATTTCGCCTGCGCCTTTAAGTGCGGCGTCAAGCGGTTTGTCGCCTTTCTCGATATAGCGCGAGATATTCTCGATCATCACAATCGCGTCATCGACCACAAAGCCGGTGGCAATCGTCAGTGCCATCAAAGACAGGTTGTTCAGGCTGAAACCCGCCAGATACATCACTGCAAAAGTACCGACGATAGAGAGTGGTACCGAAAGGCTTGGGATGATCGTCGCGGGGATATTGCGTAGGAAGACAAAGATCACAGCGACAACCAACGCCACCGCCAATAGCAATTCAATTTCCACATCATGCACGGAGGCGCGAATAGTCGTGGTGCGGTCGGTTAACACAGCAACATCGACTGTCGGCGGCAGGCCTGCTTTTAAGCTTGGCAGTAATTTCTGGATATTATCGACGACGGCAATAACATTGGCGCCCGGCTGCTTTTGTACATTGAGAATTACCGCTGGCGTCGCGTTCATCCATGCGCCCAACCGCGTATTTTCTGCACTATCTACCGTATCGGCTACGTCGCGCAGCCGAACCGGCGAGCCATTCTTATAGGCAACGATGATGCTTTTATATTCCTCAGCGCTCTTTAACTGATCGTTGGCATTGATGGTGTAGGCGCGGGTAGGACCGTCGAAATTACCTTTCGGCGTATTGACATTGGCGTTGCTTATAGTTGTGCGCAAATCGTCAATGTTCAGCCCGTAAGCCGCCAGTGCCTGCAAATTGGCTTCAATCCGCACGGCGGGGCGTTGGCCGCCGCTGATGCTCACCAGACCGACACCTGGCAGCTGCGATATTTTTTGCGCCAGCCTTGTGTCGGCTAAATCTTCAACTTGTGTAAGCGGCAGGGTTTTGGAGGTGATCGCCAGCGTCAAAACCGGTGCATCGGCGGGATTAACCTTAGCATAGATCGGCGGTGCGGGCAGATCGGCAGGAAGCAAATTGCCTGCGGCATTAATAGCGGCCTGAACTTCCTGTTCCGCGATATCCAGATTGAGGTTCAGGTTGAATTGCAGCGTCAGTACCGATGCGCCTGCCGCGCTGATCGATGACATCTGGTTCAGGCCCGGCATCTGGCCGAACTGCCGTTCCAGCGGCGCAGTCACTGCCGATGTCATCACCTCCGGGCTGGCGCCGGGATAGAAGGTCTGCACCTGAATAGTAGGGTAATCGACCTCGGGAAGGGCGGACAGAGGCAGAAAACGATAGGCTACAATACCGACCAGAAGGATCGCCGCCATCAGCAGCGAAGTTGCTACGGGGCGGAGGATAAACGGCCGCGACGGATTCATTTTACAGAAACTTCAGCGCCGTCGCGCAGTTTGTCGGCGCCGTCGGTGACCACTTTTTCATCCGGCGCGAGGCCGTCAGTAATAGAGACAATATCGCCTTGCGATGGCCCCAATTTTACCGGACGCAATTCTACTTTGTTGTCATCTTTCAAGACGTATACATAGGTGCCGGGCGTGCCGCGTTGAATGGTGGCCGAGGGAACCAGCGTCGTATCGTGCACGGTATTAACCAGCAAAACGATATTGACGAACTGGTTTGGGAATAGTGCGCTATCTGTATTGTCGAATTGTGCGCGTAGCTTAATCGTACCTGTCGCAGTGTCGATCTGGTTGTCGGTTGATACCAGTTTGCCTTCCGCTAGCTTGGTGGTCTGATTGCGGTCATAAGCAGTAACGGTTAGTTCCGCACCTTCGCTGAGGCGTTTCATGATCGCGGGTAGGTCGTCTTCGGGCAGCGTGAAAAGGGTTGTGATTGGCTGCAGTTGCGTAAGGGTCACCAAGCCGTTGGCATCCCCCACCTGCACATAATTGCCTTGATCGACTTGCCGTAAGCCAACGCGGCCTGTAATAGGCGCGGTGATATGGCAATAAACCAGATTTAGCTTGGCGCTATCGATCTGCGCCTGATCGCTTTGCACGGCACCCTGATATTGCTCGACCAGAGATTGCTGCGTATCGAGCTGTTGCTTGGCGATGGAATCTTCGGCCACAAGTTTTTTGTACCGTGCCAGATTAAGCTCCGCTTCTTTCAGCAGAGCCTGATCATGTACCAGAGTGCCGCGGGCTTGCTGCAGCGCCAGTTCATAAGGACGTGGATCGATTTCCGCAAGGAAATCACCCTTTTGCACAATCTGCCCTTCTTTAAAGGCGATCTGCACAAGCTGACCGTTGATCTGCGTGCGCACCACAATATTGGCCAGCGGCGTTACGGTGCCGAGTCCCTGACGCGTGACGGCGATGTCGCCTTTTTGTGCCGCGGTGACACTGACGGGGGTAGGGCCGCCGTCGGCGCCACCTCTTTTGCCACCATGTCCGGTGGTCTGGGCGTTAGACGTTTGCACAAACCAGACAGCAAAAACCGTTCCTAATAAGACTGGAATTATCCACAACAGACGTCGCCACGAAGAAGAAGGCGGACGATTTTGTGTCATGCTGGTTGCTCGCTAAGGAGGGGTAAATGCGGCGCGTAACAAAGGCTTACGCCCTTATCCTTAAGTAGGTCAATATCGGTTAATCATGGCATCAAAAAGGCGTAACGAGACCTCGAACCCGTTTTTATCAACAGCAAGAAATTGCTTTAAAGACTGCTATTAAAGGATTTGCGTCATGCGCCGACTTCTAATAAACTCAGATTCGCCTTATGACATACATGTTTTTGGCCTTGCCAAAACAGGTTAGTTATATGCAACATTGATTTTGTAAGCCTTCCCATCAACAACACTAAGGAATAAGCCTATGGCAACTGCAACTCAGCCTACCGTAACCCTCAAGCATCTTTCAGCTGATCTGGCCGATAAGTTCGATATGCCAAAGAAGCAGATGAATCAGGTAACGGAAGATCTGATCACTCTGGTGGTCAAGAATCTGAAGAAGGGTAACCGCATCCGCATTTCCGGCCTCGGCATCCTGCAAGTTCGCAAGCGCGCTGCACGCATGGGCCGCAATCCTGCTACGGGCGAAGCTATTTCGATCCCAGCGAAGAAGAAGATCGCTTTCCGCGCAAGCAAGGAACTGAAAGAAGCCGTAGGCAAATAAGCCACGACTTTATAAGGTCTTTAAGGTTAAGGGCGGCTTCGCAAAAGCCGCTCTTTTCTTTTGCGCGTATGGCAGCTATAGAAACGGGCTTCCTGGTGCGGAGGAGTGGCCGAGTGCCCTGCGGGAAAAGACCGCAAACTTCTTTTAATCCGGCGGCAGCAGGACCGAAGTTACTTGAAGTGCAGTGCTTACGGAGGAGGGGTGGCCGAGTGGTTGAAGGCGCTCGCCTGGAAAGTGAGTGTACGGCGAAATCCGTACCGTGAGTTCGAATCTCATCCCCTCCGCCATTGCTTATTGATTTGACCTGATTTTCTGACTCTCGGTGATTTCTTCCCATCATGATTACCATCAGCAAGATGATGCGCGTTTTTTGTCATAGTCCCGAACTAGTGGATGCCTGTCTGCATGATCGTCTCCAACAATCAAAAAAATAATCCGCTGCATGGCATCACTCTGCAAGCGATTTTAGAGAAGTTAGTGGCGCGGTATGGTTGGGATGAATTGAGTGAACGCATCAATATTCGGTGTTTCAGTCATGACCCGAGCATTACGTCAAGTTTAAAATTTCTTCGTACGACACTTTGGGCCCGCACGAAAGTAGAAGAGCTCTATGTGCAACTACTCTATGAAGAGGGCGCGACGCGACAGTAGCGACAGCCATGAGGTTTTGCCTCGTAGAGCGGGCATAGCTTGCTGCATCACGGACGCAAAGAAGCCGTCAAAAAAATTAACATAATGGGAACTTATGCGTTAGCCTATTTCTACTTTGAGGACATGTTTTAAACCATCATCAACCAACTGGATTCGACTGTCTTGTAAGGGATAAATTTTCCCATCCAGATCCACGGAAATGGTCTCAGTGTTGGTACCCACCTTCTTCACTTGAAGGAAATAGATCGTGGATTTATAGTGGAACGTTATTTCATATCCGGACCAGTTTTTTGGCAGTGACGGATGAATACGTAAGAAGGATCCTTCTTTATAAAAGCCTAGTATCGATTCAAGGCCTGTACGGTACATCCAACCGGAGGAGCCTGTATACCAGGTCCAGCCACCACGCCCTACATGCTGCGGATTGGCATAAATATCAGCCGCCACAATATAGGGCTCAACTTTGTAGCGGTAGCTTGCGGCGCGCGAACTCGAATGATTAATAGGATTGAGCATACTGAACAAATTGAAAGCTTTATCAGCGTCTCCTAATTTATTAAGTGCGATTACTGACCATAAAGCGGCATGGGTATATTGCCCGCCATTCTCGCGGATGCCCGGCGGATACCCTTTGATATAGCCAGGGTCCAGGGGAGTATGGTCAAAGGGCGGCGTGAACAAAAGGGCAATGCCGTCATCAGGTTTAATGAGATATTGCTCCACCGCCTTCATTGAGCGCACCTGATGTTCAGGATTGCCAGCACCGGATATGACAGCCCAGGATTGGGCGATGGAATCGATCCTGCATTCCGCGCTCGAAGCTGAGCCGAGCGGCGTACCGTCATCATAAAAGCCGCGCCGGTACCATTCACCGTCCCAGGCTTCATTCTCGAGCGCCGCCTTTAAGGTGTTTGCATGCTGCTGCCAGCGCGCGACATGTTCAGGGGCTATCGGCTCAACCACATCCGCAAATTCTTTAATCACAGTCAGCAGGAACCAGCTCAGCCAAACGCTCTCGCCTTTGCCTTTAAGGCCGACACGGTTCATGCCGTCATTCCAGTCGCCGCCACCGAACAGGCTGAGACCATGCTCACCCACTGCTAGCCTTTGATCGATACTTAAAACGCAATGTTCAAAAAGCGTAGCACTTTGATCTGAACGCGTAGCGAGGAAGTACGCTTCATGCTGGTCTTCTTTCAGGACCGGACCTTGAAGGAAAGGGACATTTTCGTTGAGAATGCTGGTATCGCCCGTCACCTTCACATAATAAGCCGTTACATAGACGAGCCACAAAGGATCGTCTGAGAAGCGTGTGCGCACGCCCGCGCCGGCATCTTTGTCCGATGGCAACCACCAATGCTGAACATCACCCTCACGGAATTGACGGCTGGCGGCCACCAATAAATGGGCTCTCGTCCAATCAGGCTGATGTAACGCAAGCGCCATCATATCTTGTAATTGATCGCGGTAACCGTAAGCGCCGCTTGTCTGGTAAAATGCAGAACGTGCCCAGGCGCGGCACACAATGGTTTGGTAGAGCAGCCAGCCATTATGCATAATATCGAAGGCGCGGTCAGGCGTGCGCAGCTGAATTTGGCCCAGCAAGTTGTTCCAGTAAGCCTTGACCTCTTCCAGAACAAGAACAGGGTTCGCATGCCGGTAGGTTTGCAATAAGTCCTTGAGGTCAACGTTATCGGCCGCGTCGCCTAAGAGAATTGTGATTTCAATTTCTTCTCCTGGCCTTAGCTCCACCTCTCTTTGCAGTACGCTGCAGGGATCGTAACCGGCGCCCGTTTTACCCGACAGAACATGGCCGGTTGTCAGAACAAAGGGGCTATGAAGGGCACCATTACGGCCAATAAATTCGCGCCTGTCAGCCGTCCAGCTTAACTTGTCGCCCGACATCGACACAAAAGCAATGCGTTTGCCAAAATGGTTGTCCCAGACGTTACGCGCCGTCATAACATTATTGGTGAGGTCCATTTCCGTCGTAATCTGCGATACGGATGAGCTGCGCGATGGGCCCAAAACCCACTCAACGTAAGAAGTGACAGATAAGCGCCGTGTTGCGCCTGTTGTATTGTGGATTTTCAGATGTGAAATTTTGACCGAATCCTGCAACGGCACAAATTGTGTCAGTGATGATTTCAGCCCGTAACAGATTGTTTCAAACTGGCTGTACCCAAAACCATGCCGCGCGATATAACTAACGCCGTCTTTGCGGATCGGCGTTGCGGTCGGCGTCCACACAGCGCCACTATCCAGATCACGAATATAAATGATGTCGTTGGCTTCATCGCTGACAGGATCATTGGACCAGGATGTCAGTTTATATTCGCGGCTATTGATGGCCCAGCTGTAACCCGCACCTTCCGATGAAACCTGGAAGCCGAATTTCCGGTTGGCGATAACATTAATCCATGGCGCTGGCGTAAATTGGCCGGGCTCAAGGATGATGACATATTCCCTGCCCTTATCGGCAAAGCCGCCCATACCATTGAAAAATTCGAGTGCCGGATGCGGCAAAGCCGGGGAGGTTGATTTCGGCGCGCGTTTTTGAAGGCGTGGCACCAGAATGGCGTTTTCATCACGAAGCTGGAAAGCAAGCTGTTCAGCCAGACTGCCGCGATGCCCGACAATGACAGCGCGCGCAATGGTGTGCAGCAATAAGCGCGCACCGGCTGAAACCTGATCGCCGCGCAGAACAAAAATATTGCCCTTCAAGCCTTCGCTGGCGCGCGGCAGAACCTGATTGGTGCGCACCAGCAATTCAATCTCATTCTGCAAATCTTCCAAATAAGATGTCGGCTGTTCATTGAGAATGACAAGATCAACTTCCAAGCGCTTCATTGACCAATAGCTATGGGCGCGTACCATTTGCCGCAGCGTCTTCAAATCGCTTGATACGTCAATGCGCATAAGAACGATCGGCAGGTCACCTGATATTCCCGCCGACCACAGGTTGGATTGCGCACCCGCACCACGGACAAGACTTTCACCGCCTGGCCGCAAACTACGATCTGAATAAAATACGTGATTGGCAAGCCGCTGGAATAAATGCGCCTCTTCCGGCGTCATGCCGAGATGCTGATATTGCAGCTGGGCTTGTGTCCAGGCGCGCGCGGCAGCGCGATTATAAGCATTCGGCACTTTATATTTTTCAGCCAGCTCCAAGGCTTTCGCACGTGATGTCGTTGTTAATGTCCAGAATGCCACATGAGCCTGCGCACCAGGTTCAATACGTACACGGCATCGCAAGCTTAAGATAGGATCGAGCACTGTTCCGGTGGTCTCATTTAAGGGGCGGCCGTCGAGACTTTGCGGATTTCGCGGTGTACGGCCACGACCCAAGAAGCGCGCACGGTCCGTTTCATATTGAAGGTTGCCTACGACATCCCCACCGACTGAGACAATATGCACGGCCCATACAGGCGGTTCATCTGGACTACGTAGGCGCCGTGTCGCAAGCAAGGCACCTACATCCGCGACAAACTCGGTCTGGACAAATAATTTCGAAAAAGCGGGATGGGCAATATCGGCTGCCTGCTGTGCCAGCACGAGTTCAGTATAAGAGGTAAATTCGATCTCGCGCGTTTCATTGCCACGATTCACAAGCGTGATGCGCCTGCATTCACCGTCGTCTTCTGACGACACAACGACATTCATTGTTGTCATCAGACTGCCATCGCGGCGCTTAAATTCGGCGTGATCTTCGAAGAAAGCGACATTGTAGCTGTCAGGATCAACACACACGGGCTGATAGGTTGCAGACCATACTTTTCCATTCTGGGTGTCACGCAGATAAATATAACTGCCCCAAGGATCGCGGGTACTGTCTTCACGCCAACGTGTGACGGCCAAATTACGCCATTGGCTGTAACCTGAACCTGCTGCCGTTAACATGACGCCATATTCGCCGTTGGATAAAAATTGCGTTCGCGGCATAGCTGTATGCGGCGTTCTGAAGATGCGTGGATTGGTCGGTACGATTTCGCGAATATGTGAAACAGCCTCGACTTCTTCCGATCGTGGATGGGCAATGGCGATATTGCGTGGCGGCACTTCCTGCAAAAGCAGTTCAGTTGCCTTGATCAGCGGGTCGGCATGGAAACGATCGCGCATCCGCCCGTCCTGAAGCACATTCAGGATCGCCACCAAACTCATCCCTTGATGGTGGGCCATATAAGTCCGCACAATTGCAACTTCAGCCCCTTCTGGCAAACGCTTGCTGGTGAAATCGAATGCCTCAAACCAGCCGTAGGTGCCGCGTCCGCCCATCGCCTCGATACGTTCCAGATTTTCGAGCGCCGCCTGCGGATTGATCATAGCCGCTAGAGCCGATGCATAAGGCGCAATCACAATATTTTCACTAAGGCCCCGTTTCAATCCAAGACCCGGTACGCCAAAACTGGAATATTGATAAGTGAATTCAAAATCGCGTGCATTATAGGCGGACTCCGAAACGCCCCAAGGCACACCGCGTTCAGCGCCGTAATCAATTTGGCGTCTGACAACCATACGGTTTGTTTGGCCAATGAGGCTTTCATCCGGCTCATGCATGATGAGCGACGGCATCAGATATTCGAACATTGATCCTGACCAGGATACAAGGACCGAGCGGTAATCCACAGCGGTTACGGTACGGCCCAAACGAAACCAGTTATGGGCTGAAATATCGCCCTTTGCGATTGCTACAATACTTGCCAACCGCGCTTCAGACGCTAACAAATCATAATGATTGGTATCGAGGGTACTGTCATCAACCCGGTAACCGATCGCTAAAAGCTGCCGCTTTTTATCAAGCAAAAACCCGAAATCCATCTCGTCGAACAGCTCAACGACCGTATACATCAGCTCCAGCGCCCGATTGGTGTGGTAATGGGCAGCATCGTTGCCGTTGCATAAGGTTTGCCGCAAAAAGTGGAATGGCTCTTTTAAAACAGCTGCACCATCTTTCAGATGCGCCTCTATTAAAGCTTCAGCATCAATGCATAAAGCAGGAATTTCACCAAGCGTCGGAATTTTGCCCGTCAATAAGTGGGCAAGTTTCTGTGGTAATTTCTCAGCCAGTTGAGGGTCTTCAAAAATGGCCGACAACCATGGGGTAAAGTGATGCAAGTCTTTCAGATGACCAAGGACCGCTGCCTGCAATTCCTGGCACCAGTGCAAAATGTCGGCATTGAGACTGTCCGGCTTGTTGCCCGTTTCCGCATAGGCGGTGGCGCTTAAATCCATAAAAGTTGCGGCCAAAACTCTTAATTCACTTAATATTTGATAACTCGCGAGCAAACTCAGTGGCCCTGCTTGAGGCTGCTCAAGCGTCATCTCAATCTTGATCAAAACTTCTGTTAAATAACGGCGAGTGGCACTTTCATTATCTTTGGGTAGTTTGTCGAAAACCCGGCGTGTTAATTCCACGACATCGGCAAGACCTGCCAGCCAACTGCTGTTAAGCACAGGCCATTCGCCTACATCATGGCACACCTGCTTAATGATGATGAGGTAACCGGCAAGATTGCCGCTATCGACAGAAGAAATGTAGCGCGGCAGTAAAGGTTTTAAAGTGGTCGTGTCATACCAGTTATAGAAATGGCCGTTGAAACGTTCCATGCGTGCCAGTGTGTCCAGCGTGGCTGACAATTTTATCAAAGTCTCGTCCGCGCTTAGCCAGCCAAAATCATGCGCCGTCACAATCGATAAAAGATAAAGTCCGATATTTGTTGGCGATGTGCGGTGTGCGATAACCGGTACGGGATCTTCCTGAAAATTATCGGGCGGCAGGTGGTTTTCTTGGGCCGTCACAAAGCGCGCGAAAAAGCGCCAAGTCGCACGGGCGATAAGACGAAATTCCTGTTTTTCCTCAGAATCTAACCCTTTAATGCGGAAACGCAATCCGGTGCGGCTGACAATTTGCGCAACGGCCGGTGCCAAAACCCATAGCAGCAAAAAGAGTGCGGCAACGGACCAGGTCACAAAGGGCATTAGCGTTAGAACAAAAATAGCACTAGCCGCTAGGGCGACGCTGCCAAACATATAAATATAGAAATCAGCGATGTTGCGATGCTGACTGACTTTCGTTTCAGCTGCCGTCACCCATTCAAGAAGATTGCGGCGTGAAATCGTAAGCCGCCAGAGCGTGCGGCCAATAGCATCGATCATGAGCCATGCCTGATGCGGCAAGAACGTCATCATAAGGATGATCTGTTCGGCGGTACGAACAGCATCCTTGCAAACCGTCAACATATGACTTGATTTCGAAGCACCGCGCTTGGGTATCAGACCTTCTAAAAATCCGAGAATAAGCGGCATCGATAGGGCGCTGACGATCAGAGCAGTCCAAAGACATGAAGCTTTCAGGGGGAAAGTCCAGCCGATGACCAAGGCAAGTGTCGCGAAAGGGGCAGTGAAAGTGCGCCGCAGATTATCGACCATTTTCCAATGACCAAGTGCAGGCATGTCATTTGAAAATTTGCCGAAAATCCACGGCCATAACTGCCAGTCACCGCGCGCCCATCTGTGCTGCCGGGAACTGGCAACGTCATAACGCGAAGGAAACTCTTCCATGACCTCAATGTCAGAAGCAAGTCCGGCACGTGCAAAAGTACCTTCCAGCAAATCATGACTAAGCACGGCATTTTCAGGAATTCGGGCGGTGACTGATCCTTCAAAAGCATCGACATCATAAATGCCTTTACCTGTAAAAGATCCTTCTTCAAACAAATCCTGATAAACATCCGAAATGGCGAAGGCATAAGGATCAATGCCACTAGCGGTGTAGAAGATGCGCTGAAAAATGGAATTGGTCAGATCTTGCGGCAGACAGGATGCGACGCGAGGCTGCAAAATGCCGTAGCCTTCGACAACATAACCAGTTGAAGGGTTAATCCATGCGCGGTTGAGTGGATGGGCCATCTTGCCCACTAGCCTTTTCACAGCACCGCGCGGCAACCTTGTGTCAGAATCAAGTGTGATGACGTAGCGCACACCTTCTGGGGGTTTTGTAAAGCCATCAACATTCGTTAAGAAAGTCGTGTCCGTTGCGCCACGTAAAAGTTTATTGAACTCATGCAATTTGCCGCGTTTGCGCTCCCAACCCATCCATTTTTCTTGACGAGGATTCCATAGGCGTCGCCGATGAAACAAAAAGAAACGTTGTTCACCCTCCGGCATAGGATGCCGGAGGTTCAGTTGCTTCATGGCTTCCACGGCAACTGCAAGTTGGACTTGATCGTTCGCAACCGTTTCACTATCCGCATCTTTCCAATCGGATAACAACGCGAACCCTAAGTCACCATCGGCATTACTCAAATAATGGACTTCGAGTTGTTCAATTTGTTCCTTGATATCTTCCAGATTGGAAAACAGGGTTGGTATCACCACCATTGTGCGAAATTTGGAAGGTATGCCTTCACGCAACGCCATCCCCGGCAAAATAGTCGGCGCAAAAAAGGATATAACCAAACGGTTGATGATTGTAATGGCGGCTTCCCAAGCTGGAAAAAAGACCGCGCATGAAAGGACTAGCAAAACCCAAAGAGGATGTTTGTGTGTTCCTGCTAGCCCTGCTTCGATGATAAGCGTTACCAGCAGGATGTTCGCGATTATATAGATTGTAAAATTGATGGTTGGGTTGGCGCGTATAATCTTGTCGCGCAACGTCGGGCGATAACGAATGGCTTTTTCTAAGGCAGGCGTACCTTTATCAATCAGAAAGTAGCCCGGCTCACGCGCACGGTTCGTTTCCATCGCGTTGGACAAGGATCGTCCGTCCGTCCTTTGCTCGGCCTCTGCCATTTTGAGAGCCTGCTCGACAACATCCAGTTCAGAAAAGGGGGATCGTTTTGCCAAACGCTCGATCGCGCGGCGATATAAATTGCGCGTCTGCAAATCCATATCACCAAAATCGCTTTCTGCACGCAAGCGCTGATCCACCAGACTTACGCTTTCGAAAAAATGCACCCAATCAAATGTTGAGAGCGCGCGCATGCTGGTAATGATGTTGCGCACGGTAACCGTTAAAGCGCCTTGATTTTGGTGTTCGCGGCGAACAACTTCTTCGACGGATGTTCCCTCTCTGTGCAATCGCTCATCCATGCGTTGAACGAAAGGCAAAACATGGGAATCCTGATCGCGCAGGCGCTGGATCAATTGCACGGAAAATGCCGACGACAGCGCTGCTTTATCGATACGCCGCAGTTCCTGCTCAAGTGCACTAGGATCGGCACTCACAAAATTAATAATGCGCTCAGCAAGAAGGTCGGCGGCAGCTCGCGCCTGGCGATCTTCAATAATCAGCGCCGCTGCTCTGCGCAGATTTTCAACGAGGGCAATGCGCAAAGTTACGGCAACCGCCCACAATTCGCCGATGTTAAGGGGTTGTATGTTCTGATACGCAGAAAGAAAAGTTTTCAACAGCTCGGGAGTGAAAAAACTGTCTGTATGCGCAACATAGGCCCAGGCTATACCGTAAACACGAGGGTATCCCGCGAGATGCCCTTCCGCCAGTTTTGGTAATTGCAGATAATATTGGGGTGGTAAGTCATTGCGAATGTCGCGAATTTGCTCTTCAAGCACAAAATAATTATCCACCAGCCATTCGGCAGCTGGTGGCAACTCGGATGCCTCATCGATAGCCTTGCTTATGCGACGATAAATGTCTCGCAATAAATAGTCGTTTTCTTGCAGAGATTTTTCGAGCAGCCTTTTGCGCGTCGGACGTGCCGCTAATTTATGAGATACAGCCAAGCTTTCAGCATGTTGCTCAAATCTTTCAGCGGTGAAGATTTCACTACGAATGATACGTTCATGGCGGGGTACATTGTACTTACGGAATTTCTTTCTCAAAGGCAAAACCATAGGACCCCGTAGTACAAAGGATAAAGCGACAAGGCACTTGATAAATACAAGCGTACGCTTCTATTGAAAGGCGCGTTAGCAAAAGATTACGTTGAGTATGTGGGTCAAAACTTCGGCAAACCGGATGGTATGGATACTATTTGGGCTGGTTTGCGCATATACGAAGGCCATCTTCTCCAACACTTGCATGGTGGAGCGTGGAAGCGAACGAAGAGAAGTTATTCACTTTGCTGCTCATATAGTTTTGAGCAAAGGCGGGAACCGCAATAGTGAAAGCAAAGGCAAAGGCAACAAAAGCAGCTTTTTTCATACTAACAACCTCAAAGATAATTTTCTGTTATCGTGTAACGTGTCCATAAATACTAAGAAGCTGCCAAATAAGACATATGCTATGCGAACCAAAAGTATAAGCGGAGCATAAACGGGCGCCCCATTCTCTTGCAGTGGTGGATTCAGGTATTTCTTGTAACGCTACTGGCTACCGCTAAGCGTTGTCATGGAAAGTAGGCCTGTTCCTACGAAAGAATTCCCTGAGATTCTTAAAAATTTCCCTGTTCTGCTTCCTGGGAATTTTTGATCGACAAGAAGCTAAGCGCCCATTATAGCTTAGGAAATTGGGGCTGGCTGGTAGGCAACAAGTCAGAAATTCGTAAAATTCCCTGTAATTTTCTTGTTATCAGGGAATTGCGGCGGAGAGGATTTATCGACTGACTGGGCGACCATCATTTATCAGCTCATGAAATCCTCTAAATTTTATCACCCCATAACCAGCTTGGCGTTTGTGAGGAAGTTTGGCTCTTCTTGAAAAATTTGAAACTGATTTTGGCGTCATTCAGGTTATACGTTCAAAACGTGACGGGACCGTATCCTATTATCAGAATGGCTGTTTTCACAGTCAGGCCAACGGGCAGGGCACAAGTGTTTGCGCTTATGTTCATGTCATTCAGGAAATCATTCGGCAGGCGCATGCCCGGCATGTCCTGATCATCGGCTGTGCCGGCGGGACGCTGGCCACGATGCTGCGCCGGTTGCATTGCCGAGTGACTGTCGTCGATATCAACCCCGTGGCCTTTGCCATAGCACGGCGCTATTTCCGGTTGCCGCAGGATGTGCGTTGTATCCGCCGGGACGGCATTGCCTATCTCCGCAACTCGCGTAGGAAATATGACGCTGTGGTGGTGGATGTGTTCAGTTCTGACAATGGTATTCCGCAGAGCTTTGTAACGGAAAGTTTCTTTCGCAAGGTCGGGCGCGTGCTCTCGCCCGCCGGATTGATGATCATGAATGTGATCACTGCGGATGATAACGACCGCCGCGCCGACATTATTGCCCGGCAGGCGCAGCTATCCGGCATGGATATCACGCTGTTCGACTGGCCGGGGGAGAAAGACCGCAACAGCCTGATTGTCAGTGGCATGACACAACATATGCATATTCCATCCGGGCATGAGCCAGCCTGGATCAAGGCGGATCTGAAAGGTCTTATTCGCCGTAAGCCAAAGAAACGTGCTTTTGGATGAAGTCAATGCAAAAGGAAGCGAGACATTATTGAATTTTTACGAGCGCTTCCGCCAATCCTTGGATAAATGGCTAGCGGAGGTATTAAATGCGTGGATTAAGCATCGGTGTGATTATCGGCATTATTCTGATTGTGTACTGGTATGTGCATGATCATCCGGGCGTTCTTCCACCCGCGAAACAGGGTTCGCTTTATTCTGTGCAGATTGATGTCTAATTAAAAAAGCGCAGGAAGCTGAGCCTCCTGCGCTTTTTCATTAGGATAAGTTTAAGCAGCTTTAATTGCTGCGCCGTTCGCCATTAAAATGGAACGGGCAACCTGGGTCTGCGCATCATTATTGGTGTGGGCAATAATGACGGCTTTGCCGGCTTTGATCTCGTCTTCGTATTTCTTGGATTCAGCGGCTGAGATGCCAGCAGCAGAAAGCGCGCCAGCCAGACCACCGAGAGCTGCGCCTGTGCCGACACCCGTAAGCATCGCGACCAGCGGGCCAACAACCAGAAGTGAAGCACCAGGAATAACGACGCCGCCAACCATTGTCAGGCCAGCCAGTAGGGCGCCGAGAACGCCGCCGGTACCTGCACCGATAGCAGTATCAACCACAGCGCGGTCGCCTGCATCTTTAGTAGCTGCAGAGAAGTGAGTTTTGGTTTTATCCGACATCACGAGGCTGATGTCATCTTTGGTGAGTCCTGCAGATAGCAGATCAGCAATGACCTGATTTGCGAGAGGGGCTGTTTCAATAATTCCAACGATATGAGCCATAATTTTCTCCTGATGATGGTGTGATAGAAATTTAAACTGTCACAAGGCCCATAAGCGCAAAATAACTGAGGGGGGCGGATTCGTTGTTTTTATGTAAGGCACTCCAAATATGAGAAGTGCATTGCACAAATACAGGCGTGTTCTTCAATATGTTGTGCGGAGTGGTATTTTACATCCCACCGTATGTTATTCCGTATTTTACTGAGCAAAATCATTTTTTTATTAAATTCGCTGTGAAATTTTATTATAATTACCCATCGCAGCCAGTGGAATCCTTTCAGGAGTGATTTATGGTCGGTTCATCTGACAACTTTCTTATGCGACGTGCCACACCTATCGCCATCGGGACGATTACTCTTTTAATGGTAATCGCGGCTTTCGTTTTCTATCAACAAAATTTATCAGGTACGGCTGCCAGAGGCTGGGTCAACCATACATATGAAGTGAAGGGCCATATCCAGCAGCTTATGAACAAGCTTATCGATGCTGAAGTCGGTGAGCGTGGTTATATTTTTACTGGCGACGAAAGATTTCTGGATCCATATAAAGACGCGCTTAGGGATTCCTCCAATGCCCGCCCCAAAAGTGATGGGCTGGAACAGCACCATTCCATTGCCGAAGAACAGGAGATCCTCAGACGCCTGACATCGGACAATCCCGTACAGCAGCAAAATCTTGATGACACGGACAGTAATATAAAGGAATTTCTGACCTATCTGGATAGTGCAATTACTCTACGCAGAACGGACAGTTCTCAGGCGGTTCTTCAGAAAATCGACTTGCGCCATGGCAAGGAGTTGATGGATCAACTCCGCAATATGATCAGAATTATGACCGCCGAAGAAAATCACCTGCTCACTTTGCGTGTGCAGGCTGATGAAGCTACCACCCGGCAAAACAGCGTAATGATTTTTACAGGCGTTGCCGCATTTTATATTGCCATGGTGCTGGCGGTATGGATTTACCAGCGCGCCCGGCAACGCGCGCAAACTGAGTTGTTGCGTTACACGCAACAACTGGAACGTAGTGAAGAAGAATTGAAGATGCAGCAGGAGGAACTAAAAGCCTCCAACGAAGAAATCGAGGCTTCCAACGAGGAGCTGGAAGAACAGAATGCGCAGATTAAGCAGCAGGCCGAGGAGATCGAACGAAGCCGTCAGCTGGTCGAAGAAAAAGCGCAGGAAGTCGAACTGGCCAGCAAATATAAATCCGAATTTTTGGCTAATATGTCGCATGAATTGCGCACGCCATTGAATAGCCTGCTTATTCTGGCGCGTTCATTGGCCAATAACGAAGAAAAGAATTTGACTGAGGAACAAGTAGAGGAGGCGCGCATTATCCATAATGACGGCCTCGAACTCCTCAACCTGATTAACGATATTCTCGATTTGTCTAAAGTCGAAGCGGGTAAGCTAAATATCATTGTGGAGGATATCGCGGTTGAAGGTATCGTCAAACGTCTGCAGCAGCAATTCGCACCCATTGCTAAGGATAAGAATGTCGCATTCCCGGTTGAGGTAGAAGAGGGATTGCCCGCCACGCTGCATACCGATACGCAGCGCGTTGAGCAGATACTCAAAAACCTTTTATCGAATGCGTTTAAATTTACGGAAAAAGGATCCGTCACTCTCAGAATTCATCGACCTGATCAAGAAATCGAATTGCAACGCTCCTCCTTAAATCACGCCAGCACAGTTGCTTTCTCGGTTGTCGACACGGGTATCGGCATAGAAACATCGCGTTTTAAGGATATTTTCGAAGCGTTCCAGCAGGAAGACGGTTCTATCGACCGCCATTACGGTGGCACGGGCCTCGGTCTTACGATCGCGCGAAAATTTGCCCATCTTCTGGGCGGTGAAATACATGTGGCCAGTGAGAAGGGTGCGGGCAGCACATTCACACTCCTGTTGCCGGTAGAATTAGGCAGGCAAAATAATCAGGAAATAAAAGTAACTCCGTCGACGGCAGCGAAAAACGTCCGGACAGAATTAAAAATCATGCCGCGAACCTTCGTAGCGGAATTTATTGCCGATGACCGCAAGAATATCAGTGACAGAGATAAGGTTCTTCTTATCATTGAGGACGACAAGAATTTTGCCGTGACGCTAATGAAAATCGCGCGTAAGCGCGGTTATAAATGCCTTGCTGCGGGTGACGGCAAAACGGGATTGCTGTTGGCGGCTGAGGAACCGGTAACGGCCGTGATTCTTGATCTCAAGCTACCCGATATCGATGGGATGCAAATCCTTGATCAACTCAAAAATAATCTGAAGACGCGGCATATCCCCGTCCATATTATTACGGGCCGCGCGGAAGACAGTAATGTCACTTCACTACGCAAGGGCGCCATCGGCTATCTGACCAAGCCGGTCGAACAGGAAGGTATCGACGGTGCTTTCGGCAAAATTGAAGCCTTGTTGCAGTCGGAAATGAAGCAAATTCTGGTTGTTGAGGATGACCGCAGAAATCAGGTCGCAATTCAAAATTTGCTGAAGAAAAAGGATATTTCTATCACACTGGCCGGCGCAGGAATGGCGGCTTTGGGGCATCTCCAAACGATGCATTTTGATTGCATTATTCTGGATTTGAATCTGCCGGATATGAACGGCTTTGAATGGCTGGAAAAAGCGGAGCGGGAATCCGGCAGCAAAGCTCTGCCGCCCATCATCGTTTACACTGCCCGGGAACTGAGCGAAGACGAAAACCGTCAGCTTAACAACTATACGGGAAGTATTATTATTAAAGGCGCGCAATCGCCGGAGCGGCTGCTCGACGAAGTTACACTGTTTCTGCATAGCGTGGAATCGACCTTGTCGCAGGACCAGCGCGACATCATACGCATGCAGCATGATCCGGATAAAGTCCTGCAGGGCAAAACCGTTCTGCTGACGGATGACGACCTGCGCAACACTTTTGCCTTATCAAAACTTCTTAAAAAACACGGCATGAAAGTTGTTATTGCTGATAACGGGCAAATGGCACTCGATAAACTTGCAGAAGATCAATCCATCGATCTGGTGATCATGGATATCATGATGCCGATTATGGATGGTTATCAGGCGATGAAAGCCATCCGCGCGCAGAAAGAACATCAAAGCCTGCCAATCATTGCTCTGACAGCGCGCGCAATGCCGGAAGAACAGGAAAAATGTATGGCCGCCGGCGCCAATGATTATCTTACCAAGCCTGTGGATGTGGAGCGTCTTCTTACTCTGCTGCGTGTCTGGTTATTCAAGCAGGAAATGGCGGCGTAAGAGTGATGCCTTTGTTAAAAACTGATGATGAAAGCACGGAAATCGAATCCCTGTTAAAGGGCATTCATGAACGTTACGGCTATGATTTTACGCATTATTCTCAGGCTTCGCTGAAGCGTCGCCTCAACCGCGTCCGCGAACATACAAAGCTGTTCAGTTACCCGGAATTGCTGGAGCGACTTTATCAGGATGAACAATGTTTCGATCTATTTTTAAAACATATGTCGATAACTGTGACGGAAATGTTTCGCGATCCCGCAGTCTATCTTTCTATCCGTGAAAAGATTATCCCCATTCTTAAAACCTTTCCGTTCATTAAAATCTGGCATGCAGGCTGCGCAACCGGAGAGGAAGCCTATTCAATGGCCATCTTGCTGCACGAGGAAGGTTTTCTGGATCGTGCCCGCATCTACGCGACAGATTTTAACAAGCAGTCTCTGGAAACCGGGCAGGCAGGCATTTATTCGTCCAAAAATATGGGGACCTATGCGGCAAACTACTTGGCTGCAGGGGGAAAGAAAAATTTGTCCGATTATTATAGCTCAAGCTATGATCTGGTAAAATTTGATGATTTTCTAAAGGAGCATATTACTTTTTCCTATCACAATCTGGTTACGGACGGTGTCTTCGGAGAAATGAACCTCATCTGCTGCCGGAACGTGCTGATTTATTTCGATAAGGTGTTGCAGGATCATGTGCTTTCCCTGTTTACGGAAAGTCTGCGGCATGGGGGCTTCCTGTGCTTGGGCAGCAAGGAAAGTTTGAATTTTACCAAGGTTAAAAAAATGTTTGAACCGGTGGACACTAAATACCGAATTTACAGAATGACAGAGGCGCTGCATGTATGAAGCGGTTGTCATGGGTTTATCAGCCGGTGGAATGAATGTTTTAAAAACAATCATTCCAGCGCTGCCTGCAACATTTCCGTTGCCCATAGCCATTGTGCAGCATATCGCGCCAAGCTCGGACGGCTACCTAGCTGAGTATTTGGGGCAGATCAGCGCTATTCCTGTCAAGGAGGCGGAAGACAAGGAAATTTTGCGCGGTGGCACGGCTTACCTCGCGCCCGCGGGCTATCACTTGCTAATCGAGGCGAACCGAACCTTCAGCCTATCGATTGACGAATCTGTTAATTACTGTTGCCCATCCATCGATGTTTTGTTTGACAGCGCCGCCGATGTTTACCGGCAAAATCTTATCGGTATTGTGCTGACGGGCGCCAATGCGGACGGCAGTAAGGGGCTGAAGAAAATCAAAGAGGGCGGCGGCCTCGCAATCGTTCAGGATCCCCTGACGGCAGAAGTGCCTTATATGCCGCAGGCAGCCTTAAACGCGACAGTTATAGATTATATTCTGGACGTTAGCCAGATTGCGCCGCTCCTTGCTAGGTTAGGCAAGGTTGGGGAAGGAGAGAACAATGTCCGAAGTATTAGCTAATAGAAAAATAATGATGGAAGCGACCAACATAGACCCCGGCCCGGAAACGCGCGCTAACATTCTTATTGTCGATGATCGGAAGGAAAATCTGATTGCGACAGAAAAGGTTTTGAAGAATCTGGATGCCGTTATTTTCAAGGCCAATTCGGGCAACGAAGCGCTTTCTCTTATGCTGCGCCACCGTTTTGCGGTCGTTCTGCTTGACGTGCAAATGCCGGAAATGGACGGCTTCGAGACGGCCAAGCTCATGCAGGAACATGAATCCATGCAAAATGTGCCCATCATTTTTGTAACTGCTATTAGCAAGGAAGAAAAATACGCGACGCAGGCCGCAGAGATAGGCGCTGTCGATTACATCTTTAAGCCGATTAATTCCGATATCCTGCGCAGCAAGGTCAAAGTGTATCTGGATATATATTTGCAGCATCAGCAGATTTTAAGGCTGAACAAGACATTGTCGCAGTCCAACGAGGAGTTGGAGCGTTTTGCCTATATTTGCTCGCACGATATGCAGGAGCCCGTTCGCATGATGCATAGTTATGCAGAACTGCTGGAGAGAAAATATGCGCAGCTATTGGACGAAACGGGAAAAAAATACCTGAACTTCATCACCAATAACGCAAAGCATATGCAAAAAATGATATCCGACATTCTTGGGTTTTCCCGGGTGGGACGCGAAGAATTGACCATTGAACATGTTGATTGCAGCCAGATTTTACAAGAAGTGCTGGAGAAGTTTACGCCGCAAATTCAGGAAAAAAAGGCGCGTATAACGATCGGAACGTTGCCTGTATTGAATACGAATGTAACCTTGCTAAGCGTGTTGTTTCAAAATCTTATCGGCAACGGACTGAAATTTCAGGACAAAACAAAGGTGCCGGAAATTGAAATAGAGGCCAACCAGAACGGCCGTGAATGGATTTTTACGGTGCGCGATAACGGCATTGGCATCGATCCTAGATTTCATGCCAAGATGTTCACCATTTTTCAACGCCTTCATCGTAGAGAAGAGTACCCTGGTACGGGCATTGGTTTAAGTACCTGTAAGAAATTCATCGAGCTTCAAGGCGGTAAAATCTGGTTTGAATCTACAGTTGGACAAGGCACAATTTTTTATTTCACTATTAACAATAAGCAGGTGACACCATGAAAAAATCGATGAATATTTTATTAGTAGAAGACAACGAGGGTGACATCGAATTAACCAAAATCGCTTTTCGTGAGGGGAATCTGGCTTCCAAATTATCCGTTGCTCATGACGGTGCCGAGGCGCTGGCCTATCTGTCGCAGGAAGGTGTGTTCGAGGACACGCAGCGACCGGATCTGATCATGCTCGATCTTAATATGCCAGTCATGAGCGGCAAGGAACTTCTAGAAATCATTAAAAAAGACGACAAGCTGAAATCCATACCCGTGATCGTCTTTACCAGTTCGAACGCCCGGTCAGACGTTTCGGAATGCTATAACCTTCATGCCAACAGCTACATTCTAAAGCCGTCCAATCTGGAAGATTATATTCAGGTGGCCAAGCGTGTAGAGGATTTCTGGACCGATATCGCGCAACTGCCCTATCTCTCTGAGAGTTGGTAGGTTTGCCGGGTTCATCTGGCTTTTTTATGTGCTGTCCCGCAGCCTGCCTAAATGAAGCGGGTGAATTTAATTTGGGGGCTGGTGGCCCTATCTGGCGTGGCGATGTTTGGTGCAGGTTCTGCGGCCATTTATTCCGACCCGCATATCTTTTCTGAAAAAGCTTTGACTTATGCTGCCGGGCATCCCGTGTCCTTGGGTGAGATTCATTTTACTTCTCTCAACCCTCTGCACATTGAGGCAGACGACATTCACGTGAAAAATGCTCCATGGGATAGTCAGTCGGATATGCTGACTATCGGGCATGTAAGTGCCGACTTAAAATTAACCCCTTTGTTGGTTGGCAAGATAAAATTTATTCATATGAAGATGGACGATGCCAATCTGCTGCTGGAGCGCGATGGAAATGGCGTTGGCAATTGGCGCAAGGAAGGCGACACAAAACCCCATATTGTTGCGCCCGTGACGCAGGCGCGGCGCAGCCGCACGCACTTTCCTGTTATCCTGAACCTCGCGCTGCATAACGGCAACATTCGTTTTCATACATCGGGTGGCGCGACCTTAAAAATTGATTTAAAAAACCTTGTGCTTCAGGCTGACGGTGAAGACCAACCCATAAATTTAAAAGTTGACGGCGCCTATAATGACCTTCCTGTGAATCTGGATGTTCACGCGCAGTCTTTTAAGGCTTTGCACGACAGTCGAAAGCCATTCAATGCAAAAATCTTGGTAGAGGGTGCAACAACATCTATCGTAATGAATGCCGACATGATGGACCCGATTAATTTCGATCAGTTCACGGCGCAGATGCAGGTTAATGTTCGTAACATCGGCAGAATGGCGGCGATTTTCGATGCGCCCTTTCATTGGGATGTACCGCTGGAAGTGAACAGTATATTCAAGCGGCAAGGCGATGTTTGGAGTTTAAGTCAAGCAACAGGGCAAATCGCGGGCAATCAGTTTGATGACAGCCAGTTAAAACTGACAGAAGGTGCCCGCAAGCAGTCGGACAGTGTGCAAACCGCCTTAAATTTTGAAAATCTTAATCTTGACGCGCTGATACCCGAAGCGAAATCTCCGCGTCCGTCTCCTTCAAATCTCGAACTTTCTTTTTTGAGGGTGGGGGATAAACCCTCAATTCTGTTGGATGCGTCTGCTTCAGCAGAGAAACTATCCTATAAGAATCTGCGCGCACAAAATTTGAAACTGCATGGTACGCAGAAACCAGGCTCTATGGCTCTGGATAACATGAGTGCGAATATTTTTGGTGCGGGCATATTACAAGCCAACCTCGCTGCAGAAGATATAAAAGAAGGCAGCAATGTAAGTATTAAATTAAATCTGGCCCATGCCGATATAAAAGAGATTCTGCAGGCGCTGCATACGGATAATACAATTGCGACCGGTTCTGTGAATGCCGATATGCAAATTAAAAGTGCGGGCCAGACGTTGCAGCAACTAAAAGAAACAACAAACGGGCATGCGGTTTTGTCCGTAACAGATGGTCAGATTTCGCGTCGCATGATGCAGCTTGCCGCTACGGATGTTCATGCACTATTTGATCAGGATAGATTAGTGCCTATCTCCTGTCTAAAGGCGGAGGTCAATTTCAAAAATGGCATCGGCAACCTGACATCTTTCGTTGCGAAATCTGCGGCGGGCGATTTTGCCGGCAACGGTATAATAAATTTGCCGCAGGATACGCTCGATTTCAAACTCAAAGCGAATCCAAAGACAACATCGTTCCTGGCGCTGGATATGCCGATTCAGGTCAAAGGCAAACTCGATGACCCGCATACGGGACTTGCCGCAGATACTCATCAGATGATTGATGCCACACCAGCTTCTTTATCCAACTGTTTTTAGGGTGCCGACCACCCGCCGCCTAAACTTTTGTATACTGCGATCAGATTTTGCGTGGACTGGGCATTGGCTTCGGTCAACTGCGTTTCTGATGTATTGAGTGTGCGTTCGGCATCCAGCACTTCTATGAAAGAAGTCAGGCCATTTTTGTAGCGTTCTTGCGCGATAGCAAGGGCATGGCGCGTATGGTCTGTCGATTCCGTCAGGGACTGATTATATTTATTCTGCTCGGTATAGGCAGTGACGGAACGCTCGACATCCGACAAAGCGCCGATGATCGTTTTTTGATAATTGGCCATAGCTTCCTGCTGCTGCGCATCGGCAGTATCCAGATTGGCCGACAGGCTGCCGTAATTCAGAACAGGCAACAGCACACTAGCGCCGGTCGACCATGATTTACTGGCGGTCGAGAGAAGATTATCTGATTTGGTGTTCAGAAGGCCGATGAAACCGGTCAAGGAAACGTCCGGGAAAAATTGCGCAACGGCTACGCCTTGCTGCGCGGTTGCTGCTGCCAGTTTGCGCTCTGCCACACGAATATCCGGACGGTTGGCAATAACGGCGGACGGTGCAGTTATAACAAGCTTTTCATCCATTGCGGGCAGAGGTGCCGTTTTATTGACCAGAGCATGCGCCGCGCCGGGTTGTTCACTCAACAATATGTCCATACTATATTCAGCTTGCGTCAACAGGTTTTGGTATAACGCAATCTGCGCTTCTGTTTGTTCTTGCTGCGCTTTTGCCTGTGTCACATCAATTCCGGCGGTATCGCCCGCGGCAAAGCGTTGCTGCGCAATATCGGTGGTGTTGTGGGCGAGATCCAGATTTTTCTGCGCCGTGGCAACCTCCGCCTGATATTTACGAATATCAACATAAGTGCGCGCAACTTCAGCCAGCAGGCTGATGATGACATCGTCGCGCGAGGCTTCTGTCGCCTGCATTGATGCTGTTGCGGCTTCCACGTCGCGACGATGACCGCCGAATAAATCCAGCTCCCAGCTCGCATCAAAACCGGTTTCAAAAGTATTGAAAGGTTTCTGCAGCAGGCTCTGGAATGCGCTGTCGTTGCCGGGGAAAGCGATACGATTAGCTTGTCGTAAGGCGCTACCTTTTAGCTCACCAGAGGGCAGTAGGGCCGAGCCGGCAGCCGATCGCGCAGCGCGCGCTTCTTCAATATGTGCTTCGGCAATTTTGATATCGAGGTTTCCTTGTGCCGCTTTCTCGATCAATTGATTAAGGATCGGGTCGTGGAAATTCTGCCACCATGTTTTTTGGACCGATGTAGGGGCAGTAGACACTTGCTGATCCGTTGAAACCCATTTTTCCGGCAAGGCAATATCTGGTTTTTGGTAATCAGGTCCCACGGCACAGGCTGGCAGCAGCAACGCGATACTAAGCGCGGTATAACGTAGAAAAGATGTATGTGAATAACGTGTCATAGGTATCCTAATGCGCCGCCGCAGCTTCGGGGCCTGGTTTTTTACGAGGATTGTTGTGCGGCATCATCAGCGCAACGAAAGCCAGGGCAAAAGTGATATAGCCGACTAATTGAAACGCATCATTGTAAGCCAGCAAGGAAGATTGATTAAGAAGCTGCCGGTAAATCTTGCCTGTTGCGATGATATTAGCGGTAGCAGAGCTCTGGCCCAAGGCGGTAATGGCGCCGGTAAAGTGCGATAGCATTGATTGATACACAGGGCTGGTGGGTGATAGATGTTGCGCCAGAATAGTCTGATGCATCTGCTGATGTCGGGATACATAACTGGAAAGAATAGAGATGCCGACGCTGCCACCGAGATTGCGCATAAGGGAATAGAGCGCCGATGCCTTGCTGCTTTTCTCAGGGGGTATGGAGGAAAAAGCCATCGTACTGCTGGGTATAAACAGGAACGGCAAGCCTATCATCTGCATGATACGCAACATCACAAAGGTATGATAATCGACTTGCGGCGTAATATGAGTGGTCATCCACATGCCCAAGCTAATTGTCAGCATGCCGAAGGCGATCAAATAACGCGCTTCGATTTTATTGACCAGTTTCCCCGCCACAGGCATCAAAATAATCAGCACGAGGCCAGACGGCGATAAAACCAAACCTGCCAGCGTCGCGTCGTAACCGAATTGCGATTGCACCAGCAGTGGTAACAAGGTGCTGCAGCCGTAAAGGGAGAAACCGACGAAGAACACAATCAGGCAGGCAAGGCCAAAGCTGCGTTGCCCCATGAGCCGCAGATCAATAATCGGGTCTTTCTGCCGTATCAGCCAGAAAACTGCGGCTATAAGGCAAACAACGGCAACAGCGCTGAAGCCAATAATAAAGTTGCTGCCGAACCAGTCTTCTTCCTGACCTTTATCCAGCACGACTTGCATAGCCCCAAGGCCGATAGCCACGAGGCCAAGGCCGATGTAATCGATCGACCCGACAAGTCCTTTGGCCTTTGAATGCGCGGCTTCCACCACCATCCGGTTGACAAGGAATACGGCCAACAACCCCACCGGCACATTCATAAAGAAAATCCAGCGCCAGCTGAAGTTATCTGTGATCAGGCCGCCGAGGGTAGGGCCCAGAATAGGGGCCACAATCAGGGTCATGCCAGAAATGGCAAAGGCCGTGCCGCGCTGGTTCGGCGGAAAACTATCCATGATGATGGATTGTTGCATCGGTTGCAGTCCGCCGCCCGCAAGTCCTTGCAAAAGCCGGAAGAAAATCAGCATAGGGAGGGAAGTCGCCATGCCACAGGCGAATGAGGCAGCAGTAAAACCGAGTATGCAAAGCATGAAAAAATTCTTGCGGCCCATGACACCAGCCAGCCAGCCGGAGAGTGGCAGAACAATGCCATTGGCCACAAGATAGGAGGTCAGCACCCATGTGCTTTCGTCCTGACTGGCGGCGAGGCTGCCGGCAATATGCGACAGGGATACATTTGTAATAGTTGTATCCAGCACTTCCATAAAGGCAGCCATGCTGACGACGACGGCAATCAGGTAGGGATTGCGTACCGGCGCTATATCGGATGTTGCAGCCGCCGTTGCCATAGTCAGTTTTCCGTATCGACAACGGGAACGGCGGACATGCCGGGGCCAATTGCAAGATTTGCATCCGGCGCCGGATCAAAAACAATTTTTACCGGCACACGTTGAACAATTTTCACGAAATTGCCGGTCGCATTTTCAGGGGGAAAGGCGGAAAAATAAGCGCCGGTGCCAGATTGAATGCTATCCACTTTCCCGTGGAACTTTTGGGCGGGGAAGGCGTCAATCTCGATCATAACCGGTTGACCCGCATGCATATGCTTTAATTGCGTTTCCTTAAAATCAGCCGTAACCCATAAATCCGTCCCGACGAGGGAGCTAAGTGGTTGTCCCGGTTGTACGTAGTTGCCGCGTTCGACTCCACGCTTGGTGATGCGGCCATCCATTGGCGCGAGCAGTTTTGTATTGGCCAGATCATTTTCGGCCTGCGCCAGATCGGCCATGGCCTGATTAACTTGAGCCTGCAGTTGGTCATAGGTAGATTGTGCAGCGGCTATTGTATGCGGCGCAGTTCCTGCGGTCAGCAATTTGGCGCGGGCATCTTCCAGACTGGAACGCGTTGATTTTTCGACGGCTATTGCTTGATCAAGCTGCTGCTGGCTGCGCGCCTCGTTGCTTAAGGTCTGCATGCGCTTTAAATCGCTCATTGCTTTGGCTTCATTCGCTTCGGCGGCATTCACTTGCGCTTGTGCTGCTGTTAGGTTGGAATTCGCGGAAACATTCGTGCTTTCCATATTGCTTTGCGAAGCGGCCGCGGCAGCCTGAGCTGCATCCAAAAACGCCTGAGCCCGGTCGCGGCGGATGGCGTAATCCGTAGGGTCAATCTCCAATAGCACATCGCCAGCTTTGACCATCTGGTTATCATTGATATTCAGGGTTTTGACATAGCCTGAAACTTTTGCGCTGATCACAACGGTGCGACCGTCGATAGCCGCATCGTCAGTCGATTCCTCAAAACGGTGCAGGAATACATAAGCGCCGCCCACAACCAGCGCCGTAAGTACGACGAGCAGCAAAATAACACGTGAGCGTTTCGATTTCATGATCGACCTGCCTTAACCTGATAGCCAGAGAGAAAGAGAGTAACTGCGGCGCGAATATGTTTATTCAACTCACGTGCTGTTGGTTTGGGTGCCAGCAACATCAACGCCTTTTGGTGCATTTCGCCTTTAATAAGGCTGAAATATTGCTCTGTCGCTACGGGAATATCATCCACCCGCAATTTACCCTGACGGACCCATTCGGCCAGAAGTTCACCAAAGGCCACGCGCACGCGCTTGGGGCCTGCTTCAAAGAAAATTTTGATGATCTGAGGATGCCGTGTGGCTTCTGCTTGCATAACGCGTTGCAGACGAAGGGAATCCGGGCTGAAGATAAGTGAAGTAAGGCGGTGTCCCAAATCTATCAGGGCTTTTTCAACCGGCAAATGGGCAAGAGCCATAAAACATTCAGGCATCGCCTGTTGGTCGCATCTTTGATGAATAATGGCCTTGAACAGCTCTTCCTTATTGGCAAAATGGCTGTAGATGGTGAGCTTGGAGACATCGGCTTTTTTCGCCACTGCTTCCATGCTGGTGAGTTCAAACCCGTCTTTCATAAAGAGCGATGACGCGGCGCGAATAATACCGGCTTTTTTGGAGGCGTCCTTCGGCCTTCCTGCTCTTGCCTTAGCGGTTTTTGGCGCGGGGGGAATTATAAACTGAACCATGCGGTACATTATATATTTACTGTACTAAAAAGTACAGTATTACCTTGGAGTTCCAAATACGTTCTAAATCAAACACATGATAGATAATTTATAATTTCATACGCATTTTATGATTCGGTTCTTGTGGCGTTAAGGGTGACTAAAATGAAAAATATTTCGCAGAAACCACATAAAAATACCGCCTATATTTTACTATGCGGTGAAATCGAAGCCGAAGCGGTTCAGCAATTTGGTGCCCTGCTATCCCAATTGCCAGTGGATACGGATACGCTTTATCTGATTATGGCAACAAATGGCGGTTCCGTTACCCAAGGTATTGCTTTGTATAATCTGCTGCGCGCATCGCAGTACAAACTCATTGCGCACAATATCGCCAATGTCGATTCCATCGGCAATATCGTTTTTGTGGCAGCAGAAAAACGCCGCGCTACGTCTCATGCTGTATTCCTAATCCACGGCGTTCGCAGCCATATGGATGAGCAGGATATGAACGAGTCCGGTTTGAAGGAAAAATTGTCGAGCATTGAGATGGATAACAAACGTATCCGGAAGATTTTTTGTGAACGCACGAAACTATCAATGGATGAAATGGAAAGGTTAATTCTGGATGGGGTTGCGGAAGATAGCGCCTATGCCTTGAGCAAGGGAATTGTCGATGAGGTGGTTGAGTTGGTTATTCCTCGGGGAACGGTACTTCATGTCGTTGGCAGCGAAAAGTAAAAGGAGGGGAATTTTCCCCTCCTTTTAAACTTTAGTTTTTAGTGCTGGTTCGTGCCGCAATCTTCATCGCTGCGACCACTCATGTTCTTCTTGTCGCTGCGATCCTGATTTTCATTGCGGTTTTTGCTGGGGTTTTGGTTCTGAGCTTCGTTGCGGCTTTCGGAACGGCGGCTTGCATTTTCGTCACGATTCAGGTTTTGTTCGTTTTGTTGATTAGCCATTTTTATCTCCATTTAAAGTTAATCCGGCAACGGCGTCACCGGGCTTTTGAGGATGGCGGCGTTGCCTGTAAATTTTCTATGTTTTCAAGTTTTTTTAATTCGTCTTTTTTTATGCCATCTTATCAGCAATGCGATGGGATTTTTATGAATATTTCTTTAGATAATTTTTATGGCATCTCCCCATTCTAAAATCCCAGTCCTAACTATTTTTTGGCGATTACTGAAAATCAGTGCTAATTCATGGATTGAAAACAAATCGGCGCGTCTTGGTGCGGCATTGGCTTTTTATAGCGTTCTTTCTCTGGCACCGTTGCTGTTGCTGGTTATGAATATCGCCAGCTTTTTCTGGGGTGCGGAAGCGGCGCAAGGCCAGATTGTAAGTCAGATGTCATCGATCATTGGTGAGCAGGGTGCCGAAGCCATACAAAATATTCTAACAGTATCACAAAATAATAAAAGCACAGGATTGATCGCCGCCCTTATGGGCGGCGCAACGTTATTGTTCAGCGCGTCCGGGGCGTTTGGCGAATTACAGGATGCCATGAATATCATCTGGAAAGCCAAACCACGACAGGGAACAGTGTGGGTGCTGGTGCGGGAAAGGTTTCTTTCTTTTACAATGGTTGTTGGCAGCGGATTTTTACTTCTTGTCTCTCTGCTGCTCAGCGCATGGCTGGCGGCGGCAGCCGCCTATATGCGTGGGCTGCTGCCGGACTTTATCATTCTTATGCGGTTACTTGATTTTATTGTCGGTTTTGGAGTCGTCAGTTTTTTATTTGCGCTTGCCTTCAAGGTGGTGCCGGATTTGTCTATACGTTGGCGAAGTGTTTGGCCGGGCGGCATGTTAACGGCATTCCTGTTTATCGTTGGCAAAATGGCCATCAGTTTCTATCTCACGCATACAAACCTTGCTTCCACTTATGGCAAGGCCGGATCCTTTGTTGTTTTGCTGGTATGGGTTTATTACTCGGCACAAATTCTCTTTTTCGGTGCCGAATTTACTCGCGCTTATTCTGAATATTTTAATCTGCATCGCAAACGCAGTTTGTAACCCTGACATTTACACATCATTTGCGCTATGCCGACATTTCATTGCAGGTACTTTAGCTGCGCATACCTAACATCAGGTTTTGTCACCAGGTAATGCCCCGTCATGAAATCGTCTTTAAAATGCATATTGCTCTGGTTTGGCGCAGGATTGTTGATCCTGATCTTGGGGTCAGTAATTTTTATCCTCTTTGCTTCTGATCATTTTTTGCGGCAAGTCGCAGGCGAAAAGGGCAGCGCCAAGCTTGGTCGTGGCCTTTCTATTGATGGACCTATAAAAATAAACTGGGATTGGGCTAAACCGGAAGTTCATCTCAGCGGTCTGCACATCACCAACATAGGGGGCAGCAAAGACCCGAATATGGTGCAGATCGATAATATCGATTTCCACATCAAAATATGGAAACTACTGGAAGGGCAATTAAATCTGCCAGATATCACTATTACCCGCCCCATTATTATTTTGGAAAAATTTGACCCGCAAACCAAAAACTGGGATTTCCCTGCCGTATCACAAGCTAATGTCGCAACGCATGCGGCTTTGCCGACGCATCGCGGCAATTTCCCTATCATTGACCAACTCACAATCATCGACGGGAAACTGACTTACCGCGATAAAACCAAAGATGTTGACGTAACTCTGGATATCAGCACTGCCAGCGGTGGTGGCGGTGATGAAGGCGCCTTTACTTTAAATGGAAAGGGAGCACTGCAAAACAAGACCTTTATCATGCATGCGCAGGGTGGGTCGCTGGCCATGTTGCGGAACGGGGGCGAGAAATATCCGCTTCATTTACATGTTGAAATGGGCACCACTATTGCAGATGTGGACGGCACTTTCGATGATCCCGTGAAAATGGAAGGCATCGATACAAAGCTTGACCTTCGCGGCGACAGTATGGCGAATTTATTTTATCTAACGCTCATCCCTCTGCCGCCAACGCCAACCTATCAACTGAGCGGGCATCTTTTGAAAAAAGGCGATTTGTGGACCTTCGAGAATTTCAAAGGCAAAGTTGGCAATAGCGATCTGGAAGGCAATCTGGATTACGATATATCCAAGGATCGCGGCTTTATGAAAGCGGCGCTCACATCCAAATTGCTGGATATGAAAGATCTGGCCGGTTTCACGGGCGCAACTCCTGCGCCGCGTCCGGGAGAAAAAACCTCGGCCACGCAAATCGCCAAAGCACAAAAAGAAAAGGCCAGCCCCAGGCTTTTGCCGGATATGCCGCTTGATCTTTCACGTCTCCGCGCCACGGATATGGATGTAACGCTGAAGGCAGAAAAGATTCTGGCCCCCGGCGTGCCGATGGACAACATGAATGTCAGGTTTAACCTGAGAGATGGCGTCTTGCGCATTGATCCTCTGGAATTCGGCATTGCCAGCGGTAAAATTGGTGGATCGCTGGTGTTGGACGGAACTAAGAATATTCCCCATGCTGAAACGGACCTTTCCATAACCCATATGAAATTGAAGCAATTCTTTGCCGGTACGCAGTTTGAGCCTTTATCTGCCGGACTTATCGGCGGCAATTTTCATTTGGTGGGTGATGGTAAATCTGTTGCTGAGGTTTTGGGGGCCAGTGATGGGCATGTCGGCTTTGTAATGTCAGGTGGTACAATCAGCCAGTTGCTGGTTGATGCTGCCGGTCTGGATATCGGCAAGGCCGCGCCCATTTTGTTGGGCAACGATAAGGCCACAGCTATTCGTTGTGCCGTTGCCGATTTTGGCGTTACCAATGGCCTGCTGGAATCCAAGGTTTTCGTTTTTGATACGACAATTTCAAATATTGCCGGTACAGCGCATGTGAATCTTAAGGATGAAAGTATAGACGTCAAAATTGAAGCGGAGCCGAAAAGTCCGACGATCACGGCACATGCACCAATTATTGTGACGGGCGTCTTAAAACATCCTTCTGTTTCCGTCGATCTGAAAGAAACGACAGGACGTGCTGCAGGTGCCGCCATTCTCAGCGTTTTCCTAACGCCTATCGCCGCCATCATACCCTTTATAGAAACGGGTGTCGGTAAAGACAGTGATTGCGGGGCATTGATTGCCCAAGCCAAGGGGCAGGCGTCGCTTCCTGCAGCAAAGCCATAAGTCGATATCCCTTATGCTTTCTTTACATTTTTAGAAGGCAAAGCACATTTCCTCTCATGGGGGGGCACCATAGGTTGTTTGCTATTCAGTCTGGTCAGGCTGAACCTTGTATCAATCATTGGGAGAGTTTCATGAAAAAAGCGGTCCTTTTTGCTTTAGGTCTTTTGTTCTGCCTTACGGCGCCATCCTTTGCGCAAAGCTATATGGATAGCAAGAGCAGCGATGTGCAGTCAGATGCAGCAGCTATTCACAAAGATAATGTTGCCATCGGTCATGACGAGACTAACCTCGCTGTCAATCGCGCCAAGAAAGCCCGCGCCAAAGCTAACGGCGACACGACAGAGCAGGCGCTTGATAGCGTAAAGATCGGCGCTAACCGTTCAGCGATTTCTGAGAAGAAAACCGAAAAAGATGTGGATCGCAATATTATGAATCATGACGAACAGCAGTAAGTAATTACAATTTAGAAAAGGCGCTAACTACGGTTAGCGCCTTTTTTATTGTGATCCGAATCTGAGTGGTTAGGCAACGTTAGTTAGCCAAACGATTTCTTCTGCCGGCGGATTTCATAAAGCGCTACTGCTGCAGCGTTCGAAACGTTCAGACTGCCGATAGGGCCGCCGGTCGGAAGTCGTGCCAGCTCATCGCATTTCTTGCGTGTTAACTGCCGCAGTCCTTCGCCTTCATTGCCGAGAACGATAACAGTGCGACCGGATAGATCCAGTTCGCTCAGTTGTTTCTCACCTTCTTCGGCGAGGCCCACACACCAGTAACCGGCTTTTTGCAACTCGTCCAGCGAGCGCGCCAGATTGACGACATGAATATGGGCGACATGTTCCGTAGCGCCGGAGGCTGATTTCGCTTGCACACCTGTCATGATCGGCGCATTGCGCTCCGTCATAATCACAGCGCCAGCGCCAAAGGCAGCTGCAGAGCGTAAGATCGCGCCGACATTATGCGGGTCTGTAACCTGATCCAGCATGACGATAATATCCGGCGGATTATCACCGCCGATAATTTCGTGCAGAGGCGGCTCGGGCAGGGGGGCTACTTCCAGCAAAATACCCTGATGTACGCTGCCGGGCGGCGTCAGGCGGTCGAGTTCGTGACGGTCAACGATTTTGGCATCAGGGCGTTTAAGCAATTGCTCCTTCGCCTCGCCCATGCTGGGTTCAAGGCTGGTCTTGCCGGATTCTGTCAGCCACAGGCGGAAGCACCGGCGCTTGGGATTCAGCCAGGCGGCGCGAACAGCGTGTAAGCCCCAGATCAGAACGGTATCCCGTTCTGGCTTATCTTTACCTGCAGAGGCTGCAGGCGTTGTGGCAAAAACTTTGCGCGGTGCAGCTTTAGCAAAAGCAGGTTTGGTAAAGGCCGGTTTAGTAAAAGCAGGCTTGCCATGTGCCGGTTTAACGAAGCCGGGTTTAGCGAAACCTGACTTGTGCGGCTTGGATTTGGATTTATTGCGCGAGGGTGGCGTTTCTTCCCGCTCTCTTAACTTCGTATTGGAAAAAGGACCATCGCTGCGGGGCTTGCCTTTGTTAAAACCACCAAAGCCTCTTTTACCATTATTGCGTTTTTTATCCCGATCCGACGCTGTGTATGTCCCTGGCGGCGTATCCATATGGACGGCAGGCGGGCGCGCATCCGGATATTGGCCTTTGCCCTTGGGTTTGGACTTGTCGGTATAAAAGCGTTTCTTGCCCCCAAAGCCACTTTTTCCTGAGGATCCGCTGCGGCGCGGTTGATGTGATTGTTTCATAATTTAATGTCTTTCAGGGCAAAAGTCGATTTTCAATGATTTTCCGGGGCCCACTAATACTTGCGGCATTGACAAGCGCAAGCAAATTCCGTTACTTCACCCCTTTCCTATATATAGGACAGATGGCCGAGCGGTTAATGGCAGCAGACTGTAAATCTGCCCTCTCACGAGTACGAAGGTTCGAATCCTTCTCTGTCCACCATTCCTCATAATGCGAAATCGGCTTTATTTATAGCAAATCTGGCATTTTTGGCAAAAGAAGGTGCGCCGATGATGCGTGCCCATATATTCCTTTATCAATGGGACTTTGCACCGGGGACAGGTTTTCTTGGTATGGGCTAACCAGTGTTTCCTTAAAACAAAGGCCTTTTTCCACTTCAGAAAATCAAAACTATAAATTCGGACTTCCTTGATAAGTTCGTTTAGTTTTCGAACCGGTAAAGCGCCAACTTTGGATTTTGGGTGAATTTTGAGGCGGAACAGGACTTCGTTTTTTATAATATTGCCTGATCCAGCAAAAATATTTTGATCGAGCAACGCATCGCACACGAGCATTTTGGGGTGCTGTTGCAGTTTCTTTTTTGCCGCCTTCGCATCCCAGCTATCAGACATTACGTCCGTTGCCCAATCGTAAATCTTATCCAGATCGCCTTCCAGAATCTTAACAGAGCAGGCATAAAAATTCATCGTGCCATTTTTAAATTTTAAACTGAGGCGCGGTTCCATCTCCCGTTCTTCGTTGATGCGGTAAGAGCCGAAAAGCAGAAAATGTATTTTGATGGTAAAGCTTTTGAAGCAGATAAGAAAATGCTTGCCCCAGCTTTTGAAAGCTATAACTTTTTGGTCAAGCGCGCGGCTTATTTCCTGTTTGGAATTGCCGCCGACGGTTAACACTGTTTTGCCTGTAAAAGGGGCGGCCAGCTCTTTTAAAATAACTATGGATGGACCTTCAGGCATCCAGTAACGTTAGGAAACAGCTTAATAAATTTTCCATGGTAAATAATTGCATTAAATAGCTATTATTTGGGATTAATGCTGTCTTTTGCTTGGCTCGGCTGAAGAGTTGGAGTAGCAAAGCGCGGTATGGTACTTGTTGGCCGCTATTGTGCAGGCAGTGAATTATGGATGATTTAGAACAAAACCGAAAATTCGGCGCATTGATCCCAGCGGGAAGCCGCATCGATCATGACGAAGATATTCATGCGCGCAAACAGCGCGAACTTGGCGCTGCCTTCAACCGCATGAGTTCCAGCGACGATGCCGAAGCGCAAACCGCTTTTGAACGTGCGCGGCGATTGACCCGTGAAATCGGCGTCAGCTTTGATGCGATTTTGAAGGCCGCGCGTGATGCAGCCGCTTTGCAGGATGTGAACAGCAAGCTGGGCAAGCAGTTGAGACAGGTGATGCAGGAAAACGCGAAATATCGCGCCATGCATCTCTCATACCGCGTGAAGGGGCAGATCATTCAGGCGGGCAGGGCTTCCCTTCATTCGCTGATTTACATCGCGCCGCTCGTGGCGATTTTGATTTTGTATCAATGGGGCTTCTCCAGTGCCTTTGGCGCCAGCGTTCTGGTTTTTCTGGTGGGGGCCTACCATGCTGTGCGCGGCATTCTGGCCGGATATCACCGCCGGATTCTTATCGGCTCAGTCATTGCCCTCGCGGCTGTTGTGGCTATTTCAGTTGTGATCGACCGTGATATGCCGGGCGTGAAGCGCCGCGAGTTGGAATTGGTCGAAAATATGAACCGCGACCACGAATTGGGGCCGAAGCCCCTTTATATTGATTACCCGCTGTCGCATCTGACGCGCATCGCAACCGTTATTGGTATTACCGATACCCTTAAAATCTCTGTCGATGGCAGGGCAGAGCCTTTGGAAATTACCTGTAATAAATATTATGCGAAGAATATGACGGTGCGCGAAGATGAACGCGATAGCGCCAAACCGCCGGAAATGCCGGATATTTTTCATGCCATTCCTGTTGCTACTTTCGGCGCTTGTGATCTTTATACTAGGCTGAGGGATATGAGATGAGCGCGATTTTGAAAAACCTCTCCGGACGCTTGGGTGATTTTCTGCGCGGGTTGAAATTATCCGAAGAAGCCGTTCGCGCGGGCCCCCAGTTAGGCGAAGATGGTATTCTCCGCGCTAACGGTGGATGGAAGCCCCAGGCGGCGCGTCGCCGCGTTGAGATTATGGTAACAGGCGATCCATCGCGCGTGGCAACGGTGTCCGATGCTGTCGATGATATTCAAAAAGAAGTCTTTGGTAGCGCGACGAAACCGGAGAATTTGGAACTGCGCATCACGGCTTTTTTGGATGGCTGTATTCATCGCTCCAAATGGAATAAAAAGCCTTTCAAGGCTGCAGCGGAAGCGCGCAAATGGGAATGTGAACAAAGCAAAACCCGTTTTGCTGATGCCTTTGCCGACAGTCACGGCGAGTTGGTAGACACGCTGGTCATCGTCGGCCACCGCTTTGATGAGAATATCGAAGAAGCACTGAAGAAAGCGGAAGAGCTAAAGCAGCAAGGCGTGCGTATTCACTGCTTTCATACCGGCAAGGATGAAGCGAGCAGGGCCGCCTATGAAAAGCTGGCAACGGAGACGGACGGCGTATTCCTGCAGCTAACGGACCAAAGCAGCATCGCCAATGTTATCCCCATCATCATGGCGCATGAGAATGACGAGCGCGCTTTACTCGCGCTAAATCCCAAAGGGAATGAGGCCAAGAAACTGATGAGTATGCTGATGCCAGACCGGCCTGCTACACTCGAAGCGCCGGATGAGGATTAATCCGACGGTAGCCGCCTAAGAAGCGGTTGCATTATCGCCGGCAAGAGAGCCCACGTAATTTCGGTTGCGATCATGAGGATAATGGTCTTTTCGTCAAAATAAAGCAGAGCCAAGCCTATGCCCAGAGCCGTATTATTAAAAGTCGAGCATACACTGTAAGCAATTCGGTCCGCATTTTTTCCTCTTAGGCTAAAACCGTAAATTATTGCAACGGCATATAAGACGAAGCCAATCAACAACGGCACCAGAATATCCTGAGGGTGTGTCAGAAAGTAATCGCGCTTTTTGGTTATCACCAGAAAGGTAATCAAGCTGAGGAGAACAACCATCGTCAGGCGACCATAATTGCGACTGTATCGTATGAGTGCTGCTCGGCGACGCAGCAATAAATAAAGCGCGCCAGGTAACAAAATGCAGATCGATAAGGTTTTCAGTAAACCTAGAATAGGCATATCAATAACTGTGTGGTGAAGTGTTCCGATGACAAGAGGAATAAGCAAGACGCTGGCGATATTGCTTATGATGGTGATGAGAAGCGCAAGCGTGACGTTGCCGTTATAGAGGCCCGTAAGACCGGCTGAAGATGCGCCTGCAGGACACAGGCCGAGCAGGAGAATGCCGAGTGCATAATCGGGCGCAAACTGTTTGCACACCGCCCATAATGCAATTGGCAATGCAATAAAGCGCATCACCCAGAAAATCAATAACTTCGACGATAAAGTAGTATGAATTGGCTTATCGATTTTAAAGCAGGATAGAAAAATCATAATCGATAAACTGATGACAATCAGGTAATCGGGAATCAGCGGGCCGTAAGGAAATGCCAGCCCAATAATGCTGGTCACGATCATCGACCTGCCGGGATTGCTTTCAATTGCGTTTTTAATTTTTTCCATGCCTCAAATATGTTAGCGATTATATACCGGAAAGCAAATCGGCAAATGCCGTTAGGAAAAGAATTAAAAATGCCAAAATATTTAATCGCGTTGCTCTTGCTGTCGTTGGCCCGACCTGTTCATGCGGGCGATATCGACAGCTTAATCAAAACATGTTGGCAAAATCATGCGCATCCGGAAATGAGCGATTGTGTTGCGCAGGCTGCTGCCGATAATGACGTAACCCTTCTGGGGATCGAAGCGGATTTTCTTATGCGTCTTTCTCGACGAGAAGAAGATCCGGAATATATCGCAAAACTAAAAAAAGCTTTTAAAGAAGATAAACAAGCCTTCCAGATCTACCGCAAAAAGAAGTGCGCGTTTTATGCTGCTGTGGCTGCAAGTGGCAACGGTGCTGAGGACATGCGTCTCGCATGCGTTGCCGTCCTTAATGCAGAACGCAGCGACCAATTAGAATGGGTGCTTCAGAATTGGGAGTGATTGCATTAGGGCTAGGCTTTGTCTAAAACCGTTGCATGACTCGTAGCCGCCGCGAAAATTTCTTTATTATTCTTATTCTGGGTGCCCTCAGCACTGTCAGTCCGTTTTCGATTGATATGTATTTACCGGCCTTTCCGGATATCGCGCGCGAACTGGGGACGACGTCGGCCAAAATATCGCTCTCGGTCTCCGGTTATTTTATCGGCCTCGCCATTGGACAGCTTTTTTATGGCCCGATGCTTGACCGTTTTGGCCGCAAGAAACCGCTTTATGCCGGGCTTTGTTTCTTTATCGTTGCGTCTGTCGGCTGCATGCTTTCAAAAAATGCCGAATGCTTTATCGCTTTCCGTATTTTGCAGGCGCTCGGTGGATGCGTCGCGCAAGTTGCGGCCCTTTCGATGGTGCGCGATTTCTTTCCCGTGAAAGAAAGCGCAAAAATTCTTTCGCTTTTGTTTCTCGTTCTTAGCGTATCGCCGCTGTTTGCGCCAAGCATTGGCAGCTTCATTGTTGCCTCCGTCGGCTGGCAATGGATTTTTGTTTTCCTCGCCGGTTTTGCCATCATTGTCATGGGGGCTGTTGGGTTCTTCTTGCCGGAAGGCCACAAGCCCGACCCGACTATTTCGTTAAAACCAGCGCGTATTCTGGCTGGCTTTTTCGAGATTATCACCTGCAGGCATTTCGCTACCTACGCTTTTGCGGGCGCTTTCGCTTTCGCCGGTTTGTTTGTTTACGTCGCCGGATCGCCGATTATTTTTATCGATACGTTCCATCTCAACCAGCGCATTTATAGTTTGATATTTGCCATGTTGGCCTGCGGCTTTATCGGGGGCAGTCAGGTCAATGTCTTGTTGTCGCGACGGCATGAGGATCGCAAGGTGTTGAAGACTGCGCTGATGTGTCAGAACATTGTCATTCTGACTATGCTGATAAGTGTCCTAAGCGGCTGGTATAATCTTGAAGAAATCGTCGGGCTGACTTTGTGTTATCTCGCCTGCTGCGGCATCGCATACCCCAATGCTGCCGCTATTGCGCTGGCGCCGTTCAGCAAAAATATCGGCAGCGCCTCAGCCTTGCTTGGTTTTATACAAATGGGGGTAGGGGCATTCGCCTCGACCGGCGTTGGCCTTTTTAACTCGAAAAGCAGCCTGCCGATCTTTACGGTGATGGCGGCCACGGCTTTTATCGGATTGCTTATCCTGATCGTTGGCCAGCAACACAGAGCCCAGCACTAAAACTCCTTCAATCCCGGAATGCGGTTAAACGCGATCTTGCTGGTCATGGCGGGCAGGGACGCGCCGTAATGAATAGTGCCGCGCCCGAACTTTCCGTTCAGCGCGTCAATCGCTTTGGTCAGGCTGGCGGGTTTGGGTTGATCGAATAAGTCGGGCTGGTGATTGGTTTGAGATGTCAGGCCCGCCATCACAACGCCGATACGCAAAGGCTGTAGGTTTGGAATCTTGCGCCAGAGATTGGTAAGAATAGGTAGCAAATAACTGGTATCCTGCGTTTGTTTAAAGCTGGCTTCATCAACGTAGTAGCCTTGATGATTGGCCCACTTCACTTGAATATACATGCGGCTTGCGTAGAAACCTTCATCGCGCAACCTTTGGCCGAGGCGCACAACATGTTGGCGCATGATGAGAGCACAGGTTTCCTTGTTACGCTCCTTCGGTGCCAGGACATGCTGATGACTGATACTGTGACGCGAACTCTCCGGTCTCTGCAGATCAACGCCGTGTAGCTCCGTATGAAAACGTAAGCCCCCAATGCCATTCCAGATACGCCGCAGGCGTTGTGCATCAATCGCCCATAAATCGGCCATGGTATGGATGCCATTTCTGCGGAGGCGCTCCACCATATTATATCCGATACCGGAAATGGCTTGAGGTTTCAGATGCAAGATAGCTTGTGGCAAGTCAGCGGGTTCCAAAACAACGAGGCCGTCGGGCTTTTGCATATCGGATGCCAGCTTCGCCAGCAAACTGCTGCTGGCAATGCCGATGGAGCATTTCAGAAACTCGCCAGCATGATCACGAATGGATTGTTTGATGGCGAGTGCAAGGGCCCTTGCTTTCTCCGGCTGGCATTGAACTTTATCCAGCCGGCAAGCAACTTCATCGATTGATCTCACTGCTTCGATAGGAATGCAGGCTTCTATGGCGGCCACAAATTTGTGATGATACTCAGTGTAGAGTTTATGACGCGCAGGAACGATCTTAATGTCGGGGCAGAGTTTCTTGGCTTCCCATATTTTGGTTCCGGTTTTAATGCCGAAGGCTTTTGCTTCGTAGCTCGCCGCAATCGCAGATGTCGAATCCGTCATGACGGGGGCCACGATAACGGGTTTGCCGCGCAGTGCCGGATTATCCTGCTGTTCGCATGAAGCGAAGTAGCCGTTCATATCGACAAATAGCCAGCGCAAACCCGTGGCTTCCGAGAAAATGCCGTTTTCAATGTTCATGTTATGTTCTATAGAACATAACGGTACATTTCTGCAAATCGGCGGATTTTTACGTGCAACTTAAGTCATTGAAAAGTGGCGCGCCCGGAAAGATTCGAACTTCCAGCCTTCTGATTCGTAGTCAGATGCTCTATCCAGTTGAGCTACGGGCGCGACGTATGCAGAATTCAGTTCTGCGGATTTGCCCACCAGAGTTTTATCAACGGTGGGAAAGGCGGGCAAACTAGCTAAAAAGCCGGGGAAAGGCAAAGGCTTTATATAAGCCCTGTGCAGGAGGGCCCGAATTCCTTATAAGCGCTGGAATATGAGCAGCCAAACCCATTCTATCGCCCTTGCTTTGGGCTCTAACCTAGGCGACCGGCAGGCGGTTTTGAGGGCGGCCATCGCTGGTTTTGCGCCTGACATTGTTACCGTTAAGCAGTCACTGGTTTATGAAACGGCCGCCGCCTATGTGACCGATCAACCGCCTTTCTTGAATATGGCCGTGCTGGCGGAAACAAGGCTGGAGCCGCTGCCCTTGTTGCGAGAGCTGAAGCGGTTGGAAACAGAATTGGGGCGTGCGCCGACATTCCGCTACGGGCCGCGCCTGCTGGATATCGATATTCTTTTTTATGATGACCAGGTTTTTGTGTTGCCGGAACTGATCCTGCCGCATTCACGTATGGCGGAGCGTGAATTTGTTCTAAAGCCGCTTGCGGATATCGCGCCAGATTGGAAACATCCGCAGAGCGGACAGACTGTAACTGATATGCTGGGTTTAGTTGCGAGCACGGCGCCTGTTTGTCTGGGGAATTTGTAAATGCAGCTATCTAACCATCGCCAGCCTTTGATTATGGGTATTATCAATGTCACGCCGGATTCGTTTTCCGGCGATGGGTTGATATCGCATAGGGATTATGTCGCAGCAGCGGTGGCGCAGGGCCAGCAGATGATCGTTGACGGCGCCACCATTCTGGATATCGGTGGCGAGAGCTCGCGTCCCGGTGCGGAAACAATTTCTGTCGATGAAGAAATCCGTCGCACTGCGTCAGTGATCGAAGCGCTGAAGAAAGCAGGCTGCGACGCGGCAATGTCCATCGACACAGTGAAGGCAAAGGTTGCAGAAGCGGCATTGCAGGCAGGCGCCAGTATCGTCAATGATGTCTCAGCCCTGGCAGGGGATACAGAAATGGCGACGATTGTCGCTAGATATAAGGCGCATATTGTCCTGATGCATAATGCCAGCAAGGCACATGCCATTATGCGCGATGCGACAATTGGCGGTGAATATCAAACGGGTGTTACGGGCGACATCGTTCAGACTGTTAATCAGGATCTGCTGGCGGCGGTGGGTGCGGCGCTACAGGCAGGCATTGCCAAAGATAAAATTATCCTCGATCCCGGCATTGGTTTTGGCAAAACGCTGGAACAAAATCTGGCACTCATCAATCATGTCGGGAAATTAAAAGTGCTCGGCTACCCTGTCCTGGTTGGACCCTCGCGCAAATCTTTTATCGGCCGCGCCCTGGAACTGACTGTGGATGACCGGCTGGAAGGAACCGCCGCTTGCGTGGCCGCGTCGGTTTTGCGCGGCGCTGATATCATCCGTGTCCATGACGTTAAGTTTATGGCGCGAGTCGCAAAGATGACGGTGCTCATCGGTCAGAATTAACCCGTTTCTCCAAGGAAACTGCCCGTTTTTTGGCTGGGTTTTCAGGGCAATTTTGCTATAACAGCTGCGGGAGGTTGGCGGTGGACGGACCCCGTGCCAACCCGGCCAGGTCCGGAAGGAAGCAACCGTAACACTTTCGGGTTCGGGTCGTCGTTCAATCTCCCACCTAATCTGCCAGATATCAGGAATTCATTTGAGCGAACTTTTTGCCAGCGCGGATACGCCCGATACAAATAACCACGAAGGCCAGACTGGTTTATGGGCAGACATGCCCATGACAAGTGCTGCGCCTCCCGGTTACCGTGTGCTGGCGCGCAAATATCGCCCAACGACATTCGAGCAACTTATCGGTCAGGAAGCGATGGTTCGCACGCTGACCAATGCCATCGAAGCAGGGCGTTTGCCGCATGCATGGATGCTGACGGGTGTGCGCGGTATCGGCAAAACCACGACGGCGCGTATCATTGCCCGCGCCCTGAATTGCACCGGGGCAGACGGCAAAGGCGGCCCCACCATCAAGCCTTGCGGTGTTTGCGATGCCTGCCGCACCATAACCGAAGACCGCCATGTCGATGTGCTGGAAATGGATGCTGCATCGCGTACCGGCGTCGATGACATCCGCGATATTATCGACGGCGTGCGCTACGGCCCTGTATCGGCGCGTTATAAAATATATATCCTCGACGAAGTTCACATGCTCTCCAAAAACGCATTCAATGCGTTGCTGAAAACATTGGAAGAACCGCCACCGCACACCAAATTTATCTTTGCGACCACTGAAATCCGTAAGGTCCCAGTCACTGTTCTATCCCGTTGTCAGCGTTTTGATCTGCGCCGTATCGACAGCGATATGCTGACCAAGCATTTTATCGATGTGGCGGGTTGGGAAAAGGTCGAAGCCGAACCTGAAGCGATTAAGCTTATTGCGCATGCCGCCGATGGTTCCGTGCGTGACGGCCTGAGTTTACTCGATCAGGCGATTGCGCGTGGTAATGGCGCCGTAACGGCTATAGATGTGAAAGACATGCTGGGGCTTGCCGACCGTGCCCATATTATTGGTCTGTGCCGTAATCTGCTGCGCGGCGATATGCCGGCGGCGCTGGAAACTTTCGCGACGATGCAGCAGGCGGGTTCTGACCCATTGCAGGTACTGCAGGATATGTGCGACCTCGTGCATATGTTAACGCGCGGGCAGGTGGTCCCTGATTTCGCCAAGGACCAGAGCCTGCCTGAATATGACCGGCAATTGCTGACGGATTTATCGGATATAAAGGTCGCGGCACTATCTCGCGTTTGGCAGATTTTGCTAAAGGGTATCAGTGAAGTGCAGAACGCGCCGCATCCGGCACAGGCTGCTGAAATGGTGCTGATCCGCCTTGCTTATGCAGCTGAATTGCCGTTGCCAGCTGATCTGATCAAACAGTTGAAGGAGGGCGCGGCGGCAACTGCGGCGACGCCAGCAATGCCGGCACCGGGCGGCGGTGGTACGCGTGCGAAAATTGCGCAGGGTGGCGCAACTGCTATACTCAGCTCCGCCGTAGCGCAGCAAGCCATTCCCCAAACCGATATTGCCGCCCAGCCGTCGCCGACAAACTATAAAGAATTGGTCGCGCTGTTTTCAGCTAATCGCGAAGGTGCATTGCACGGCCAGCTTTACAGTAACGTCAATGTCGTGCGCTGCGAAGCTGGGATTCTGGAAATTCGTGTAGGGGTTAATGCGCCGCAGAACTTAGCTTATCGTCTAGGCCAATGCCTGACGCAGTGGACAGGGCAGCGTTGGGTCGTATCTATTACCGATAAACCCGGTGAGCAAACATTGGCGGAGCAAGACCGTGCAGCTGAACAAAAACGGCAGGATCAGGCTTTGGCGCATCCGCTGACACAAGCGGTGATGCTGACCTTCCCCGGCGCGAAGATGACAGCGCTGCGGCAAAAGGTTATGACACCTGTGCCTGCGGCGAGCGATGATGCCGTGCTAATGGATGACGTAACTATCAACCCTACTGAGGACTAAACAATGAATATTGGCGCGATGATGAAGCAGGTTCAGGAAATGCAGGGCAAAATGGCCGCCATGCAGGAACAGCTTGGCTCAATTGAAGTCACCGGCCAGTCCGGCGGCGGCATGGTTGTCGCCACGATGAACGGCAAGGGCGAGCTGAAGAAGATTAAGCTGGATCCGAAAATCGTCGATCCTGCTGATCTCGAAATGCTGGAAGATCTGATTGTTGCCGCTTGCGCCGATGCCAAGGCGAAAGTCGAGGCGCATGTCGCCGGTGAAACCGAAAAAATGATGGGCGGCATCAAACTTCCGCCGGGCGTTAAACTGCCGTTTTAGTATCAAGTGGAAAATATTATGGACGAACTGTCTATGCAATCTACAGTTCTTCGGCAGATCTCAAAGTTAGCAATTATATGCGTTATTGTTATGGGTGCTGCTAGCGTTGTGTTGCAGTTTTGTATGTTTGGGCTATTAGTACATGCCAATGTTGGCATCAATATTCTTTCTTCAAATTTATTGGCTTTCGCAGTGAACACTGTCCCCCTAGTTCTTGTATGTGCTGCTAATAAATTTTATAAGAAACAAAAGTATATAATAACTTTAGTTGTCTTATTGATGCCGATGTTTTGTTGCATCTGTTATTTTAAACAAGTTTTTGATGATAGGTACGTCTTTCAGCTTTTGCTCCCTTATTAAGTAGAGTTGTTGCAATGTCTCCTCTCGATCAACTGATGAATATCCTTGGCAAGTTGCCGGGGCTAGGCCCGCGTTCGGCGCGGCGCATGGTTTTACACCTGCTAAAGCGCCGCGAAGGTCTGATGTTGCCGTTAGTAGAGGCGCTGCAAAATGCTGCCATGAATGTGAAGACATGCAACATCTGCGGCAATCTGGGCGGCAGCGACCCCTGTGAAGTTTGCAGTGACCAGCGCCGCGATCGCAGCCTCATTTGCGTTGTCGAGGATGTGGCTGATCTTTGGGCGCTGGAACGCAGTCATGCTTTTCGCGGCCTCTATCATGTGCTGGGTGGCACTCTGTCAGCTTTGGAAGGCATACGCCCTGCCGACCTCCGTATCGACCAGCTGTTGGACCGGTTAAGAGGGGGAGAGGTAAAAGAAGTCATTCTGGCGCTCAATGCCACAGTCGAAGGTCAGACTACCGCTCATTACGTAGCCGAAAAACTGGAAGAAACGGGTGTATCTCTGTCCAAACTCGCGCATGGGTTGCCGGTAGGTGGCGAGCTGGACTACCTGGATGACGGTACGTTAACGGCAGCTCTTAAAGCGCGCCGTTAACCCTAAGGAAACTAACGCCTTATTAACCAACTATGCGCAACAATCACCATTGCATTGCAACAGAAACCATGTCTATTTCGCCGCGTGCCAATACCGGAATAAGCTGAGCGAACCGAATCGGGAGCCTGTACGAACGTGAATATCGGTCTAGTCGTTAACGCTCGTGGCAAAATGTGCCTTGTACATGATGAACCCTTTGAGGCGACTCCTCTTTGGGTGGGCTATCATATTGATAAGAAACAACTTGAGATCATTTTTGACACCGGGGGTACCTTTCCTATAGACTGGGAAGCAACCGACGAAATGGATAACTACTTGCTGAAAATAAATAAGATCCTTATAATAAGGATGGAGAACAAGAAGCCTGTCGAAGGATATGACACCAGTTTCTTAAGATTAAAAGACGGTAAGACCATTAGTTAAGTCATAAAGGAGCGCCTATTAAATGATCGACGCTATTGATGATAACGATGAAATTCCGACAGGTTCAGTCGAAGAGACCACAGCTATTGATAAATCCGGTGAAGGCAAATCCGGCAAGTCTGGTAAATCAGGTGGTACGGCTGGCGGTGGTATTCGTCTTCCCCCAAACAAGCTCAAAGAAGTCATGGGCTCGTGGCAGCATTTTGATGCCAACGAAGTCATGGCTCAGGTAGCAGAATTTTTCAGCGAACTTCCTGCGCGCGCTTCGGCACATGTTCAGGTCAGTTGGGCTAATCTACAGAACCAGGGTTTTGCAATCGTCACTCAGATACTGAAAGTCGCGAAAGAAATCTCGCGCCTCATGCATAATCTGACACGCGAAAATGTCGAGATATTGAAGCACCGTTACGGCGTCAATGTAACGACTGGTCCGTCAGGTTAACCGCTTCCACAGTTTCATGAATTAATCGGGCCCCTTACGGGGCCTGATTTGTTTCTGCGCCAACATTTGGTCCAGCGATTCACGTTTCAAGCAAAACTGTAAACAGTTTGTTTGAAACGATCGCGGACTAACCGCGTGGATCAATGCGGTGGACATCTGCCGGGTTCAGTGGGCGCTCAACATGGTTCCACGTCGAACAGCCTATTACTAAAATCCAGATCACCATCGCCACGGCTGCCGATGCCTGCTTCAGCATCTTTTTATCCTTAACGGCAGATGTGCGTTGTATCCAGCGCGCATGGAACAGACCCAGCGTGACCAAGATCAGCTTCGGCAAAAACATCGTGTGCAACCCGGTGCCAATCGGGTCATATAGGAAAAGACCGATGCCAGTGATGATCGTCACCGCAAAGGACGAGTTGAGTAGGGCGATCATCGGCAACCGTGCGGACTGTAGCGAGGCTTCCCGGAACATGCCAAGTCGCTTAACTTCAATCAGCATGATCATACCCAGAAAAATTGCCATGCCGAGCAAATGCAGAAACCGCATCGTGCCGTACAAAACCCGCATACCGTAGACATAGATGCGCAGATCGCTCGTCGCTAGTTTAACCAGCAGCTCAGTCGGCAAATGAAGGCCAAAGCCTGTGTTGTAGACATCAATCATCGCTATATCCGGGTAGATTTGTTTTTTATCAAAGTCCTACTTTATGACTTGACACACCAATCTCAATAATGCAATTGAGAACTATTCTCAATTAATAATGAGAATCATTCCTAACTCTGGAGATTGTCATGCGCTTATCCCTCGTTGCCTCGTTAGCTCTTATTGGAATTTGTTTTTATGCGGTGTGTGCTGGCGCTTCTCCAGTGTCATTAGGTGATGCCACATCTTTAAAAACGGCTTCGCCGGTGTTTATTTATACTGCGGCTGAGTCTTCATACGGCGTCGCCGCTGATGACACTGATTTTCTGTTCCGCCTTGGCATGCTGGAAGGGCATTTGATCATCGGTCACGATCTTTTGAAAGCCAATAAGCCCGCATTGGCTCTCCCGCATTTTGGTCATCCTGTGCGTGAACTCTATGCAGATCTTTCGGATTATCTGGAAAAGAAAAAAGCGCCGGCGTTTGACGACAAGCTGATCAAGCTGGAAGCCGCCGTATCCGCCGCACCGGATAGTCCCGATACTGAAACGCTCTATCAATCAACAATCGCTGCCGTCCATCAGGCACGTCAGACGGTACCGGAACAAGTGCGTAATTCAGTGCCGGAAATGATCAGGGTGTGTGCCGATACAATCGACGCAGCATCCGGTGAATATGGAGAAGCGCTGGAACATGGCCGTGTGGAAACAATTGTGGAATACCACGACAGCCGTGGTTACCTGAGCTATGTCGCACAGGAACTCAGCCATCTTATGGAAACGCATAAGGATGCCGCCGATCAAAGTCTGTTGACCCGGTTCAAAACGGTACTTGCGAAGGCCCAGTATATTGTCGAACCGCTCATACCGGGACCGGTGCCGCGCGGCACGGTTAGCCAGTACCGTGCTGTCGCCAGCGAAGCTGTCGATATTGCCAAGAAATAATCTTTTCTCATCTTTTAGTGGAATCCTGTCATGAAAAAATCCGTTCTGTTGTTGAGTGTCAGCTTGCTCACACTCGTTGTTTGTCGCCCGTTGTTTGCGGAAGAATCTGATGCCTCAGGCGCGTCATCGCGCGCTGCCAATACCCCGAGTGCCGATGCCGCGACACTGGAAAATGATGGGGAGGGGGAAAGCCGTTTTAACTATGGCGGTGAAGTGAATACCCATTTTCAGGCCGAAATGAACAAACCATCGAATGCTTCGGCCAAAGGCAATGCTTATAACGATACCGACCTGTCGCTTTACGGCAATTATTCCAGCTGGCTATCGCTCAACAGCGATATGAAGCTGGAGCGTAATCGCAATGATAATATGAATGATTACTACCCTGACCGTAATACCTTCTTTCGCAGCGAAGGCCTGACTTTACGCCAGATGTATGCAACGGTGCGCCCAGTTGAAAATGTCGCCGTTTACGGTGGTAAAATCCATCCGAATTTTGGCTCGGCTTACGAGCAAACGCCCGGTATCTTTTATAATTTTGGTACCGATTATGAACAGGATGAACGTATCGGCGTTGGTGCCCAATACCGCCTGCCAGATGTCGGCGTCATAAAGAACGTCAGGCTTTCGTTTGAAGGTTATTATCTCGATACCAGTTTTCTCTCCACATCGTTGATATCGCAACCGGCGCTTGATGACCCGAATGCTGACCGTTTGCGTAAATATACGCGCGGCGCTTTTGGTCCTTCAAATACGGGTGGTCTGGATAGCTTCACAGCAGCCTTGCGCGGCGGCAAGACGGAGCAGGGGCTGACTTACCAAGCATCTCTCACGCGTGAAGCGACGGACGATCCTGCTGGAAAAACAGAAACAGGCGAATCGGTTGGGGCATCTTACAACCCCGGCGGTGACGGTATTCCATTGACATCGCGTATTGGTGTGACACCTTTTCTGGAATACACTCATTTCGATAATTTCCAGAACATAGATAATCTGGAACGGCATTATGTCGTTGGTGGCCTCGCTTTTTCCGAAGGTCGTTGGGGGTTAAATCTTGCAGGAGGCTTGCGCCAAAGCGAAGGTGCTTCGCAGGATACTGATCATCAGGAAAACCTTACATTGACATATGAACTGGCAGAACATCTTGAAATCGGTGGCGGTATCAACCATACCAATATAGCCAATGTCGGTAGCTGGGGTTTTGGTCCCTCGCTTTCCTATACGCTGGCTTTCTAAAGGAGGGGTGATGTTAAACGCCAGAATGCTGATTGCTTTAGCTCTACTGGCTTTGATTTCTGCGCAGGCACGTGCGGACGAGCCCGCGCATATAGCGCTTACCATTCAGGATCACCGCTACACACCTGATGAAATCCACGTACCTGCCGGTAAGCCCGTAATCCTCGATATCGAAAATAAAGACCCGATGGCCGAGGAATTTGATTCGTCATCGATGCATATTGAGAAAGTTATTCCTGGCGGGCGTAAGGGCATTGTGCGGTTGCACGCGCTGGATGCAGGTAAATATCCTTTTATTGGCGAATATCATTCGGATACGGCCAAAGGCATCCTTATCGCCGAATAAAGAAGCTAAACTTGCAGCATAGGCGGCCTTAGCGGTACAAAGCTATATACCGAAGGGGAATAGCTTATGTCCGATTCAATCAAAATTTTGCCTGTTTCTGCACCACGTGACGTCATGGAATATGACGTTTTGATCGTGGGCGCCGGACCATCCGGCCTTAGCTGCGCCATTCGCCTGAAACAATTGGCGCAGGAGAAAAATCAGGAAATCTCAGTCTGCGTGATCGATAAAGGCTCCGAAGTCGGGGCACATTTGATGTCGGGTGCCGTGCTGGAGCCTCGCGCCCTGAACGAGCTGTTTCCTAATTGGAAGGAAATGGATGCGCCGCTCAAGGTGCCAGTGACCGAAGACCGCTTTATGTTCTTAACATCGACGCGGGCGTGGCGGTTACCGACCCCACCGCCGATGAATAATCATGGTAACTACATTATCAGCCTCGGCTATTTTGCTAAATGGCTGGCAACACAGGCTGAAAGCCTCGGCGTTGAAATTTATCCCGGCTTTGCCGCTGCAGAACTTCTCTCCGACGAAACCGGCAAGATTACTGGCGTTGCTACCGGCGATGTCGGTATCGGCAAGAACGGCGAACCGACGGAACGTTTTACGCGCGGTGTTGAGTTAAAAGCCAAGCAAACAGTATTTGCCGAAGGGTGCCGTGGCTCGCTAACAAAAATGCTGTTCGAGCGTTTTAAATTGCGCGACGGCGTTGATCCGCAGACTTATGCCTTGGGTATCAAGGAAATCTGGGAAATCGATCCGGGCAAGCATAAAACTGGCCTGACCCTGCATACAATCGGCTGGCCAATGGACCAAATGACATATGGTGGCTCATGGCTTTATCACTGGGAAAACAATCTGGTGTCGATCGGTTTTGTCGTTGCTCTTGATTACCAGAATCCCTATCTGTCACCGTTCGAGGAATTCCAGCGTTTCAAGCAGCATCCGCTGATCCGCAATTTGCTGGAAGGCGGCAAGCGCATTTCTTACGGCGCGCGTGCGCTTAGCGAGGGCGGTTTTCAGTCCATTCCACGTCTGACATTCCCGGGAGGGTTATTGGTCGGCGACGCTGCCGGTTTCCTCAATGTGCCCAAGATCAAGGGTAATCATACAGCGATGAAGTCGGGGATGGTCGCGGCGGAAGCATTATTTGATCATCTGACAAAAAATAATACTACGCCGGAAGCAACAGATTACCGCAGCCGATTGGAAGCATCATGGCTGTGGGATGAACTTTACAAAGTGCGCAATGTCCGGCCTTCTTTCCGTGCCGGTTTGATTGGTGGCATGATTTACAGTGCGATTGATACAGTTTTACTGCGCGGCAAAGCGCCGTGGACTTTCGCCAACCATGCCGATCATCTGCAAACGCATATGGCCAAGGATTGCGTTAAGATCGACTACCCGAAACCGGACGGCATTATCAGTTTCGACCGGCTGTCATCGGTGTTTCTCTCAAACACCAATCATGAAGAAGACCAGCCGCCGCATTTAAAACTGCGTGATCCGGCCGTAGCAATCGATATCAATCTGACACTGTACGATTTCCCGGAAGGCCGTTATTGCCCGGCGGGTGTTTACGAAATCATGCGCGATGCCGCAGGCAAAAATCCCAAGCTGGTGATCAATGCGCAGAACTGCGTTCACTGCAAAAGCTGTGACATCAAGGACCCAACGCAGAATATCGACTGGTGCGTGCCCGAAGGTGGTGGTGGCCCTAACTATCAGGGGATGTAGTCAAGCAATCACAAGATCGCGGCCTTTAAAAATAACGCATTGTGTTCCGACCTGATAAAGCTGCAGCCCACGCTTTTGGGTAAATTCTCTTGCAGCTTTCAAGACACCATAATGGCCCCAGCTTTGGGGTTCGCCCGCCGCGTTTCTTGTCCAGACACGGACAACATCGCCTTCTTCATTGCGCTGGCTGTCATCTTCGCCGTCAGTTGCGTCATCACCACACAGCAATCCGCCATTGCGTAGTTTCGGAAACCAGCATTCAAAATCTTTCAAAGCATAGGCATAACGGTGATTGCCGTCGATATAAACAAAGTCGAGAGATTCGTCGGCAAAGCGCGAAGCTGCTTCTTCGGAATACATTCGCAGGAACTCAACTTTATCACCAAAGGGTAAAAGCCTTTGTTTAGCTTCGTTGTAAACGTCTTCCAGAGGTTCTGAATTCAGGGCGTCTTTGAAATTGTCATAGGTAGCGTAAGGATCGACGCAGTAAAGTTTTTGTGGATTGCAGGCCGCCATCATGTCAAATGCGAAATGGCCGCCAAAGGTACCGATTTCGACAAAAGTACCAGCCAAATTCATCTGTTTAATGATCGATAATATATCTTGCTGGTCCGGGCGACCGATACGAGGGAAGTTTTGGGTGAGAGCAGTCATGCTTTGAAACTAGATGATAGGGCGCTGTTAATCAATCGACGCCAGTAAGCAGCGGTCATTTCCGCCCAAATCTTTATGTGCCGATATTTTCTTAAAGCCGGAGATTTTGAACAGGGCCGTTACGGCTCTAGCCTGATCGTAGCCGATTTCCATAATCACAAAGCCCTGAGGCTTCAGTAGTTTGGGTAAGTGGGGAATAGTATGCCGGTAGGCATTCAGCCCGTCCTTGCCGCCATTGAGGGCCAAAGTCGGATCATAATCGCGCACTTCAGGTTGCAATGTCGGAATCACGTCATGCGCGATGTAGGGAGGGTTGGAAATAATAATATCGAAACTATCCTGGATGCCCACCACCCAGTTGTTGGTTTTAAAAGTGGCGCGGGGAAGCAGTTTGAGAATCTGCGCGTTTTCTTGCGCCTGTTCAATAGCGCGTTCTGCGATATCAACGCCCAGCCCAGTCGCATGAGGTAGTTCATGGAGGAGGGAAAGTAGCAGGCAACCGGTGCCGGTTCCGATATCGAGGATATGCAAAAGGTTGCGGCGATCCTGAATTTGTTTCAGTGCGACTTCAATTAATGTTTCGCTGTCGGGGCGCGGTTCCAGTGTCGCTTCATTAAGATTAAAAGAAAGGCTCCAGAATTCGCGTTGACGCATAATACGCGCGATAGGCTCGCGCCTAGCACGGCATTCAATCAGGACGGATAATAGCCTTAATTGCTGTTCGGTCAGGATCTGGTCGCGGTGGCTTAGTAATTGCGCCCGGTCGAGGCGGAGGCCGTAGGCAATAAGGATACGCGCATCAAGGTCGGGCGTTTCAATATTGGCAAGCATAAGCCGGTCGATGGCGTTTGTAATAAAATCCGCCAACCGGATAGGAATAACAGGATTATTGCTGGATGAGTTCGGCAAGTTTTTCAGCCTCGTGCCGCGTTATGAGTTCATCGATAAATTTATCAAGCTCAGTTCCGTTAATGACATCGTCGATATTATAAAGCGTCATTTCAATGCGGTGATCGCTGACGCGGCCCTGCGGGAAGTTATATGTCCTGATGCGTTCCGATCGGTCGCCGGTGCCAACCTGGCTTTTACGCTCAGCGGCGTGGGCGGCAGATATCGCATTGCTTTGTTGCTCGTAGATTTTGGCGCGCAAAATCTTCATCGCCTTGGCTTTATTTTTATGTTGCGAGCGCTCATCCTGCATAGCAACGACAGTGTTCGTCGGAATATGCGTGATACGCACTGCGCTTTCGGTTTTATTGACATGCTGGCCACCGGCACCACTCGCGCGATACACATCGATGCGCAGGTCTTTATCATCGATTTTGATATCAACTTCTTCCATCTCAGGCAGAACTGCCACCGTCGCCGTCGAGGTATGAACACGGCCCGAGGCTTCAGTCTGCGGCACGCGTTGTACGCGGTGGACACCGGATTCGTATTTCAGCCGCGCGAAAACGCCTTTGCCGCTGATGCTGGCGGTTCCTTCACGAAGGCCGCCGAGGTCGTTCTCCGAGACTTCAATCACCTCGAACCGCCAGCCGCGAATGACAGCATATTTACGGTACATATCGAACAACAGCGCCGCAAAGAGGCCAGCTTCATCGCCGCCGGTGCCGGCGCGTATTTCCAGAATGGCGTTGCGTTCGTCCGCTACGTCCTTTGGCAGCAACATGCGTTGCACCTGCTTTTCAAGCGCGGGAATTTTTTGCTGCAGCTTCTCTATCTCGCGTTTAGCCTCATCCTTCATTTCCGGATCGGCCAGCATGCTTTGCGCGTCACCAAGTTCACGTTGCGCCTGCGTTAACTCAGTAATGGCATCCGCGACAGGGGTGAGGTCTGAATATTCCTTGGATAGCTTGGTAAATTGTTCAGCTGCATGGCCGGGTTGCGACAATGCGTCGCGCAATTCATCATGGCGCGCCAGAACGCGAGCGAGTGTTTCGGTAAGGGACATTTATAAAGCTTATTCTGCAGCCTGGCCCATTTCTTGGGCTTTTTCGGCTTCGATTTCAGCGGCGCGTTTTTCAACAAGGCCAACCAGATGCGAAACGATATCTTCGTTTTTCAGGCGATGATCGGTCTGGCCCTTGATATAAACCTGGTGCGTATCCTTGCCGCCGCCAGCAAAACCGATATCGGTCATCATCGCTTCGCCGGGACCATTGACGACACAGCCGATCACGGAAACGGAAAGCGGGGTGGTGATGTGTGCCAGACGTTCTTCCAGAACCTCGACAGTCTTGATGACGTTGAAGTTCTGACGTGCGCATGAAGGGCATGAAATAATAGTCACACCGCGACGGCGTAGGCCGAGGGACTTCAGCATTTCGTAGCCGACCTTGATTTCTTCAACCGGTTCCGCCGACAGCGATACGCGAACGGTATCGCCGATACCGGACCACATAAGCATGCCGAGGCCAATGGAGCTTTTAATCGTGCCGGAGCGCAAACCGCCGGCCTCAGTAATGCCGATATGCAAAGGATAATCGCATGCTGTGGCGAGAGCCTGATAGGCGGCTACGGACAGAAAAACATCCGATGCTTTGACGCTGATTTTGAAATTGAAGAAATCATGATCTTCAAGAATTTTGGCATGACCAAGCGCGCTTTCGACCATTGCATCGGGGCAGGGCTCGCCGTATTTTTCCAAAAGTTCCTGTTCCAGCGATCCGGCATTGACGCCGATACGCATGGCGCAACCGTGATCTTTAGCGGCCTGCACAACTTCGCGCACACGCTCAGGCGATCCGATATTGCCGGGATTAATGCGCAGACACGCGGCGCCAGCTTTGGCCGCTTCGATGCCACGTTTGTAATGGAAATGGATGTCGGCGACGATCGGCACTTTAACCGCCTGTACGATTTCTTTTAAGGCCGCTGTTGATTCTTCGTCCGGGCAGGAAACACGGACGATATCGGCACCCGCCTCTTCCAGGCCGCGAATTTGCTCAATTGTCGCTTTGGCGTCTGATGTCAGCGTATTGGTCATGGACTGCACCGCAATCGGTGCGTCGCCACCAACCAGAACATTGCCTACTTTAATCTGGCGGCATTTGCGGCGTTCAATCGTGCGCCAGGGACGGTAAGCTTGGGCTGAATCGTGACTCATTAACAAATTCTCCGCGGCGCTTTCTAAGCAGCCTCATAGGTTTATGGATGTTTTATAGCCGCATTCTGCTGCCTACGCCAAGACCTCTCGGTATGGTGCATAACGCACTGATAAAAAAGGCTTTATTCGTCTGATAGCGTAGGGAGATTCCGCAAATGCTCGCTATCCAGCGGGACATTACGCATAACATGTGACGCACCCGTTGCCAGTTTCGGCAAATCCGACCCGTCGAGGCTTAACATAATGCCGCTGCCATTACCGGTAGTCAGGCTAAGACCCGGTGTGCTTGGCACCTTGTAGGTATCGCCTGCTTTCATGACGTGATCAAAAACTGTCTGGCCGCGGCTGTCGGTTACCAGTACCCAACTTGATTGCAAGGCGCGGATCGTAACGTGCGAGTCTTTAACGGTGTTGCCGAAGACCTGGCCTGTTGGTGCGGTGGGGACTGGCTGCTGATCCGCTTTAGGCGCGTCTGATTTGGCAGGCGCAACTGCTGGCGTCGATGATGCAGCGGGCGCCATACCCATCGCAGGCGCTTTGCCGGACAGCATGATGCCGGAATCTGATGGCGGCGGCGCCAGTGCAACGGCGTTTGTTGAAAGCATTGAAGATGGCACAGAGGAAGCTGGTGTAACCGGTTCCGGATTTGTTGCTACAGGTGCGGCTGGTTGCTCAACACTTGCGACAGGTTGCGCCGTTGGCGCCAGCGTATTGTTGCTTTCGGGAACAGTCGTTGAAGGCAAAGCTGGTGGCGTTGAAACAACAGTGCGGTCACCCGAAGACAACCCGTACCACAAAGCATAAATCAGGATAGCGGCAATAGCGGCACCAATCATGATAATGGCTGAAGGCGTGCGGCCTTCGGTAATAGGTGTCGGCAAAACCAGGGATGGCTTGCGGCGACGTCCCGCCATTTCATTGCGGTAGCGGTCGATAGCCTCTTTGCCATCAAGACCCAGATAATTGGCGTAGGAACGCAAGAAGCCGATGACATAAGCATCGGCAGGCAATTTGTCGTAATGGCTGTTTTCCAGCGCGACCAAAAAATTAGGACGGATGCAGAGATATTCGGCGATGTAATTCAAGTCGTCGCCGCGCTGTTCGCGCATGCGTCGCAGGACGGCGCCAATGCGCTCCAGGGCAATTTTGGGCTCATCCATAATGGGTGCGGCGCCGGGCAAGGGCACGGTGATGGATGTAGGTTCTTCGGCCTTGCGGGGCTCGGCGCGGTTGCGTGAAGAGGTGGGGCGTCGGTTCGTTGTCATGCCGGAACCCTAGGAAATTTTGGGGTTAAAAGCAATGAGGGCCTGGAAAGTGGTCGGAGGTTAGTGATTAGAGATTAAAACTTAATTCTCTGACCACTAATCCCCGACCACTAGCCTTTTGAACGTTGCGACAGCGCATTCTCCGCCTGCTGGACCAGCTCGGCCAGAATTTCGGAGGTGGGTTGTTCCAGCTTGACCATGCCGACGCTCTGCCCGGCCATAACGGAACCAGTCTCAACATCGCCTTCGACCACGGCGCGACGCAGGGCGCCCGCCCAGAAATGTTCGATCTCCAGCTGCGCCTGTTCCTTGGTGAATTCACCGGCATCAAAACGCGTGATGACTTCGCGCTGTTTTTCCATGAATTTCTTGCCACCTTCATTGGCAATGGCGCGGACGGGGATAACCGGAAAGCGGGGGTCAAGCTGCACTGAAGGCATGGCGTCACGCGCAGATGCCCGCATGAAAGCCTGCTTGAATTTCGGATGCGCGACGCATTCGGTGGCGCAAACAAAACGCGTACCGAGCTGAACGCCGCTTGCCCCCATTTCAAGATAGGAGACAATCGCTTCACCGCGACCAATACCGCCAGCGACAAATACGGGCACATCGCGAATTTCCGGCAGGATTTCCTGCGCCAGTACGGATGTGCTGACGGGGCCGATATGACCACCTGCTTCCATGCCTTCGATGATGAGGGCATCTGCGCCCATGCGCACCAGTTTTTTGCCGAGCGCTGCGGTGGGGGTAAAGCACATCAGTTTCGCGCCGCTGTCTTTGACTTTCTTGACCGCGGGCGCAGGCGGCAGGCCGCCCGCCAGAACGATGTGTCCCACTTTTTCCTCAAGGCAGACATCAATCAACGCATCCAGTTGCGGATGCATGGTAATAAGGTTCACGCCAAATGGTTTTTGCGTCAGGGTTTTGGTGCCTTGAATTTCTTTCCGCAAAATATCGGGCGTCATCGCCCCGCAGGCAATCGTGCCGAAGCCGCCGCCATTGGAAATCGCGGCGACCAGATTGCGCTCCGACACCCATGTCATCGCACCGCCCATAATGGCGAGGGGAGAGCCTAGAAAATCACAACCGCGTTGCCACAGGGATTGGAGGGAGGGGGTGGGTTTGATCATGGAAAAGATGTGCCATTGAAACAGAAAGCATTCAAGGTGTTAGTTGAACGCAAAACCATCCAAATATTACGCAGCCAGTCTAAAGCCTTCGTGCAAAGCTCTGACTGCTGTTTGGACTGTCTCGGGGGTATTGGGTACAGATGCGCTGATGGCGCTAATGGCGGGGTCCACACCTTCAATTTCATCCGTCCCAATTTTTGTGAATTCTACTCCGGCTTGTTGAAGTGTTTGGCGCATTGAACCTTTTGTCGCTTCGTTTAAATGCCAGCCGACAACCGAAATATCTACAAAGTTTCGAGCATCGCCCGTGCTGTTGCAGGCGACGGCAATAATGCCTTTACCCTTTGCTTGCCCACTTGTTACGCGAGTCTCTTTTTGATCCTCATCATCGAAGCGTCCGACGGACAAAACGACGTTATGCGCTTTTGCCAGAGCCATCGCTTCGGTTTGCATCAGCTGTTGTCCGCCGCCAGCAACAGAAATAGCGTATAATTCGTCATATGAGAGTGTCGAATGTATTTGCGCATCTTCAACTAATTTTGGATCAGCCGTGCGGACGCCGCCATTGTCTCGGATAATCCGGCACACAACTTCTTCGCCTGCTTCGGCGAATCTGTCTTTGAGGATGATGGCGGTGGCAATAGCGCTGAGATCAGTACCGCCCCGGGCAAATGTCGTAATAATTTGGGTGTCTCTGTTTACGCCTTGAAACCCAGCAACTACTGCTGTTTTATTGTTGCGTAACCAGCCTAATAATCCTTCGCCACTGGCTTCGAGGTCAATATGTGGATGATCTGTATCATCGGTACAGAAAGGTACTTGTATGCCTTGGAACGAGCGAGTGCCTAAAGCTAAGGCTATAAGGTTCGCTGCTTCTGTTTCACCTTGAGCGATATACGCAGATCGCGCATGGCGTGCGGTGACTGGATCACATCCCGTCAACAATGTTGAAGTTGCTTCTTTGATAAGATTATCCGTGACTCCCTTGAATGCAGAGACAACAAGAACAACTTTTTTATTTGGATCAATTCTCTTAATTTTTGATGCAATTAGTTCTACGCTGTCTGGCGTTCCGCCGTTCTTACGCTCGCCCCATACGGAGCCGCCAATTTTTATAATTTCAATTGCCACTTTATATTTCCTTGTAAAACAGCTTATTTGAATGAAGTAATTTTACAACGTCTTGCCTTTAAACAAAGCTATATTTTGTGCTTAAAATTCAATTGGTTAGATTGTAAATGCTTTCTATAAGTAATAATTGCGTCAAGAATTGACTGCGTAAAGTAAATCTTCAACCACTTGAAGCCCGTCTTCGCCCGTGACTTCAGGGTTGCGGCCTAGCTGAATAGCCTCGATAAAATTGGCGATTTCACCGGCATAAGGATTGACCGGGTCAAATAACAGAGGTTTCCCCCCGATAGAAATAGTTCCCCTGCCACTACGGGCCATTGTGCCTTCACAGATGGCATAATTATCAGCGCCGTAAATCTCAAATCGGGAAGGAGCCGCAAATAATACTGAACTGATCGCTTCTGCAGTAATGCCGTTGGCAAATTTCAACAGAATAATACCCGTTTCTTCATGCGGGCCTTTCCAGACTTCACGGCTCAGGAGCGCGCTGCGATCAACAACAGGATTATTTCTGAAATCCGCGAACCAGCGAATGGTGTCGAGGCAATGCGGTCCCGTTCCCGCCAGTGGCCACCAGCGGCCCAGCTCGTCTCCTGCACGCCAATCTGAAGCATCATCAGCGCGCCATGTCCATTGCGCTCGGATATGGCGAATGGGGCCGAGAATTTTTTCCTGCGTTACTAGTTGATGCAATTTGCGCATCCCACTATGCCAGCGCATATGCAGGGCAACACTAAGTTTGACGCCGTTGGTACGGCAGGCCTCAATAGCACATTTGCCTTCCTCTATGTTTGTCACGAAAGGCTTTTCGACCAGCACATGTTTGCCCGCTTTGGCACAGGCAATGACCTGCTCGGCGTGCAATTTGTCAGGACTGGCGATAATGACGGCCTGTAGCTGCGGATCGGTCAAGAATTCATCCAGATTATCGTGCGCTGGTTGAGGTGCTGCCGCCGCATGTTGTTTTGCAAATGCCGTAGCGCGATTTTTATCGCGACTAAGGACACTCCATAACTGCGCTTGTGGCAGAGTTTTAAGCGCAGGAACAAGAGAGTGCTCTGCTATACCACCGGTACCGATAACACCAATGCGTAGTGGCGTTGGCATCAATTACTTCGCGTCCAATCCATAAGCCGTATGCAAAGCGCGGAGGGCGAGTTCGGTATATTCTTCAGCGATTAACACACCGAGAACGATTTCTGAAGTCTCGATCGCATGAATGTTGATCTTCTTGTCGGCCAGCGTTTCGAACATCGTCGCCGCCACACCTGCATGGCTGCGCATACCACCACCGATAAGCGAGATTTTCACCACGCCGCTGCTTGCCGAGATATGGTCGTAGTGAATATTGGCGCGTTCAGTCTCCAGAACCTGCTTGGCGCGGTCCAGATCATTCTTGCTGATCGTAAAGGTGATGTCGGTGGTATTATTATCGCCTGCCGTTTGCACGATCATATCGATATTGACGCCAGCGCGGGCAAGGGGGCCGAACACGGCGGCTGCGACGCCGGGCCTGTCTGCCACTTTGACCAGTGTGACCTTGGCTTGATCGCGGGTGTAGGCGATGCCGGTAACCATATTTTCTTCCATTGTATCATCTCCATCGGTAACGAGCGTGCCGGGCAGATCGCTGCCGACGGCGTTGGCAAAAGTGGATAAAACCTGAACCGGCATATGATAGCGCATGGCCATCTCAACCGAACGCGTCTGCAAAACCTTGGCGCCGCGCGATGCCATTTCCAGCATTTCTTCGTACGAGATATGCGGGATCTTGCTGGCCTTGCTGTCGATGCGCGGGTCGGTGGTGTAGACGCCGTCGACATCGGTGTAGATATCGCAGCGGTCGGCTTTAAGCGCAACAGCAAGGGCAACGGCCGATGTGTCGGACCCGCCGCGACCCAGTGTGGTGACGCTGCCGTCACCTGCTATGCCTTGAAAACCTGCCATAACACCGACTTCACCGTCCTGAATACGTTTCAGTAGCGACTCCGCTTTCACATCCATGATGCGGGCTTTGCTGTGAGTAGAGTCCGTCATCAACGGTACCTGCCAGCCTTGCCATGACCGCGCGTTCAGGCCGCGCTGCTGCAGCGCCATGGCCATCAGGCCTGCCGTGATTTGCTCGCCAGTGGAAACAACGGCGTCATGCTCGCGCGGGCTGTGATGAGGGGAGACCGAACGGCAATAGCCGATCAGCTGATCGGTAACGCCTGCCATGGCGGAAACCACGACGGCGACTTTGTGGCCACGGCGAACTTCGGCTTCGACTTTGGCGGCGGCGTTTTTAATGCGCTCGACATCACCTACGGATGTGCCGCCGAATTTAAGGACAAGAAGGGACATAGGAACTAGGGGTTAGGGCTAGGGTTTAGGGACTAGGGGTTATAGCAAAGTTTACAATGAAAGAAATGCCTTTTGGAATTGAGTTTATCTCGGAATATAGTTTGCTAAAGTTATCACCTTAATCCTAGACTCCAGCCCCTAAACCCTAGCCCCCAACCTCTGGCCCCCATGTCTTCCATTTCTACCGCTGAAATTGCCCAATTTTCGGCCCATGCCGAGGACTGGTGGAATCCCGAGGGCAAGTTCCGGCCTTTGCACAGGCTTAATCCTGTGCGGGTCGAATATGTGCGGGACCGCGCTTGCGCGCATTTTGGCCGCAATCCGGCTTCCCGCCAGTCTCTGAAAGGCCTGTCGGTGCTGGATGTCGGTTGCGGCGGCGGATTGATGGCAGAACCCATGGCACGGTTAGGGGCGGCTGTTACTGGTATTGATGCCTCGGTTAAAACAATCGCCGTTGCGCAAAAGCATGCGAAGCTTTCGCATCTTTCAATAAATTACTTGATAGCGAGCGTGGAAGATTTGGCGCGCGCTAATTCCCTCCCCCTTGCGGGGAGGGTTAGGGAGGGGGGCGGTCGGCGAGCGAACCCCTCACCTGCAAAAACTAAGGATTTAGCTAAAGCTAAATCCAAGTTTTTGCTTCCTCTCCCTCAAGGGGAGAGGAAATACGACATGATCACGGCGCTGGAAGTGGCGGAGCATGTCGCGGATATGGATTCTTTTCTGTCCGGCATCAGAAAAATTCTGAAACCTAATGGCTTGCTGATCATGTCGACGTTGAACCGTACGCCAAAAAGTTTTCTGCTCGGCATAGTAGCGGCAGAATATATCCTGCGCTGGGTGCCGCGTGGTACGCATCAATGGCAAAAATTCATCCGCCCGTCGGAGCTGGTGCAGCGCCTAAGTGACGAAGGCCTGCAAACGCACGATCTGACAGGATTAGTGCTTAATCCGCTGACGGGCGATTTCGAGCTCAGTAAAAATGATCTGGCGGTTAATTATCTGCTCACAGCTTCTTTCCTTTAATCTGGTTTTGTAATGTCATTCTTGCCCGTTTCCCAAAATCCACAACGCATATCCGATATCATGCGGATGCTGATGGACAAGGCTGCGAAGGAAGAGAGCGTCAGTATCGGCTCCATCCTGCATTTGTTTGGGGTAAGGGGGTTTGCTTTTCTGCTGCTGATGCTGGCGTTGCTGAACATCGTCATATTCATGGTGCCATTTATCTCCATCCTTTTTGGTCTGCCGATGGTGATTTTGGCGGCGCAGATGGTGTTGGGTTTTCATGCGCCGATATTTCCAGCCTTTATCCGTCGCCTGACCATTCAGCGCGGGCCATTGATGCAGGGGCTAGACCGCGCCTTGTACGGTGTTGAGAAAATTGAGCGCTATATCAAGCCGCGCTTTTTGTTTTTGACGCATCCGGCGCTTACCCGTATGCATGGACTGGTCGCGCTGATCATGGCAGTGATGGTGGTGTTGCCGATTCCACTTTTTAACGTGCCGCCGTCCGTAGGTTTGGCGTTTCTGGCGATTGGTATGCTGGAGCGCGACGGAATTTTTATCCTGATCGCCTATGCCATCGGCACAGGTTGCCTGTTCCTGTTTAAGTCACTCAGCCACTTCGCCACTTCGCGCATTCGGTGACGGGTTAGCCAAGTTTGTTTTCGGTAGAGAGCCGTTCTAAATAGCGGACAATATTCCTTCGTCCTCTGGCAACAATTCTATCCTTGAGGTAGCAATCTGAGCCAATAATTCCTTTATCTCCGAGTTCATGACCGGCCTGTAAAACCATTGTATGACCGCGTGCTTTTATAACCAGCTCCGAAGTTTCCTGGAGATATGTAAAGTCGTTATGCCAGTATCTTGATCGTATTTTAAATGGATCTTTGCGGTCCCAGTCAGGCTCATTGATAGTCAAGCCAGTGTGGATAGAAACAGGAAAAAAGAAATCTTCGTCGTTTGATACTCTTGGTTTCTTACCTGTTATTTTTCTAACAGCTGTCAGGAGGGGAGGTAGATCCTGCCAGGCGACGGCAACCTGTCTTTTTTTAATCCAATCGCCGAACTTCTGGAATAGTTGCGATATGTATTCTTGTCTTTTTTGGCCTAGCTGTAAAAGAGTATCAACATCTTGCATCGTAATTTTCCTTTACAACAAAAATCGAACCGATGCTAACTACGGCCCTAGTAATAGTCAACTTTACCTGTAGCTATATGAAAAAGCACTTTGTTTTCTATTGTCGCGGACGCTCAGCCGGGTGCGGTGGCAGCATTTCCAGCCGGTAACCGACGGCGGGCTCCGTCACAATATAGCGCGGGAATGAAGGCTCAGCTTCTAGCTTCCGGCGCAGGGTGCTGACGCGTTTTTGTAAATTTTGATGTTGCTCAATTTCGCCTTCCTTGCCCCACAAGGTGCGCTCGATATGGCCATTAGTCACAACACGGCCGCCATGCAGCGCCAGTAAACGCAGCAGCGCATATTCTTCAGCATCCAGCGCGACGGTGTTATGATCACGGCGAACATCCGGCGTATGCAAAGCGATATGCAGGGAGCCGGTTTCGACGCTATCGATATTATCCCATTCTTCGCGGAAAGATTTTTGCCGCAGGGCGGCGCGGACGCGGGCGACAAGGTCACGCATGGCAAAAGGTTTGGTGAGGTAATCATCGGCGCCCTGTTCGAGGGCCGCAATTTTTTCGCTGTCTTCAGTGCGGCCCGACAAGACGATAATCGGCATATCACTTTTCATGCGCACGTCATGGATTACTTGCCGTCCGTCAATGTCAGGCAAACCCAGATCAAGGATCATCAAATCAGGATTGGCGGAGTGAACCAGAATGATGGCTTCTTCGGCCGTTGCCGCTTCCAGCACATTAAAATTTTCGGCCTGCAGCGTCAGCCGCAGGAATTTGCGCACATGCGGCTCATCATCCACAATCAGGATGCGAAGCTCCGGGAATGTTGGCAGCGACGGCATATGGTAAAGCTAGCACAAAACAGCCTATTTGACTACCGGCAACCGTATGACGATTTGGGTGCCAACGCCGTCGGGGCCGGGCTGCGCTGCGATGCGGCCGCCATGGGCTTCGATAAAGCCACGGCAAATGGCGAGCCCTAGTCCTGCGCCGCTGCTGGGGGTGGAACCCACTTTAACACGGTAAAACATGTCAAAAACGCGCTCATATTCTTCTTCCGGGATGCCGGGACCGCGATCCGTAATCGTTAACCTTATGTAATTGGCTTCGCGGCGAGCGTTAATACTTATGGGCTGGTCATTCGGCGCGTATTTGCAGGCATTGTCGATAACGTTAACGAATACACGTTCTAAAATCGATAAATCCCCATCAATCGATAACAGGTCATCTGGAATGCTGAGTCGCAGTGGGCGTTCGCCAAGCTGTTTACGCAATTTTGTTAGAGCACTGCCAATAAGATCTTGAACATCTATAGGCTGGCGTTTTGGCGCGAGACCGCCAGAAACCAGTTGTGTCATATCCAGCAAATTCTGGACGAAGCGATTGAGCCGGTCGGCTTCATCTTCGATGGTTGAGAAAAGATCGCGCCGCGATTTATCGTCGAACTTATCCCAGTAATCACGTAAGCTGGTTGTCGCGCCAAGAATGGCAACCAGCGGTGTTCGCAAATCGTGGCTGATGGATGACAGCAAGCTGGCGCGCAGGCGTTCGGTTTCAGTCTGTAGTCTTGACTGCGCAATATCGGTGACAAGCTTGGTACGCTCAATCGCAATCGCCGACTGACTGGCCATGCTGGTCAGGAAATGCAGTTGATCGGGCGAGAGGTTGTTGCCTTCATTCGGGCGTACGGCCAGAACGCCGACGGTTTCATTACCGCTGCGTAGTGGCAAGCCGTAATAAGGCGCGCCGGGCAGAGTGTCTGAACCAAAACCTGCGGGCCTGCCGTGACGCCAAGCCCAATCCATTGCTGCGTTTGATGCGGTATCGAGGCGCGTTTCTGGCGGGCAGGCGGCACCGACTTCCAGCCTTTCGCCCTGGGGTAGCAGCAAAACGACGCGCGCTTTGAGGCTGGAGGCCATATGCCTCACTACCGTTTGCACAATTTCATCCAGCGCGGCGACGGCGGCAATGGCTTTGTTGAAATCGTACAGCGCCTGCGTACGCTCGGCATTGCGTTGTGTAACGTGAATTTGCCGTTGCAACCGGTCGCCGATCAGGCTGATCGCCACCGCGACGACAAGGAAAAAAGTTAGCGTCAAGAAATCTTCATGACGCTGAATGATGAGGGAATAACGCGGCTCGGTAAAAAGAAAATCGAACGCAAGAAAGCTGAGAATGCTGGCATAGGCTGAAACTCTAAAACCGCGATCAACCGATATCAGCAAAATGCCGATCAGGTATATCATCGACAATGTTGGCAGATCAGCAATGCGGGCAACGCCCCACGCGATTGCGCTGGCGAAAATAACGACCATTGTCGCCTGAACATAGGCGGGCCACTGGATGCGCGTAAACCATGTGCCGGGCGTTTGAATATCGCCATTTGTCGTTGGGCGGCGCTTGGTTTCGCCTGCATTCATAACCAGAATATCGAAACCGCCCCCCATATCCAGAACACTGGATGCAACCGAAGGTCGCGATAATTTCGACCAGGTCGAGCGCTGCGATTTGCCGATGATGATGACGCTGACATTGCGTTCGCGGGCAATACGTAAAATCTCGCCGGGGATATCTTCGCTGGCGACGGTAATTGTTTCGCCGCCCAGACTTTCGGACAGATGCAGGGCCTGCGCAATATCGCGCCGCACGGCTTCTGGTAAGGCGGCGTGATGGTGTGTTTCGATATAAAGTGTCAGCCATGAGGATTGCTGACGCCGTTCGGCGCTGCGTTTGGCTGTACGCACCAACGCGCTTGCCTGTCCGTCTCCTGCGATACAAACCATAACGCGGTCACTGGTTGGCCACGGCCCGGTGATGGCGTGACTGCGCATATAACTGGCCATTTGCTCGTCAACGCGCTCTGCCGCCTGGCGCAGAGCCAGTTCACGCAGGGCGGTTAAATTGCCCGGCGTGAAAAAACGGTTCATCGCAAGGCGAGCCTGCTCGGGAATGTAGACTTTCCCTTCCTTCAGGCGCTGCAGCAATTCTTCGGGCGTCAGATCGATCAGTTCGATAGAATCTGCGGTCTGCACGATATTGTCAGGTATGGTTTCGCGGACCGTGACGCCGGTGATGCGGGCGACGATATCATTCAGGCTTTCGATATGCTGGACATTCAGCGTCGAATAGACATCGATCCCGGCATCCAGCAATTCCATGACATCCTGATAGCGTTTGGGATGCCGCGCGCCGGTGATGTTGGAATGCGCCAGCTCATCCACCAGAACCAATCGTGGCTTGCGGCGGAGAATGGCATCGATATCCATTTCCTGAAAATCAATGCCGCGGTAGCTGATCGTCTGGCGCGAAATGGATTCCAGCCCTTCGCTGAGGGCATCGGTCTCAGACCGCTGATGCGTTTCAACGATGCCGACGACGACATCGACGCCTTCTTTTTTGCGGGCTTGGGCAGCGCGCAGCATGGAATAAGTTTTGCCGACACCCGGTGCCGCGCCGATAAAGATTTTTAACTTGCCGCGATGTTCGCGCCGGGCTTCTTCCAGCAGCGCGTCAGGTGAGGGGCGAATGTCGTGGTTTTCGTTCATGGGACTGGCGTTTTGCCTAACCGGTCAAGCGCAAGGTTGAGGTCCAGAACATTCACGCGGTTATCGCCCAGAAAGCCGAGGCTACGGGATGTGGTGGATTGCTTGATGATGTCCTGAATTTGATCGAGGGTTAATTGTCGTGCTGCCGCAACGCGGCTCACCTGGAACTGCGCCGCGTCCGGCGATATGTCCGGATCAAGTCCACTGGCCGATGTTGTAACAAGGTCAACGGGTATTGGCACGCTGTTGTCTTTTTTCAAGTCATTGACTCGCTGCTCGATAGCTTGCTGAAGGTTGGCGCTCGTCGGGCCCAAATTACTGCCGGAAGAATTCCCGGCATCATAACCATTTCCTGCTGCCGATGGTCGGCCATGAAAATAGCCCGCACCTGCGAAGTTTTGGCCAATCAGGCTGGAGCCGATGATTTTTCCATTAGTCTCAATCAGACTGCCATTAGCTTGATGGGGGAACAGTTGCTGGCCGAGGATCAATGTCAGGAACGGATAGCCAAGACCCGTCAGGACAAAGAACAGGATAAACAGGCTAACGCTGGATCGCAATTCACGGAACATACTAGATACCCATGGTTTGGCTGATGAGCATATCAAGCAGCTTGATGGCAATAAAGGGCACAATGATGCCCCCAAACCCGTAAATCAACAGATTGCGGCGCAGAATGGTGCTGGCGGAGGCCGGTTGATACTTCACGCCTTTAAGGGCTAGCGGCACCAGCGCAATCAGGATTAAGGCGTTAAAAATAATCGCTGAAAGAACCGCGCTCTTGGGACTGTGCAGATGCATGACATTGAGCGCATTCATGCTCGGATAGATACCGATAAACAAAGCCGGGATGATGGCGAAATATTTGGCGACATCGTTGGCGATGGAGAATGTCGTGAGCGCTCCGCGGCTCATCAATAGCTGTTTGCCGATCATGACGACTTCAATCAGTTTGGTCGGATCGGAATCAAGATCGATCATGTTGCCCGCTTCACGCGCGGCCATCGTACCGGTATTCATCGCTACACCCACATCGGCCTGTGCGAGAGCGGGAGCATCGTTAGATCCGTCGCCGCACATGGCGATCAGTTTACCTTTGGCTTGCTCGCTTCGAATGAGGGCGAGTTTCTTTTCGGGGGAGGCTTCGGCGAGAAAATCATCGACACCCGCTTCGGCGGCAATGGCGGCTGCGGTTAAGGGATTATCGCCGGTAATCATAACGGTACGAATCCCCATGCGGCGCAAAGTCATGAAACGTTCATGGATGCCGGGCTTGATGATATCTTTTAGATGAACGACGCCCAAAATTCGTTTATTGAGTGCGACCAGCAAAGGCGTACCGCCGGTTTTGGCGACGCGTTCAATCGCGCGCGTAATTTCGACGCTGCCGCTGGTGCCGCACATATAAAGGATGGAATCCGGTGCGCCCTTGCGGATGGAAGTCTCGCCAAAATCAACGCCGCTCATGCGCGTGTGGGCGCTGAAAGGGACGAAATTCATATCAGGCTTATGGCGCGCGCCGCCGTTCCATTTGAAGCGGTCTTCAGCAAGGCGAACGATAGATTTGCCTTCGGGCGTATCATCAGTTAGCGACGATACCATTGCCGCTTCGGCCAGGCTTTCTTCGGTTGCACCGCCGACGGCAATGAACTCACTGGCCATACGGTTGCCGAGAGTAATGGTGCCGGTTTTATCAAGCAGCAGAACGTCAATATCGCCAGCGGCTTCGACCGCCCGCCCGGATTTGGCGATAACATTAAAATTCACCAGACGGTCCATGCCCGCAATACCAATAGCAGATAGCAAGCCACCTATGGTGGTGGGAATTAAGGTAATAAACAAAGCGATCAGATAGATCACCGGAACCATTTTGCCGGAATAGGCGGCTAGTCCCTGCAGCGTAACACATACAATCAGGAAAATCAGTGTAAGCCCTACCAGCAGGATAGTTAGCGCGATTTCATTCGGCGTTTTCTGACGCTTGGCGCCTTCGACAAGGCCGATCATACGGTCAAGGAAGGACTCGCCGGGGTTGGCGCGAATTTCAACGATGATACGGTCGGAAACAATACGCGTACCGCCGGTTACAGCCGAACGGTCGCCGCCGGATTCACGGATAACGGGTGCCGATTCACCGGTGATGGAGGATTCGTCGACGGTGGCGATGCCGTGAACGACGTCGCCGTCGCCGGGAATAATATCGCCTGCTTCCGCCACAATTAAATCGCCGCGGCGCAGGGTGGTTGCTGCTACAGGTGTGAAATCTTTCGCGCCGATACTGTCAACTTTCTTGGCCGTCGTATCAGTCTTGGTTTTGCGCAAACTGTCGGCTTGGGCTTTACCGCGTCCTTCGGCAACGGCTTCGGCAAAGTTGCCGAACAAAACGGTGAACCACAGCCACAGCGCAATCTGCAAGCTAAAGCTGTAAGATTTGCCGGTAGCAGCTTCGCAAAGGGTGATAAGTGATGCCATCGCGCTGGTCACGCCGACGGTAAACATCACCGGATTGCGAATTAACTTCTCCGGATTCAGCTTGATAAAGGCGCCGATAGTCGCATCACGCAGCAAGGCAAGCGAAAACAGGGGGCGATGTTCGGTGGTTTTACTCATGGGGCGACACTTTGAAAAAGAGATAAGTGCTCGGCCACTGGGCCAAGCGCCAGAGCCGGAAAATAGGTCAGACCGCCAAACATGACGATGACGGCAGTCAGTAAGACTACGAACATCAGCCCATGCGTTGGGAAAGTACCGCTTGATGGCGGGGTGATTTTCTTGGCGGCGAGCGAGCCTGCAATCGCCAGTACCGGAATAATCACGCCGTAGCGGCCGATCAGCATAACGATTCCAAGCATGATATTCTGAAAGACGGTATTGCCATTAAAGCCAGCAAAGGCAGAGCCGTTGTTGGCAGCGGCCGATGCGTAGGCATAAATGGTTTGCGTCAGACCGTGCGGGCCGGTTGCGCTCATGGAACTTGCACCCAGCGGTACCAGCAAGGAAACAACGCCAAAGCCAAGCACGCAGATGGGGTAGAGCAGCTGCGCAATGACCGCGAGTTTGATCTCATGCGCTTCAATCTTCTTGCCAAGATATTCCGGCGTGCGGCCAACCATAAGTCCGGCAATAAAGACGGTAATCAGGACATAAAGCAAAATACCGTATAGCCCGCAGCCGACGCCGCCATAAATGACTTCGCCCACTAGCATGTTAAAGAGAGGCACAAGACCGCCAAGCGGCATAAAGCTGTCATGCATAGCGTTGACGGAGCCATTGGACGTAGCGGAGGTCGTTGTTGCCCATAGCGCCGAATTGAAGATACCGAAACGGACTTCCTTGCCTTCCATATTGCCGCCGGAATTCGTGTCGCTGATTATCTGATCTATATTCAGATGCCCAAAAGCCGGATTGCCATTGGCTTCGGAGAAATAACAAAGTCCCAGCAGGATCATGAACAGGATCGTCATGCTCGCAAGAAGCGCCCACGCCTGCCGTCTGTCACCGACCATTTTGCCAAAAGCGGCGATCAAACCGATGCTGAGTAGCAGAATGCTAATCAGTTGGAAAAAGTTGCTCAGCGGCGTTGGGTTTTCATAGGGATGTGCGGCGTTGGCGTTAAAATAACCGCCGCCGTTGGAGCCTAGCATCTTAATGGCGATTTGGCTCGCAACGGGGCCTTGGGCAATGGTTTGCTGTGTGCCTTCCAGTGTGGTCGCCTGCACATAAGGTTGCAGATTATCCGGCACGCCCTGCCATATCAGGAACAGTGCAAAGAGCAAGGAGAGCGGTAACAGGACATAAAAAATGGCGCGCGTGACATCGACATAGAAATTGCCGAGGCCGGGATTTTCCTTATGGGTAAAGCCGCGCACCATAGCGACGGCAACGGCAAAGCCCGTCGCAGCGGCCATGAAGTTTTGCACTGTGAGGCCTAGCATCTGGCTGAAATAACTCAGCGTTGTCTCGCCCCCGTAAGATTGCCAGTTTGTGTTGGTGACAAAACTGACCGCTATATTGAAAGCGAGATCATAAGGCAGGCCCGGCAGGCCTTGGGGGTTCCATGGCAGTTGATCCTGATGCATCAAAATCAAAAACAAAACCGCGCCGCCTAGCGCATTAAAGATAATGACTGCGCCAGCATATTGCGCCCAGTTTTGCTGTTCGGCTCCGCGAACGCCGCAGAGGCGGTAAGACAGTCCTTCGATAGGTCCCAGAACTTTACCCGCCCATGTGGCTTCGCCATTAAAAACCTTGGCCATATAGATGCCAAGTGGCAGCATCAGGCCAACACTAACGGCGGCAAAGGCAACAAACTGCAAAAGTGCATAGATATTCATGGATTACTCAAAATTTCTCTGGATGAAGAAGGGCATAGGCAAGGTAAAGGCCGAGCGCCAGGGCAACGCCACCACCAAGATAGAGTTCAAAAATCATGGAAAAACCTCAGGGACGGTAAGTATATAAAGAAGGGCGGGGCGATTGTGGCTGAATCGCAGATTCGACGCAACTTTATAGCCACACAGAGAAAAATCGATATTGGCTCAAGCTTGCCTAAAAATACCATAGTGTGTTAAGGGTGTTGTCCCACCTTCCTGCCAGTTTACTTTAAACTTAAACATGGCCGCCTTGCTAAAAAAGCTGCAAAGCGCAGCAAACGATTTTCGCCCCAAACCGGGCAAGCCTCGCGCCGTAACATTTGTTACGCAGGCGCAAAACCATCAATTTGTCTTTCGTTCAGCAGTTATTATTTTGCTCACCTCCATTGCGACGATGTCGGCAATCGCTTTATGGGAAAGTAAGGATAAAAAATCCCTAACGACTGCCTCGGTTGAGCAAACGATCGAGACAAAACCCGTTGCCGCAAAAATTATCGTCAAACTGGAACATGACGATAAACTGCAGAAGGTAGCGGAAAAGCTGCCACTTCCGGAAAAGGTGGCTATGGAGACCCCCGTATCGGAATTGCCGCCACCAAAAGGCGAAACCTATAATGACATTGTTCTGCCTGCAGAAAGCCTGTCACAGGAGAACCCAAACGAAGATCCAAATACAATTGCCCCTGCGCCGGAAAGTGCGCCGGCTATTAATGTAGTTGCCCAGGATCTCAGTGACTTACCGGCTTTGCATGAGGTGAAGCATGAATCGGTTTCTGCTCAATCCTCCATTCAGAATGTGCGCTTTCATGCCGAACGTGCCCTGACTGCCGAACAGCTTCTGGCCGAGGCGCACAGGTTGCTGGTCGCTGGTGATGATCAGGCCGCCTTGGCGCTGTATGACCAGGTTCTCAAGCGCGACAAAAATAATAATACCGCGTTAGAAGGCAAAATGTTTGCGCTTCAGCATACGGGGCAAGCGGAACAAGCTGTCGAAATCGGCCATCGTTTGGTGCAGTTGGACCCGGATAATAACGCCCTGCGTGCCAATCTGGTGACGGCATTAGGGCAATCTTTTTTGCCTGCCGCTATGACCGAATTAGAACAAAAGGTTGCGGCCAACCCGCATGATGCAGCGGCGCAAGCGGCGCTGGCAAAACTGGAAGCACGGCGTGGTTATTATGAGAAGGCTTATAATCACCTGAATAACGCCATCAAGATCCAGCCCGATAATATCCTCTATCGTCTGGATCTGGCGGTGCTGTACGACCGTGCCGGATATCGTGCCGATGCCGCGACGCTTTACCGGCAAGTGCTGCGCGCCGCCATGAACGAGGATGATCCAACGCATTTGTCTATCTCGCTGCCCACCATTCGCCAGAGGCTAGCTTATTTGGAAATGTCTGTAGCGAGCGACCGCTAACGCAGACCTTCGACCACGCGCCCACTCATAATATGGTAGGTTTGATAGGGGTGCAGGGTAATTTCTTGCAGCGGTGCTTTGGCATTGCGCTGCCAACTTAACTGTACGTTACTCGGTGTGACGCTGACGACATGCAAGTCAGGGCGGTCCGTTGCTGGAGTCCACTTGGCTCCTTGTAGCCATAGGGTCCAATTTTCCGGGCCATAATAAATAACAGCACCCAAATGTATGCCGCTCCCATCATTTTTGGGCGGCTTTATTTTGGCGGACAACACCTCAATCTGCCTTGTTTCATCTTCCGAAAAGAACAGTGAGGTTTTGGGTAGGGCTTCGGATTCTGTGGCGTGCACGGAAGTGCACAACAATACTGCAATAAGTGCTGCTGCGATTCCCTCCCCCTTGCGGGGAGGGCTAGGGAGGGGGGAGCTCCGCGATCCGAACATTTGGAGTAATGGATGGCCCCCACCCCTAGCCCTCCCCGCGAGGGGAGGGGAACTCCATCGCATACATGTTTGCAGGATTTTACAAACTGGGTTGCTCACAACCCACCTGCCACATCTTGCGTTGTGCCATTCGACAGCCACTCCAGCGTCGCATTAAAGCGCACGTTATACGTACTGACAGCGCTTTCCTTACTCATGCGGTCAAGCGACAATTGTTGCAGCCTTAACTTCCCTGGTAAGGCGAGGGGCATGCGAGAAATGAAGCGGTAGATATCGATATCGCTCGGTGCTTCGCCGCTGATTGTAACGGTACTGACAAAAAGCTCCTGTGGTTCGGCAAGTGTGCTGCTCTTTTTCATGCGCTGTTCTGGTGCCAGCGTATAATCGAAATGCTGGATATGTGAAACTGCCGCTTCATGTTCTAGCTCATTGGCAGCAAGTAAACGATCAACGGGGGTGAGAAATTGCTCTGCCTCTGACAGCGTCATTTGTGTCCCAAGCTTCTGGGCAGCGGCGACATCATCCTGTAGTTGACGGAGCGTCTGCTCGGCTTGCACGCGTTGCGTTTTGATGTGCGCCAAATTTGCCGATGTTTTTTCTTCTGCTACGCGCAACAGCGGCGAACTGGTCGTTATCAGGGTAATGGAAATCGCAAGCAGAATGATCCAAAAACGGTGCAGCCAGAAATAATGCCATTGCAGTTTGGTCATGGCTTTCTCCTGATTGTAATTTCGGCTACTGGGGCAGCATTTTTGCTATCTGCGGTATTGTTGCTGACGCTTTCACTCGGCGTGGCGGGAAAGGGGTAATGCTCCACACTCACAACATAATCGGGCATCAGCTGGTTTAGATTTTGTGCCACTTGCCTGAACTGATTGATTATTTGCTCGCGGTCTTGTGGTTCTGAGGGAGCGTTTAGCTTAAGTTCCGCATGCAAAACTTCGTGCGAAGCATCATCACTATCATTTTGCCAATCGAACTTGGTTAGTCGCGTCTCGGTACCAAGATTGTTGCCGAGTGCAGAAAGCATCTGCCACGGAGTAGCGGTTTGTTCCGAGAATAGCCGTTGCCGTTCGATAGCTTGCCGTAGCCTGCCCAAAGGTTCAGTGAGAGGTGCGGCAGTTTGTTGCGCCTGCGCCAATTGATTTTGCAAATGCACCAGTTGCAGCGCTTCCCCTTGTGTTTGTGCAAAAGTTTTAATCAGCCCAACGGCATGCCAACCTGTGAGGCTGAGCGCCAGTAGCATTGCCGCCGTGGCTACACGCATGCCGCCTTGTTTGATGAGCATGTTATTCCGCACAATTTTCATGTCAGGCAACATCAAGGGCAATGTCAGTCGTCGTTTTCGCGCGACATATCCTGCGTAAAGCAGGTCGCTATAAGGATCTGTCGCATTGGGAATAAAAGGCAGGCGCAGATGCTTTGCGGTCTTGTGCGGCGATACGCAAGTAACGGAATGCACAGGCAAGCCGAGATTTCCCCCCGCCTCGTGCAAAGCATCGGACAGGAGTAGGAAAATGCGCAGCTGGTTAGTGTCGCTAAGGCCAAGGCGACCGAGATAACCAAGGCTGGCTTTAATATCGCGTTGAAGCGCGGCAACAATTTCATCCCCGCTTGCGCCGTCTGAAAGTGGCGCTGTCAGACGCGTAAAAATTAGCTCGCCTTTATGCGTCACAATCTGACGAAAGCCCCCGGTGCGTTGCTGGCTTAGCAGCATCGCCCAACTATCTTTAGCATCCGGCAGCAGACGCATTACAAGGTTGGCCACTTCCAATGGCAATAAGCCGATACGTGGCAGATGTGATTTTGCTCTTTCCAACCAATCGAATAGGGGGCTTTCATCCTGTAGTCCGACCATAACAATTTTCGTGCGGCTGGATTTAAGAGTGTAACTGGCTGTAAGTCGTGCTTGTGGAAAAGCCTGCTTCAGGCGACGTTGAATAAGTTTAGGTCGGTCCAGAAGACTTAAGCGGGGAAGAGTTTCAGGCCGGAAATCCTGCGCTAGCATATCCGCCAGCAAAATTACCGGAATTTTGGGATGCTTTGCCAGTAAGATAGTCACAGAGTGAATGGCGGCCTCATCCGTATGTGCTGCGAAAATAGGTTCTTTCACGGCAGCCACGTCATAGGGAACGCACAGCACTCCGTCGTCACCAATCATCAGGATAAATTTTGATTTCTGCAAAGGGATGATGGCCATTAATATCCCCCCGTAATTTTGCCAATTGAGCTGTAAATCGGGCCGAGTACCGCCAGCACGACCCAGGCCAGAATACCGCCGATCATTATGGTAAGTGCAGGTTCCAGCATGCCGATAACGCGTTGGGTAACATCCGTTACTTCGCGGTCATAGGCGGTAGCGATATCGTTCAGGCTTTTATGCATTTTGCCGCTGCGCTCCCCGGTACGGATCATGCGGATGGCAAAGCTTGGCAGCGTACCCGTCATGGCAAGCGATAGGGATTGCCCGGCCTGCACCTGCCGCACGACATCATCCATGATGGCTTCCAATGCGTGGTTGCTAAGCGTGACCTTGGCGCTGCGCAGGCTGGCAACAATGCCGATGCCACTTTGAAATAAAATGGCAAAGCTATGCGCGAAACGCGCCAGCGCCAATTTGTGAATGATATTGCCAAGCAATGGCAGGCGCAGCAGTAAGCTGTCGATAGTTTGCGCAGTTCTTTCCGAATTTTTATAGAGGAAGGCGGTAATCAGGCCGAAGAGGGGCAAGACTACCAGCAACCGCCACCATAATTCAGCAAACACATCGGAAGCTGTGATTAATATGCGAGTCATCAATGGCAATTGACTATCGATAGTATTGAGGAAACTGGTTACTTTCGGCACAACCATTACCATCATGAAACTGACAACGCCAAAAGCGACCAGCATTAGAAATAGTGGGTATCGTAATGCGCGGTGCAGTTGTTCCGTCGTCTTGGCGCGGCTTTCGGCGTAGCGGGTGAGCTGCGCGAAAGTTTCATGCAGATCGCCGCTGATCTCGCCAGATTGTAAAATGGCGATAAAGACGGGCGGGAAGAGGCGATCATAAGTGGCGAAAGCTTTAGCAATGCGCGTACCGTGATTGATGTCCTGCAAAATATCGGTGAGAGTATCGCGCAGCAGACGGTTGTCTTCACTGACCGTAATTTCACGTAGGCCGTCGGTGAAAGAAACGCCTGCTTTCAGCATATCTTCCATCTGGGTGCAGAAAACGGCCAATTTCCGTGGTGGCAGGCGCCGTAATCGCAAGGCTGTGCGATTTTCTTTTTTAATCCGGGCGTCAATTAATTCCAGCCCAGAAAATGTTAGATGCTGTGCCAATTCAGACTCGTTCGCTGCCTGCCTGTCACCGCGCGCGATGATACCCGATGTATGAACCGCGCGATAACTATAAGCGGGCATCAGTTCATCCTCGTCATATCAACGCTGCGGCGTAGTTCGGCTAGGCTTATGGTATGTGCCAGTACCTTGGCAACACCGTCCTGCCGCATGTTGCGAAAACCCGTTGCGGCTATCTGCTTTTGCATGGCGCTACGCGGCGCATCGATGGCAATGAGTTCGTCCAGTTCAGGTGTCAGGCGCAAAATTTCCGAAATGGCGATGCGACCGCGATAGCCGATATGATGGCAATGGGCGCAACCTGCAGCTTCCGCGATTATTGGCGGTTGCGCATCGTCGCACTGCAGTATGGCGCATTCATCCACCGTTGCGAGTCTCGTCACGTGGCAATGCGGACAAAGTTTGCGGACTAAACGCTGTGCAATAACGCCTGTGATGTTGCCGGACAGCATGCGTGGATGCAGGCCAAGATCAATGAGACGCGGTAAAGCACCCAGCGCATCGTTACAATGCAGGGTGGAAAAAACCTGATGTCCCGTCATAGCGGCGCGCAAGGCCATCTGCGCTGTCTCACCATCGCGCACTTCGCCGATGAAGATAATATTGGGGTCTTGGCGCAAAATGCCGCGCACCCCTTCGGCAAAACCTAGTCCCTGCTGTTCCTGTACCGAAGTCTGGCGGATCAAATTGAACTGATATTCGATCGGGTCTTCCAGGGTCATGATATTGACTTCTGGCGTGCTGATTTTATTCAGCATCGAATAAAGCGTCGTGGTTTTTCCGCAGCCTGTAGGACCGGTAACGAGGACAATACCTTCGGGCCGGTCCAGAATTTTAAGCAGTTCCTGTAACGCCTCGCCGTGAAAGCCGAGTTGTTCCAACGGCAGCAAAGCATTGCGGTGATCAAGCACGCGAATGACGATATTCTCGCCTTGCGCCGTCGGCATCACAGCCATGCGGAAATCGATATCGGCACCTCCTACCTGCATATTAAAGCGACCGTCCTGCAGGCTGCGTGTATCGGCGATGTTCATGCCTGCCATAATTTTCAGACGGTGCGACAGCTCCGGCCAGTGCGAACGATGCAGCGAGCGTACCTGCTGCAATACCCCGTCGATACGGTAACGCATACGGATGAAATTTGTTTCCGGCTCCAGATGAATATCCGACGCGCCGCGCTTCACGGCATCAAACAAAATCGTATTGACCAGTCGAACAATGGGATGCTGCCAGTTCTCGGTCGTTGCGGCACTATCTTCCCCAGTTTCCAGTTCCTGTAAAATGCTGTCCAGCGATGTCGTAAAACCGCTGTAATGCTGGATAATATCGCTGATATCGCTCGCAGGCGCGACGCAGGGAACTATATCGACCGAACGTGGGAAATAGCGGCTCAACTCATCCATCGCGACGACGTCATAGGGATCGGCCATTGCAATTTCGAGTTGATTGAAGAGGAGGCTAATAGGTACAGCGCGGCACCGCTCTGCCACTGCCTTGGGCAGCATCGCCATCAGGTCAGGATCAATCAACGCCTTTTTCAGATCGATATTTTTATAGCCGGTGCGCTCGGCCAGAATGTTGGCGAGTTTTTCTTCTTTTAAAAAACCGAGCCGAACCAGAATAGAACCGAGCATTGTGCCGCTGCGCCGCTGTTCATGCAGCGCGATTTGCAAATGATCGGGAGTAATAAGGCCAGATTGTAAAAGTTTTTCGCCGATACGGCTGGGGGCGCGGGAAGTGATTTCCTCGCCGTCAGCCCCTGTCTGGAATGCGAGGATTTGTGCCATCACCACCCCGTCTGGCAGCTGCCATTGCCGAACATACTGACCAGCGTATTACGATCGGCATAGGCAAGCATGTCGTCATAAGGGTCTGGTCCATCCATTGCGGCAGGCGCGTCGATATATGTTGCATTACCATCAGCGTTACAGCGGGAAAAGCCGGTTTTATTTGTGCAGTCAGGAACCGTAGAGGGGATCGGTAAGCGAAAACCATTGTTGGAATTCGGCTGAACCGTATTGAAGAAAGAACCGAAACCTGTTGTGCCATAGCTGATAAAAATAACGGCGGCCTGCTGGCTGGGCGGTGTGATATCGCCGCTGGGGCTTTGTACGATGATACTGTTGGCGTTATTCAACCCTTTGTTTAAACCTTTTTGACATAGCCCTTTTTGGCTCATTCCCTTTGTTTCACAAGTGGGTGTAACCTTGCCGGTTTGCAGATCGTCGTCGGTGCAGGGCAATGTCGGTGGCGCAACGCCAAAGTCAGCCGTCAAAACGGGATCGACGCGCATGCTGATCCAATGCCCCCAGCCGTCATGCGCGGTCGAAGCTGGAAGCCCAAGTGATGCGTAAGGCGGCAGACCTTCGGCGACAGAGCAGGGGGATGTTTTTTCGGAGCAAGGTATCGTCGCCGAATTCACATCGCCACGCACGCGACCGAAACCTGTACCCGTGGCGTTCGCTGGCATCGGGCAGGGAAGGCAACCATTAGCCTGAACATAGGCTGCGGTCGCACGCATCAAGGCTTGCAGGTTGCTCTGCGTCAGGGGACGTTGACTGCTGCTACGTAGCGCGGTCATTGCCGGGAAAATGGTCAGGATCAGTATACTGATGATGACAATCACCACCGCCATTTCCACCAGAGTGAAGCCGCGCTTGCGCATGCGGTTCCTACATCCGGATGCAAAGCGTGAATGTTTGTGCGTCGCCGTAACTATTCGCAACTGCAGTGGTATTCACAACACCGGGATTGCCGGTATAGGCCATTGCCCTGACACTGCCTGAATCGCTGGCGCCGTCATCAAGACGGGAGTCGATGGCTTCGGCTGCAGAAGCCGGAACTTTATCCATACACAAAACGGTAGTGGTGAAAGCGCCTTTGAAGGCGCCGGTCTGAAAACCGTAGATGCCATTGAAAGGGTTTGGCGGTTGAACCCCGGTTGATGAATTCGAAATCTGGTTTTTAACTAAACCCGCGGCTCGTAGATGCGTCCAGATAAAGACTGTTTCATCAGTTGCCGTGGTTGAATCAAATCCGCCGCCGTCCAGGGACCCACTGCCGTCGCCGTGATGATCGATCGTGGTACCAGGGAAGCGGTTCTGCGCATTGGCATCATCGCCCGGCATCGCGCCGTAATTCTGCACATAAGTCTGGAACTGGGCTTCATAGGCTTGAATGGTATTCAGGGCGCTGGTCACACGCGCATTCTGGATGATCTGCTGGCCCGTCAGGACCGCGCCTATAATCAGGCCGATAATAACGAGGACGATGGACAACTCTACCAATGTAAAGCCCTGGCGATTGGCACGTAAGTTTCTCATGACATCTCCTTATTTATGTGGATTGGGAAAAGTGTCGGTATCGGGGATGGGCGGCGCGTCGGCCTCCTGCAACGGGTCTGGAGGAAGCTTGGACAAAGGCGGTAATTTTGGCAGGCTGACCGGCACGGCTATCGGTCGCGGGTCGTTATTGAAGTGATGATATAAATCGCCGTCCGCGGCATCCGGCGCAGGACTATCCGCAATAGTGGCGCGCAGTAAAATCACCAGTTCGGTCGTCGTGCCGTTATTGTCGCGCGATTTGGCTAAAGCGCCGATACCCGGCAATGTGTCCAATCCCGGTACGCCGGAGTCAGTATTTTGCGAACTATCCTGCATCAAGCCGCCCATGATGGCGACTTCGCCCGAATGTAGTTGAATAACAGAATCCATTTCGCGCACTGCAAGCACCGGAATTTGTGACTGCACTGATGAGGCGACGCCGGATGTGGCTGCGTTCAAACCAATCGACGGATCGCTGACTTGGCTGACAACGCGGGAAATAGTGGGGCGGAGTGTCATCGTGACGCGGTCATGATCGGCATCGATCGCTGGCTGTACCGTCATCACCAAACCTACAGGCACTGTATGTGGTGTGCTGGTATAAACTGGCGTCGTGGTAACTGCAGAACCACTGGCATTCGTTACAGTTGTGAACTGCGCTTGCGTAATGAAGTAGACTTGATTAGTGGCTACCTTCAGTACCGCGGTTTGGTTGTTTAAAACCGTTAGCCTCGGCGACGACAACACGCGTGTTGTGCCGAAAGTGCGCACGAGATTAAGAATACCGGCGAAGTCCTTATCATTCAGTGAGGCGGTAAAGACGCCGTCTGTCGCTGTTGTGGCCGTTGCAAAAGGCGCGCCGATGGCACCGGGGCCAAAACGCGCTGCCGCATTCAGGGCGCCGTTAAAAAGCGTGCGCCAGTTAATACCACTCTTAAACTCATCGTTCAGCTCGACTTCGATGATGCGGGCATCGATCAGGACCTGCGCATAGGCTTTTCGCTTAAGCTGATGGAAATACGCGTCGATAGCTTTTTGTTGTTGCTCATCGCCGTAAACGGTGACCATGCCTGCCTGTTTATCAAGGCTGAAATTAGCAGCGGTTGTTGCCTTGTCGGTTTTGTGCGCATTTGAATTCAGGATTTGCGTAATGGATTTTTCGACCTCGACCCAAAAATCAGCATCCGACGCGCCGGTGATCTTGGATGTCGAGTTATTTTGTGTCGCGCTGGAGCCGCTGCTGCTTCCACCATTTGTGCCACCATTGGAATTGCCGGCGACATCTACATCGAACACATTGGTGGCGATCGATGTTTCGTTCGTGGTTTTGCGTGACAGGCTGAGGTAATCCAGGTGGTAAGTTTTTTGATAAGGTTCGTCCATTTCTATATGGATATAATTGTCATCGACTTTGTAGCGCAGGCCCGCCAGCGCGCAGATTCTTTTCAGGACCTGATCAAAAGGTTGGTCGTGGGCCGAAAAAATGATGCCGCCTTGCACGCGTGGGTCGAGTTCCAGATTTACTTTGGCTTCGCGCGCTAATTCGATCAGCACATCACGGACGGGGACACTGTCCGTCACCGTCACGCTGACGCGTTTACCGTTACCGAGCAACGGCGCGGGCGGCGTCGCAATTTCCGAAGGCATATCTGGGATAGGTGGAACCAGAGCTTGTTGCTGATTTTCTTCCGCCTGATCTTCGCGGTCGCGCAGCGCCAGATAGTCGTTGCGTTTTAGATGCCCTGCAGGGTCAATCTCGCTCGTGCTCAGATCGGCACAAGACGACAGTAAAACCATTGCCAAAAGCATCGGCAAAAATGTGAAGAAGCGACGACGCTTCATGATGATATCGAAATCGAAAGGAGAGGCTTAGGAGAAGGCATCCCCAGGGCGGGGATATGTTAGGCACCTGCGGGGAGCAGGCGCTGATCTTCTAAGACAGATTACAGATGTATGTCAAAGTCGTTTTTAATTCGGAGTTGAGTTTTTGCTTAGGCACCGATGGCTTCGTCCAAAATTTCATCGAGCATTGCGCTGGTGCTCGCATCATGGATGCTCGCCTGCTTTTTCTTGCCCCATGCGATCAAGTCAACAACAACTGGTGGAAGCTCGGTCAGGCAATCTTCTAATGAATCAAATTCAACCATCACTTCCTCCAGTTGTTATTACAGTTACTAAAATCACGATCAATTACGGATAAGCTCAGGGACTCGGAATATAACATATTTTGATCGATTGCGAATAAAAACATCGTTATTTTTCAATAAGATAGATAAGTACATACCCAATTTGGGTAACAGAAAATTGCTTTTTTGAAACCCTAGTTTGGTTTGGGCGCTGTCGATCATTCAGTTGTTTTATGGCGATTATTTTTGCCTTGTTTTCTGTTTTAGAAAATATGGAGGCGATATTGGACCAAGTGTTCACCGCTTCACCTAAAAGAAAATCTCAGAAAAGGGGATAATAAAGGGGTTTTGAAGCATTTCTACATCGGGCAGACTTTTCGCTTGATTGGCTGGCACCTAAAGTGTTTATTTCCAATCGGTTGGAGGGGTGGCCGAGTGGCTGAAGGCGGCGGTTTGCTAAACCGTTATACGGGGTAAACCCGTATCGTGAGTTCGAATCTCATCTCCTCCGCCATTAAGTCTGAAGCCTTTCAGGCTTTCAGAGAATGTGCCGCCACTATGCCCTCATTGCGGGGGATTTGGGAGCATTCACATCAAGCCATTTTCTCTGATTGTTCCTGTCCATCCAAAACTAGCGTTGATGACGTCAAAATTCTCCGAATGCAAATTCAGCAGTTGAGTTTGACGACCGAGACTCGCCAAACTCGACTGGAGAAAATGACACTCAGCCGATTTATGTCACAAATTTCTCAAACTCAACTCAGAGAATTATCCTTAAGGTTATGATCTTACCAAGGTTGGGATCGAGAGTCCGCCCTTTTCGCCACCATTTTTTTCAACTAGGTAGCTAAAAAACCGGAACAGGCTTAAGAACATTCCGTTACAGCTGTAATAGAATGCTCTTGGGTGGTACAGTTTGGGAAAAACTCAGCGTGCTAACTGCCCTTCGCAAATAGTCCTGTGCGTGTTTTTCTATAAGTTCGTTCAACAGTCTTTTCGCTGTCGTCAAGAAGCCGCGCAACTGTTGACAAAGGAAACTAATGTAAAAGGCATGCAGTATGCTGTTAAAGAAGGAGGATTGGTGTGGTTTCAGGTTTCTTAGTGAATGTTCGTTAACCACGTAATACCCACAAAAACTATGCTTAATTTTTAGGGCATTGATAGGTTTTGCCAAGATATCAAAACTCGAGTATTAGATGGTGGATCATTTACAGTGCAAATTTTCATAAGAGAAATTGAATATGAATAATTTATTTCGTAGAGGCAAAACCCTTTTCGCTCGCTTTAGGCCTTCAAAAGCTACTTCTAAAGACACCGCACCAGTTGCGGCGCCTGCCTTTCTTGTCGAAACGCCTTCGCCTGCTTACCGGGAAGATTGGGAAAAACGTCTGGCCGCCGCACGTAGTGCCCAACCTGAAGCGACGGAAGAAGTTTGCCGCAAAAAGGTTGTCAACGATTTAGTGGAAAAATTCTTGGACGATTCCATCCCCCTAATTGGGGAAACATTTGTAATTCTGGCTGCAAAAAAATATGCAGATCATGTGCCTGAAGCCCAAGAAGCTCTGTGGAAAATTTCTGAACATATACTGCTGAAATTTGAAGCAGCATTCTTAAAATTACCGCCGACATATTCGCCTTCGGAAGAAACAAATATGCGTAATATGCTGGCCTATGTCAGTGTATCGTTGAAGCCCGGCAGTCCAGAAGAAGAACGTGCGGTCACTCTCTGGGCTAAACTGGAGGACAGATTTTATGGGTGTATTCCTCAATTTGCTTTGGGCTCAGCCCTGCAAGTTGCACAAAGCGCTCCCGGCGGCAGTCTTCTTCAATGGCGAGCCGCCGAAAGAGCTAGCCAATATATAAAAGTAGCTGGATTATAAATGCCAGTTTAACATTGATCATCCATTGCCCAGTTTCATAAGGCTTGACCGACCATAACTGTTCCAGACTTCAAGATTTGGGGATTTGCAAACCCAACCTTCAGTACGCTGATTTGTGCTGTACGGCAGACTAATCAGGTATGTAGGAGGCGCGGGTTCGATTCCTGTCTCGTTACCAGTTTTTTCTATTTTTCTGATTTACTTGCAAGAAAATATGCTAATCTGCGGCTGGATTTGATTTAATCACAAACATTATTAGACAAATATTACAATGAACTCGGATAGCTTATTACCCAATTTTGCTCTTCCGTTTGAAGAAAATGGAAATAGCTTCTCTCTCGACACCACAGCTTTTGTAGCGCGGCTCGTGAATTACACGTCTCGTATGCGAGAAATCGCGCTTCGTGACTGTCACATTGTTGAGGACATTGCAGTCTTTTGCATATCTCAGGTTCACGACACCGTTTTAAGTCATTCGCCTACCGCATTGCATAAGGACGTTCAAGCCGTCATCCTTCCCGCTCTCGAGGAGATCATGCAAAGCAAATATCCCGACCGTATAGCGGAAGCGCGTGATGGCATGTTCAAAGGTTATGCTGCTGCTTTGAATATCGAATTGCAAAGATCGATAAAAAAACCTGATTTTACACGTGTCCCCCGACAGTCAGACGCGTCGGCCACTTTCTATATGGGACTGCCTGAAAATTTTTTTATCGCCCGAACTCAAAACCCATTTTTCGGGGCATTTCCCGGAGAGGAAAAACCGGCGGCATCATGGAAACGACAAATTCGTGAAACGACGGGTTGGCTCGCGCTGAAAAATTTGCTCGGGCATCTCGGCGCTGAAGTCAAGGTCATCGAACCGGATGCTGATGTTCTCGCTTTAGCTAATAGCAATGGCATTCATACTCCCTATGCAAAATTGAAATTTACGCGCGATTGCGGTCTGATCATCGACAATACGATTTATATGGGGCGCTTTGATGTTCCTACAGATCCATTTAGAGACAGTGCAGAGGTTGGTGCTGCTTTAGGAAAAAATTTTAAAAACCGATTGGCTCAAGATGGTTACGATTTTCAAGAAATAAATGGTCGTATTAGTGGCGGCAATATGATCTATGACGAAACAAAAGATGTTTTGTTTGTGGGTGGTATTATTACGGAGCCTCGTGATTTGCTAAGATTAGCTAGTCTCGAAGCCGCCATGCCTCGGCCAACCCCTAAAACAATAGTCATACCTGTTCCATTGATTGCCCCGGGTAATATTAGTGTTGTCGGAGAGGTCCGTGTTCGAGAAGGTGGCGAGATTATTGAAGAACGACCAACCGGCATACAATTTTATGACCTCGATACGATGATGACGGTTGTGGATGGAGCTGTGGCAATCTATCCTTCGGCAACCGCCACATTAACTCTTGAAATAATAAAAAGAGTCTATGGCACCCAAAATGTGAGCGCACTTAAAGACAGCGAAGCCGCACTTGCTTACCCACTCAATCTTACCCGTTTCGGAAATGTTCTCATTTCACCATTTGCCAATAATGAGGTTCGAAGCATCTTCGGCAAAATCGGTAAGCAGGTTGTGGCGCCGGAAGATATCGGATTACCCGAAGGATCTTTTAGTTCTGCCGCTGGCGCCGTGCACTGTATGACGAACTCATCCATCTCAACTTTGGTCTCCTAATGCGCCTTTTATCCTGTTTCGCAGGATTGGCGTTTGGAAAATAAAGAAATTTAGATTCTTTCCAGAGAAGAATTAAAGCAACAATAAAAAACATGAAGCAAGATTTTGTCGATAATCAATTAAGGTGTGCATCAATAGCTTAATTTCTTGCCAAGTTTCGTAATCTAAACACCCTTACTATCTTATATAATCAATTCGGGGAGTGTTAGCTTCGCAGAGAACGTGCTCTTTAAGCCTAATTTCTTAAGTTTCGTATTTCCGGTCTCAATTTTTCGTCTTTTTCCTGTAATAACCAACTCAGGAGGAATTCGTGTCCGATGCCCTGATACTCATGCGCGCTGTTAAAGCTGCACAAGAGATTGTGGCGCGGGTGTTAAAATCGAGGAAACGTAAACGGACCCGAGGTGATAAAGGGCTGTCGGAGCCGGGAACTGATGAATCAGGCTCGGTTGGCATCAAAAACTACCTGGAACCAGATTGCCCCCAGAGAAAGAATAGCTCTGGGGTGGGGCAACTCATGACAATAGGGCAAAAATAAACAAAAATTATGGCTATCGGTTCTGTGAACTTGCCCCGAGGTAATATGCGTCAATTATTAACCCTTTGATCTGGCCAAAATTGGTAGTGTGAGGTGAATCGTACAGTTGTTGGCGTCGCACGAGAAAGTTTGTCGGATAAATGATAGTTATTTATCAATCAATTATCCTATTCTCTCGCAATAAAATGACAAGAATTGACACAACATTTCAAAGGGTTGTGAAGTCAAACTATTAAGAGTTCGAATCTCATTCTCCCCGCCATTAAGTCTTCGGACTTAATGGCTTTCAGAGAATGGGCTGCCATTATGCCCTCATTGCGGGGGATTTAGGCACATTCACACCAAACCATTTTCTCCGATTATTTCCATGTGCCCAAAATCAACATTGATGACGACGAAATTCTCTGTTTGCAAAAGCGTAGTTGAGTTTGAGGACTAAGGATTTGCCAAACTCGACTGGAGAGAATGGACAACAGCAAGCGTTGGCCATGTTCCCACAAACTAAACTAGAGAATTGTACTTGAAGGCCGCCCTTGGGTTGCGGCCCCTCAATGTTACCCCTGACAAATAAAGTGTTTTTTGCTACGGTATGGTCGATTAATCGGGCTGGAAGAGTGGCCCTTGATACAATTAAAGGGCTAAAATGGACACGCTTCTTACATTCTATCCTAACGCCAACGATTTTCTGACGGCGGATCCAGCAGACATCGCGCCCATCATGCTGCGGTTCGCGAAAAATATGATACAAAACAATATGTTTATACCAGATGCAGTCAATAATGTTGCGCTTGGGCATGAGCCTATCGTACCCGTAAAGTCAACGTACCCGATGAATTACAGGGATCAAATCAGTAGGCATTTGGCCGAAGTGTGGGCATGGCTAAGTCATCACCAATACATCGTTCCAGCTGCAGACATAAATGGTCGGAACGGTTGGAAGATGTTGACTAAACTTGGTGAGGAAGCAGCGGGCCAGCAAGATTTTGCTCGACTACGTGAATTGACGGATTTTCCTAAATCCATGATTCACCCATCCATCGCCGACAAAGTTTGGAAAGCCTTTGTCGGCAATGATTTGGATGAAGCTGTGTTCGCTGCTTTTAAAGCGGTAGAAATCGCAGTGAGAAAGGCTGGTGGCTTTAAAGATACGGATCTTGGCGTTAATTTAATGAGAGATGCTTTTCGGCCAAGTTCCGGACCGTTGGCAGATAAATCAGTGCCTGTATCAGAGCAAGATGCATTGATGCAGCTTTTTGCCGGTGCCATAGGTTCCTATAAAAATCCACACTCTCATCGTACCGTGAATTTAACCGATCCGCGCGAGGCAAAGGAACAAATCATCTTGGCCACACACCTTCTAGGTATCGTCGACGCTCGTACTGCAAAGCCGTGATATCGTGAAATATTCACGCAATGTCGATGCCGGTGAAGTTGCCTTGGCGATAGTGTGGTTCAAATACTTTTTGACCGACAGGCTCGAACGCAAGGTTAATGGGTTCGAAGCGGCAGGAAAAGATCACCCATTATTGGCAGAGTATTACAGGAACACATTCAAGCTAGAATATGCTCTCGTGCGATTAATGCGTGAATTTGTGCCGGGCCAGCCAATACCACTCCACTCAACGTTTAGCGGGCCTATAAATTTCATCGTTACGTTGGTGCGCATTTATCAAGGGTTATCAGCGGCCGGAAAGAAAAAATTGACTGAAGCCTTAGATGGCACATTCGGGCAAGCCTACGGTATGCGGCCATTGGAATTTGAAATGACTGCCGCCGGACATTTCCTTGGTAAGGGCTGCGATGTCAACTTTGTCGATCTGGAAAACCAGGGCAATTTTGAATTTATTGTTTCAAAGGACGGAGAAGAGCTTGAGGTCGAATGTAAGACGATCTCGGCGGATGCAGGACGTTTGATAGATCAAAAAGGCGTTTGCACCGTAGGGGAGCATGTCAGGTCCATCGTAACAGGGCTTCATGATCTTTCCTCACGCATTCTTACCATCAAAATCAAAAATCGGTTGAGCCACCTTTCGGGTGATGCATTAAGCAGCTTGTATGCTGCTATTCCCAAAGCTTTGCATGGTGAGCCGTTTATTGCTCGCGCTGATTTCGAGTTAACACTAGAGGTAAAGCCTGAATTCGTATTGCCGCCAGAAATTACTAAAGAAGTAGATGTTAAAAAATTTGTCGGCCAAAAGGTCGGAGGATTAGGCAAGCATGTCCTGTTGCACGCGCAGAAAGTATCGAGGAATATTATCTGCACTGTGTTTGAAAGCACGACGCCTGATACCGTTCTAGAATTTATTTCTGAGAAAGCAGCAACTGCTGGCAGGCAATTTAGCCACCAAAGACCATCACTAGTCGCAATTCAGATTGCTGACATGCCTGAAGATGCCCTGAAAGAACTCCATACTATGCCCGGCGTTGGCACACAGAAGATTGCGGAAAATCTGTTTGAAGGACCCCCAAGACGCCCCCATGTGAATGCGGTTGCATTTAGTGTTTTGCCCTCGCCGGAGATCTTTATAAAACCCGGCCCGGAAATATCAAACGTTAGCGCCTTAGTATCCATGATCAGAAACCCTGCAGCGAAGTTTCCAAGCCCGACGGTTGACAGCGGCAATCCTTTCAAAGACTGATCTAGATGTATTCCGAAAAATCAAACAAGATCTCAGTGACTCTTTGAGGTGGCAGAAACGATAGATCAATCATTTTACTTATATAACTCACAGACAACCCATTATCTTTTGCTATTGCTTCAAGAGTTGGGAATCTTCCATTAAAAAACTGGTCTCGCCATAGATGCCCTTTGGCTATGGCCGATTTAAGTGACTCGCCATCTCTGCTCGCTGCAGCACTGGCTTGGCCATCATCAGGGACGATAATTCGTTTTTCTACTCCACATCGCAGTAGGCGCGCATTTAGGGTTAGGGTAATAGGGTTATGTGGATTGTCATCATGTGTACCAATGTTAAAGAACCCGTGATCGCTAGAGGTGTAAGCGATCACGGCAGTACGATTGAGCAAAATAGTTATTTCGTCTGCAGCAACTGTGACCCGGACCAATAAGCTCCGGAGCAAGTCACCATATTGCTCAGTAGATTTTTTGAGCTTATTGCCAAGCTGTTTTGCTTTCTCTGAAGCTGTTTCGGATGCTCTTATGTCTGTTGAATCAATACCGAGAGCCTCTGTAATTTTCATGTTATCAGTCAGTAACCCAATGATTTCATTTTGAACAAGTTTCTCAATCTCATCTGCTGGGATGCGCCCGACCTGTGGTTTTTGGTCGGATCGGTATTGGAGGAGCGCTTGACTGATATAATAGCGATAATGCTTGCCATTTCTCTTGGCGCGCGTTGGGCTGAACCGATTGCCGGTGCTGTCATATATGAGCCCTGTTAGTAGGCATGGGTTCTTCGTGCCATGACCGGATTTGTGACCTTTCATATTGACTTGGAGTTTGTCCTGAACCTGTTGCCAAAGCACAGGAGAGATGACAGGTTCATGTTCGCCGGGATAAATCTTGCCCTTATGGGAGACCATGCCCTTATAGACGGGACTAATCAGTATCTTGTAAAGCGCACCGCGTGAGAATTTAGCGCCTCCGGCATATTTGCCTTTCTGGTTGCTACGAGTCTTGGTGCGGATGTTAAGCCGGTCCAGTTCCTCCTTGAGTAACCTGACATTGCCAAGCCTGAGATAGGTCTCAAATAGAAACTTTGCGGTCTTGGCTTCTTCCTTATTCACGATCAGTTTTTTGCCGATTACATCATAGCCTAGTGGCGTTACTCCGCCCATCCACATACCCTTTTTCTTGGATGCAGAGATTTTGTCGCGTATGCGCTCGCTGGTGACTTCGCGTTCAAATTGGGCGAATGACAACAATACATTCAGAGTAAGACGTCCCATCGAGGTTGTTGTGTTAAATTGCTGCGTGACCGAGACAAATGAAACGCTCTTTTTATCAAACCGTTCAACCATCTTCACAAAGTCAGCCAGCGACCGGCTAAGGCGATCAACCTTATAGCAAACCACAGTGTTTATTTTCTCAGCTTCTATATCGGTAAGCAGGCGTTGGAGGGCAGGGCGATCCATATTGCCGCCGGAGAAACCACCATCATCATATTTTGTAGCTATGGCTTTCCACCCTTCGTGCTTCTGGCTGGCGATATAAGCCTCGCAAGCTTCGCGCTGAGCATCGAGTGAGTTAAATTCTTGCTCCAGTCCTTCTTCGGAAGATTTGCGAGTATAGATGACGCAATTGAGATAATTTTTCATGGTTTTTTACCTGCGCGGAGGCCAAAAAAGGCCGGGCCGTTCCAGCGCGAACCCGTGATATTGCGTGCGATCTGTGACAGGCTTTTATAGAACTTGCCTTTGTGGGTATAGCCATCAGCAATGACTATCACTTCATGCAGCTCGCCTTTCCATTCGCGGATCAGTCGGGTGCCGGACTTTATATTGTTTTTGGGTTTGGTCGTCTTATTACTGGTTTTCTGTGCAGATTTTATAAGTGCATTCAATGCCTTTTGGCAGGTGGGTGATAGGCCACCATATATTTGTTCCTGTAGTTTATAGGCGATGCTGCGGATCAGGAGCACGCGGCTGATATATTTGGGTGGTGTGCGCTTCCATAATTTTTCCCATTCCTGCAGCAGTTTCTCCCGCCGTAATGTCTGAAGTTCGGCAATCCGCTCATCAAGATCCATTCTAAGCCCCTGTGTAAATCAGCCGTATATACGGTAATACCCACAGCAGCGCTCAGTTCAGGAATGGTATCCAGTCAATTCGGGATCATTTTGTGGCTTTGTTTGCTAGCTTTTTATCATATCGAGCAAGCGGCTCGGTTGTACATCAAGAGCGGTGGCAATTTTCTGAAGGACCGCAACTGTTGGATTTCTAACGCCTCGTTCTACGCCCGAAATGTAGGTGCGGTGTAGGGCAGCTTCAAAGGCGAGCTCTTCCTGGGACCAACCGCGCTTTTCACGCAGTTTCTGCACATTTAGCCCTACTTGTCGCCGAATATCCATGGCCACAGCAGATAATTTTGCTGCTTATTGGTCTACAGCCTATGAGTCTCAATTTTGCTTGAGTTTATTCGACATCTATGGATTCATGCATCCTATAAGTCACGTGGCTTCTGGCGGATTATTTCTCTGGCTGCCACCTTGTAATTTTTTTCAGGAGTTGATCGTGCGCAAAATAGCAAAAATTCTAGCGTTAGTAATAAACATTAGCTTGGCAGCATGTGTGTCATCTGGTGTCAAAATTGATCAATCCAAGGTGGAAGCCCTCCAGAAGGGCAAAACCACCTATGCAGAAGCTCGCAGGAATTTTGGTAATCCGACAAGCGATACCATTTTGCCTGATGGTACTCGCATGGTGATGTATTCCTATGTTGGTGTGCAGTCACATCCTGAAAATTTTATTCCCATTGTGGGCGCTTTCGTTGGTGGGGCCGATAGCGAACACACGATGGTCATGCTAAATTTTGATCAAAATGGAATTTTGAAAAACTATACAGCATCCCAAGGATCAAGCGGATCAGGGCATAACCTCGAAAGCTTGTCACAGCCACGGCAAGATGTGCGAGCCGTCGAATAAAAAATAGATAGATATTGCTGTCATCTTGTCGTTCTGGAACAAATAGGCGTCGCTTTATTGCATGATGGCAGGCTCACCTATGCAGCGGCCTAACCTATAAAGAAACGCTTTAGGCACGCATTCGTTTTTGCAAATATTCTTGCTCATCGGATGATACTAAAACAGTCTGATCAGCACCTACTACAAGATGACGTCCCGGAACGTAAATATACTTCACATCGGATGCGACCTTGATCTTTATGTTCCGAACTGGCTTGCCATGTGTTTTCTCTATTCTATTTCTATAATACCCAAATATTCCTGCATAGGGCTGGGGGACTTTGAGCCACGCTAGGGCCTGTGCTGTGGAGTCGACTTGATCGTCATATTTAACGCCAGGAAAGCTGGTGAGTTCCCGAACATAGTCTGCCAGCCACGGTGCTGCTTTGGGTAAAAGCATACAGCCATTTTCGATGGTGGCTGTTTGCGCATGCAGCCGCATGATTTTGTCACCACCAGACGGTTCATAACCTTTAACGCTATGCATGTTTTCTAAAACTAATTCCTGAATAAGCTGAGTACCGGAAGCTTTGTCTTCGATTAGAACGGTGCTGGCTGAATAGAGCGAGGCCAATTCTTTTACCGTATACTTAAGTTCCGGATAATTCAGGCGCTTCCGAAATACATGGAGCAGATAAAACGTATTATTTTTTATGCCCCATGTCGTGCAAACGCTAAAGTCGCTCAATTCTGTGGACTTATTCGCCGTATCCCAACTTTGTACGATTTGCTCAAACTCTGGCGGTTCTTCGCCAGGAACGTAATACTTCAGCCATTCGGATTTCACCATAGCTCCACCGGGTGGTGACGGATTTTGTTGGTACTGGCTCGTAAAGTTATATTCCCCAATGGTCCGCCGCATATTCATGAGCGTTGTTATGGATTCCCTCTCTGGATGAAGGACCGTCCCTTTGGGACGATTAAAATACCTTTTACCAAAGGAATTTTGAATGACATGAGTCTCGTCGTCTTCAGCAATGGCTGGAAATGACAGTACCTCCCAGTTCTCCTGTTCTAGAACGTGACCGACGAGATCGTCTTGATGGAGGCGCTGCATGATAATAATGATGCAGCCTTTGGTTTTATCATTAAGGCGGCTAAGGAGGGTGTTATCATACCACTCGTTGACGGCTTTGCGACGTGTCTCGGAAAGGGCTTCCTCGGGTTTAAGCGGGTCATCAATGATTAGGTAATCACCCCCGCGCCCCGTTAGCACGCCACCCACGGAAGTGGCCATGCGTGTTCCTTGGGCTGTGGTTGTGAAATCATTGACAGCTCGCCGATCTGGTGCAAGCCGCGTCGAAAATAAGTTCATGTACCACGCGCTATTAATGACGGTGCGACAATCGCGGGCCAGTTTATCGGCGAGGTCCTGTCCATAACTCGCACATATAATGTGTTTGCCTGGATCATGTCCTAGTAACCAAGCAACAAAAGCAATTGATGCGCAATGTGACTTCAGATAGCGCGGTGGCAAGTTGATGATCAGGCGTTTTATTTCACCGCGGCGACATGCTTCCAGTTTACTGGTTATGACTTCAATGTAATCCCCGATTAGTAACTGAGTTTGAGGATTTAATTCATAGAAAGCTCTCTCAACAAATCCAGTAAAGTCGTTCTTTAGGACATATTGATATTCTGATAACATAAATGTCATTGATGCTCCTTGTTCACCGCTGGTGGCTCAATCTCTTTATGATCACTCGCTTCTGGCGCGGGGGAGGTTTGAGCAGGCTTCGCGCTTTCCATCTGTTGCCAGCGTTTCATGATGCTGTTCATAACCAACTGATCTTCTGGGCTTATAGCTTCATGCTGCATTGAGTCTGGGGCGGAAAAGCTTCCATGAAAACGTGTTTCATTCAAAAGAAGCGGCATTGCTTTAGGATCACCTCCTGCGGCCTTATTGACCAGTTGCTTTGCAATAGCCTCGCGTTTTGTAATCTGTTTGCGATTTCCATTCTCGGTAATGGGAATTTTTGAATTGAGCTCCTTATTGATCACGGCGGCAAAGTTCTTGGATCCTTTGGGTCGTCCTTTGGTATTGCCAGATTGTCCTGACTTAAATTGGGTTGCTTTGGGTGGTTTGCGATAGCCAACTGTATATGATGTGCTTTTCTCACAGCTCTCCGGCATGGCGTACCTCCATTTCTTTAGCTATGTCGTCGAAACATTTGCCGGTGCCCGTATGGATTGCTTTTTCGCCTGTGTGCCCCTGCCAACGGCGGACGGCGACGTCGACATAAAGAGGATCAAGCTCGAGGCCATAACAAATACGACCTGTACGTTCAGCTGCAATTAAAGTGCTGCCGCTACCCATAAAGCTATCCAGCACGAGGTCGCCGCGCTCACTGCTATTACGCAGAGCGCGCATTACAAGTTCGATAGGCTTCATGGTTGGGTGGAGGTCATTTTTTGCCGGCTTATCAATTAGCCAGACATCTCCCTGACTGCGATCACCACACCAGTAACGGTCATTCCCCTCGCGCCAGCCATAAAGTATGGGCTCATATTGACGCTGATAATCGGCACGACCGAGAGTAAATGTGTTCTTTGCCCAGATTATAAAGGTCGACCAATGACCGCCTGCTTTGCTAAAAGCCCCCTGTAAGGTATGGAGTGCGCTCGATGACATGCAGATGTAAATGGCACCATCTGTTACTGAAAGAATATTGGTGCAAGCCGATAGCAGGAAAGTGTCAAAATCATCTCCGATATTGTCGTTGAGGATCGGGCGATGAACGTTACGCATCTTATTTTTGTCGCTATTGCCATAGTCAACATTGTAGGGCGGATCGGTAAATGCCATGGCTGAACATTTGCTATTCATAACGCGACCCACATCTGCCCCATTCGTCGCATCACCACATAACAGGCGGTGCTCTCCCATCTGCCATAGATCACCGAATTGGCTAACTGCAGGACCGCCGATATCCGTAACTTGGTCTGCAGGATCACATTTTTCTATTGGCCCAGACAGGCTTTCGATTCGTAGATCGATCTCATCCATTGTAAAGCCAGTAGCATCAAGGGTGAATGAAAGATTAATTTCCGAAAGCTCTTTAAGTTGTTGTGCCAGCAACCAGTCGTCCCAGACAGAATTTTCAGTCAAACGATTGTCGGCAATTGCAAAAGCCTTGGCCTGAGCTTCGGTGAGGTGTTCGATGCGGATGACCGGAATTTCTGTCATTCCTAAAAGCTTTGCTGCTTCGACACGCCCATGCCCAGCAATTAGTTGGTCTGTGCAATCAACAAGGACGGGGACGTTAAATCCAAAGCTCTTTATGCTATTGGCGATTTGTTTGATCTGCTTTTTGGAATGCAGGCGCGGGTTGCATGGATTAGGTTTCAGCGATGAAACCCCCATCATGTACACCTTTTTAGCTGTATGGAGTGAATGCGACATTTGTCTCTCTATGGCTTGGGTTGCACACAAGCAAACCACCACAAAATTTTAATCGAGACACGCGATGACTGCGGATAATTAGCAGATTTATTTCGGCCCAATTATCCAAGAGTGATTTTATTTTTGTTTCCTAGCGAATTTTGATGCGCCGTTTAATGGCCGCTTCAATGCTTCCATTCTTGATTTTAGGATCTGCGACGGCACAAACAGCTATGGCATAATCTAGTTGAGGTTTGCGGCGGCTGAGATTCGCTTCGGTATAGCGATAAAGGATAGCGTCAATTTGCCGCATTAACCAATCGAGATGCGCAGAGTCTGTTCCAGGCCTTTTCTTGTTTTTTTTCGAATATACTGTAGCCGCAGAAATTTCGTCAGCTAAATGGTCGATTGCTTTAATGCGGCTCTCAAGCATAATTATCGCTTCTCGTTTATTATGGGAAGACAGTAAATCCATAAGAATATAACGCGCATCTGCACTCATCATGTTGAGTTCTTGAATAAGGTATACAGCAATTTTTTCTAGGCGTTCTAATTCTTTAGTTACGACTGAAGGGGAGGGGCGATTTTGGTCAGACGCTACAAATAAGCGATAAAGGCTAATGCATTCACTGAGGTCGGCACGCGCTTCAATCGGAAGCTTGACGGATCGAGTAATCTTTGCCCATTGCTTCTCCGTCAGAATTACCGAAGTCTGCTGGCTCCAGCGCATTGAGTGCCACTTCATTTTTGGCATGGTGATCCTGCAAGTTAGATTGAAAAACTATCCTACGAACGAATACTTAAAGTAAATTACTTTTGTGGCCTTTATTTTCAATCACAAACTAATTTTTCAGAGGTATCGGGAAGTAAAAAATGGAGCAGGGGACGGTTCTATTTATTCGTTAAATTTGTAACTTCATTTGGACTTCAAATAATTTAACATAATTGGAACTTATGCGGTTTCGGAGGAGATATCGTTATAAAATCTTGGGATGTATGATTTTGTGGTCATTCGCCTATCATTACTAAACCTTCACGACGCGGATCGGTCCTCCTTTCAAGGCTGCCGTCCGATTGTATAACGAAGCCGTTGAAACCTGATTCTTCGCCTGACAATTGCGTTAAGTCATAACCCATGGCATTCAAGCCCTCCCAGACCAATGGTTCCATACGTGCTTGTTCAACGCAGCCGTCGCCATGTCAAGAACAGCATTCTTGATTCTTGGGTAGGTTTCTTGCCTGAGAGCAGAATGGAAATACTTTTTGTTGTAATCTGGAATAATAATACACTATCGATGGTCGCTATGAAATCACAGAGGTTGTGCGATTTTTTCTATGATGACCTTATATAAATATATGTAACGCATTTATTTGAAGAGGAATTTTTGGATAATTTCAAAAATGAATTATGGTTGCTAAAATCTTCATCATAAAAAGTTTTGCATGTTTGCCCGCAGCAGGTAGCTAGTTGTTCCCCATTGGTAACTTAACACTTCATAAACCATAGGTTTATCTAATTACTTTCGCATTCGCCACATAAAATCTCCGCCATGTACAATGAGATTTTTTAAGGTGGTTATATGAAAAATGAGCATTCTCAAATTCAGAATAAGCAGAGCGTATACGGTCAATTTAAGCTGGCCGCTATTGAGACTGTAAAAAAGAACGGTCTTTATTGCGTTGCGGCGGCCTTTTGGCTGTCAGGAATTGCCGTTCTCACCTTTAATAACCAGTTTAATGTTACTGGTGGAAATCTGTTTGACAATGTTTCTGGTTGGATTGACCTTGCTGCAATAGCGTTAACGCCTATAGGTAACCCGGTATATTCACTCACAGCATTAATGGCGGTAACGGCCGCTGGTCTGCAACAATTCCCTTATATCGCTAAGGGAGATATGGGGATTATGGCAAATTATTTTGTATATACTTTAGGGACAATCCCAGCTATCGCAGAGAAGTGGCTTGAACCTCGTGCAAAGTCATATTTAGCTAAGAGAAAACCGTTTGGTATTAAATCAGTTGGCTCACATATTTGTGCTAATGGGAGGATTACAGCCTCTGTCGTACAAAGCCTGTGTCATCTGCCAACAATATGTGCCGCATACGCATCACATGATCATGCTTTAATGACAGCTCTAGGATTATTTATTGCCGGAAATGCCGCCGATGGGTGCACTAAAATATTTCAATATAGAAGAAGGATGAAAGATTTGAGTCTTTGACTTCTTCGATGTTTGATCCTGACATTAGTTGGAATCAACTATACATCGTTAGCCCTGTGTTTTTCATATATGAAGAAAAAAATAATTATGCGAGGAGCATATTCCAGAATTGTTCTGCCATTCTTGCCTTGCCAATCCTGCCTTCAAGCACATCGCAGAATACAAAACCGGTAGGAGAGGTGACATTAATTTCGGTTAGATAGTTGCCAATAATATCTATTCCTACGAGGTATAGACCTTGATCCCGTAAGACAGGCTTAAGTGTTTCACAAATATATTTGTCATGTTTGGTAAGAGTGGTTGATTCCTTTGTAGCGCCTATGCGCAAGTTGCCTCGAATGTCACCTTTTACGGGTTTTCTGTTAAAACAACCTATGGGTTCGCCGTTCAATAAAACAACTCGCTTGTCTCCGCACCTCTCCACCGGAAGATAACGTTGAACGATCCATGGCTCATTGTTAAGTGATGAAATAGTTTCCCAGATGCTGAGGAAATTGCCATCATCTTTTTTTATACAAAAGATACTACGTCCAGAGCAGTTGAAAAGTGGCTTGAGAATGATCTTGCCGTGTTTTTGGCGAAATTTTTGTATAGCGTTGATGTCGCGTGTAATAAGTGTTGGAGGCATCAGGTGTGGAAAGTGCGTCACTAGAAGTTTCTCGGGGGAATTTCTGACACTCACTGGATTATTAATGATGCGAACTTTATTTTGTAAGTGCTCGAGAAAATGAGTGGCGGTGATGTAGGCAAGGTCAAATGGTGGATCTTGGCGCATGAATATTATGTTAAAATTTGACAGATTAGCTTCTTTAGCCTCTCCTCGTTTCCATGGCATTTGTTCGCCTTCCGTGTAAATCAAATCGTATCCGGTGGCTGTTACAATGACTTCATCGCTGTTAACGTCGAGACGCAAGGCTTTCGGTTCATAATGAAAAACCTCGAATCCTTTTTCGATCGCTACGCGGGCAAGCTCAAGCGTTGTATCCCACTTGATGTATAAACTCTCGAGGCGATCCATTTGAATGGCTATTTTTAGCATGGGTTCTGCCTTTGTACGGAGAGGCTGATGGCACGATTAATAGCTTCATCTACGAGATAACAATGGGTCGCGCTAATAGCGCGTTGCCGTTTGAGTTGATTGAGAGAGTCGAAGGCATCCGATGCATTTCCATTTGTAATGATTGGCAAATCAAAAAAGTCCCAACAACCGCGCCTACTGGGATATTTTACGCGTATGGATAGCTTGATGGATGTTATTGTTGAGCATGCGGAGTTTTTTGCCGCATGTAGAAACTCAAGACCTGTTCCTTTGATGATAATCTCAACCCCAAGCTCTTTTTCTGGATCTATCATTTTTTCTCCATGTCTTGCGTCGCCCAGTTTTGTATGGAGAGTGTTCTCACGGCACTGTAACGGTTGCTTACCCCCAGTTTTTGATAAGAGTGCTTGAGGTGGGCTTTGACGGTGGATTTGGAAATGCAAAGAATCTGAGATATTTCCCAGTTCGTTTTACCTTCTAAAAGCCATGTAAGCACCTCAGTTTCTCGTGATGTCAATTCAAACATGCCCTGTCTCCGTGTAGACGAGTTATGTTGCTCTACCCAGAATGAAGTCTGAGGTTGTAGAGCTTTGTAATGATGTGGATTTGTGTTTGACGCAGTCGAGGAAGCATGGCTCCGCGTGGCATCGTCAATAGCTGTTGGGACAACGATTGTCAAGGGATATTTCCCATTTCTGTGATTTCGGCAAGTTTCAGAATTTGGTGGTGTGCAGCCTTTAAAAGGTGAAACGTTCCTTCCATTTCAAAATAGTAAGCCATACCCATGTATGTGTGGATACCACTGGCCATTTCACGGTAGCATTTTACTTGGGTACGGCAGTCTGCTTTGCGTGCCTTAGAAGGCCCATTGATAGGAGCTACTCTGCGTTTCACTCTGGTCATGACTTGTTTCCGGAAGGCAGTTGAAGATATGAGATGGGAGCAATAGCGTAATATCGAAATGCTCAACAACCCTCCGGGTAGAGGGTTGACAAAAATAAAACAGCTATTTCATTGCTTTTTTAGCGAGCAATAAGGCCATATTCGACTGCCTTGGCAATAGCCTGCTCTTTTGAGCCTACGCCGAGTTTGCTAAAGATATTTTTCAAATGATCTTTAACGGTGGACTCTTTTATTTCCAATATCTGAGCGGTGACAGGATAACTTTTCCCCGAAGCACTCCATGTTAAAATCTCAAGTTCTCTGGCCGTTAAAAGACCTCGAAGGTTGGATTCTCGGGAGCTGTTGAAATCCAGTATGCGTTCATGTAGGTGGGCGGCAATAATTTGTAAAACATGTTTCCATTCAGAAAATAAAACCTCAAATTCCTTAGGGTTCATGTTATTGGCAAGCGCCAAATAGGCTTTGGTATTAGCCGGTCCATGGATTGGTACCATAGCAACATTGCGAAGCCCAAACTCAGTGGCTTCATTCCTTATTGCATAGTGATCTTTGCCTGGATTGAGTTTTTGTATTACGTCTGTCCATGAGAAAGGCAAAAGTGTTGTAGCCGCATAGTTGGCCATCAAATCGAAACGTGCGTAACGATTGGCGATATAGTGATCAACAAAGTCTTGCGGAAAATTAGTGAAATGGGTTTGTTGTTGGCCTGTTGGTGCGAGCATTAAATCATAGGTGCAATGATTAAAGCCTAAAGAATTTACATATCGTTGAAGGTGCTTTGCCACTTCGTCTTGGCTCATTGCGGAGCCGAGTGCTGCAATCAGATCTTCAACGTGTAAGCGTTTATCGATCATTGAGGAGCGAAGTGTTGGGATAAGCGCAGCTGTTGGCGCGGAGGTAGAGCGAATACCATAGCACTCAAATGCTTTTGGAATCAACGTAATTACTTGTTGGATGAATAATCGATAGGGATGCATGTGAAAATTACTCTGTTAACCAATTGAATTTTAATTGGGATGAAGTGGAACTTATTGTGCAGGCCGTAGGGCCAGCAAAATGAGTGCCGAGAATGATGGTATTTGTGTCAATGCATTCCCTGATTAAGCGGGTTCGCGTTTCAGTCGCAAGAAGTGGATTGCTGTCACTCGCATTCGCAAGATTAAGAGCGTTGAACTGTATGGGGTGATGTATGGCATCCCCTGTAATCACGGCTTTACGACCGCCACCATTGACGCGTATCGCAACATGCCCTGTGCTGTGACCTGGGGTTGATTCAACATGTACGTCTTGACAGAGGCAGCAGCGTGTATTTTGGCGTGTATCAAACAGCTGTAACTGGCCAGAAGTAATAATGGGTAAAACACTATCGTTATACATTTCCGTAATATCGTTCACTTCGCCTTTTTTACGGCGTGCTACAACAAAAGATTCAATCTCTTCAAGTTCAACTTTATTGATCAGATACTTAGCTTTTGGAAACGTAGGAACCCATTCATGGTTTACAAGGCGAGTGTTCCAGCCACAATGATCGGGGTGAAGGTGCGTGGTGAGAACGATGTCTATATCTTCGGGCCTGACCCCTGTATCCAGTAAGTTCGTATAATAGCGCGTATTGAGTTGATGTCGGGTGCGAATAGAGGGGCGATGTCTATGGTTGCCATTGCATGTATCAACAAGAATTGTTTTTTTTGGTGCCCGAATTAAAAAACTGTGCACCCCGAGGATGAGCTGGGCATTATTAAAATCAACAAATCGCTCATCGAGCCATTCCTGACATGCGGCTAAAATATCGGTAGTAATGTTGGGAAACAACTTTTTTGCTGGGAAAACCCAGCGATCAAGTTCGACCACCCGATCAATTTGTATGTCGCCAAGTTTTAAGGGGTGCATACTTATGTACCTTTTCTTTCCAAATAAGGCACATTGTCTACTCTCTCATAATATGAACATTAAATCGTCCTTCGGGCCATTGTCCTGATGGACAATCGTTAATTGAAAATTTTCTTTTTAAATTGTGTTAAGCAACAAAGATTTTAGAGGCCTGCGTATGTTAAAAATCGTTCGAGCTGGAGATCGCACTAATTTAAAATATCTTACAGAAATGCATCAGTTGAGGGCGCGTGTTTTTCGTGATCGTCTTGGTTGGCCTGTAGAGGTTATTGCAGACGGGAGGGAGGTCGATCAATTCGACCTGCCCCAAGCTATCTATTTGCTGGCTCTTGATAAATCAAGCGTTGTCATTGGGAATTGGCGACTTCTACCAAGTTCAGGGCCAACAATGATTGGTACTGTATGGCCACAGTTTCTCGAGAGTCTTTCTTTTCCGTCTTCGGACCGTGTATGGGAGGCCAGCCGCTTTGCTGTCGATTGTAATTCTGAGAATGATATTGAGCGCACGGCACAGATAAATCGAGCCACGATGGAGCTGTTTATCGGATTAACAGAGTTATGCCTGCTCGCCGGCATAAAAGAAATCTACACAATGTACGACATGCGCATTGCAAAATTGTTGCGGCGTTTAAATTGTACGCCAGCAGAGGTAAGTGCAAAATACAAAGTTGGAAATCAGCTGAGCATGGTTGGGCGTTTTGTAACTGATGAGAAAATGCTTTCCGCGCTTCGGACGGCGACGAAGATTGAAGAAACATTCGTCACATTCGATATGTTGACCGATACGTTGTTTTATCCGGGTTTTTCTGCTTATCCAAACGCCGTATTCCAGTGTTCAATCCCGCCTTCAAATGACGAGGGCATGGGGAAGGTGAACTATGTCTGAGCGCCAAGAAATCTGCTCAAAAATTCAGTGCAACACACCATATAAAGGAGTTGGCTTTCTCTTTTCCTTACGGCGAAATCTTCTCAAAACATTGAGAGAGATTATGGAGAAAGAAGGGGCTTATGCGTGGCTTTCTCTGGGTGGGAATGATGTGCTCATGCTCAATGATGCGAGAGGCATAGAATATGTTTTTAAACGGAATGCGGATAACTATCGCAAATCCAAATTCTATAACGTCTTAAAGCCTATGCTAGGTCAATCGATTCTGATGAGTGAAGGGACAATATGGAGAAGACAACGCAAAGAATCTTCTCCTGTATTTGCACCCAAACCAATTGAGGAAATGATTCCTGATATGGTAGATGCCGTAGAGAGTATGTTTCGTCGATGGGAAACTAAAGATATTTCGAAAGAGGGGATAGATCTAAATTTTGAGACTATGTTTCTTGCGCTTGATGTATTACTGCGCACTCTTTTTCATGAAGACAAGAAAGAAAAAGCACGGGAGATGCAGGCGGCGATTATAACGCTTTTGCGAGAAGCTGAAGAGCGGGTTTGGTCATGGTTTAAGCTTCCTCAACGGATAACATTTCTTCTGCCTAAATATCGCAATTCACTGCATCTCTTAAATCAGACTATTCATGATCTAATGGTGGCCAGGGAGCGTAATCAATCATATCCTGAAGATCTTTTGTCGCGCCTTATAAAAAGTTATGGCTCTTCTGATGAGGAGAGAAAACTTCTCAGGGATCAGATTATGACTTTCTTGCTGGCTGGGCATGAAACAACAGCTAATGGCCTTGTTTGGTCTTGCTATTACTTGAGCCTTCATCCCGAAATTTGGCGCAAGATGCAACAAGAGGTTGATGTTGTTTTTGCCGGTCAACCACCCTCGGCGCATAATATAAAAGAGCTTGTCTATTGTCGGCAGGTTTTTGAAGAGGTGCTACGCTTTCATCCGGTTGTGTGGACGATGAGTAGGGACAGCATTGTGCACGACAAAATACCGCTTGAAGATGGTACTCATCTCGATATTCCTCCCAATACAACCGTCATGCTTTGTAGCTATGCTGTTCATCGGCGCGAGAAATATTGGGAAAACCCAGATGCCTTCGATCCAGAGCGGTTTTCCCCTGATACTGTCCGCAAACGACCGGTCTTTGCTTATTTTCCATTTGGCGGAGGGGCTCGCCAGTGTTTGGGAATTCGATTTGCTCAGATCGAAAGTGTTCTCTCATTGGCCATGTTGGTTCAGCGCTACAATATCCACCTGAAACCGGGGCAAGCCATAAAGGCAATACCTAATATCACTTTGCGTCCCGAGGGGGCCGTTTTTTTCCGGTTGTTGTCCCGTCAAAAAATACAACATGGGGTAAGTGAACCTTTTGAAGTTGTGCAACTTCCCGAGTTGACGCCATTAAAATCTCAGTGCCCCTTTAATCAGGTAGCGGTGTAACGATGACAAACAAAAAGATCGAGAATATTCCTGCTTCTGTAGGGGCTGATTGCATCTATGAAATTATTGACCGGGACGGCGTGGCTGTAGTCTCAAATCTGCTGGATGAGGACTCCTTGCATCACCTAAGGGATGATTTGAATCCATCCTTTGATGCAGCTCAATTTTGCCAAGGCGTATATTTTGGTGTCAGAACTAAGCGTATACATTCGCTTGTTCTTAAGTCTGAAACCTATAGAAAATTTGCTGTACTAACCGTTACGGTAGATGTGGCTAAGAGGATCCTCGGTCCTTACTGTGAGAAAATTCAGATTAATGGAACTCAAGGAATTGAAATTTGGCCTGGCGCTCCTGAGCAAATTCTCCATCGCGATGATCAGAAGTTTCCGCGCCTCACCGATAAAATCCAATATATGGTCAATATAATTCTTGCCCTTACGGATTTTACAATCGAAAATGGATGCACAAGATTTGCTATCGGAAGTCATCGTTGGTTAGACAGATCAAGAGAGCCCGCGCCTGAAGATATGGCTTTTGCTGAAATGAAGGCTGGGGATGCTGTTATCTTTGTCGGTTCGATCTTCCA
>Ga0206916_1001_pt3 | contig 123574 bp, 139 predicted proteins | sample Alteio_BWOrgHeat_71_FD_152957 | JGI IMG/M metagenome (GOLD analysis project Ga0206916, IMG submission 152957) | Enriched cells from forest soil in Barre Woods Harvard Forest LTER site, Petersham, Massachusetts, United States -... | ecosystem: Environmental > Terrestrial > Soil > Temperate forest... | reverse complement strand
TGCGTGACCTGTGCAACGCGAGTGGAGAAAGCCATTGCCTCGGTGGAAGGAGTCAAACGAGCCCAAGTCAACTTTGTCACTGAAAAAGCCGACGCAGAGGTCGATTTTCCGACTCCACAGCTCATTAAAAACATTCTGACTGCTATTGAGATCGGAGGGTATGAAGCAAAGCCGTATCACTCCCAAAATTCCTCTGAGAGTCATCATCATATGGACCACTCTGCTCCAAACTATCTGGATGTGGTCATTGCGATCATTTTTACCCTTCCTCTTGTGGCCCATATGGTTGGTTTTTATATGTCTCCCACCCTTCAACTCGGCTGTGCCAGCGTTGTTCAATTTTGGGCAGGACGGCGCTTTTATAAAGCTTCGTGGGGGTCTCTTAAAAGATTGACTGCTAATATGGACCTCCTCGTCGTTCTCGGTACCTCAGCTGCCTATGGATATAGCTTTGTGGCCGTCCTTCTCCATAGAAATGATCTCTATTTTGAAGCCTCCGCGATTGTTATCACCCTCGTTCTTATTGGACGTCTCTTAGAAGAACGCGCCAAAAGATCAGCGAATGCAGCTGTAAGATCTTTAATGAAACTGACCCCTCCCACGGCACTTGTAGAGAAGGACGGTGTTTACGTAGAAGTTCTAAGCCATGACATCAAGAAAGGTGACCACATTATGGTCAAGGCTTGGCAACGTATTCCCATAGATGGCGTGATTTTCAAAGGGACGACTGAAGTGGATGAGTCGATGATTACGGGGGAAAGCGTTCCTGTTTTGAAAGAAGAGGGGGATAAGGTTATTGGAGGAACGACCAATACATCTGGAGTGCTTTACGTGGAAGCTACAGCTGTGGGGAATCATTCAACCCTTTCCCGAATGATTCAGTTGGTAGAAGAAGCGCAATCCTCACGGCCCCCTATTCAAAAGTTCGTGGATCAAGTCTCTGCAATCTTTGTTCCAGCTGTCCTTTTAATCAGTTTTATGACTTTTGGAGTATGGTTTGTCGTGGGGGCAGGGTTTCAGCAAGCCCTGCTGACAGCCATTTCTGTTCTTGTCATAGCTTGTCCTTGCGCCTTGGGGCTAGCCACTCCTACCGCCATTGTCGTCGCCATGGGGGAAGCGGCTCGGAAAGGGCTTCTCATCAGAGATCTTGAAAGTCTAGAAGCCCTCCGCAAAGTTGATCAGGTCGTCTTTGATAAAACAGGTACCCTTACGAAAGGAGAATTTAGCCTGACGTTCTCGAAATCCTTCTCAGAAACACCTCTGGATCAATTGCTTCTTCTTGCGGCTTCCCTTCAAAAAGGAAGCGAACATCCCGTTGCCAAAGCTTTTTTAAAAGCCACCAGAGGACAAATGCTTCTTGAGGTTAAAGATTTCCTCTCTCTTCCTGGAAAAGGAATTCAGGGGAAAATGAATGGCGCCCTTTACTCTTTAGGATCTGAAATGTTGATGAGTGAACAAGGAATAGAGGTTCCACCGCCTCGCAAAGCCGAGCAGACGACAATTTATTTAGCAGAAGAAGGCCATCTTCTTGGAGTCTTTTATCTTGCGGATATGCCTCGAAGACGCGCCTGGAAAACCCTTCAAACATTAAAGCGCATGGGTTTAAAGACAGTCATGTTGACAGGGGATAGTAAAGAAACGGCTCAACTTGTTGGTGAAAAAGTGGGAATTGATGATGTCATTGCCCAGCTTCAGCCCAAAGATAAGATCAATTATGTGAAAGCCCAAGAGCAGCGCCATCACATGGTGGCCATGGTGGGCGACGGCGTTAATGATGCTCCAGCCTTAGCTGCAGCAATGGTAGGATTTGCCATGGGATCAGGGACAGATGTTGCCATGGATGCGGCCCCGATTACGTTGATGCGTCCTGCCCTTGACCTTATTCCTCAGGCCTTTACTCTCTCAAAAAAAACCTTTCGCATCATACAACAGAATCTTTTTTGGGCTTTTATTTTTAATATTGTTGGAATTGGTTATGCGGCCTTTGGCCACCTTAGTCCGGAAATTGCAGGAGGTGCCATGGCGGCAAGCAGCCTTCTTGTGGTTACAAATTCTCTACGATTGAAGTGGGGATAAGAAAGAAGTCCTTATACCACACTATGAGATTTTTTGGGATTTAAGAAGTGATAAATGCGACTTTTTGGGGTTTAAGGAGGAAAAATGGAGTTAGTAAAATATTAAAAATATTTTGATAAGATCTTTTGATGAAACAATATATTTTTCTAGTAGAAACAAGCTAAAGGAATAAAATCATGAAAAATCGCATAAATCTTCTTTTAAATTCGGCTTTATCAATCATTTTTTCGTCATCTCTCAGTGCTCTTCCATGCCCTGAACTTGGACAAGAGGCTATAAAGTGGAGACCTCATTGGACAACAGCGCATTTGGAGAGTACCGAAGAAGTTGGACGTTTTACTTATACCTGGGAATCAAATGCGTTTTCAGTGGGTTCGGCAACTGTGATACGAGGCATACATCTAACGACGGGTAACGCAGATCACAAGCTCAGCTGCAAATATGAAGTAGACTTAGATGATAGTGCGCATAAATGGTCTGTAGATGTGGATGTATTTATATCTGGAATCTCTGGTTTCGAGCCCACTTCACTAGATGCTCATAAAGCTCAAGAATTAGTTGATGCGTATAATCGCGGAGAACACCCAACAATAACAGAAGGGGGGTATACGTGGACACTTGAAACCTTGTCTCCAGATGAAGAATCCTACGCAACAAACACAACGGGCTTCAAAGTTTCTAAAGTATTATTTAAAGGTAATGTTCTTCGGAGAGATGCAAAGGGTACCGCAACCATCCGGACAGATTTCAAATTTTTCACAAAGGAGAGTAGGGACCGTCATGCAGCAGAGCACCTCGATGCAAAATTTATAAGCATGCTTTAATTCCTTTATGTGAGACTTTTCTGGGTTTAAGGGGTAAATTGATACTATATCTAAGGAAGTATTGACTTATCACGAAGTGTCTTGAATATATCTTTACGAAATTGATTGATTGCTTTTTTAAATTCATCATCAAGCGCCGCTTTGCTTTTCGCCTTTCTATCATCTCTAATGGCACCAGGATATCCGTTGCTTGAAATTAACGAACCCAAACCTTGATTCCTTTCATAGGGAAATGCCCACTCGAGAGATTCAAGTTCAGCAAAAACTTGATGAAGTATTATTGGTTTTTTTATTTGTTCTAACTTATCTATAATAAGTTGTATAGGGAAATATTCATGCATGATTATAAAAAGAAAATCGAGAGTTCTCTTCCGTTCTTTTTTATTTGGTTCTCGTAATGCAGATGTAAAGATATCCAGAAAGGTAGCCCTAGTAACCTTGTATAAGCCATACTCTTTTAAACATGTTTTGGTGAGATTCCATTCATATTGATGAATTGTATCATGCCACCAAAAACCAAGAGGACCTTTCGTTTCTCGATAGTTATGAGGGGCAAATTCTGGGCTTAATGCGGCTCCTAACAAATAAAAGTCATTGAATGTGGAATAGGGAACAGTTAGTGTTCCAAAATAGGGGTTTTTATCGATGATACTCACAGCCTTTTTTGGAGAAAGAGCCCGTAAAAATGAATAATTATTGGGGGATGTGCTAAAAAGCTTCAGGTCCGCAAAATTAAGATGACAAAGCATGTTATAAAAATAAATATTGTTCTCATCAGGATCATTTAAAATTTCAGATCGTACTCTCTGAAAGTAATCCCTTAAGATCATAACGTCATCCCCCAGGGGCGATTTGGGACTCACACAAGGATCTTTTAAAAAATCAATATAATTACTTTTTCCATGAGGGAGAATCTCTTCGGGTTTGAGTGAAGCCAAGGCTAGGATGCGTGTCACTATGCAATTGTATTGAACGCAATCTATTGATTCTTTATCAGAAAGATTGAGATCAGAGAGAATGTATACTAAAAGCGGCTGTTTTTCTTCAGGCGTATGAACTTGTGCTCTTTGTATTTGACGCGTGACAAATTCTATAGGAAGAGTTTTTAAATTACCCGTTTTTTCAAGATGTTCAGCCAACATCATGGCTTCGTCTAAATACCTTATCGTAAAGCTTCTCTTGTTTTTATATTCATGATAAGCCTCCTTGGTTTTCATATTCATTTGGCGAAGTCGCTCTGATGCTTCTAAAGCAGACTCCTCCATCGAATATGCATTTCCAGAAGAAAGGCATAGTAACAAACCAACTAATTTATTAACAAACTTCATCAAACGCACTTACAAACTACCGTAACTACTTACCCAATCGTGCACGGTGTCATCCTTGGCAAGAAATGCTTGTTTTCCAAGGGGAAACATTAGCATTTCTTGGCCGAGGATCTCATTGATGGCAAGATCCTCGGGTCAAGAAGCTCTAAGATTTTCTTTGAAAATCAAGCGCTTCTAGCCCAAGGATGACACGGGTGGGTGAGTATTTATAAACTACCAACGCACAAATTAATTCAGTATAATTATATATTATATTATTTAAAGTATAAATTTCAAAAATTTAATATATAACTTTAATTCTCTTTTTTCAAGAGGAGATATTGTATTCGAAAATATCTCCCGGCTGACATTCGAGGGCTTTGCATATGGCTTCCAGCGTTGAAAATCGAATGGCTTTTGCTTTTCCTGTTTTCAGGATAGAAAGGTTTTGAACCGTAATTCCAACATGCTCAGCTAGGTCTTGAAGTTTCATCTTGCGTTTGGCCAGCATAACGTCGAGGTTCACAATGATTCCCATGGTGTTACCTCCCTCAAATGGTTAAGCTTTGATCTTCTTTGAGCTTGTAGCCTTCGGCCATCACCCAAGAAATAACAATGACAAGCATACCTGAAAACAGCACCTCCAAATTCGGAGTGCCAAAACTAAGAGAGATATACCGATGGCCTGGGGGGTTTGAAAGAGTTGCTGTCAGAATCATCAGCATACTACTGATGGGTATTACGACGAGCCCATTGAGGAAAAAGAGCCACCCCAGGTATTTATATTTTTGAGCGTTCTCCAATGAAAATATGTTTCCTTCTCGATAATTTTGAAAAAGGTGTTTAAGAACAAGAAGTCCTAAAAATAAGGGGATGATGCCAAGAATAGAACCGAAAATTCCAATGCTCCAACTGAGAGGGGTGAGTTTTAGATGAGCAAGATTCACAATCCCTTCTGGTGTTTGTATGGTGGTTGAAACGAAATCCTGAGAAGTTAATGTCTTATAAGGAGCCCAAACCAGCAATATCCAATGACCAAGGGTCCATAAAGGAAGGGCTACAAGAAGGACATTAAAAATCCAGATGAGGTAGGAACTTACTTTTTGAATGGGGTGCATTTCATCTCTCCTTGGTGGTTGATGACCAGGAGTATATGAAAAAAATTATTATAGTACAACCATTTTTTATCGTTTATCGATAAAAATATTGGTTGGGCATTGTTTTCTGGGCTAAAAGCAAATGGAGTAATTAAAGAGTTATTAATTATTTATTGCAATAATATAGTCATGCACTTTTTTCTTGTGCACTTGGTAAAATTTAAAAAAGGAGACCATGATGACTATAAAAAAAATTACAACTTGCCCTCTTAGGAACTTTAGTTCTCTCGACTCATTCTTTGCCAACAAAAGCGGTAACCACGATTCGATGCCCTGCTGCCTCAGCTCTTGTTTTTACGCATGTTAATGCCGCCTCATGGTCAGTTACAACGCCAGGATTTCAAACAATGTATCCAACATATTGGATTCCAGGATTCACAAGTCCCAACGCAAATCCTCCTCCAGTGGTAAGCGAACCTAAACCCGAGGAAACTGGTGTGATGGCCTGGCCGCCCTCCAGCTTTTCTCTAGTATGTGAATACGAGCTACTACATACTCACGCCAATCCAGTGCGGTTTAGAAGCAACCCCCCCTCACGTCTCTACTTCGTGCACTCTTAATGCCGATCGGGTAAGTATGGATTGTCAATAGAATTTGCAGCTCTCTGCGTTACCTCTCCCCTTTGTGGGAGAGGTCTCCACGCGTCAAGCAAGTGGCGGGTGAGGGGCCTTCAGATAGACCAAACTCAACAGTTACTGTATTAGTTTCTAATTGCAAGAGAAACCTCAAATTGGGTGTTTTCAATCGCTCTCATCCATAGTAAGAATAGGGCCAAAGAATCAGAGAAGGCGTGAATTGTGGATCTTTCTTCAAGTCAATTTATGAACGCACCGCTCAATGGGAGTCTTGAGGACTATTTCGGCATCCTTGTATTTATTGGGATTGCGTTTGGACTGTCCGTTCTTTTGGTGCTTTTGTCATTTTGGTGGGGGCCTCGTAGACCCGATTCTGAAAAGCTATCCCCTTACGAATGCGGATTTGACGCTTTCAGTGATGCACGTCTGAAGTTTGATGTGCGTTTCTATCTCATTGCGATTTTATTTATTATTTTTGACCTCGAAATTGCTTTTCTTTTTCCTTGGGCGATCAGTTTAAAAGATATTGGTCTCTTTGGATTTTTCTCGATGCTTGTTTTTTTAATACTACTTGCCGTTGGATTTATCTATGAATGGCGCAAAGGGGCCTTAGAATGGGAATAAAAAAGCCGCGTTTATCAGAAGAAGCTTTAAGAGCAGGATATGGTTTTGAAGCTATACCGACTGGCGTTTCTCCTGATGTTCTCCTTGAAACGCTCAGCCAAGAAGTGAGCCAAAGAGGGTTTATTGTGACCCAACTGGATAAGGTGGCAGCCTGGGCTCAGGCAGGCTCTCTCTGGCCAATGACCTTTGGCCTTGCCTGTTGTGCAATTGAAATGATGCAAACAGCAGCCGCTCGCTACGACCTTGATCGTTTTGGGGTTGTCTTTCGTCCCAGCCCTCGTCAAGCGGACCTAATGATTGTGGCAGGAACACTCACCAATAAAATGGCCGCTCCTTTGCGGAAAGTATATGATCAAATGGCTGAGCCTCGTTATGTTATCTCTATGGGATCTTGTGCAAATGGAGGAGGTTATTATCATTACTCCTATTCCGTGACGCGAGGGTGTGATCGAATTGTTCCCGTTGATGTTTACGTACCAGGCTGCCCGCCCACTGCAGAAGCGTTGCTTTATGGCATTCTACAGCTTCAACGGAAGATCGGGCGAGAAAAACATTTTTCACGGTGTTAGGACTCATGAGCATATCTAAGGAACTGGAAAGTTTGGGAAATCTGATTGCGGAAGAAATAGGGACAGATATTCTTTCATGGACAGTGGCTTACAACGAGTTAATGGTAACCGTAGAACGACAATCAATTGTTCGGGTCTTAACTTATTTAAGAGATTCTGAGTCTTTCTGCTTTGTCCAGTTGATGGACGTTTGCGGTGTTGATTACTTGGGCAGAGAACCGCGTTTTGATGTGGTTTACAATCTTCTGAGTTTGACTCATAACCGGCGCCTTCGTCTTAAAGTGGAGGTGGAGGAGGGGATGCCTGTTCCCTCAGTAACATCCGTCTACAGTAGCGCGAACTGGTGGGAAAGAGAAGTATTCGATCTTTATGGAATTCCCTTTGATGATCACCCTGATTTAAGACGGATTCTTACCGATTATGGTTTTGAGGGACATCCCCTGCGAAAGGATTTTCCGCTGACGGGGTATGTGGAAGTGCGCTATGACGAGGAGCAAAAGCGCGTTGTGTATGAACCTGTCAAATTACCCCAAGCTTTCCGAACCTTTGATTTTGAAAGCCCTTGGGAGGGGATGGATTATGCTGCGCAAACGCTTCATCCACAGAAGGAAGCAAGCTAATGCCTGAATCCCTCCAAAAAGATGCTCCAAAAACTCAAAGCTTTACGCTCAACTTCGGGCCGCAGCACCCGTCTGCTCACGGGGTTTTGCGTTTGATTTTAGAAATGGATGGCGAAGTGGTTCAGCGCGCCGACCCTCATATTGGACTTCTTCATCGGGGCACCGAAAAACTGATTGAGTACAAAACCTACCTTCAGGCCATACCCTACTTTGATCGCTTAGATTATGTCTCGCCTATGTGCCAGGAGCATGCTTTTGCCTTGGCTGTCGAAAAATTATTGGATCTCGAAATTCCTGTAAGAGCCAAATACATCCGTGTTCTCTTTTCTGAGATTACACGCATCTTAAACCACATTCTCAATATTACGACAATGGCAATAGACCTAGGGGCTACGACCCCTCTTCTGTGGGGGTATGAAGAGCGGGAAATTCTCATGGGCTTTTATGAGCGTGCTTCTGGAGCACGCATGCATGCAAATTATTTTCGGCCAGGAGGTGTTCATAAAGAGCTTCCCCATGGCCTTACTGAGGATATTGCGGCCTTTTGTGATCGGTTTCCGCAGGTGATTGATGACATTGAAAGACTGTTGACAGATAACCGTATTTTTAAGCAGCGAACGGTTAATATTGGTGCTATGAATGCGGAACAAGCCTTGGACTGGGGGTTTACGGGACCAATGTTACGCGCCTCTAATGTGGCTTGGGATTTGCGCCGAGCACAACCTTATGAAGTCTATGACCAGATGGACTTTCTAATACCCGTGGGAAAACATGGTGATTGCTATGATCGCTATCTCGTTCGGATGGAAGAAATGCGTCAGAGTGTTCGCATTATGAAGCAGTGTTTAGAACAAATGCCAGAGGGACCCGTTAAGGTTAAAAACTATAAAATCACGCCTCCACCTCGGGCAGAGATGAAAACTTCCATGGAAGCCCTTATCCACCATTTTAAACTTTATACAGAAGGATATCACGTTCCCAAAGGCGAGACCTACACGGTCGTTGAAGCCCCTAAAGGAGAGTTTGGTGTTTATCTCATTTCTGATGGAAGTAATCAGCCTTATCGGTGTAAAATCAGGCCGCCGAGCTTTGCCTTTTTGCAAGCCTTAGATTTTATGGGAAAAGGACATATGCTTGCGGATATACCTAGCATAATTGGGTCGTTAGATATTGTCTTTGGGGAGATTGACCGGTGAAAAAGGCGTCAGAGGTTTTTACCTTTTCAAAGGAAAATGAAGCCCAAATTCAGGAGATTCTCAAACGCTACCCTGAAGGAAGGCAAGCGAGTGCTATCCTGCCTCTTTTTTATCTTGCGCAAAAACAATGTGGAGGATGGTTGCCCGGGAGTGCCATCGAAACAGTGACTGAAATGCTTGGATTGCCCGTTATTAGGGGGTATGAGGTCGCCACCTTTTATACCATGTTTAACCTAGAGCCTGTTGGAAAATATCATCTGCAAGTCTGTGGAACGACGCCTTGCATGCTGAGAGGAAGTGAAGAATTATTCCATGTGTGTAAGAAACATTTAGGGATTGAACGAGGCGAGACAACAGACGATGGACTTTTTACCTTAAGTGAAGTGGAATGTATTGGGGCTTGTGTGAATGCCCCTGCTATTCAAATTAACGATGATTATTTTGAGGATTTAGACGAAAACAGCTTTCAAAACCTTTTAGAAGATCTGAAAGCAGGGCTTAAGGTTAAACCTGGTTCAGCCCTTGGACGCCAAGGATCTGCCCCCCTGAAGAAGGAGGCTTAATGTTAAAGGATAGTGATCGCATTTTCACGAATCTCTATGGCAGACACGATTGGCACCTTAAAGGAGCTAAGAAGAGGGGAGATTGGGACAAAACAAAAAGTCTAATGGCCAAGGGGCAACAGTGGATTATCGATGAGGTAGCGCTCTCGTGCCTTAGGGGTAGGGGAGGGGCTGGCTTTCCCACGGGGCGTAAATGGTGCTTTCTGCCAAAGGATGACGGTGTGACGCCACGCTATCTTGTCATCAACGCAGATGAAAGTGAACCAGGAACCTGTAAAGATCGGGATATTTTACGTCATGAGCCTCAGAAACTCGTAGAAGGTGCCCTGCTTGCAGGGTTCGCGATTGGATCCAATACGGGGTATATTTACATTCGAGGCGAGTTTCATCGTGAAGCGGAACATTTAGAAACCGCCATTGCTGAAGCTTATGAAGCGGGGCTTTTAGGAAAAAATGCAGCGGGTTCAGGCTGGGACTTTAACCTTTATGTTCATCGTGGGGCAGGGGCCTATATCTGCGGTGAGGAAACGGCACTTTTGGAGAGTTTAGAAGGAAGGAAGGGCTTCCCACGTCTAAAACCCCCTTTCCCTGCTGTTGTAGGCCTTTATGGATGTCCTACCATTGTTAATAATGTGGAAACAATTGCAGTTGTTCCTACCATTTTACGAAGAGGGGGAGCCTGGTTCGCAGGAATCGGAACCCCTGATAATACGGGTCCAAGAATTTTTTGTATTTCAGGCCATGTGAACGCCCCTTGTAATGTGGAAGAGGCCTCAGGCATTCCTCTCAAAGAATTAATCGAAGAACACGCCGGTGGCGTCCGTGGAGGGTGGAATAATCTTTTGGCAGTGATTCCGGGTGGGTCTTCTGTGCCCCTTATACCAGCAGAGGTTTGTGGAAAAGTCCTCATGGATACTCCTTCACTTGCATGCTTTAATAGCAGTTTAGGAACAGGGGCTGTCATTGTAATGGATAAATCTACGGATATTGTACGAGCCATCGCCCGTCTATCAAAATTTTATATGCATGAAAGTTGCGGTCAATGCACACCTTGTCGAGAAGGAACGGGGTGGATGTGGCGTATGCTTATCCGTCTCGCTGATGGGATTGGCACGATTGAAGATATTGATCGCTTGGAAGATGTGACTTACGAAATCGAGGGTCACACCATTTGTGGCCTTGGAGATGCGGCCGCTTGGCCTGTCCAGGGATTGATCCGTCATTTTCGTCCTGAACTTGAGCGCCGCATTCGTGCTCGTAAAGCAGCTTAGAGAGAGACAATGCCAAAGCTTTTGATAGATGAGCAAGAAATTGAAGTCCCAGAGGGAATGACAGTTCTCCAAGCTGCGGAAATGCTTGGGATTGAAATTCCTGTGTTTTGCTATCACCCTAAGCTTTCCATTGCGGGCAATTGTCGGATGTGTCTCGTTGAAATGGATAAATCCCCTAAGCCAATTGCAAGCTGCGCCATGCCTGCAAATGAGGGTATGGTCATTCGAACCCAAACGCCCATGGTAAAAAAAGCACGCCAAGGGGTTTTAGAGTTTTTGCTCATTAACCATCCTTTAGATTGTCCCATTTGTGACCAAGGAGGAGAATGTGATCTTCAAGACATTACCATGGCTTATGGGGGGGACACGAGTCGTTTTAACCTGAACAAACGGGCTGTTCCTGACAAAGAGTTTGGCCCTCTCATTGAAACGGCTATGAATCGCTGCATTCAATGCACCCGGTGTATTCGTTTTGCTACTGAAATTGCCGGTGTTCCTGAACTGGGAGCCACGGGACGGGGTGAGGATATGGAAATCGGCACCTACGTGCAAAAAACGATTACCTCTGAACTCTCTGGGAATTTGATCGATATTTGTCCTGTGGGGGCTCTGACCTCAAAACCTTATAACTTCAGAGGGAGACCTTGGGAGCTTTCAAGTACGCCTTCGGTGGACGTTTTAGATGCGGTAGGGTGTTCTATTCGTATCGATACGCGGGGAAGGGACGTCATGCGGATTCTTCCTCGTGCCAATGATGAAGTGAACGAGAACTGGATTTCGGACAAAACCCGTTTTGCTTGTGATGGTCTTAAATATCAACGACTCGATCGCCCTTATGTCCGAGGAGAAGATGGCCGTCTTAAGCCGGTTGGTTGGGATGAGGCTTTTGACGTGATTGTGGATCGTCTTCAACACATTCCTGGCAATCATGTAGCCGCCATTGTAGGGGATATGGTGGATGCAGAAGCCATGATTGCTTTGAAGGATTTGATGACAGCTATGGGATCACCCCACATTGACTGTCGCCAGGATGGTGTTTTGATTGGGACTGGCCCTCGTTGTAGCTATCTTTTTAATACAACAATCGCGGGAGTTGAGCGGGCTGACTTCTGCCTTTTAATTGGAACAAACCCTCGATGGGAAGCCCCTCTGATCAACACAAGAATTCGCAAAAACTACCTTTTCACAGGTCTTCCCGTTGCTCTCATCGGGCCTTTCCATGAACAGGGCTATCCTGTGGATCATCTTGGAAACGATCCCTTAATTCTCGAAAAAATCAGAAACGGCAGACATCCCATCTCTGCTGCACTCAAAGCAGCTAAACATCCGATGATGATTTTAGGGGTCGGGGGGCGGGTTTTTATCTGCGTTAAGTATTTGATTTTAATACGACGCCCCGCAACGAGAGGAGGTGGATGATGGGCCACTAGCCCGGAAAGCCACCGATTGAGTTTTGAGGTCGGAACGCGCTGATTCCAAATGTCATAAATGGCCAAAACTGCGTCCAGTAGCTTATCTTTATTTTTACCCGTCAAGGCTGAAAGCGGAACCAAAGGAATCCCGCGCACTTGGGGAAGGGCAGTCGTTAGCCTTGCATTCAAATGCTTGAGAAGCTCTTGCTTATTGGGAATCAGATCCCATTTATTCAGTGCAAGGACAAGGCAGCGACCCTCTTCAATCACTTGGGACGCAATATGAAGATCTTGCTTTTCAAGGGGCTGGGTTGAATCGATCACCAAAATAACAACTTGGGCATACTGCACGGCTGAAAGACTTTCTGAAGTTGCAAGCCATTCCAGTTTTTCTGTAACTTTCGCCCGCTTTCGAAGTCCCGCCGTATCGACAAGCCGTATAGGTTGATCCTTATATTCCCACTCAATCCCAATGGAATCACGGGTCACACCGGCTTCGGGACCCGTCAAAACGCGCTCATGACCTATCAATTGATTTAAAAGTGTGGATTTGCCCACATTGGGTCGGCCCACGATTGCAAGCTGGAGAGGCGCAGTTTCACCCTCCCCTTCTTCCTCTTCAGTTAGAGGCCCCTTATAAAAGGGAAGAAGCGCTTCATAGAGAGAATCAAGCCCCAATCCATGTTCGGAAGAGAGGGGGAATGGTTCTCCAAACCCAAAACGCCAGGCTTCAGCGATGCCTTGAGCTCCCTTCTTTCCTTCGCATTTATTTGCAAGAAGAAGAATGGGTTTCTTAGCCTTTCTTAAAAGAGTTGCATAAGCTTCATCTAAAGGTGTAACCCCTTCTCTTCCATCGATCATAAAGATAATCACATCGGCGTCATGAAGAGCTTTCATAACTTGTGCTTTCATCCCTTCCATTAAGGGATCTTCGCTTTTGTCCTCAAGACCAGCCGTATCGATAAGCTTAAGGGGGAGATCGCCTAACTGGCCGAAAGCTTCCTTTCGATCGCGCGTCACTCCTGGAAGGTCATGGACGATGGCCATCCGTTTACCGCATAGGCGATTAAAAAGAGTCGACTTACCCACATTGGGCCGACCGACGATTGCCACTTTTAGGCCATATTTTCTGCAAAATGCTTCTGAGAGAGTCATACGAGTACCAGTGTTATATTATAGGCAAGATAAGCGGGTTAGGGGGAAGATGCAAGGGAGGTGCGGACTAGAAGGCTGGATACAGGTTTGGAAACCACCTTTCAATGACATCTATTGGGAAGCCAAGCCTGACGGGTCCCTTTGGTGTGGTCGAAATTAAAAGTCCATTTTTAATAAGTTTTGACAATATAGCCCTGGATTGTCTTTCCCCATACCCTGTAATCACACTCGCTCGGCCACGATCAAATTCACCTACAATGACGGCTTCTCTCAAGAGCTGGTATGCTCCTTGAGGTAAACGCTTGGCTGATATTTCATCAGACGTAAAAGCTTCGATACGTCGTAAAAGTTCTTTTGGTTGAAGAAGACTTTCCATAAAAGAAACTTGATCAATACTGACTTCTAAGAAGAACACACAAAAGTCTTCGAGGCCTTGTGCAGATAGGGCTCCTCGGCCATCAAGATCATTACGTCTTGGGGCATCCGCATCCATTAAATGACTTCGATAGTCTCCTACACGCCTAGCAAGCCCTCTTGACACTGACCAAAGAGAATCTCCTAATCCTATTTTTCTGAAAAAAGCATGGGAAAAAAGCCGTGTCACTCGCCCATTCCCATCATAAAAGGGATGTATCCAAAGAAGTCTATGATGAGAAGCTGCAATGGCCATGATTTGTCTTAAACGGGAAAGGGAATTAAGATCGTAACCTTGTTGAAATCTCTTCATGAACGAATCTATATCTTTAGGATCAGGAGGAATATGAAAGCCGACCTGAACATTTCCCTCCCGAAATAAACCTGGCTCCACTCTTACCTTTTCCTTCGTCTGGGGATTCTCTACCACAAGAAGTTCCTCAGGAAGGCGAGAGCAAAATTCGCGATGTATCCAACAAATAAATTCCTTAGAAACAACATTATCAAACGGAATCTCTTGATCTATAAGCTCTTGAACTTCAATGTGGGCTCTTGCCTCAAGTTGAAGTTCTCTTTTTTTTATATCTGCGGAGTAGTCACTTAAAAGTGCTCGCTCGATATCTCTTGGGTGGGTATTATGTCCTTCTATAAGATTGCTGTAATAACAATTCATAGATCGAATGAGTGATCCGATTGACTCACGCGTTATGGGGTGTATTTGACCAGCCAGAGACGAGGCTCTGGCAACAAGTTCCGTTGCCAAGTCTTCTAACTTAGGAGAAGGTTCTTGAGGCATTAAAGGTTCGATACCGTCTGTAGAGGCCATATTTTGCCGATCACAAATGATTATTATCACTTTGTATTATAGCAATAAATTATAAAAAAAGCCATAGAGAATGCCGATCTTTTTGCCGATCTGATGACGCACCTTATTTAAACGTCATCAAATCCCCGTGATCGGTCAGAATGTAGAGCGTTTCTTGGGCGACGAAGGGCGCCAATGAAAGGGGTGCTCGCAACTGACGTTCAGAAAGGGTTTTGCCATTGGTAGGATCTAAGGCCAGGAGGGTCCCTCTTGTATTGACTAAATACAGACTATTTCCTGCAACAAGAGGCCCTTCCCAAATGACTTTGTAAGGATATTCAGGGTCTGAATCCAGCTTCCTCACCCATACAACCTGCCCATAATCACGGGTAAGACACAAAAGCTCATTGTGGGAATTGATCATAAAGATATACCCACCCACAACGGCGGGTGTACGGGTGCCCCCGATATTCCGCTCCCACAGTCTTTCCCCTTTACGCAAGTCATAGGTCGCCATTTTCTGGTTGTGACCAATAACAATCACCTTGTTATCATCCACAACTGGCAGAGCCCGAATGTGAGAAAGGGCAGAAAGCGAATCTGGTCTTCGTGTGGAACTTAATGTTTCTGTCCACAATTGATAACCGTTCTCACTTTTAAGGGCAAAAATTTCGCCCGAAGAATAGGTTACGATGACAACCCCTTTAGAAACCGCAGGACTTGCTGTGCCTAAAAGCCCGGCGTATTCAGTTATACCAGCATGATCCCAAAGGCGTTCCCCTTTTTCAGCGTCTAAGACTTGTAGATGGTTACTGATCGCCAAGACATAAACACGCCCATCTGCGAAGGTAGGAGCTGCTCGAACGGGACTTTGTGTCGAATGGCGCCAAAGGATATTCCCCGTTTTAGCGTCAAGAGCCAGGACTTCCGCATGGGGAGAGGTCACAAAAATCTTCCCTGCACCATACGCTAGACCGCCCCCAATAATAGAGTCATTTTGTTCTTCCGGTGAAATATTTGTATTCCAAAAAACCTCACCTGATGACGCATGAAGGGCAGTGACTGTTCCAGACGTATCTAGCGCGTAAACCACCTCCTCATTGACGATAGGCGCAGATAAAAGGCGCCCTGACCCATTCCCATATCCGATGGAAGATGTCCATTGGGGCTCAAGCGTGTCTTTAAGAGAAAGATGCGGCATGACATGTTCTGCTCCTCCTCCACACTGAGGCCAGTCCCGCCCTATCTCTGAAAAAGGAAGACTTACAATTGTGTCTTTCGTCTCTTCATCCACTTTCACAGAGCTTTCGTAGTTCACCACAGGAACACGCGTTCCCGTAATAGGTATTTTTTTTGCATCACAAGCAGCAAGCGCCAACGCTGCCAGAGCCCATCCCCAGGATTTTTTCATGGCTTAACCTCTTTACTCACCTCTTCCTCCAATAGGTAAGGAGGAACATCGATTTGAGAAAGCATAAGGCCTGCCCGAAATTGTTCATTGGAGGTGGCATAGGGTTCTTTTAAAATCTTGATATAGTGTTGAGCGGCTTTCACCTGATCTCCCTTTTTCAAATCGTTAAAAGCTAAAAGCTCTAGAGATAGTGGCGCCCACGCATTGTTAGGCGATGTCAAAGATTCAAGGGAATCTAAAGCTTCTGGATTATCTAAGGCACGGGATGCCATTAATACTTTTGGTAAATTTCCTAGAGCGGGATCCCTCGCATTTTCTCGAGAAATTTTCTTATACAGGGCCTCAGGATTGGGAAGAAGGGCTGCTTCATAGAGTTGAGCTATTTTTCCATATCCTCCACCCTTCTGTGCCAAAGCTTGAAAAGCTTGGAGAGCTTCTTCCTTTTTTCCTTGTTTCATGAGGCCCACAGCTCCTGAAAATGAAACCTGTGCCTGAAGCTGACTGTTGTGTTTTAAGTACTTCCAAAGGGTGTAACCAGCCGTTCCAATCACAATGGCCACGGCCAATCCAATGAGATAATTTCCATACTTATGCCATAGAGCGTAAATCCGCTCTTCGCGAATATCATCTTCAAGCTCTCTAAAAAAATCTGTCATACTTCAACTCCATTTTCTGACCCTCACCTTAATTTAAGAGATCCCATTGGTAAAGAGGCATCTAACACGAACTATAATAGTTTCCTATTATAGTCTGCGTTAAACGAACAGAGTTTATGAAGAAGAGTCATTTCAGAGTTGTTTGAAACATAAAACCAGTATTATGTATCCTTGTACATCATTTTATTGAAATAATTTTAGATAAACCCGCGAATGAAGCCTCCCATCTTTATTTGCTGCCTACTCCCAGCTATAGAGTTTCCTATCTTAGAAAATAAAATTGATTTTCTTGATGCTCAATAATGGCAAGGTACGTGACAGACGGCGAGTATTTTCTGCGCGGCATCCCTAAATCCTGGATCAGGGGGGAAGTTGAAAGGGCAAGCTGCCTCTACATGCTGACACTTATGAGAACAATCGTAACAACTGTCCCATGAATGTTTCTGCAAAGACATGATTAATGCGACCTTGCATTCATTAAACCCTTGCTCACATATTCCTGCGTGTCCTGGCGTTCCTATACAACTTGAAAAAATTGCGCCGCTTAAGAGCATAAAGCATAGTTTTTTCATCGTAAGTCTCCTTGTTTTTCATTCCGTCAATTTAGATTTACATCTCGTAATTACTTTAAATGTATTTTCTTAAAAAGAGATTAATTTCCGAAATTTTATCCGAATTTGTTATAGTAATAAGAGTAAAAAACCCCTGAAAGAACATTTGAAAAATTTGATCTTTCGACCTTTTTTAGTTTATACTCACCCTTAAGGAGACATAACCCATGACTGAAACCCTTCCCCCCATTGAGCAACTGACGTTGCGTATGATTGCTATGCCAAGAGATACAAACCCGAGCGGTGATATCTTTGGAGGCTGGCTCGTTTCTATTATGGACTTAGCAGGTGGCACGGTTGGAATCCACCGATCGAAAGGAAGAGTTGTTCTTGCCGCCATCGACAAAATGTCTTTCCATCGCCCCGTTTTTGTCGGGGATGAAGTCAGTTGTTATGCCCATATCGTAAAGGTGGGAACAACTTCCATGCAGGTTAGCGTGGAAGCTTGGGTCAAACGCCCCAAAAATGGCGATATTCACAAGGTTACGGAAGGTCTATTTACCTTTGTGGCAATAGATGAGCAACGTAAACCACGACCCATACCACAAGACATGGATTGAGCTTCTCTTATTGAGTGACTTCTTGTGCCCACCATTCCTTGACAGAAAACCACCAGCGCTCCCACCAAGGAGCTTCAGTGACAGGGAAAGAAACTTTTTCTTCTAAATACTTCGTATCAAATGTCCGCAAAATAGCACCTGGAGCTGAAGACGTTTCATTCCTGCCAGAAAAAGGTGAAGATGTTTTTTCTTCTTCCCCTGGAATAGAAATTAAGCCTTGAGTCGGTGCTTCAATAATGTTCTCTTCCCGAGATCCAGTCATTTTCCCTTCAAGAGATCCTTTTCCCGTATCTCTTTCGGGCTCATCCATCCGAGTACCAATAGCAGCCTTTTTCTGCTCCTCGCTAACCTCAGCAGCAACGTTTGTAAACCTTGCGTTCGCTTCACTGATAAACGCTAAAAAAAAGAGTGCTCTCCACATATTCCTGCTCAATTTATTGTTTGGGATGACTATACGCCATAATACATCTTAAACTCAATAGGCTGAGGAGTTTGATCAAGAGCCTCAACTTCCTCTCGTTTCAACGCAATAAACCCGTCAATAAGATCATCACTGAAAACGTTACCCGCTTTCAAGAATTCCCGATCCTTATCAAGGGCATCAAGAGCTTGCTTGAGAGATCCTGCAACTTGAGGAATTCCGTGGGAAATCTCAGGATCATAAAGATTACCTTCGTGAGCTTCTCGAGGGTGAATTTTATTTTTAATCCCATCTAGGCCAGCCATAAGCATGGCAGAAAATGCCAGATAAGGATTAGCTGCAGCATCTGGAAAACGCGTTTCAATCCGTTTTGAGCTCTTCTCAGGTGTATGAGGGATGCGAATTGCCGCAGATCGATTACGAGCAGAATAAGCCAACATCACAGGGGCTTCGTACCCAGGAACGAGACGCTTATAGCTATTCGTTGTTGGATTCGTAAACGCATTAAGAGCATGGCCATGTTTAATAATGCCCCCTATATAATAAAGGGCTTCTTGTGAAATATTAGCATAGGCATCTCCTACGAAAACGGGTTTTCCCTTATTCCACAAAGATTGATGCACATGCATTCCAGAGCCATTATCCTTATGAACAGGCTTAGGCATAAAAGTGGCCGTTTTCCCATACATACGTGCTACATTTTTGATGACGTACTTATAAATCTGTAAGTGATCCGCAGCTTTGATTAATGTACTAAATTTAAATCCAAGTTCATGCTGAGCGGGCGCCACTTCATGGTGATGCTTTTCAACCTCAACCCCCATTTCCTTTAGGGTAGAAAGCATTTCCGATCGCATATCAAAGAGTTGATCAACGGGATTAACAGGAACATATCCTCCCTTCACACCTGGGCGATGAGCGAGATTCCCTTGGGGATCTAGGCGGCCTGAATTATGCTCTGCTTCGTCAGAATCCACATAATAAAAACTATGTTGCATAGCCACATCATAGCGTACATCGTCAAATACAAAAAATTCAGCTTCAGGGCCAAAATAGGCCGTATCAGCAAATCCTGAACTTTGAAGATATGCCTCTGCTCGTCTGGCAACGCCACGTGGATCCCGTGAGTAAGATTTTCCCGTAAGTGGTTCAAGAATATCACAGTTTAAGATAAGCGTTGGCTGGGCTGCAAAAGGATCGAGGACAGCTGTGCTCAAATCAGGTTTCATTTGCATATCAGAATCGTCAATCGTTTTCCATCCAGCAATGGAAGATCCATCAAACATAATTCCTTCGGTCAAACACCCTTTATCTACCACATCTACATGGAGCGTAATGTGATGCCACGCCCCCCTAGAATCGGTGAATCGAAAATCAACAAAAGATACGGCTTGCTCTTTGATAAGAGCAAAAACAAACTCAGCAGAAGATGATTTCATGAAATTTCTCGCGATGTTAACGTTAAGTTATATGGTACTTACACCGCCCTCAAGGTGTAAGTCAGTTCGATAAACTGTGCAAGAGAAAATTAGCAGGACTCCCCTATTTTTTTAAAAACGACGATTTTACTTCCTAATGTCTCCAACATTTGATGCGTTTAGCGTGATCTCATTCCTTTTTCACTATAAAGAGCGTGCATTTCTCTATAGATGGAGGTATACATGTCATAGGTAACAAGAAATGAGTTTTGAGTATGCAACCCAACACTGAAGAAAATTACTTTCCCTATTCTTCACCTATAAGTTTGTTAGAAGAGCTCTTTTTCCAATTTGAGTGGCACTTTGACCGCATTAGCGAAAGCGAAATTGCTGCAGAAGTTGAAGGGAGATGGTGTACCTATCGTCTTTTTGCCATGTGGCGTCAGGATATAGAATGTTTCATGCTCAGCACTCTGATTGATATTAAAATTCCCCTGGATAAAGTAAATCAAGTAGAAACCTTGCTTTGTGCCTTAAACGTAAGAATGATCCTGGGACATTTTGAAATTTCTCCAGACGAAGCCCTTCCGGCCTTTCGCTATTGCTTGACCTTACGGGGAAATCCGGGAGCGACCCTCGAGCAAATGGAGGAAGTTTTAAGCGCTGCCGTCACAGAATGTGATCGCCTTTATCCCGCCCTTCAATTCCTCCTCTGGGGAGGAAAGAGCCCTGGAGAAGCCCTGATGGCTGCCATGTTGGATACCCATGGAGAAGCATAATGGGGCTATCCCTTGCCCTTGTTGGTTGTGGGGCCATGGGATCTGCCCTTCTCAAAGGATGGTTAACCCTCCCAGATTCAAAAACGCGCTTTAAGGCTTTTTGGGTTGTTGCACCACACCGTGAAAACGTTGAGCCGTTTCTAGAATACCCTCAAGTGCAGTGGTTTTCTTCTCCTCAAGAGCTTCCCCAAGATCCAGATGTTGTTGTCTTTGCCGTCAAACCTTTTATGATGGAAGATATCCTCCCTCTTTATAGGCCTTTCAAGTCTCTTTTCATTACAGTGGCGACCGGAAAATCTTTAGCCTTTTATGAGAAGTTTCTCTCCTCCCCTCTTTCACTCGTCCGCGCCATGCCGAATACACCCGTCAGTATTCATCAAGGCGTCATAGCTCTTCTCGCCAATGCCACCCTCGCAGCGGATCAAAAAAGGCTTTATGAAATATGCTTTGAGGGGCTTGGTTTCTGTACATGGGTCAAATCCGATGAAGACATCGACAAAATCACGGCCATTTCAGGATCTGGACCAGCCTATGTTTTTTACCTTATTGAATCGCTAGCTCAAGCCGCAGAGTCTTTAGGATTTGACAAAGAAACAGCCTTAAATCTTGCCCTGTATACCTTTTGGGGAGCCTCAACTTACGCCCATATTTCAAACGATCCGCCCCACGTCTTACGCCAACACGTGACAAGCCCCAAGGGAACAACAGCAGCAGCTCTTAACGTTTTAGAAACCGACGGCCTATACAATCTTATGGAAGCTGCAGTGAAAGCAGCGTATAACCGTGCAAGAGAGTTGGGAGATGAAAGAAAAAGCGTTTAAGGCCTGTCTTGCAATTATTGAAAGGGATGGATGGAAAACCTTTTCCTTTGCAAAAGCTGCGCAAGAATCGGGCATTCCCCTTGAGGTTTTTCACAAACACTTCTCTGCCCCCTCTGATGTGATGGTTCATTTGTTTCGTAAAATCGATGAGAAAGTTCTTAAAACCTCAGAGATCCCCTCTGAGAACCGGTCACCCAAGGATACTTTATTTGAGATCTTCATGGCCCGATTCGATGCTGCTCTCCCTTACAAATCCGTCATTCGTAGCTTCTGGCAGGACTGGATCCTTTCTCCCAATGATGTTCCAGCTCTCGCTTGCCAAGGATTTTCTTCCATGATGTGGATGCTAGAGGCAGCTGGTTTAAGCCCTCGAGGGATTTCTGGCATTTTGCGTGTGCAGGGATTGATGGCCCTTTACCTCCTGACCCTAAGGACTTGGCTTACAGATGACAGCCCTGACTTAGGAAAGACGATGGTTTCTTTGGATAATGGACTTTCTAAGTTGGAGAAAATGGCTGGGATTTTAAACTTGGCTTTTTGAATGGGATTTAAATATATGGATTAAATTGAGGAGAATCTAATGAAACAAAACAAGCTATCTTTGTTCAAGGGGCTAACCTATTTCTTATTCATTATCCTCACAAATTTTGATCAGGCCTTAGGGATGGAGGATCAAGAAATGCCCCCTCCTCCCCCAATCTTAAAACGTACTCAATCAGACCCTGGAACTGGAACCCTGGTGTACACCAACCCCCTCTTCAAGCTTTCTCCATCAGACTTAGAACTCAAGAAAAGTTCGAAAAAAAAATCACCTCGGGAAAGAACGAAGAATGCTCGTTATAACACGCCTCCTATACCAATAGGCAGACCTGCCTCTCCAAGGGCAACCTCAATTTCCTCCCCACCCGGTTCTCCTAAGGGAAAGCCGAGTCATGCTGTGCCTCCTCTACCAACAGGCAGACCTGCCTCTCCAAGGGCAAACTCAATTTCCTCCCCACCCGGTTCTCCTAGGGGAAGGGGAAGGTCAAGATCAGGTTCAAGTCCGCGAGATAATATAAGTGCGAAATTAATAAAGAAGTCAGAACCTATTGTTTTAGCCAGTTCTCCTCGTGGTGGGCAAGGATTTGTACTTCCTACACCTGAACCCAAAGACACTCCAAAACTTATGGCATGTCCTGGGCTTGACGCCTATCAGTTGCATTACAAGGAAACCATTGAAAAGGAAGCATTTATACGTAAACAAATTTCTGCTCCCTCCTTGTCACAGGCCTCTCAATCCCCAAGGCACTACCTCAGGCGTGCTAAATCAGATCCACAAACAATACATGAAAAAAAACAAGGATTACAAGAAAAGGAAAAGGGGAAAGAAGGTCTCCTAGAAGCACCTAATCTCGTGGGATCACCTGAGTCTAATCCTTCTCAAAGATCTAATCCACGTGAGAGAAGAAAAAGAAGTTTATCCATACACACAGGACGTTCTGCATCAATGATTCCAGACATACTCGCTCCTCTTAAACCTGATGAAGAGAAGGACGAGTCTGTCTCAAATTAAAAGATCCCTCCAGTCGTCACTGCCATGAAGGCGCCCCCTCACCCGCCGCTTCGCGGCGACCTCTTCCCCTTGTGGGAGAGGTCGCCACGCGCGAAGCAAGAGGCGGGTGAGGAGGCTTTAACCCTTCATTAGGCAATCCTGCGCTATAATCCCCTTTAAAAGGGAGGCTTAATGAACATCCAATTTATTGGAGCGACAGGAACTGTTACGGGCTCAAAGTATTTACTGACCTCAAGTTCACAAAAAACACTGGTGGATTGTGGACTTTTTCAAGGGTTGAAACCGTTGCGTCTTCGAAATTGGACACCCCTTCCCTTTAAGTCATCTGAAATTAAGAGTGTTCTCCTGACTCATGCTCACATTGATCATAGTGGATACATTCCCCTTCTGGTTAAAAATGGCTTTCGAGGAAAAATCCATTGCAGCTATGGAACGGCTGAGCTTTGTAAAATTCTCCTACCCGATAGTGGGTACCTTCAAGAAGAGGATGCGCGCTTTGCAAATAAGCATGGTTTTTCAAAACATAAGCCTGCTCTGCCCCTTTATACCATGAAAGACGCCGAGGAATCGTTAAAGTATTTTCATCCCGTTCCCTTTGATCATGAATTTGACTTAGGGAAAGATCTCACATTTACCCTTTTCCCCGCAGGCCATATCCTCGGTGCGTCTATGATCAAAGTCAGGGATGGCAAAACAAGTATCCTCTTTACAGGGGATCTCGGTCGTCCCCACGATATCATCATGAACCCCCCAGAAAGTGTAAAAGAAACAGATTATTTGGTGATTGAATCAACCTATGGGGATCGCCTTCATGCAACCCGTGATCCTAAGGAAGAACTGGCTGAAGTCATTAACAGAACAGCCCATCGAGGAGGTGTTATCGTTATCCCTGCATTTGCTGTGGGACGCGCACAAGCTGTTTTGTACCTTATATACCAATTGAAAAATCAGAAAAAAATCCCTGATATGCCTGTTTATTTAGATAGCCCAATGGCAAGAGATGCGACCAACCTCTATTGTTCCTATGGCGCTGAACATCGACTTTCTACGCCTGAGTGTACCGCCATGTGCCAAGCTGCTAAAATTATCAACACCCCCGAAGAATCAAAAGAACTGGATAATGACCAAACCCCTAAAATTATCATCACCGCTAGTGGAATGGCCACCGGAGGGCGTGTTGTCCACCATTTAAGACGCTTTATTTCTGATGAAAGAAATACAATTCTATTTACGGGATACCAGGCTGCTGGAACGCGAGGTGAAGCTCTTGTTAATGGCGCCGATAAGATTAAAGTCCATGGGGAGTATATTCCTGTTCATGCTGAAATCGTCCAACAAGACTCCCTTTCCGCACACGCTGATTATGAGGAAATCTTAAGCTGGCTAGGGAATTTTAAGCAGCCACCGAAGACGACCTTCATTACCCATGGAGACCCCCTTCAAGCCAACTCTCTTCGGATGAAAATTCAAGATAAATTTGGGTGGAATTGCCGGGTTCCTGAGTATCTTGAGAGGGTGAATCTAAAATAATGAAGAAAAATGAAATTTCCTCATCAGCCCTTGTTTCTATCTCTTCATTAACCCTCAAGGCACGGAAATTAGAGGTCGATACACGCAAACACTTTGTGGCCGTTATTAGCAACGATTGTTCTCTATGTAAGTCAGCTGGGTTTCGAACAGAAGCAAGAATCAATATTGAAAATGGTGGACATCCCATTATTGCAACTCTTTATATCACGAGAAATACCACCATTAGCCCTGGAGAAATTGGATTATCCGATAGTGCCTGGGAAAAATTGGGGGTTAAAGAAGGCGATAAACTGCTTGTAACACTCGCCGAGACTTTAGACTCTTTTGCCCTTGTACGTGCAAAACTTCATGGGAAAACCCTCAGCGATCTTGATTATAAAGATATCACGAACGACATGGTAGAAGGCCGATACTCGGATATTCAGCTTGCTGCATTTACTACAGCTTTTGTTAATCTTGATAGGGCCGAGACAACCTCTCTAACAAAGGCTATGAGCGAATCTGGACGACAACTCAAATGGCCTCAGTATCCCATCGTGGATAAACACTGCGTTGGAGGAGTCCCTGGGAATCGTACGACGATGGTCCTCGTCCCCATTCTCGCTGCCCACGGCCTTACGATTCCTAAGACATCCTCCCGAGCAATCACCTCCCCTTCAGGTACGGCTGATACGATGGAGGTCATAGCGCCCGTCGATCTAACAATTGAGGGGATGCGAGGTGTTGTCGAAAAAGAAGGAGGATGCATCATATGGGGCGGATCAGTCGATTTAAGCCCTGCCGATGATGTGCTCGTTCAAATTGAAAGGGCTCTTGATCTTGACAGCCAAAGTCAACTTATCGCTTCCGTTTTATCAAAAAAGCTTGCAGCAGGCTCCACCCACGTCCTGATTGACATCCCTATTGGTCCAACCGCTAAAGTTCGTTACCGGGATGAAGCCGACATTTTGAAGACCCTTTTTCTTGCGGTCGGACAAGACGTGGGACTGAATATTCAAATCGTTGAAACCGATGGAACCCAACCTGTTGGAAGGGGGATAGGCCCCGTCCTTGAAGCTCGAGACGTCCTTTCTGTTCTCAGGAACGAACGCGATGCACCCCAAGATTTGAAAGCCCATTCCCTTTTCCTTGCCGGAAAAATTTTAGAGTCCTGTGGAAGAACCCCCTTAGGAAAAGGAATTCTTGAAGCCCAAAAAATTCTAGAAGGGGGAAGAGCTTTAAAAAAATTTGAGGCGATCTGCAAAGCCCAAGGAGGCTTTAAAGAACCCACCTTAGCTCCCTTTAAGCACGTCATTACCTCGATCCAACAAGGTGCTATCTTGAGCATCGACAACCGACTCATATCCCGCATTGCAAAATTAGCAGGAGCCCCCGATTCCCCTGCCGCTGGTATTGATCTACACGTTTCCTTAAAGACAGTCGTTGAAAAAGGGCAACCCTTGTTTACCATTTATGCCGAATCTCCTGGAGAGTTAAACTATGCCCTTCACTACTTCCATTCCCACCAACAAGTCATTCTGATAGGAGACGCTATCTGATGAAGTTAAGTGAAAAAGACTGGATTGCTTCGGAGCAAAGCTCCTCGCAAAGACGAGATGGGGATACTTCCTCCAGTCGTCTTCGCGAGCCCCCAGAGGGGGCGTGGCGATCCAGAAACTTAATCATTAATGACTTCTCCACCAACCCCAAGGTGATCAAATGCACTCTATGATCCCCCTTATTTTTGATTTTCCCCATCCTTCAACACTCTGCACTCATGTGAGGACGGAAATCGGTGGAGACGAAGGAAAGGTCAGTGTTCGCCCCTTCCCCGATGGAGAATCATTTCTTCGTGTCGAAAGTCCCGTTGAAGGACGGGAGGTTATCATTAATGCTACTCTTTTCCGTCCCAATGACTGGTTTTTGAACCTTCTTTTTCTCGCTGATACGCTGAAAGCCCAAGGCGCCAAGCGAGTGGGATTGCTCGCTCCATACCTTGCCTATATGCGTCAAGACAAGGTCTTTCACCCTGGTGAAGCCCTTACATCAAAAACGTTTGCAAATCTGGTCTCAACTTATTTTGATTATCTTATAACTGTCGACCCCCATCTCCACCGCTACCATAGCCTTGGAGAAATTTATTCCATTCCCACAACGGTTGTACCTGCAGCCCCCCTTATTTCTCAATGGATTCAGACCCACGTTAAAAATCCATTTCTCATTGGACCGGATGGTGAAAGTGCTCAATGGGTAGCGGAGGTTGCTGGCACTTCTCCTTTCACTGTTCTCAATAAGATTCGCGATAAGGAGGGTCATGTGGAAATAACTTGGCCTACCATTGATGATATCAATGAGAAAATACCTGTGTTTGTTGATGATATAATCTCTTCTGGAGGAACCATGCTGCAAGCTCTGGAACAATTGAAAAGCTTTACGGATGCACCTCCCATCTGCATTGCCATTCATCCCATTTTCGCAGAGAACTCGTATCAGAAATTACAAAAAGCTGGTATGCAAAATATTGTCAGTTGCAACTCCATTCCCCATCCTTCGAATCAGATTGATTTGACTCCGCTATTGGTTGATGCGCTGAAACAGTTATACATCTGAAAAAAGGCCCCCTCACCTGCCACTTGCTTCGCGCGTGGCGACCTCTCCCCTTGTGGGAGAGGTCGCCACGAAGTGGCGGGTGAGGGGAATATAGGCGAGTAGGTACCATTTTTCAAAATCGTTAACTTTTTCTCAATAGTAAATCTGCTATAATTTAAATAATTCAACTTACATAGAATGTATTTTGACGTAACTAAGGAATATTCGCAATGAACATCAGGGCAGCATTTCAAATCGTAAGTATCGTTTTATCTACTGCCTTCATTTCACAGACCCTCGGCGCAGCTGACACCCCTCCTCTCCCCACCGTTGCCATCACTCAAATTGCAGACCACCCTTCCGCAGATGCTGTGCGCGAAGGTATTTTAGCTGCCCTTAAAGCTCACGGATATGAAAAGGGGAAGACCCTGAATGTTATTTACGAAAATGCTCAAGGAAGCCAAGTAACAGCGGCACAAATTGCACAAAAATTTGTGGCTTTAAACCCAACTGTGCTGATTCCTATTACAACACCTTCCACCCAAGCCATGGTTAAGGCCGATCAGAGCTATGCGATTCCCATCGTTTTTGCAGCTGTCACAGATCCCGTCACCTCAGGCGTTGTACCTTCCCTCACTCATCCAGGGGGTTATATTACAGGAGCAACAGATGCTTCTCCTGTCAAACAACAGATTGAGACGTTCAAAAAAGTTCTTCCCAATTTAAAAACCTTAGGCGTTGTCTACAACCCGGGAGATAACAGCTCGACAACTCCCTTGAAAGAAGCCCGCGAAGTAGCAAAGAGCATGGGTATTACCCTCGTTGAAGCTACAGCCTTTAAAACGTCAGACGTTCCTGCTGCCATACAACAGCTCGCTGGACACAATGTTGATGCCATCTTTGTCCCTCTCGACAATACGATTTTAACCGCAATGGATGCGGTTTTGAAAATCGGTTTTGATAATAAAATCCCTGTATTTTCGAGTGATAGTGATTCGGTTGCTCAGGGAGCACTAGCTTCTTCAGGCTATACCCATTTTGATACAGGCTATGCTGCAGGTACAATTGTGGCCCAAGTTCTCAAAGGGGAAAAGGTGGGAGAGATTCCCGTTGCCACTGCACATAATCTGAATGTTTACATAAATCCAAAGAGTGCAGAAAAGTTGCACATCAAAATACCTGATGAGATCCTAAAAAAAGCGAAGATGAAGTGATTTAAGGAGACCAGACAACTCTCTTCCAAAGAAAAAGGACGCAACCATAAGTTGCGTCCTATTGCGTAAAACACGTTAATTAAGAAGAAGCCATTACTTTTCAATAGCACCCAAGCCAGTGGCTTCCACCGTTAAGCCGTATGGTGGTAATGTTCTGTTGCAGGACCAGCTACAACGGGTGTCACAGATGGTGTTACTTCGGGTAATGGGTGCACAATAGTTGATTCATCTGCTGTGTAAGGTTCATTGGTTTCAGTTAGGTGACCTTCGTCAGCGGTTTGCTTTGACAAGTAGATACTCAGAACTATAGATTTTGCAGTTAGGTGACCTCGATCAGCGGCTTGCTTAAACCAGTAGAAAGCCCGTTCTGAATCTGGTTCAATACCCCATCCATTCCTATAACAACGAGCAAGCTCATATTGCGCTTCTGCATGGCCTTGCTCAGAGGCTCTGTTGTACCAGTAAAAAGCGCGTTCTGAACCTTCCGCACTATAACGCAAACCAAGGCGGTATTGTGCTTCCCTATGTCCTTGCTTAGCGGCTAGCTTAAGTAACTTATCAGCTGTTGTCTTACAACCAGAAGGATTAGCATAAAGCTGCTGGGCACGGAAATATGACTTTTTTCCATTTTTAGCTGCCCTCAGAAGTTGAAATTTATCATCTTCATTATATGCAAGACGTGGACTCAAAGCCATTTCTCCAAAGAGATATGATGGAATCTTTTTCTGCTTCCAATCCTTATTGTTAATTGATTGCATTGCAGAGTCAATCCGAGCTTGTACTAAGACAGTTGTTGTATTTGACAATGCAATAAAACAATTTTGTATAGATAGAGAGGATAAAGAGAGATACACGCGGAGAAAAAATGCGTCTTTTTTGGGCTCATAAGTATATGGAAGTGGAGGCAAATACGTACCTGTCTCCAGAAAAAGCGATTCCATGGCTGCTTTAATTTTAGCTTCTACGGGTTGTTTTACAGCTAGGCCCTCTGAAGAAAGGAGACGTTGATCTTCTATGAGAAGCCCCGCCAAAAACAAAGGTATAAGTCGACTTTATGAGGTAGGTGAATCTTTTCTAAAAAGAGCTTTTACACAAAGTTTTGCTGCTGCTTCCTTTTGAGCCCGAGACCATAATGTGGCCATATTTACGACATGAAAAATGGATAAGGCTTGTATTGGAGCATCATCTTTATCCGCATCTTTCCATTTCTCAAGGTAGCCCAGTTTAATCAAGGATTTAAGAAAGCTGGGGGAACTCACACTCTCATGTAAATTACGACAGGTGAGTCTTAGTGTCATCACGTCACCTGGCAAAAAAGAAAAAATATGCGCTCGCAATTCAGGAGGGATACCCATAAGAGTTGGGGATGTGGCTATCCCTTGGCTTTCTCTTTCATCCCTATCCTCTTCCATTGACCAGGCGGGCAACGACAAAGAGACCATTACACTCAATAAGGCGAATAAACTAACTTTCGCTTTTAACATCATAACTACCAACTCCATATAAGATATTACATTTTTACTTTTATAAAGGCTGGGCAAATAAATTACAATATTTTTTAAGATTTACATATTAATAAGAATAGAATGGATTTCTGCGGCCGTTGACTAGACCTCCTCATGAACTTAAGCAAAAAAGACTAGTACGGCGACTGTTTAGTTTAGTCTGTCTGAAGCTCCCTCACCCGCCACTTGCTACGCGTGTGGCGACCTCTCCCACAAGGGGAGAGGTTAATTTAAGTGCTCGCTGCCCTAACTCTCCCCTTGTGGGAAAGGTCAGAGCGATAGGCGGGTGGGGGAGCTTCGCAAAGCATGTTCCTGTAAAAACGAGGACCGATCGGGGAAACAAAAAAAGGACACAACTTACCGTTGCATCCTTTTATAGATTCTTAAATAAGAAACAATTATTTTGCGATTGCTTCTTTCAAGCCTTTACCTGCACGGAACTTAGGTAGCTTGGATGCCTTAATTTTTATTTTTTCGCCTGTCCGTGGGTTACGTCCTTCACCTGCAGGACGGTGGGTCACTAAAAATGTCCCAAATCCAACAAGGCGAACTTCTTTGCCTGATCTTAAAGTAGTTGTAATTGCTTGAATGACTCCATCAACAGCCCTTGAAGCATCAGCTTTTGTAAGGCTAGAAATTTGAGCGACTGACGCCACTAATTCATTCTTATTCACTGGTATTCACCCCTTTGTTATTTCAGTAGATCTTTTTTTACTGCCCTGAATTCCCAGGACAACTTGGAAAATGGTACCTGAATCCTTTAATACAGTCAATGCCTTACAAAACAAGACCTTAAAATTCTTTTTGTTAAAATTCAATCACTTAGTTTTAGTGAGTGGTAATTTCTTCATTTTTTAGTTCATCCACCAGCTGTTTATGGGCCGCGATCGTCGCCATTTCTTCAGTCCATGTGATCGGCTGCAGTGGCTCTTTAAGGGCAATACTAAGAACTTCCTCAATCCTTGATACAGGAAGAATCTTCAAACTTTTTATAACATTTTTTGGAATTTCTGCTAAGTCTTTCTCATTATCTTTGGGGATCACAACAATTTTAATTCCCCCTCGCAGAGCGGCCAAAAGCTTTTCTTTCAACCCTCCGATGGGAAGAATACGCCCCCTTAGGGTTATTTCTCCTGTCATGGCAACGTCTTTACGAACGGGAATGCCCGTGAGGACGGAAACAATCGACGTACACATGGCAACGCCCGCTGAAGGGCCATCTTTTGGTGTTGCGCCTTCAGGCACGTGAATATGAATGTCTCGCTTTTCAAAGAGGGGGGGTTCAATTCCAAATTGAGGAGCTTTTGACTTTACGTAACTGGCGGCAGCTTGCACAGATTCTTGCATAACCTCACCCAACTTGCCCGTAATCTGCATTTTCCCTTTTCCAGGCAGCATAACCGCTTCAATGGAGAGGAGCTCGCCCCCCACTTCGGTCCACGCAAGACCGGTTGTCACCCCCACTGTGTCTTCGATATCTGCCATCCCATGACGATAACGAGGAATACCAGCAAACTTACTGAGGTTCTTTGTCGTTATTTTAATAGCCTTATGTTTAGGTGAAGCAAGGTACCGAACAGCTTTTCGACAAAGGTTGGCAAGTTCTCTTTCTAAATTTCGAACACCTGCCTCAAGGGTATAGGTGCCAATCAGTTCTCGAATGGCAGATTCTGTCACGGCGAATTCATTCTTTTTCAGACCATGGGCCGTCATTTGTTTAGGGAGTAAGTGCCGTAGAGCGATTTGGACCTTTTCACCTTCCGTATACCCTGAAATACGTATAATTTCCATACGATCCATCAACGGTTGAGGCATATTCAGTGTATTGGCCGTTGTGATAAAAAGCACATTAGAAAGATCATAATCGATCTCTAAATAATGATCATTGAAGGTATTATTTTGTTCAGGATCTAAAACCTCTAAAAGAGCCGAAGTAGGGTCTCCGCGCCAATCAGTTCCTAATTTATCAACCTCATCCAACAAAAACAAAGGGTTGGTTGTTTTCGCTTTTTTCATGCCTTGAATAATTTTACCAGGCATGGATCCAATGTAAGTCCGCCGATGACCTCTAATCTCGGCCTCGTCTCTTACACCACCTAAAGACATACGCACAAAATTTCGCCCCGTAGCTCGAGCAACTGATTTTCCTAAAGACGTTTTTCCCACACCTGGGGGACCGACAAGACACAAAATAGGACCGTGAATTTTTCCGACACGATTTTGAACAGCAAGATATTCGATGATACGTTCTTTGACTTTTTCGAGTCCATAATGGTCTTCGTTCAAAAACCGCTCAGCTTGTTTCAAATCCTTTTTAATCCTAGTCTGGGCTTCCCAAGGAACGTCTAAAAGCCATTCTAAATAATTGCGCACAACCGTTGCTTCGGCTGACATTGGACTCATCTGTCGGAGCTTTTTAAACTCAGTTTGTGCTCTTTCCCGGGCTTCTTTAGAAAGTTTGGTCTTCTTTATCCTTTCTTCAAGCTCAGAAAGTTCATCCTTACCTTCTTCCCCTTCTCCCAGTTCTTTTTGAATGGCTTTTAGCTGCTCATTCAAATAATATTCTCTCTGGGTTTTTTCCATTTGGCGTTTAACCCTGCTTCGGATTCGCTTTTCCGCTTGCATGACGCCAATCTCGCCTTCCATAAAGCTAATGATCTTTTCAAGACGGGTAGGAATGCTTTTTGTCTCAAGAAGGGCTTGTTTTTCGTCAAGCTTAAAACCCAGATGGGCAGCAACAACATCTGCAAGTTTTGAAGGATCCGTAATGTGGGTGATAGACCCAATTAGATCACTTGGAATTTTTTTCTGCAATTTGACGTATTGATCAAATTGCGAAACGAGAGTCCGTACAAGGGCTTTCATCTCTTGAATAGGGCCAGGCTCCTCATCGAAAGACTTAACTTGGGCTTCAAAATAGGCTGAATTGCTAAGCCATTTTGAAATGGCCACACGCGTTTCTCCCTCAAGGAGGACTTTTACCGTTCCGTCAGGAAGACGTAAAAGCTGTAAAACTCTTGCGATCGTTCCTACCGTATAAAGATCCTTTTGGGTTGGATTATCGACAGTCGGATCTTTTTGGCTCAATAACAAAACCTTTTGGTTGGTTTGCATCACGACGTCTAAAGCGTGAATTGACTTTTCACGCCCAACAAATAAAGGGATGACCATGTGGGGAAAGACAACCACATCTCTTAAGGACAAGACAGGATATTTATCTTGTTTAGTATCTTTATTTTCTTCGCTCAAAGACAACCTCTCGAATCAAATCATAAATAATTCTCTTAAGAATAGACGATTTATGCCCAAACATAAAGGAAAATTATGATAGGCTTGGTTTATGGTCCTTTTATCCTCTATAATACACTTTTATGTAACTATTCACCCATTTGTGTCGCCCTTGAGAAAGAAATTCTTTCTTTACCCCAGAAAAACAACGAATTTTTTTCTCAATGATGATACGCTTGGGGTTGCGGGAAAAATGAAAGGAGATTCTCATGGCTAAAGCTGTCACCCTCATTCAAGGAGATGGAATTGGGCCAGAAATCGTTCATGCCGCCCAACGTGTGGTGGATGCAAGCGGTGTTAAGATTCAGTGGGACATTTGTGAAGCCGGCGCTGAAGTTTTTAAAAAAGGCCTCGCGACAGGAGTACCGCAAGAAACCATTGATTCCATAAAACGTACAAAAGTTGTCCTCAAGGGGCCTCTCGAAACGCCAGTAGGATACGGTGAAAAAAGCGCGAATGTAACGCTTCGAGCTCTTTTTGAAACCTATGCAAACACCCGTCCCGTTCGGCAAATCCCCGGAATTCTAACCCCTTTCAGTGAGAGAGCCATTGACTTTGTCATTGTACGTGAGAACCTTGAAGACCTTTATACGGGGATTGAATACCTCCAAACGCCAACCGTTGCCGAAGGGTTAAAGCTGATCACCCGAAAGGGATCTGAAAAAATTATCCGCTTTGCCTTTGAATTAGCTCGATCTGAAGGGCGTCATAAGGTCCATTGCGCAACGAAAGCCAATATTCTTAAGCTCACTGAAGGGCTTTTTAAAAAGACCTTCGAAGATGTGTCAAAAGACTACCCAGATATTGAAGCCCTCCACATCATTATTGATAACTGTGCCCATCAGATGGTCCTTCACCCTGAAATCTTTGATGTGATTGTGACAACGAATTTACAGGGAGATATCATTAGTGACTTAGGTTCAGCCCTTGTCGGCGGGCTTGGCGTTGCTGCTTCCGCAAATATCGGAGACGAAGTCTCAATTTTTGAAGCCGTTCATGGCTCAGCCCCAGATATTGCGGGGAGGAATATTGTTAATCCTACTGCAATTCTGTTTTCAGCTGTACTGATGTTACGCCATTTGAACGAATTTGAAGCTGCCCAACGCATTGAACAATCGATTTTGTACACCTTAGGAACTGAAAAAGTTTTTCCAAAAGATTTGGATAAAACGTCAACTCTTACCACCATAGGTTTCACCGATATTATCATTCGAAACTTAGGCAAAAAAACTGATTTTTGGGCAACTCGCCCTTATAAACCTTTGCATATGCCACGGGTTAATGACCCCATCAAGGATGTTCCTAGAAAAGAGCTCGGAGTCGATATTTATATTGAAAGCACGCTTTCCCCAGAGGCTTTGGGAAAAAGTCTCGAAGATATTGCCAGCTCCTTCCCTTTCTTTCTTAAGATGATTTCTAACCGTGGCGTTCAAGTGTACCCGAATATTGCTGGGTTAAAACCCGATACGGTTGATCATTGGAGAGCTCGATTTTTCCTCAAAAACAAGGAATCACAAATTGACGATAAAGAAATTTTAAATTTGATCGAGAAGATAGGACAGTCACATCGATGGATGCATATTGAAAAGCTCAATGAATTTAATCATGTTCTAGCCTTTACAAAAGCCCAAGGGGAGTCATAGAATCCACTTTATTTTAAGGAGAAAAAAATGGTTGCGCACGTACGCCGTCAGAAAGGAGTCACCTTAGACGTCTGGCCGGGGTTTGTTGATGCCTTGGCGACCCTTTTAATTGTCATGATTTTTGCTCTGATGATCTTTGTTGTTTCGCAAATTTATCTTTCTGATGCACTCCAAGGAAGCCAGCGCGGCCTTGATTCCCTTCAAGCTAAATTACAAGAAATTGCAAATTTGTTGCAGGTTGAACAGAAAAAGAATGCAGATTTGACAAATTCTTTCAATTCGGCTTCAGAACAGCTTTCTACGACTGAGAAGCGCGCTGTTGATGCAGAAACAACACTTGCTACTCTTCAACAACAGATTGAAGCGCTCAATCAACAACTTCAAGCCATTAATGCTGCCCTTCAAGTTTCAGAAGATACTTCAACTCAACAGAAACTGACCATCGAAGATTTAGATAAAAAGCTTGCAGCAGCCATGATTAAGAAGGTTGAAGAACTTGAAAAATACCGCTCTGAATTTTTTGGAAAATTAAAGGAACTCCTTGCGAATCGTTCGGACGTGAGAGTCGTTGGCGATCGTTTTGTTTTCCAATCCGAAGTTCTTTTCCTATCTGCCTCAGCAACGTTAGGTAAGGAAGGAGAAAACAAGCTGAAGCAACTTGCCAATACGCTTAAAGAAATCTCTGCCAAAATGCCCACTGACCTTAAATGGGTTTTGCGTGTTGATGGGCACACAGACAATAAACCCATCCACACGGAAAAGTTTGCTTCAAATTGGGAGCTTTCCGCAGCACGAGCCATTTCTGTCATTACGTTCCTCATCAAGGAAGGGATTCCTCCTGAACATTTGGCGGCTGCTGGTTTTGGCGAGTTTCATCCCATTGAAAAGGGAGCAAGCGATGAGCGTAATCGCCGAATTGAGTTAAAATTGGATCAACGATAAGCAGCGGAGAAAACCCTATGAGTCAGGAAAAAGGCACTCTTGTTTTTGCCAGCGATCATGCTGGATATGAATATAAGGAACTTTTGAAAGAACTTTCACACATGTGGGGTTATAAAATTATAGATTGTGGTACTCATTCACTTGAATCTGTTGATTACCCAGATTATATACCTCCTGTTGTAAAAGAAGTGCTCTTGGGCGCAACTGGCGTATTAATTTGCGGAAGCGGTATTGGAATGAGTATTGGAGCTAACCGTTTTAAAGGAATCCGTGCGGCACTTTGCTCCGATGGGCTCGGGGCAAGACTCGCTCGGGAACATAACGATGCTAACATTCTCGTTCTGGGAGAACGCCTCATTGGCAAAGAAGAAGCCGTCTCCTGCCTAGAGAGCTTTCTAAACGCAACCTTTCAAGGCGGTCGCCATGCTCGACGAGTGAAAAAACTTGACGAACTTCTTTCAACATGTTCTTGACAAAGGACGTTCTAATTGCTACATCTCAGTTAATAATAATTCTTTATATTTTATATAACCCTGTATAAATAAGACCAATAAAATTTTCTTTTCATTTACGGGATATTAATATATGGTATAGATTATCAGGTTAGGTGTTAAGGAGGAAATTCTAATGTACTTTGGTTTCATTGATAGGATTAATAAAAATAAACTCTTAAGTAAGCTTTTAGCTATCGTATCTGTTCTTGCGATAAGTTCTGTATCTGTAGAAGCAGCTCGTACTTCCCATAAACTATCTTCAAAAATTCGAAAAAAAGTCCATCATCGCGTCAAAAAAACTCGGCTAAAAAAAGTTCGAGTAAGAAAAGCTCGGGTGAGAAGAGGTCGAACAGCAAAAGCACACAGGCTATCTCCAAGGCAACTCGCAGCTCGTCAGGCCCTACTTCTTCGACAACAACAAGCTACTACACACCAGGCAGAAATACTTCATCAACAACAACAAACAGCTGCTGCGGCACAGGCCGAAATCCTTCGACAACAACAAACAGCTGCTGCTGAACATCAGGCCGAAATTCTTCGTCAACAGCAAGCGGCAGCTCTTCAGGCGGCAGCTGCGCGCACTGCTCGAATAGCTGAGCAATATCGTGTCGCAAATCTACGTAACCAACAGGTCGATCCAATCGCCCACAACCGGTTACGAACGACTCCTTTTCAACCTTTTGTTCATGGAGATGTCGCTCATCCCTATTCTGAATTTGCAAAATTTGAATTTCCCCGCACACAAATTGTTGGGCCCGATCCAGCTAATCCTGGTGATTTCCTCGTAAACCTCGAAAACTACCCTACCATTGATATAGGCTATACTCCCGCTTTAGCAACTTTAGCCGACCCGGATGCCCCTTTGAAAAGTACAGGTAGATCCGAGGTTTACGCCCTTAACATACCTAATGCTACGGCTATTTATCTTTATAATCCCTCTGGTGGAAACGTTATCGGTGATTATCAAGCACCATCGTACCTCTTTAATGCAACGGCAGCTTATTCACGAAGATTCGCGTCCTGGGAAGTTCACAGGGAATTAGGGGACGTTCAAGATGCCAATATAAAAGCCCACGTTATGGCTTTGTATCTTCCTCGACTCTTACCCGGAAGTGGTCGGTTTCTTTTAAGACCCCAACATTGTGTAGAACCAGATGCACCTTATCAAGTTGGAGCAATAGGATCAGCCAATAGAAATGATCGTTATAATCATGTATTCCAAATCAGCACCGGAATTTTTTCAAGTCAACCGGGTGGGCCTCGTCTCATGGGGCAGCCTATAGATGAGCTTCTTCAAGACCATGTGTCCCTTCATAATTCTGATAATGACACGCCTGGTCGCCTCGGCGTCATTATTGATCCTAAGCTTGTTAGTTCCGGAGCTAGACCTGAAATTGAAAATTTAGATAATCAGACGCGTGTTTTTTATTCCGTCACAAAATGGCTGAATCCTGCCACAAATGTCAGGGAAGCTGATGTAGTAAGATATATCTCTCTTAATGCGGTTGATCGGGATATTGTTGAAAACATTATTCCAGGTGCAAATAACCTTGATGATCTCAAAAACCAACTTATAGCAGCTCCTCTTTCCAGGCCTGTGGGGCGTTACTTCGATCCTTACGAACCAGATTAGGTCAAGTCTATTTTAATTGGCCATCTAATCGAATTCCTTGGTGTTCCTTTCTCTTTTCTGGCATAATGAAAAGAAAAAGGGAGGCTCATTGTTTATGGTGTTAGTTAAGTATGAAATTAGATCCAAATAAGCTGTATTTTTTACCCTTGGGAGGATCGGGGGAAATAGGAATGAATCTCAATCTCTACCACACCCGCGGGAAGTGGTTGATGGTGGATTTGGGGATTACATTCGACCAAACACCGGGCATTGAAGTGTTGATGCCCGATACTCAATTTATTGAGGAGCATGCCCAAAACCTCGTGGGAATTGTTTTGACTCATGCCCATGAAGATCACATTGGGGCCGTCCCTCACCTTTGGTCTCGCTTACAATGTCCCATATTTGCGACCCCTTTTACGGCCTCACTTGTGCGCCATAAGCTTCAGGAAGCGGGTCTTCAGGCGCCTATTCACGAAATTCCGCTCTCTGGCGGTGTTGATATTGGGCCCTTTACTGTTGATTTTATCCATATCACCCACTCCATCCCTGAGCCTAATGTTTTGGCAATCCGAACAGGCGCGGGCACCATCGTCCATACGGGGGATTGGAAGATCGACCCCGATCCTTTAATTGGAAAGCCTACTGACATTTCGGCTCTAAAAAAGCTTGGTGATGAGGGGGTCTTAGCCCTTGTTTGTGACTCAACCAACGTCTTTGTCCCAGGCCACTCTGGATCGGAAAAGCCTATCCGTAAAAACCTCATTGATCTTGTTGCAAAATTTCCTGGGAGACGGGTTCTCATCGCTTGCTTTGCCTCAAACGTCGCCCGTGTTGCAAGCTGCGCGGAAGCAGGAATCGCCAATGGACGAACGGTAGGACTTGTGGGCCGCTCGCTCCATCGTATGGATGAAGTTGCTCGTCAGCTCAATTATTTTAAGGACTATGCCCCTTTCCTCAATCATCACGATTCTGGATTTCTTGAGCGCAACAAAACGCTTCTGATTTGTACAGGGAGCCAGGGTGAGCAACGGGCTGCCCTTTTACGAATCGCTAAAGACGAAGATAGACACATTTTCTTGGAAGAAGGCGATGTTGTTATTTTCTCGTCCCGCCAAATTCCGGGAAATGAAATGGCGATTTCTAACCTACAAAACTTACTTGTCAGAAAAGGAATTCAAGTCATTACAGCAAATGATGAGGATATTCACGTTTCCGGACATCCCTGCAGGGATGAACTTGTTCAGATGTACTCTTGGATTCGTCCACAGATTGTCGTACCTGTCCACGGTGAAGACCATCATATCCTAGAGCAAGCCAAACTCGCCCTTGCGAACAACGTGCCCCATATTATTACGCCTCGGAATGGAGATCTCATCGCGCTCACTAAAAAAGGAGCAGAAATCATCGATCAAGTCCCCTCTGGGCGTCTGGCCCTTGATGGAAGAAGGTTGATTCCTTACAAAGGAGCTGTAATGCACGACCGCCATCGTTTGATGAGTACGGGTCATGCCCTTGTCACACTTATTTTAAAGGGAGAAGGCTCTTTTAAACACCCACCTTCTGTCTTATTAGTTGGCGTAACGGAAAGAGAGCAGCTTGACACTTTGACATCCCATTGTATTGGAGCCATTGAAGAAGCTTTCATGTCCCTTTCTTTAGAAGACCGAGACGACGATGAGAAAGTCGGAGAAACAGCGCGCGTAGCAACGAGACGTGTTTTATCAAACTATTACGGAAAAAAGACATTAACCCATGTGCAAGTCTATCGTGTTTAGGGGAGAGCCCCACCCCCAAATGTGATACCAAGGGGTAAATAGACATACAGGAGGACCTCATGATTGGAAACTTAAACCACGTCGCCATTGCGGTTCCTGATTTAAACGCCGCCATTCTGCAGTATCAGGATGTTTTCGGAGCCTTTGTAACGTCACCCCAAGATCTACCTGAGCATGGCATCCGTATCGCCATCGTTAATTTATCAAACACCAAAATTGAACTCATTACTCCTTTGGATGAGGACTCCCCCATTCAGAAGTTTCTCGAAAACCATCCCCAAGGAGGAATTCACCATCTGTGTTATGAAGTGCCTGACATTGCGGCTGCTCAAAAGCAGCTCCAAGATGCGGGGCTTCAAGTCATCGGCGATGGAACACCAAAGCCGGGATATCAAGGAAACCCCGTTCTTTTCTTCAATCCCAAAAACGCACTAGGTGTTCTGATTGAGCTTGAAGAAACGAGTTCTGCCAAAATCCAAAGTCGTGTTGATGTTAAACACATAAGCCCTATCCATACAGCTCATAAGTCTTCGATTAATTCTTTAGAGGGTGTTGAAGGAGTTGAAGTTGACGTTGAAACTGATTTTAGACAACCCACGCCTCCGGATAATATGGAAGGGAATTAAGGGTTGAATAACCTTAAAAAGAATTTGGTTTTTCTGGATTGCTCTCGCCGCGGCGTAGCCTCTGGCGTAGCCTGGGTCGGAGCAAAGCTCCTCGCAAAGACGAGAGGGGGACGCTTCCCAATGTCGTCTTCGCGAGCCCACAAAGTGGGCGTGGCGATCCAGAAACTTAAATTCCTTAGGAACCCTAGATGACTTTTACCATAGGACTCATGGTTTACTTCATGATCTGGGTTATCGTCCTATTTTTGGTCCTCCCCTGGGGGGTCCGTATTCCTGATAAGGTAGAGCCTGGGCATGCCACCAGCGCCCCTGAGCATCCTTACATCGGGCTCAAATTATTGGTAACTTCTGTTTTATCTGCGTTCTTGTGGGTTGTGGCGTATTTGGTTTTGAGATCCTAGTGGCCCCTCACCCGCCGCTCCGCGGCGACCTCTCCCACAAGGGGAGAGGTAATGCAGCCAGCACTTAAATCACCTCTCCCCTTGTGGGAGAGGTCGCCGCGAAGCGGCGGGTGAGGAGGCAATAATTGAGAATATCATGCAAGTGGTAATTGGGTAAAATTAAGCAGTTTCTGTACCAGCCACAGCTGCGAAGCGGCGGCGGATGGTGCCGTCAGAGAGAATCGGACTCTCGACCTCACCCTTACCAAGGGTGTGCTCTACCACTGAGCTACGACGGCATTAGAGCGCAAGATGCCACACTGCAGCCAGTCAATCAAGAGATGAGGGTCAGTTTTTGTAAAATATTTCTATTGTGACAGAGAAGATTGCAAAAGTATAAGTATTTCAAATCATGAATTTTCTGGATTGCTTTGTCCCTCCGTTTTCACGGAGGTCCTCGCAATGACAAGTAGGGGTAACCGTCTTTGCGAGCCTCCAGAGGAGGCGAAGCAATCCAGATTTAAATACTATTCATTGTGAGAGGTTGAAGGCTGTTCTAAAGGGTCAGAAGTTCCACGAGCAGGAGGAATCATATTCTCGCTTCTCAAAAAATCAACTGTTTGCTTCCACAAAAATGCATTAATACGATGATGCCTTTGTCTTCTTGCGGTTGGGACCCAATCTTCTTGATTTTCTTGAATACCTTTATCTATCGCTATAAACTTTACAACTATCCACAGCACCCAGGAATACTAATGTGAGTAGAATTAATTTTTTCATAACCATATTCTCCTTAATTAACACTTAGATTAGCAATAAAGATTTAATATTAATTTCCTTTACAAAAGTCAAATTATTTTTTTATAATCCCATTCTTATTCAATGAAAACTGAGCATTATATGAACCACAGGATGGCGGTATGGAAATGAATGAATTAACAAAGTCACAAAAACAGACAAGTGACCCCCACCCTTCTATTGCACAAAGAAAAAAGCTAGTTAAGGCACGGGAAAAGCGTCTGGCCGAAGCCCTGCGGAAGAATTTGCAGAAGCGGAAGGAGCAAATGCGCGCGAGGAAAGCAGTGTAGCAGTAGCAGAAGAGCAGAAGAGCAGAAGAGCAGAAGAGTAGAAGAGCAGAAGAGCAGAAGAGCAGAAGAGCAGAAGAGCAGAAGAGCAGAAGAGCAGAAGAGCAGAAGAGCAGAAGAGCAGAAGAGCAGAAGAGCTAGCAACTATTTTCAGATATGTAAAAGGCTATTTTTCAAATCATCTTTCTTTCTGTTTTCTGCAATTCTGTTTTCTGCATTTCTGTTTTCTGCAATTCTGTTTTCTGCATTTCTGTTTTCTGCAATTCTGTTTTCTGCATTTCTGTTTTCTGCAATTCTGTTTTCTGCAATTCTGCTACACTGTTCTCTGCTATACTGTTTTTCTGCTACACTGCTCTTCTGCCATTCTGCTCTTGACCTCCCTTTAATTTCCGGTATTTTAGCAACCAAGGGCCTGTAGTTCAGGGGTCAGAACTCTCCGCTCATAACGGAGCTGTCGCAGGTTCGAATCCTGCCGGGCCCACCATCCGCCGTCGCGCGCAAAGCGCGCTATGGCGTGATGTCACGACGTAGCCCGGATTAATCCGGGCGAAGTCGGACTGTATAGTCCACGAAATTTTACAATCGGAGTCATTATGGCAACCAACCAATATATCTACGTCATGAAAGGACTTACCAAAGTCTATCCCGGTGGCCGAGAGGTCTTTAAAGATATTTGGTTGTCCTATTATCCCGGGGCGAAAATTGGCATTATTGGTGTCAACGGCGCTGGTAAATCAACCCTCATGAAAATCATGGCGGGAATGGATACGGAATTTAATGGCGAAGCCTGGGCGGCTCCAGGCACCACGGTTGGGTATTTATCCCAAGAGCCTGAACTCAATCCGAACCTCACCGTTGAAGAAAACGTTCTCGAAGCCCTATCGGAAACAAAGGGCCTGTTGGATAAATTCGAAGCCATTAGTGCCCGCTTTGCCGAACCCATGAGTGACGAGGAAATGAATGACCTCCTCACCGAACAAGCTGATCTCCAAGAAAAAATAGAAGCCGTTAACGCCTGGGATTTAGGCCGTCAGGTCGAAATTGCCATGGATGCTCTGCGCTGTCCTCCGGGAGATTCAGATGTGAAGACTCTTTCCGGTGGAGAAAAACGCCGTGTGGCTCTTTGTCGCCTCCTCCTTCAACAACCTGATATTCTCCTTCTCGATGAACCCACAAACCACTTAGACGCTGAGTCTGTGGCCTGGCTCGAAAGACATCTTCAAGAATATAAAGGAACTGTTATCCTCGTCACCCACGACCGTTATTTCCTTGATAATGTAGTTAACTGGATCCTGGAATTGGACAGAGGCCAAGGCATTCCCTTTGAAGGAAATTATTCTTCCTGGCTTGAGCAGAAGCAAAAACGACTTGAACTTGAAGGCAAACAAGAAAGCGCGCGTCAAAAAACACTCGCCCGTGAGCTAGAGTGGATTCGCCAGTCTCCCAAAGCACGACAGGCTAAAAGTAAGGCGCGTATCCAATCTTATGAAGAACTTCTCGCACAAGACGCGCGAAAAAATCAAGAAACAGCTCAAATTATCATTCCTGCTGGTCCTCGTTTAGGATCGGTCGTCATTGAAACCCAAAACCTGTCTAAAGGATTTGGAGATCGTCTCCTCATCGAAAACTTGACTTTTAAATTACCTCCAGGAGGCATTGTCGGAATCATTGGACCCAACGGTGCTGGAAAATCGACCCTCTTCAAACTAATCACTGACCAGGAAAAACCTAATGAGGGTGAGATGCGTGTCGGAGATTCGGTTGTTTTGGGCTTTGTGGACCAATCACGAGATAGCCTTGATGACAAAAAAACCGTGTGGGAAGAAATTTCCCAAGGACACGATGAGATTGAACTGGGCAAACGTAAAATACAAAGCCGGGCCTATTGCGCCAGCTTTAACTTCAAAGGGACTGATCAACAGAAGAAAGTTGGACAACTCTCAGGCGGAGAGCGTAACCGAGTTCATTTAGCCAAAATGCTCAAATCGGGCGTCAATGTCCTTCTTCTGGACGAGCCCACCAACGATCTTGATATCGACACCTTACGCGCCCTGGAAGAAGCTTTGCTCGAATTTGCGGGCTGTGCTGTCGTCATTAGCCATGACCGCTGGTTCCTGGATCGTATCGCCACTCACATCCTCGCCTTTGAAGGCGATAGCCATGTAGAATGGTTCGAGGGCAATTTTCAAGCTTATGAAGTCGATCACAAGCGCCGCCTTGGCGTCGATGCCGATCAACCCCATCGGTTAAAGTATAAGCCTTTGGTCAGAAAAACGGCGTAGATTTTTCTACGTTAAAGAAAACTTAATAAATCTTGAATAAGATAGTTTGCGAACCAAAAAGGAAAATGACTTATGATTAAACATATACTTTGCTCATCCGCTTTAATGCTTTCATTTGCATTAGCTGGAAACGTAGAAGCCAAAAAAGTAAGTGTTTATTATGCTGGCCCCGGGTTTGCCAAAGAAGGGTTTGAAGGAAATATAAGAAGTTTTGGACAACCTCAAATTTCAGAGCAAATAGAGCTCAATAATCCAGTAGGTGTCAAAAAACATCTCATAGACATTGAAGCTAATGCCCCAATTGATCCCCCTTCATTTGTCATGAATAAGGGACATCAAGGGGCTGGTTCCGTAAAATGTGAACCGCGGGCAGGAATTCCTCTTTATAATAGCGGTAAGAAGCCCTTAGAATCCATATTGCTCAGCCTAACTGCAGCAAAACCAGAATTTACGGCGGGTTACTCCGGAAAAATTTCAAAGACATGTACAATCACCCTCACCTATCAAGGAGAGTCATCTCAATAGTTTGTAGCTCAGGTTTATGAAGTCTACTACAAGCACACCGTCTTGGTGTCGATGCCGACCCGCCCCATCGGTTAAAGTATAAGCCTTTGGTGCAAAAGACGGCGTAATTCCCTTGAAAAATTCTTAGAGATATTATATCTGAATTAAGTTTAGTAATTTTTATGTTTGTATTAAAGGAATGTTTGTTTATGAAGAATTCTAAAATATTTATGGTTTCCATGGCGCTTTGCGCCCTTTTTACGGTGAGCCCTTCTTTAGCTATGGAAGGAGGACGCAGCACAAGCTACTCTATTATCGATTTTTAGTATGATCAAATCGTTCTTAAGATACATCAAATATTCTTAAAAAAGATATTTTCTATATTGACAATGGTAATAAGATCCCTACATACATAATTAAAGTAAACATTAAATCGAAACTTTACATTAATATACATTTTTTATATATAGAGGTAACGCTATGAAATCATTTAAGTCTATTACTCAAGCCACTTTATTTTCCTTTCTTGGTTTTGCACTCCTTACATCAGCTTATGCAATGGAAGAGTCAGAACTTAACCCCATACACCCTATGAGTTCCTTTAAAACATTAGATCCTTCCACAGGAAGCGTCTTCCTTTTAGATCTCAGGGGCACTGTCTTCGAAGGAAGTAGGCAAATAACAGCCAAAAAAGCAACGAGAGAAATCCATAAAAAAAATCAGGATTTCCTTGAAGCAGTTAAACTCCAAAGCGAAGCAGATCATGCAATTCTTGCAAAAGCAAAGAAAACCGGTACTTTCCCTACGGAAGAAGATCTTGCCCAAACGCTAGAGAGTCTCACCGACAGAGGTATTTATTTTCTTCCTTTTACAAAAACAATGGCTCCCAAAGCAGAGAAGTTTAATGAAAGATTCGCAACTCTAAAGCTCCAGTTCTTACAAAAAAACGCAGAAAAGCTTGGCTTACAGGAGGGATTTACTAATCAGTTTAAGATAGTTCATGGTATTATGTTTGGCGCGCAAACCCACGTTAGCTTTGCTGATGCCGCAAAAGACATTGTCTCAAAACTATCCTCAGTTCCACCCGTATTTGGAGTTATAGATGATCACCATAGAGATTTAATACAGATGACAAACTTAAGTCTCGATTGTCCCATTGCTCTCTATCAATACACTGCGGCTGCCTATTTCGATACGGCTGAAAAAGTTGAGCATCTCTACAATGAAGGAGCTACCAAGGAAGTTTTTTCAAAGTATCAAGCGGATTTCGATCGCATCTTTAAATAAGGTAAATTAACACTTGTTAGTATATCTATCCCCCATGGCTATCCATGGGGGATTTGTTTTATGAGGGTCCTTGGGACTATTCCTGTTTCTCCATAAGCTTTTCTCAACTACCACCAATTTATGCTTAGCAGTTGATTGCTTAGCCATCAAACGGCGTATCAATTAAAGACCTAACCACAGCCGTCCAAGCTCGAGCAATATTCTGCAAGTTATAGCCCCCTCCCCCTAGAGCCAATAGCCTCCCACGAGCGTATTTATTTGCAAGCTCACATAAACGTCTGGCTGCATAGGCATGTGGCTTATCACTATATTGCAAGCCGGCTAATGGGTCATTGGCCAGACTATCTGCGCCACATTGGAGGATTATAAACTCGGGCTTTTCCTGCTCAAGCAACTCTTCCACATGAGGCCAGACGGCAAAGAAATCTTCATCACTCGCTCCAGCGGGCAAGGGGATATTCAATTTCTTTCCTTTTGCTTGATTCTTTCCTTGTTCATTCTGATGACCAGTTCCTGGAAAAATGCCCGATTCATGAATATCGGCAAAAATCAAATCCGCATCATTTTCGAAGGCATAATAAACCCCATCGCCATGATGAACATCTATATCGACATAAGCAATTTTCTCAACCTTATATTTTTGTCTCAAGATATGCATAGCGATAGCTATGTCATTGAAAACACAGAAACCAGAAGCTGCAGCTGCATGGCTGTGATGAAGCCCAGCAATGGGTATGAAGATGCGTTTTAGGGTTCCTTGCATCATCTGATCCACCGCATCGAGGACTGTACCGACAATATAAGCCGCAGCCTCAAAAATGCCCGGAACTGCTGGTGTGTCACCATAATCAAGAAATCCATTCCCTTCAGCTGACTTCTTTTTAATAAAGTTAAGATACTGCTGTGTATGAAATTGAGTGATTTCGGAATCCGTTGCCAAACGACCTTTCATGATCATAACTTGTTTATCTAAAAGGAGTTTTTGAAAGGCATCTCTAAAAGCACCGTAACGGAAATTATTAAAGGGATGGTCTTCTCCAAAGCCATACTTGGCGAGTTGCTTGTCGAGATAAACACCTGTAGAAGCCCTAACCATTCACCATCTGCCCCACATGTGTCATCCTTGGGCTAGAAAAGGCTTGTTTTTCTTTGAAAAACAATGACTTTTCTTGACCCGAGGATCTTGTTGCCAAAGAGATCCTCGGCCAAGCAATGCTAATGTTTTCCCTCGCCTTCGCAAGAGCAAGCCTTTGGAAAACAAAGCATTGCTTGCCAAGGATGACACAAGGAGGTGAATAGTTACCAGAAACCTTTTCTTCTTTCATGGCTTATCCATAAGCTCTATAAGCGTTGACTGAGCTGATTCAAGAGAAAAATGGTAAGTCCCCATTTCCCTCCAAGGATCTTTTTTCATCTTCAAACGCTCGAAGATATTCTTAATATTATAAGATTGAGACGTAAGGTCTTTATCTTTTAATTCTTCCCAATCCAACGGTGTTGCAATCGGAGCCCCTTCTATGGCTCGAATGCTATAGGGAGCAACCACTGATAAACCATAGGAATTACGTGCGTAATCTATGAGAACTCTTTTTTCTCTTTTTGACTTACTTTGTTCAATCGTTATTTCTTGAGGGTATTTTTTTGACAGATAGGTTGCAAACACCTTCGCAAAATCATGAACTTTTTCAAAAGTGTGTTCTCTTTTTAAAGGGATATAAATATGAAATCCTCGTGATCCTGTTGTTTTTATAAACCCTTTTAATTCAAGATGATCGATGAGCTCTTTAACATATTTTACAACCTTTTTTAAAAGCACAATATCTTCTATAGAAGGATCGAGATCGAATATGAGGTAGTTTGGATAATGAATTTTGTCGACTTGTGATAAGCCCAAATGAAAAGTTATACAGGCTTGGTTTGCAAGGTAAGCCATGGTCGCCGCATTGTTTACAAGAACCTGTTCGATTGTTCCTTTTTCCTTGGTTAATTTATATCGGTCTATCCATGGAGGAAAATAATCAGGTACTCCCTTTTGAATAAAGTTTTGTTTATCAATCCCATCAGGACAACGCTGCATGGTTAATGGGCGATTTTCATAGAGAGGTAATACCATCGAACTGATATTGTTATAATAAGTTACCAGTTCTTCCTTCGTTATCCCGCTTTTTGGAAAAAGGACTTTATCTAAATGAGAGACATCAATTATATGCCCATCTATTTGAATACCTTTAGAACTCATGAGGCTCCTCTTTGACAACTTCTTTGGCATCCTTATCATCACGGAGCCCTTTGTAGCGGGGATGCCTTAGTTTTCCGTTCTTGGTCCATTCCGTAAAATCAAATTCTCCGACTAAAGACGGCTTGAGCCATGTTATATGTTGTTCTCTGACACGTTCCTCAACGGGGGGCTTGAGCGAGATGTGTTTATCCATTTTCTTCTTGAGAGAAGCCAGGGTTTCACGTGAAAATCCCGTCCCCACTTTTCCAGCATAATGAAGCTTCTTATCATCATAATAACCAACGAGCAGAGCTCCGAAATCCTCTCTCGTTCCTTTTGGAGCCGTATAACCAATAATGATAAGCTCTTGGTTTCTGTGGCATTTAAATTTTAACCAATCAGGTGATCGGCGAGCTTGGTAAGTTGCATCCAAGCGTTTTGCGATAAGGCCTTCCCATCCTTTTTGACAAGCGCTCTTGTAAAAATTGACTCCCTCTTTGATAATACCTTCTGTCAACCGCAAAGGATCTTTACACATAATTCCTTGCCTTAGTAACTTCTGTCGCGCTTTTAAAGGGAGGTTCCGAAGATCAAATCCATTCAAAAACAAAATATCAAAGAGATAATAATAAACGGGGTCCTTAAGCGCGTCTTTCAGAGAAATTTCTTTAACGCCTAACCTTTGCTGAAGTCGTGAAAAGTTCGATATATTTTTTTCAAAAGCGACAATTTCTCCGTCAACAATAAAACTATCCGCACTCTGGCCTTGAAAAGCCTCACCTAAATCGGGATAGGTTTTGTTTAAGTTATGTTCGTTTCGACTCAAGATTTTAATTTGTCCGTTCCGGTAATAGGTGAGGGCTCTCTCTCCATCATATTTGGGTTCATAGATCCACTGCGGGTCTGAAAACCTTTCATTCGTGAGGGTTGCAAGCATAGGTTTATACCAATCCGGAAAAGAGGATTTCTGGAGGAGTTCTTTTTCAATCGGAGATAAGATCTTAAAATAATCAGTCATGAGAATCCTTTCGTAATTTCTCTTACTCCTCCAAATTAAGGAGGTCCACATTGCCCCCACTTGCCGTAATGTTGTAACTGAACGTTCGTTCAACAGCAAAGCGAGGAAGATAATACGGGCCACCCGCTTTGGGGCCTGATCCTGAAAGCCCTTCTCCACCAAAGGGTTGGACGCCTACAACAGCACCTATCATACTCCGATTCACATATAGATTCCCAGCATGCCCCAACTTACGAACTTGATTGATCGTTTGTTCAATTCGACTTTGAATGCCCATGGTCAAGCCATACCCCGATTGATTGATTGAACGAACAACTTTTTCAAGATCTTGTGCTTTGAAGCGAGCCACATGAAGAACCGGTCCAAAGACCTCGCGTTTAACATCTTCCATCCCTTTCACTTCAATAAGGGTAGGAGCAACAAACGTTCCCTTAATTTTTGGAAGAGGCGTCCGAGCAAGTGGAGAATGATTGGCAATATAAGCCTCAATCTCATCACGTGCTCCTCCATCAATAACCGGGCCAACATCGGTTGAAAGCCATTGAGGATCTCCCACGTTAAGTTCTTCCATAGCCTGCCGCAGCATCGCAAGTGTTGGTTCATGGATCTCCTGTTGAATAAATAGAATTCTTAGGGCAGAACAACGCTGGCCAGCGCTTTGAAAGGCGGATACCACAACATCATCCACCACTTGTTCAATCAGGGCTGAAGAGTCCACAATCATGGCATTTAGTCCACCTGTTTCCGCAATAAACGGAACAAGGGGGCCTCCCCTTGTCGATAAGCATTTTTGAATGTTTTGGGCCGTTGAAGTTGATCCTGTAAACACAACACCATTTACCCTTAAATCCTCAACGAGAGGCGTTCCCAGAACGCTTCCCCGCCCATGAAGATAATGCAAAACTTTACAGGGAACCCCAGCTTGATGCAAGACTTTAATGGCATGATAAGCAATCAGTGGTGTTAGACTCGCAGGTTTTGCAATGACAGCATTTCCTGCTGCCAGGGCGGCTGTCACTTGCCCTATAAAAATGGCGAGAGGAAAGTTCCAAGGGCTAATACATGCAAAAACACCACGCCCGCTCAACACAAGCTGATCGAGTTCACCTGTAGGACCCCTGAGCGTTTGGGGAGTTGCAAAATGTTTAAGAGACTCGACAGCATAATAGCGACAATAGTCAACAGCTTCCCGGAGTTCAGAAACTGCATCGGGAAGTGTCTTCTTTCCTTCCTTCATCAGCAAGCTTAAAAAAAGCCCGCGCTGCTCTTCAATGAGGTCAGCTGCTCGATTTAAAATCTCCCCTCGCCTTTCGGCAGGTGTTAAATCCCATGATTCCCAGTGGGCGGAGGCTTCTTGAAAGGCTGCCTCTAAATCTTCAAGTGTGGCTTCTTTCAACGTCCCATGTGTGTCAGCAGCTTTTCCTATCTCGGCTTTAAATGTCTTAAGAGTTTGCCGATCGCTTAGATCGTAGCCTTGTGAATTCAGCCTGTCCCTATACAAATCTTTGGGCAAAGGAATTTGTGGATGACGACCGGGAGGGCGAGATTCAAAAAAAGCCCAAGGATCCCCCATAATCTCTTCTAGAGCCGCAGTTTTATTATAAATCTTATAAACAAATGACGTATTGGACCCATTTTCGAGAAGACGACGGACCAAGTAGGGAAGCAAATCTCTATCATTCCCAACAGGCGCATAAACGCGTACAGCCACCGGATGGTTCTCTCGGATGACCTTATAAAGTTCCTCACCCATGCCCTGAAGACGTTGGAATTCGATATCAGACCGACCGCTCGCCATCTCAAGTACAGCCGCCACCGTATAAGCATTGTGAGTCGCAAATTGGGGATAAAGGGTGCCCTTTGCCGCTAGCAGTTTTTGAGCGCATGCCAAATAGCACAGATCTGTTGCAGCTTTACGGGTAAAAAGCGGATATTCTGGATACCCTCCTACCTGAGCAATTTTAATTTCTGTGTCCCAATACGCTCCTTTTACAAGACGCACAAGAAGCGGCATCTTTGTCTTACCACTTAGGGTCTCTGCCCAATCAATTACGGCAGGAGCGCGTTTTTGATAGGATTGAACAGCAAAACCAAATCCATCCCACCCTTTCAGCTCTTTTGTCTCACAAACTTTCTCCATTAAATCGAGGGAGAGCTCCAGACGAGCAGCTTCCTCCGCATCGATGATAAGGGATATGCCAGCTTGCCTTGCAAGCGTACAAAGCTCTATCAGATCTGGAAGAAGCTCACGCAATACGTCCTCATGGTGAGAAAGAGTATAGTGGGGATATAGAGCGGAGAGTTTAACAGAAATGCTCTCCCTTTCACGGAGAGGGAAGCCGTTTCCTCGTTCTTTCTTCCCAATTGTTTTGATGGCGTGACTATAGGCATCCTTGTAAGCCCTAGCCATCGTTCGTGTGCGTGCACCTTCACCCAACATATCAAAGGAAAAACGATCCTGTGGCGACTTTAAAGACCGTTTAATGGCTTCTTCAATAGTTTGACCCAAAATAAATTCACGACTTAGAAGATGCATAAAAATTTTGAAAGCACGGAGGTTAATCGGTTGGGTGAAAGATCCCCAAGAAGATCCTTGTAAATAGCTCAAAAGATCCAGTCCCCACCTCGACGCCCTAACGAATAGGTTATCCTTAAGCTCCGCCTTGCGCCACGTTCGTCCTGAAACCTTATCTTTTAAGAGAAGATTGGCGGTATAAGAATCAGGAATACGCAGATAAGCTTCTGCAAGCGCCATCAAGGAGCGGCCTTCCTCATGAGTTAACGGAAAAGCTTGCAATAATTTTTGAATGTTAAATGTGCGAAGGGGGGATTTCTGCAAAGCTTCAATCCATGCTTGAGCTTGGGTTGAAATCTGTAAACGGTGAGCTTTAAGAGGTTCAAGATCCCTCAGCAAAGACTCAGTAAGGCTTTTTTCATCTTGATTGAGAAGGTTTTCAAGGTCAGGGTATTGAGATAATTTGCCCTCAAAAAGCATTGGGTACGTCCTTTTTTATATTTATTGTAACGACTTACCCTGCCTATGTCATCCCTCACCTTCGCAAGGGCAGTTTCTTACCGATGAATTAAGGTAACTACTCACCTGTCCCCACATACGGTGTCATCCTTGGCAAGAAATGCTAATGCCCGCTTCGCTTGGCAAAGCTTTTCTTGCCAAGGATGACACGGGTGGGTGAGTAGTTACGAATTAAGTTACTTATCCTCATTATTTAGTAGGTAATGTATCCTCATTTTCGCAAGTGTAAGTGGGTAAGTTGCTATGTGACGCAGAACTTCTGCTCGAACATCTTTCATAAGCACGAAATGCCCTTCTTGGTCCTCAATACTTAACGCTATTTGAAAATCATCGTGAGCTTTGGAAAATTCATCTAATTGATGCCAAGCAGCCCCGCGATGAACATGAATATTTGCAATTTCTTCTGAAGTATTTGATGGATCTCCTAAGACTTTTCCACAAACAGGGATAATATATTTCGCAGAGAGGTTATCAAATTTTGGAAAACAATATATACCATTCTTAAGTAAAAAAATGTTCGTTTCATATACAAAATCATCCATCTCTATGTCTTTTTCTACTAAGTGAGTCTGCGGAGAAGTCGTTGAAACACCACGTTTTTCGGAATATAAGTTCTCAGAATCCATTGCATAAGTTTTTGTAACTGTGAGTAAGGCAATGATTGAAATGACAAAGCGAGTAGTATTCATGCATAAAACCTCCTGATAAACCAAAGATAAAAATAATAAATTTTATTTTTGAACAAGGTCGCCCCTTTCTTCTTTTAAACAATTTTCCGAGGAAGGGCCACTTTTGTTAGATTTTTGTCAATTTGCTGGCTTGACGGCAGACTCGATTGAGCACCCTTATTTAAACAAGTCAGGCCACTCGCAGTGGAAGCACGCCTAAGCGCATGGGGCAAGTCCATTCCACTATCTAAACTTGCAGCCAGAACACCAACAAAGGCATCTCCTGCCGCTGTCGTATCAACAGCCTCGATCTCCATGGCTTTGACCTCCCACGTTTCTTCAGGTGTACATGCCATAGCTCCCTGCTTACCTAAAGTCACTATGCAGGTTATACCAAAATGAGCAGCAATGCGCTTAGCCGAAACTGTGGGAGAAATGATTTCAAATCCCAAATGAAGGGCAAGTTCAGTCGCTTCTATTTGATTCATGACCAAAAAATCTAAACTCTGCAATACATCCAGAGGAATATCTTGAGCGGGTGCCAGATTTAAAACAATTTTTGCACCCAATTTTTTAGCACGTCGAATAATTTTCCAATTTTCTTCAGGCCGTGTTTCCATCTGTAATAGAAGAGTTGTTCCCTCCGTTAGGAGGAAATCAGGAATTTCGGATTCTCGTGCATCAAGATTAGCACCACTGGCAACGATGATCATATTTTCGCCCTGAGCATTAACACAAACAGTTGCACATCCTGTGGGTGAGTCTCGGCTCACCAAAAGGCCTACCAGATCCACCGATGAGCCTTTTAAAGCATCCAATACAATTCGGCCAAATTCATCTTCACCCACGGTCCCAAAAAGCTTTACTGAAGCTCCTGACTTGGCAGCCGCAACAGCTTGATTAGCTCCCTTGCCTCCTGCGACCATTTGATAACGAGGACAAAGAACCGTATCTCCAGGATGGGGCATTTTTTCAAGACGCATCACCATGTCCAAATTAAGTGAGCCAAAAACAATAATCATGAACGTAATATCTCCCGATGTTTATGATTTCATACGCTTTCATCCTGAATTAATCAACCCTGACTCAACCAAAAAATTTCGATTGTTAATTATATTCATTGCTGTTAAGGTAGCCTTATTATAATAAAAAAGGGATTTTATGAACTACTTCTTTTATAAAGTAATAAATTTTATAGCCTTGTTCTCACCTTATCATTCCAAATTCGTAAGTTTTCATTCGAACACTGGCTAAAGTAATTATAAATATTCTTAGGTCGAATATACCATTAATCCAATACAAATTCATTTTATAAAATAACAATATAAACTATAATAATAGGGAGAATCAAAGAAATGAAGAGAGAGTATTTATTATCATCTAACATAATTTTATCTTTGTTAGTTTTGCAAACATTTTCTTTTTCTAACAGTTATGCTGGTCCAGGGAGCAACGGAGCCCCAGGCATGAATGCTAATGGTAACAGTGAAGAGCATAAATACGCTAGAAGGACTTATCCTCTATTTCAACAGAGAGATTTGCCCTTTTTAGCACGTCCTTCAGGTATTTGGCATAAAGGGTTTCCTCCTGATTTAATGATGGGAAAATCTCATCGTCATGCCTTGTTGGGTATAAGTGCTTTAGGTACGGTAATGGGTATCGGAGCTTATCTGAGTGGCCCTAAACGAGAAGAATCCATTAAGGACACAAACTCTCCTCATCCAGATTATTTCATAACAGGCAAAGAGCCTACAAAGATAAAAAAAGCTTCTACTCATTTTCTAAATCAAAGGAATAAAGACAAACAACAAAAGTTCTGGGGGTTCTCCAGAGTTTACGCAGAGAGTATAAGCCAGCCAACACCGGAGGCAAACCCTAAAAAGCCAAAAAGCCCCCATCTATCCTCTCAAGAAAAACTGGCCAAGATCCAACACAATATTACAGAAGTAGAGAGAAGACTTAGAACTCAAAAAGTTGGAGAAAAAGTTACAATACTTTTAGGCAATACGGGAGTTGGAAAATCGGTCATCTATAATTATGTGCAAGGAATTCCACTTGTTGCTAAACCCTATAATGGGAAGATGGTTATTGATAAAGCAAATAAAGATGAGGAAGGTGAGAATGGTAAAATCGTTCATATTGCTACATCAGGGACGAGTTTTCCTTCATTAAGTAAAAAGGGTGAGTATTTTGATTGTCCTGGCTTTGATGACAATCGAGGACCAAAGCAAGATATTGTTAATGCTTACTCTCTTTACAAATTGTTTGAGCAAGTTAATAATTTTAGACTCGTTCTTGTGGTTTCTAAAAATGACCTCGGAGATAAAGGTAACACCTTTGTAGAGGCTATTGGGCATTTGGGGGAAATTTTCCCTGGTAGGGCAAATGAAATCAAGAAATGTTTAAACTTGATTGTTGCAAAAAGTACCAATAAAGATACACTAGATAATATTAAAGCTCAAATACTCGACATTCGACAAAACCGTAAAAAGCTTACCGCTTTTCAAAAAGAAGTCCTTGATTTTCTGGCAGATAAAGAAAATAAACGCATTACTTTTTTTGAAGAACCCGTTGCTCAAGGAGATATCCCTGTTGGGAAGGAGCTTATCAAAGGTCAAGATTACGTAAATATACGTGGAATAACCCCTCGCATTTCTGTATCGGATAAAACAAAAGCATATATAAAAGACTTAGCGGAAAATATCGCAGAAGAGACTTCGAGGTTTCTCAGTTCTATTCGCGGTAAACTCGATGACTATACAAGACAAATAATAAAATCTCATGGAGGTAGCGCTCAACAATTAAGAGGCTCCTTTAATGAAATTAATAACCTTTTACAAGGAGTTCAGCATACCTCTGAGGCATTTGATGTTGATGTCGAAAACATAAGAAAGGTACTTTCTCGATTTGATCGGGAAATACCTGTGACCTTTTCAGATTTAATGGAACGGCGTAAATTTCTGAGGCGGATAAAGCCAGAAGGGCTGTCTATAAATCTAGATTTAAATAAGGGAGGGAGGCTCTCTGAGTTAACAAGAGATCTAAAGCCCTACTCAGAGAATTTGAGCCGTGAGACGCACGGAAGATCTGTAACCCTTCGTGGGCATATTGTTGGAACAAGTGATCTTTCCTCGACTGATGTTACGGGATTAACCCTCTGTGGAGTAAAAGGTTTATTGGTTGATGAAGACCTTAAATTGCCGGACGTGAGTGTAGCTTTTGTTTCTCCTTTATGGAACGTCCATGGTAAAAGATACATTGATTTACAAGGTGGCGACGGAAGTCTAATTGTACCCTCTTATGCACAAGACGGTGAAAATGGTAGGCCTGGTGAACCAGGTGAGCCTGGCGGGAGTTTTTATGGTATCGTTGATGAGATCCATAATAGCACAGGCTTGACAATTAATGTAAGTGGGGGAAATGGGGGCAAAGGACAAGATGGAGGTAAAGGTATTCCAGGGGCTAATGGAGTAGATGGAATAGAAAATGATGTAATAAACAGAAAACAGGATGCCATTGTTCAAAATGAGGAGGTGAAACGCAGTTCTCTTGGAAAAGTAGTAAGATTTCCTTTAACAGGTAACGATGAATCTCGTCAAACCTTCAGAAGTGGTAAAGATGGTGAAAAGGGAGGAGATGCCGGTGCAGGAGGTCGAAGAGGTTATGGAGCAAATAAGGGGACTTATTGTTTTGAAAATGCTAATTTCGATGAAACATCATATAAAGACCTTACGATAATTAATCGTAAAGGGCATGAAGGGCAAGATGGTACACCTGGTATTCCCGGAAGAGGCGGTCGAAATGGGAAGGTATTTAAAGGCATTTACGTTAATAACACTATAAATGGGTGGGCACTTACTAAAAGAGTGTTTTCCGAGGCAGGTGCAGGTGCTGGAACAGGAGCAGGCATAGCGTGGTGGGGTGGACCATTTGGACTGGCAATCGGTGCTATAGGAGGCGGAATAGTGGGAGCTGCCATCCCAATAATCTCTTCTTTTGCGGATGAACAAATAAGTGGAGGATGGGAAGAAAAGCCGCATATGTTAGAATATAAAGAGTTCGCCCCAAATGGAGAAAGGCCTCAAAACGTTAATGCCGACGATATAAATGAACCTAAAGGAAGCCCTGGTATTAACTATGAAGAAATTCGCAGCAATTGGAGAAATTGGAGGCATGCTACATAAGTTGGTATATCCGTGAGGACCAAAGGCTAGACAAAAAGGTATAAATCGTGTGTTATAGATAAAGATATCATAAAATTTATCATGGGTTAACAGGATGCGGGCTTGTATGAGACAAGCATTAAAAATGATGTATCTTTTTTTCCTTCTCTGGACGCCAGGGGGGGCTCCCTCATGGGCTTTGAAAAGCGCATCTATCGTTATCTGTGCAGAAACCGGTATGGTTCATCATGAGCACAATGCAGATGTCAGCATTCCTCCTGCATCCCTCACGAAAATGATGACGCTCTACCTAACGTTTAAAGCTCTAAAAGAGGGGAGGCTTAAACCTAATCAAGAGCTCCCTATATCTAAACATGCAGCAAGTCAACCTCCAACTAAGTTGGGGTTAAGGGCCGGTACAAAAATTACCGTGCGCCAAGCCATTCTTGGTTGTGTAACCAAATCTGCCAATGATGCAGCCGTTACTATAGGTGAATTTTTAGGAAGAGGGTCTGAAGAGAATTTTGCTCATTTGATGACACAACAAGCCCGTAAATTAGGCATGACAGCTACCATTTTTAAAAATGCTTCAGGGCTCCCTAATAAGCAACAATGGACAACAGCCCGAGATATGGCGATCTTATCCCGTGCCCTCTATGATCATTTTCCCGAATACTCAAAAGTTTTTAAAGAACAAAAGTTTGTCTATAAAGGGCAAGTCCACCCGAATCATAATCACCTCTTAGGAAAAGTTAAAGGATTAGATGGGATTAAAACAGGATTTACAAATGCCTCTGGCTTTAATTTGGCAGCTTCCATGGTCCGAGATAACTATCGCATCATTGCTGTTGTCTTGGGAGGAGAGAATCGATTCGCACGTGACAAAAAAATGGTCCAACTTCTTGAAACGACGTATGCAAATCTTAAAGATAAACAACAGTGCATAAACAAAAAAGGATACGAGTCGATCGATGATTTGATTTTTGCCTTAGGCCCCTCGGAAAAGAATCCTGATCCTCTCAAATCAAAAAAGGGAAAATTACGCAAAGCGATTTATTTACAAAATCAAGATGAAAGTCTTAAACCCTTAGAACCTAATTATGAAACTGTAGATGATATTTTAAAATGCATTGAGGAAAAACAGTCTCTTGAAACAAGCCCTCCGGAAATAACTGCTGTTGAAAAAGCGACCCCAAAAAGAGCTGTCACCAAAAAAGCAAGTTTGAAAAAAGCTGCTGGTAAAAAAACAACTCTTAAAAAGCCAATTCAGAAAAAACATAAATGTAAAAAGTCGACCCCGAAAAAAAATATAAAGAAAAAAGCGAAGAAAAAACCTGCTACAAAACGTAAAAATAGAGCCTCTTAATGAACTTAATCAAGCAAAACTGGATTGCTCTCGCCCGGCGTAGCCTTGGCGTAGCCGGGTCGGAGCAAAGTTCCTCGCAAAGACGGGAGGGGGGATATTCCTCGATGTCGTCTTCGCGAGCCCACAAAGTAGGCCTGGCGATCCAGAAAAATAAGCTCTCAATGAAAATAAAATATACGGTGTTGATCCTAAACCTTGTGATGGTTATCGCACCGAGTGTTTTTGGGATACCCAAAAATGTCATTATCATCCGCCACGCAGACAGAGTCCTCCCAAGTGGTGTTTGCTTATCTCTTCAAGGATTAGAGAGAGCGGCAGCTTTGGCTTATTATTTTTCTGGAACATCGATTTATAACACCCCCCCTATTACCCATATTTTTGCAGCCTATAGCAATAAACCTCCTCAACCATACATACGGTGTAAGCAAACGTGTCAACCTCTTGCGCATCACTTAAAGATTCCCATCAATACTGATTTTGACCAACACCATGTTACTGAAGTGGCAAAAGAAATTCTCACAAATCCAAAGTATGACAACGCAACAGTTTTAATGTGTTGGGAGCATATGCATATCGCCCCTCTCGTCGTTGCTTTCGGGGCAAAGGATCCTGGGTTTTGGCCACATCATATTTTTGACCAAGTGTATATGTTGTCGTTTGAAGAAAATGGAAAGCTCAAGTTTCAAAAATTTTTACAAGAACTTCTATTCGGCGATCGGATGGGTTTTCAAGAAGAACCCCACCCTCTCCCACAAGTCCCAGTCCCCTGCCCTGCTCCGTCTTAGTGCACAAGCAGGTAGAGAGAGAGCTTATGAAAATGAGATACTTTTCCTTGGTTCTGAGTCTTCTCTTCGGAATGTCTTCACAACTACCTGCCGTTCCTAAGAATGTCATTCTGATCCGTCATGCTGAAAAAGTACCAAAGGAGAATCATCTGGATTTGAAAGGGTTTGAACGTGCCGCAGCACTCCCTTATTATTTTTCATACACCCCTTTGTACAACAATCCTCCTATTTCTCATGTTTTTGCGGCGGCGTTGGAAGAGTCTGATGCTTCATTAAGACCTATCCAAACGTGCACACCCATAGCTAATCATTATAAACTTCCCCTTAATATTGACTTCAAGCCCCATGAAACCAAAGAGCTAGCCCATGAGCTTCTCACAAACCCAAAATATGATAACTCCACCGTGCTCATTTGTTGGTCTCATGGAAAACTAGGGAAAATAGTTGTCGCTTTAGGAGGGGATGACCCAGGCAAGTGGGCAGAGGATATCTTTGACCAAGTTTATATGATGACCTTTGAAGAGGGGAAAAAGCCAATACTGGGGAAAATATTACAAAAATTAATGTTTGGGGACCGTTCTACATTCAGTGATAAAGAGCCTCCTCTTCCACCCGCAACTACAAAGCGCGTGGATGAGGACAGTTAAGAACGAACCTCAAAGAAAAAGGGGGATAAGCCTTATTGGCTATCCCCCTTTCCTTATTTGAATTTACTTACTTCTTTTCAGCCGGTGCTGCAGGAGCTGCTGGAGCTTCACCTGTTGCTGGAGCCGCAGGTTCAGTCGCTGCTGCTGGCTTTTTCTCAGGCTCTAGGGGTAAGGGTTTGCCCGCCTTATCAAAAAGTTGAATTGCTGCCTTAGAGCGTAGGTCTTTCACGAGGGCAACAATAGCTTCTTGGGTCATAAGAGATTTAAGCTCATTTTGAACTTCCTCAAACTTCGGAGGTTTTGCATCACGAAACTCTTCAACTTTCAGAACATGCCAGCCAAAATCTGTTTTAATAGGTTCTTGGCTATAGGATCCTGGGGTCAAAGCAAATGCGGCGTCAGCAAGTTCTTTTGGCAATTCGCTTTTTCTGAAAAAGCCGAGATCGCCCCCTTCTTTTGCCGTTTCATCCTTTGACTTAGCTTGAGCGAGCTTTTTGAAATCTGAGCCACTTTTCAAAGCCTTAATGACGGATTTAGCTGTGTCTTCATTATCCACAAGGATATGCTTCAAGTGAACTTCTTTTTCCTGAGGAAAATTCTTAATGACTTCAGCATATTTCGCTTTTACAGCAGCATCTGAGATGGTGTCTTTCACTTTATCTAGGAGATAAGATTGAGCAATAATGTTTTCTGTTGCTTTTTCAATAGCTTTTTTAACTTCAGGCTTTTGAGCTTCTCCTGAAGCTTGAGCAGCTTTATTAATCAAATATGTATCTACGGCTTGATTCAAGAGCACAGGGAAAAGCTTATCGTCGGGTGCAGATTGATATTGCTTAGGCAGACTGGACTTGCTTTCCATGACTTGTGAATAGGTAAATTTTTGCCCGTCAACGACACCTACAACAGGGTCAGCCGCTAGTACAGGTGATGAGATTGCCAAAAATGCAACTAAGCTCATTGATTGAAGAAGGGATGTTTTCATTTTTTTTCATATCCTTATGATGGCTTCTAGAAACAAAACGAGGGCATGCCATCTTAATACGCCTCTTTTTACAGAGAATGATTAAATCACAAGGAGATTAAAGACGCAAGAGCTTGCGCTTCACAATCACAAGGATTATTTAAAAGAAACGAAACCTATTTAATGAAAAGCCATGTCAAAGATTATTGTTGCTGCTCTCTATCAATTTACTCCCCTCCCCGACTTTCGGGAGCTACAGCCGCGTTTAAAGACTTTATGTGACCAAAAACACATCAAAGGGATCCTTTTGTTGGCGGAAGAAGGATTGAACGGCACCGTCGCCGGATCAAGGGAAGCCATCGATACATTAAAATCCTTTCTTGAAAAACGTTTTAACGCTTTGGAGTATAAAGAGTCCTGGTCCAATAAAATGCCCTTTCATCGCATGAAGGTCCGCTTAAAGAAGGAAATCGTTTCCTTAGGCATTCCTGAGGTTAACCCTTGTGAAAAAGTAGGAACCTATGTGGATCCGAAGGACTGGAACGATCTTATTTCCGATCCTGATGTTTTGGTCATCGATACCCGTAATGATTATGAAGTTAAAATTGGTCGCTTTCAGAGAGCTTTAAATCCCAAAACAAGCTCTTTCACAGAGTTTCCCCAATTTGCCCAAGCTCTTGATAAAGCCAAGCATCAACCCATTGCGATGTATTGTACGGGTGGCATAAGATGCGAAAAAGCGACTTCTTACCTCCTTTCACAAGGTTTTGAGAAAGTGTTCCATTTGAAAGGAGGTATCTTAAAATACCTCGAAACCGTTCCCCCTGAAAAGAGCCTCTGGGAGGGGGATTGCTTTGTCTTCGATAATCGTGTAGCGGTTAGCCAAGGACTTCAACCCGGACGTTTCAAATCATGCCATGGCTGCCGTCATCCCATCTCTGCTGAAGATACGGCATCCCCTTTCTATGAGCGTGGCGTTTCCTGCCCTCATTGTTATTCAACCCTGACCTCTGAAAGGCGAGAATCCGCTCGCCAGCGCCAACGTCAGGAAGATTTGGCCAGAGCGCGGGGAAAGAAGCATATTGGGGCGGTAATGGCTGAAAAAATGAGAGGAGATTTAGAAGAGTGATGAAATTTGTGTTAACCGTTTTTGTGGGAGTCATGATTGCAGGCCATTCCCTTTTTGCTATGTGCGAAGAAGATCGATGCGAACGAATGACTGTATGTAGTATCCAGGAAAAAATCAGAGGTATGGAGCTGCAGAGTGAAATTATATTTTACATGGGAGATCGTCCATTCAAGCTTTTCTTGCATTACAAAACAGATGAGTTTATGACATTGAATGCTGAGAATAGTTCTGAAATTGTTTGTGGATCGCCGAGTCGAACCCTCCGATCAAGTTGGGACTTTTTATATTTTTACGATCCTGAAAACAAGACATATACTGATGGCATTCGCTCAGATAATAAATTAAAGCCTATCTTGCATATGCATATTAAACAATTACAAGAATAACCAAGAATATTTTCATAAAACATACTTAACCAGGCAGCTTTTTCATGACCCGTTCTTCTAACATCAAAGAAAGTTGTCCCAAAATTATTGTTGTGGGTGCAGGTCTTGCGGGTCTGACGGCTGCGTATCGCCTACAAGAGCGCGGTTATGACGTACATGTCTTTGAGGCTCGCCACAGACCGGGCGGACGCGTTCTGACAGCCCAACTCGGGGAAAGTTATGAAGAGCTGGGAGGAAAAAATTTCAGCGATGGAGGCACGGTCGAAAATAGTCTTAAACTGATCCATGAGCTGGGACTGGAAATTCTTAAGGATAAAAGACCTTATTTTATGAGTTCTTGCTACTGGAAACCAGATCGCTCCATAATTGATATTTTCAGAAAATTGAAACCTCTAAAGACGTTAGCGAAAGAACTCCCCAAGATTGCAGCTCACTCTCGGAATCTCCAGGAAGTTATCGACACTGTCTTTGAGGATCCTGATGTACGTCTTATTTTTACGCTGATCATGAGCAGCTATGAAGGATCTGCCCCAAAAACCCTGGACCCTTCTAATTTCGATTCAATCTACGGCTTTTTGATGAATTGTATTAAGGCTATGGAAAAAGCAGATAAAGGTCAAACACTAAGCGTGACTTGGCTCACCGTCAAAGGGGGAAATGGCGAACTCCCTCTTGCTCTAAGTGAGAAGCTAAAGAACAAGATTCACTATAATCATAGTTTAAGAGCACTAAGGAATGAAAATGATAAGATCATTTTGAATTTTAATCATCAAAAAGAAATTTCGACCAATCTGGTTCTCTTGGCTATTCCTTGCCCTGTTTTTGAAGACATCGATTTTGGCCCCAAGACAATCCCCCATGAACGATTATCACATATCCAAGCCGTTCAATATGGCGCAAATGGTAAAATTCTTTTTCCCATTGCCATTGAAAACCCACCCTATGATTTTGTCCTCTCACCAGATGCTATCGGTTGGTTAAATCACGACCACCGCATTATGACTTTCTATTTTGGAGTTCAGCACGATACATTCACCGCACAAAGTGTCCAATCGCACTTTAATTGAGGAATGCAAATGTTGAGGCCCGTTTATCCTTCCCTCACTCTTAAGACCAGTCCCCTTGAGGAAGCCAAAGATCTGCAGCTCGCCTCTTATGACAATGCTGTTTTTAAAAGTTGGATTGATGACCCGTACTCAAAAGGATCTTATTCAAATCGAGCCATAGGAACAGCTGGATGGCTTTCTGAGATGGAGAATAGCCACGGAGAAAAAGTGCGAACAGCTTTTCGTCCCGTCGATGATAAAATCTTTTTTGCAGGTGAACACACGACCATCTTAGATGCCATGGGAACTTTGGAAGGCGCGATTGAGTCCGGAGAGCGCATGGCACGGCTGATGGATAAGGTGTTGAGGGAGAGAGGTGGTTAAGATCGATTTACCACACAAAAAAAATTAATTTCTCCCTTGCGTAAATCACTTTCATCGTCTATGATTATTTTTTAATTTGTTAATGAAAGTGATGTTACAATGAAAAATTATGTTATCCTTATGACTCTCTCCCTTCTTTCCACAGTTTCTATTGCAAATGCAATGGAAGAGAAAGAAGAAGGAATTACTTCCCCTGCAAGCCCCAGTGCTGTTACCCCAAGTACCAATAAATCTGCAACTCCAGAGCTTGTTACCCCTATTGTACATAGGCCCACTCCATATGTTCCTTTGCCCAATAGAAGTAAAGGTGAATCAGGACTTAGGAAAAGTTCAATGCCAGAGGCTCATCGTAAGTTAAAAGATGATTATAACATGGCAAAACCCACTCTAAATCCTTTCCAAGAGTAAGTAACTACCAAAAGTTGTTAAATGCTCCCACTCTTCCAAAGGGCGGCCATAAAAGCCCCCTTGGTAAGGGGGAGAAGGCCAAGGATGATAGCAAGCGTGATCGGAAGACTGATCACGAGGGCGATTTCTAAGGGAGGCTCGTAAAGAGCCTCCATAATGAAAAAGAACGGAACGATGAAAAGGCAGACGAGCCCCATGGTTATATAAGCCGGGCCGTCATCCGCTTTCAGATCCTCAAAATTTAGGTCACAGACTGAACATTTGTCTTGAGGTGTCAGATATCCTTTAAAAAGCCTCCCCTTCCCACAGCGCGGACAACAGCGTAGAAAACCACGGATGATTGCCCTGGGCCAAGAAATGAAGACATCATTTTGAGACATGGGAATCGATCACGTTATGCTCCTTGAAAAGAATATAGCAGTTTTAACGTTCCTTGTTATACTATACATATCATACATGAAGAAAGTTTATTTCTGGATTGCTTTGGGCTGTCGCCCTCGCAACGACCACGGGCCCTTTTCCACCATCGTCTTCGCGATCACGCCGTCGCACGAAGTGTTAAGGCGGAGTGGCGATCCAGACATCTTCAAGTATTGTTATTACGAACAAAGTTTTAAAGGAATGTCATGACTAAAAAACCTCTTATTGGTATTACACTTGATTCACGAGGCCCTGGTGGCTATTCAAAAGATCCCTGGTATGCGGTCAGGGAAAATTATTGTTCATCCATAGCAAACGCTGGCGGAATTCCCTTCCCCCTCACCCATGATCTCAGTCTTGTAGATGATTATCTTTCATTGATTGATGGTCTTATGATTACGGGAGGCAAACACGATATTGATCCGCAACTGTATGGCGCCCAAGACTGTCACCCAAAAGTCACCTTGAATCCCCAACGTACGGCTTTTGAAATTGCCATGGCATGCGCAGTGCTTAAGGAAAATCTTCCCCTTTTAGGAATATGTGGAGGCCATCAAGTACTGAATGTTGTCCTTGGCGGGACACTCATTCAACATATTCCTGATGAAATACCCCACTGTCTAGAGCATGTTCAAGAGAATCCTCAACAGAATCCCAGCCATTCGGTTAATATTGTGAAAGGCACACTCCTTCATCAAATTACAGGAAAAGAAGAACTCTTCGTCAACAGCACCCATCATCAAGCCATAAAACATTTGGGAGAGGGGCTTACGGTGAATGCAACTGCCCCTGATGGCATTATAGAAGGCATTGAAGTGCCAAAATATAAGTTCTGCCTGGGCATTCAATGGCATCCCGAATTTCTCGTTTCACCTCAAGAATCAACTATATTCCAGGCCTTTATCGAGGCATCAAGTGGATAAAGGTGAACGCATTGCCAAAGTCATGGCTCGTGCGGGCTTATGTTCACGACGAGATGCAGAAGCTTGGATTCTTGACGGAAGGGTTCGCGTCGATGGAAAAACATTAGAAAGCCCTGCTTTTTGCGTTACGTCCCAAAATCGCATTCTCGTAGATGGGAAACCCCTTCCCCAAGCCGAAAATACCAGGCTTTGGCTTTACTATAAGCCTAAAGGCCTTGTCACAACCCATAAGGATGAGTTAGGACGATCTACCATTTTTGAAGCTCTAGCCAAAGACCTTCCTCGTGTTATTTCAGTAGGACGCCTTGACCTCAACAGTGAGGGCCTTTTACTGCTCACCAATGATGGGGAGCTCGCCAGACATCTCGAACTTCCTTCCACGGGATGGGTTCGCCGGTATCGGGTCCGTGTTCATGGCAAAGTAGATGAAAATGAATTAAAAAAGCTTGGAAAAGGCCTTACCATTGAGGAAATTCGTTATGGCTCTATTACGGCGGTTCTTGATCGCCAACAGGGAGACAATGCATGGCTCAGTGTAAGTCTCCAAGAAGGAAAGAACCGAGAGTTAAGACGTGTTTTTGAGTTTCTGGGATGGCCGGTGAGTCGGCTGATCCGTGTTAGCTATGGTCCTTTTCAACTAGGAACACTTACACCAGGAGAGGTCAAAGCCGTCCTCCCCAAAATCCTTAAGGAACAGTTGGGCAGTTATTCAGGGAAAAAACCATCATCCAGACCTTGAGACAAAGTAAAGAGCTCGCAAAATCGTCATTGCGATCACGCCGTCGCACGAAGTGCTAAGGCGGAGAAGCAATCTTGCCAACGAATTACGTAATCTTTACACCAATGAGGGTATTGGGGGGGTATTTGTTAGGTGGTAAGATTGGCCATAACACCACACAGAAATAAAAAGTCTGATTTACCTCGTTTCTAATTCTTGTTATGAATAACCTTAAAAGCTCTTGAAGAGATATTTCTAATGACTCAACTATCATCAATCCTATTGAAGACCCTCAAACAAAGAAGTGTCCAAGTCCTTCTTGTTTTAGCAGTATACCTCTTGATTGCTGATGTCCTGCCCACCATAACCCACCAATTTTTTTATACATTAAGCTTGCTGATTAAAGACATCCTCATCTGGATGATGCCACTTACAGTCGCTTTTTTTATTGCGTATTCAATCAGTTCCTTCAAGCGAAAAGCCCCTCTATTAGTCATCACCCTCCTCTTGTTTGAGGGGTTTTCAAATTTTAGCAGCGTCTGTTACGCCTTTTTTTGTGCTCATTTCACGGCAGATCAAATGCCTTCCTTCGGTGTTACAACTTTATCAAGTGATTTTATTGCCTTGTGGCGTTTACCCTTAAGTAAACCCAGTTGGTGGTCAGCTGAAAAAGGAGCGATTGTCGGTCTTGTCTTGGGATGTCTTAATGCCTTCACCCAGAACCCATATCTGATGCGAACGATTGCGAAAGGCAAGGGAGTCGTTGAGTGGATTCTCACCCGCGTTTTTGCGCGCCTGATTCCCCTCTTTATCCTAGGTTTTGCGGTTCAAATGTACCAAACCCATTTGCTGAACCATGTTTTTACCCATTATTCTCTTCTCGTCCTTTGGCTCACGCTATTTTTAATTATATATCTTCTTTTCTTATTTACCCTCGGAGCTGGATTTTCGCTAAAAAATGTTTCCTCCCATATCAAAAATCTTTTTCCCGCGGGAGGAATTTCCTTAACATCGGGGTGTAGCCTCTCTACCATGCCCTGGACGATCGAAGGAACGGCCAAGAATCTTAAAAATCCTGAATTTGCTCAAGCCATTATTCCAGCAACCACCAACATCCAACAGATTGGCGATTGCATCGCTCAAGCCTTTTTATGCTTTCTCATCTATCGTCATTTCTACGGGGTGAATCCTGATCTTATGACGTGGATCAATTTTAGTTTTGTCTTTGTTTTGGCCCGTTTTGCCACTGCAGCTGTGCTAGGTGGAGCTATCTTTATTATGCTCCCTCTTTACGAAACGTATTTAAATTTTAACCCAGAAATGATCGCCATTATATTGGCGTTGAATGTCTTTCTCGACCCCCTCATTACAAGCAGCAATGTCATGGCAAATGGAGCATTATGCCGTGTCTTTGAACGCGTTTGGGGACGGATTCAAAATCTCGTTTATGGGTCTCCTCAAGAGTCCATTGAGATAGGAAAAGGTGAAAGTTGATTTTTTAAGAAGAAAATCCCTGAGGATACTAAACTATTGGCTCTCTTCTTGGTATAATTCATCATACGCCTTTTTGATGGGACTAATGATGTTTTTTATCCCACCCACATTACCATTACAGCTGCTTGAAAATGCAGCGGTGTCATCGTACAATTTTTTTGAAAGTTTCTTAATATCACTTCCATTATATTCATCAATTTGTTTAAGAAGTTTACTTTCATTACTAGTACTATAGTCATTCAATTGTTTTAGAGTTTGCAAATACACTGTTTTATTAAACCCCTTTTGAAGGGTCTTTAACTTGTTACATGCTTCTTTATTTGCATTACAATTCTTTTTTGAAGGGGTATCCCATAAATAAGATAGACTTGTCCAAGGAGCAATTCCGATACGGCATTCTCCTACTCTCTCTCGCACAATAATTCTGAGATCTTCTTTCGTTTGGGGAGCTTTGGGCTGTACATCAGCCAGAGAAGGTGTGTTGTATCCTACAAAAAGCGTCAGAACAATCGCACTTTTTAGTAGAATTTTTTTAAAAGATATAGCTGAATTTGCTTTGCAAGCAGCAGAAGAAGAAGCACTCATTTATTTTCTCCATAGCAATCTATTTATAATATAGCAAATAGATATTAAATATTTATTAAAAATTATGACTATTAAGCGCGAAGGAGAGAAATTGGGCTAACAAGTTTATGTTTTTCCGGATTGCTTCGTCGCTTCTCGCCACTGCCCTGTGGAAGGGAAGAAATGCACTCATGGTGAATGTGCTTTTCTTCCCTAGCATCCGTAGACCTCTTCAAAAGTTAAATTCTATACCCTATTCGAGCAAATGATTAAGATTTTCAAGGGTTCCAGGTACATGTGCCACAAAAATGGCCTTATGACCGTCTTTAAACCTTATCTCAAACAAAGTGGACATCGACGTGGTTGGAACACCGGCAAAGATCACCTTACCACTACCTAGTGGGTCTACTACATTTACCACCTCGCCTTCAAATTTTTGTTGTGGCAACCCCACCACCGTCCACTTTAAGTTTCCATTTTCTATAACTACTGGCTCATTATTTTTAAGGTGTTCAATAATTTCTTGGGCCTTATGCACATCGATGATGGATCGAACCTTTGCACCAATCATACTGTGAGGAGACAGGGATATTCTAATTTCTCGAGTCGGGTTCTCTGTCGTCACAGTATACTCGCATTCCAGTTCAGCATTTGGAGACTCATGTAAGGGTGTGATAGACTTTATAGGTTCACTGTTCCCCAAGTTTAAAGACCCAAGCTGATGCCAGTAAATTGTTTTACCATTATAATTCTCTTCTGTATTAATTTTAATATTGCCACTCGTTTTTTGCTTGATATTCGCTGGATCAAGTAAAGGGCATTTTAGGTCAGCAAAAGAAGGATCAGTCAAAGTTAATAATCCTAAAGTGAAGACAGTGGGTGCTATGTATGTTTTCATCGTTGGTTCATCCTTTCATTAAAAATGGAGAATCTTCTTCATTAATTTTTCTCCTTTTTATAAATTTAACTTTAACACAGGACAAATTTAAAAATACTTAATATATTAGAAAAGTTATTTATCTGACAAATGAGAACCATAGAAGATGCGTGAGTCCATATACTTGCGAGATAAAAAGGGTGGATGTTGGGATGTGTGAACTGGGGGATACGCATAGCGTTACCCCCAGTTCATTCGTTTTTAATTCCCCAAAAACATACTTATAGTATCACTTTTCAAAGAAATAATGTTACTCCGCAGCAGAAGCCTCCTCTTCAACAGCCTTATCCGCAGTCGGCCCAGAATCCTTACCTTTTGCAGCTAAATCACGATCAACAAGCTCAATAATAGCCACAGGAGCGTTATCCCCTGGACGGGTACCGGCTTTGATGATGCGAACATACCCTCCAGCACGATTTTTGTAGCGCTCGGCTAAGGGACCCATAATTTTTTCTGCAAGTTCCTTATCCCCTAAAATGGAAATGGCTTGGCGACGACAAGCGAGTCCTCCCCTTTTTCCTAGAGTAATTATTTTCTCCACAATTGGGCGAAGATCCTTAGCTTTCGGCAAGGTTGTCTTTATTTGCTCATGCTTCAGCAGTGAGCCAGCAAGTCCCTTAAAAAGAGCTTTCCTTTCTCCTGAATGACGATTGAGCTTACGGCCACTAACACCATGACGCATGATTTACGTACTCCTTATTCCTTTTAAAATGGCTCATCGAGCTTTTTAATAAGTTCTTCAATATTTTCGGGTGGCCAGCCAGAGACTTCCATCCCCAAACCCAAGCCCATTTGCGTAAGAACTTCTTTAATTTCATTCAAAGATTTCCGACCAAAGTTGGGTGTCCGTAACATTTCAGGCTCTGTCTTTTGAACAAGATCCCCGATATAGATAATGTTATCATTTTTCAAACAGTTTGCTGAACGCACCGAAAGCTCAAGCTCATCAACTTTTCTCAAGAGGGCTCTGTTGAATGGAAGGAGTGAATCCTCTTTTTCAGCATAAGCTTCTTTTGGCTCTTCGAAATTAATAAACTTCTGAAGTTGATCTTGAAGGATACGAGCCGCCAAGGCAACCGCGTCGTCAGGTCGCACCGATCCATCTGTTTCAACCCGCATAATTAACTTATCATAGTTCGTTTGCTGTCCAACGCGGGTATTTTCCACTTTATAAGAGACTTTCCGTACAGGGCTGTAGAGAGCATCTATGGGGATTAACCCAATAGGAGAATCCGCCTTTTTATTGCTTTCTGCAGGTACATATCCCTTCCCTGTACTCACCGTTAATTCCAGGTTAAGCTTTGCTCCTTGACCAAGGGTACAAATATAGTGATCTTTGTTTAAGATTTCGAGATCAGCTGGCGTTTCAATATCTCCAGCAGTTACCACAGTTGGCCCTTCCGCTTGAAGTTTCACCCGAACAGGCCCAGCCTTATGAAGTTTTGTAATGATACCCTTAAGGTTAAGGACAATGTCCGTTACATCCTCATTCACCCCTGGAAGAGTTGAAAATTCATGGAGGACGCCTTCAATTTGAACGGAAACGATCGCTGATCCTTGAAGGGAGGAAAGCAACACGCGTCGCAAAGCACTCCCTAGGGTCATTCCAAACCCCGGTTCTAACGGATCTGCCGTTATTGTAGCTACATAGTCAGGATCTTTGCTATGATCCAGATTTAATTTGTAAGGCTTAATCAGAGCCTGCCAATTTTTTTGTATCACGAATCTACCCTCTCGGTATAAAGTTCAGTTATTTACTCAGGTCTATACACGACGACGCTTTTTAGGTTTACACCCATTATGGGGAATAGGTGTTACATCCCGGATGGATGTTATCACAAACCCGGTGGCTTGCAGGGCTCGAAGTGCCGACTCACGACCCGACCCAGGTCCTTTCACTTCAATTTCAAGTGACTTCATTCCATGCTCTTGAGCCTTCTTTGCTGCATCTTCAGCTGCAATTTGTGCAGCATACGGTGTTGATTTACGAGATCCTTTAAACCCCTTGGTTCCAGAAGATGACCAAGCAATCGTATTTCCTTGAACATCTGTAATGTTCACCACCGTATTGTTAAAAGATGCATTCACATGTGCCACGCCAGAGACGATATTCTTCCTCTCTCGCCGACGAATCCTTTGTGCTGGTTTTTGCGCCATCTATAATCCTAACCTTTACTTCTTCTTGCCTGCAATTGCTACAGCTTTTCCTTTGCGTGTCCGCGCATTGGTATGCGTTCTTTGACCTCGAACCGGAAGTCCCTTCCGATGACGTAGGCCACGATACGTTCCAAGGTCCATTAATCTCTTAATATTTATAGAGACTTCTCTGCGGAGATCTCCTTCGACCTTATACTCATGGTCAATGGCTTCACGAATTTTTAAAACTTCCGCATCCGTTAATTGATGAACGCGTCGAGCAGCTGGAATCCCCAGCTTCTCACAAATTTCTTTTGCCTTTGTTGGGCCGATCCCATAAATAGACCTCAACCCAATTTCCACTCTTTTTTGCGTTGGTATGTTAACGCCAGCTATACGAGCCACTCGATTCTCCTTAATACACTTGTCTCAAGATTCCTAAACATCCTGTGCGGAGTATAGGCATCCTGACTTATCTGTCAACACTTGCGATTTCCCTAAATGGGACTCGATTTGTGCATTCACCTCTTTAACAGATTTCATCCCATCAACCACTCTCAACTTGTGGGTCTTGAGATAGTAATCTATAAGCGGCTTTGTTTTCTCATTATAGAGTTGAAGTCGTGTTTTCACGGCTTCAGGCTCATCATCGGGACGACGCATAAAATCGCCTCCAGAACACTTATCACAAACGCCTTCGTTCTTTGGGGAAACCTCTGGCGTATAAGCCGCACCACAAGTTTTGCAAACTATACGCTCAGAAAGACGCTTAATCAACTCTTCATCATCTACGGCCAGTTGGATAACTGCATCCAATTCTAAACCAAGCTTTTCAAAAATCTCATCAATTTTTTGAGCTTGATTCAAGGTTCGAGGCAACCCATCTAGAATGACCCCTTGATGTTTGACCTTTTCCAAATATTCCCTAAAAATTTTAAGAATAATGTCATCGGAGGGAAATTGCCCTAACGCCATTATTTCTTCAATCTGCTGCCCCAAAGGTGTCTTCCTCTTAACTTCATCTCTTAAAATGTCTCCAGAAGAGATCAAAGCCAGATGAAAGTGTTCTTTAAGAAGTCGTGCCTGAGTCCCTTTCCCTGCGCCCGGAGGACCGAAGAGAATGATATTCATTTACGTATCCCCTTTAATCGGGTCTTCTTTAAAAGACCGGCATATTGACCAGCTAAAAGGTGTGACTGAATTTGAGAAACCGTGTCCATAGGAACACTCACCGCGATCAGAAAAGTCGTCCCTCCCAAATAGAAAGGTAAAGAATAGGCTGCATAAAAGAATTCAGGTACCGCACAAACAAAAGCCAAGTAAGCGGCTCCAGCAACCGTCAACCGGGTAATAACATAATCCAAATAATTTGCCGTATTCGCGCCTGGACGATAGCCAGGAATGAACCCTCCCGCCTTCTTCAAATTCTCAGCCGTTTCCTGAGGGTTAAAGACAATGGATGTATAAAAGAAAGCAAAGAAAACAATGAGGAACAGGTAAAGACTAAGGTACACAAAACTCCCGTGATGCAAAAGCCCAACAGCCCATTGCACCCATTCCGGGCCATGACCTGCCGAAAACTGGGCTAGGGAAACAGGCAACAATATAAGAGAGCTTGCAAAAATAGGGGGAATGACACCCGTGCTATTCAATTTTATGGGAAGGTGAGAGCTGTCTCCCCCATACATTTTGTTCCCCACCTGTCGTTTCGGATATTGAATAAAGATTCGACGTTGGGCGCGCTCCATAAAGACGATAAAGGCAATCATTCCAACAGAAAAGATAATAATGAAGAGAATGAAGATGTATGACAAAGCACCTGTTCGACCTAATTCCAAGGCGTTGACGATGGAAGAAGGCAGATTCGCAACGATACCTGCAAAGATAATCAGTGATATCCCATTTCCGATCCCTCGAGCGGTGATTTGTTCGCCAAGCCACATCAAAAAGAGAGTCGCTCCCACAATGGTAATAACCGTGGTTAATCGAAAGAAGATACCCGGATCAACCACAGCAGAGCCTGCCATACCTTGTAATGATTCGAGACCTACAGCGGCTCCATAAGATTGCAAAACGGCAATTAGGACCGTCAAATATCGGGTGTATTGATTCAGCTTCCTTCGCCCAGATTCGCCCTCTTTCTTAAGAGCTTCAAATTGGGGAGATATGGCTGTCATCAACTGAACGATAATGCTCGCAGAGATATAAGGCATAATGTTAAGAGCCATGATGGACATACGGCTCAAGGCCCCCCCTGAAAACATATCCACCATTCCAAAAATTCCCCCTCCGTGAGAGCGAGCAAACTCTGCCATCACAGCTGGATTGATTCCCGGCAACGGAATGTATGTCCCTAATCGAAAGACAATGAGGACGCCAAGCGTAAACCATAAGCGTTTTTTAAGGTCTTCCGCCTTAGAAAAAGCCTTAAAGTTTATATTCGCTGCGAGTTGTTCTGCGGCCGATGCCATGCTCACCCTCTAGATTGTTATTTTAGTTCCTTTGAAGACTCTGTAGACAAAATCTCCACAGATCCTCCAGCTTTTTCGACAGCTGCAATAGCCGACTTCGTGGCCCCTGCAACTTTCAATGAAACTTTCTCTTTAAGTTCACCTTTACCTAAAAGTCGTATTCCATCCCGTACGCGGCGGATAAGACCCGCTTTGACAAGGGCTTCTCCATTAATTTCTTTTTTAGAATCAAGCTTGCCAGACTTAATGGCTTCTTGAAGACGCCCTAAATTTACTTCTGCAAACTTGCGGGCGAAAATATTTGTAAAACCGCGCTTTGGTAAGCGACGATAAAGTGGCATTTGGCCACCTTCGAATCCATTTATAGCAACGCCCGTGCGGGCCGTCTGGCCTTTACCACCACGACCACCCGTTTTTCCTTTACCCGACCCAATACCACGGCTAATGCGCATTTTTCGGCGGCGGGCTCCAGGATTATCGCAAATTTCGTTCAGTTTCATCGTTCACTTTCCATAAGGAGAAGGGCTTTAATTCCCTTCTTCTACCTTTACCATATGTTGGACTTTTTTAATCATTCCACGAACCTCGGGAGTATCCTCAAGTTCACGTGTTCGGCCCATTTTATTGAGCCCAAGACCACAGAGCGTAGCCCTTTGTTTCGCTTCTCTGCGAATGGGACTTCCTATTTGGGTCAAAACTAATGTCTTCTTTACCTTCGTTACCATTTTTATGCCTCACCTTGTGCCCGTCGACCAACGAGTTCGCCAACTTTCTTGCCACGACGAGCTGCCACTTGACGGGGGGCACTAATCATCTGAAGAGCCTTAAACGTTGCCCTCACCATGTTGTGGGGATTGGAAGAACCAATGGACTTACTCACCACATCTTGGATGCCCAGAGCTTCGCAAACCGCGCGCATCGGACCGCCTGCAATGATTCCCGTTCCAGGAACAGCTGCTCGCATATGAACAAGACCTGCCCCGTAGGATGCGGTCACATCATGATGCAGTGTCCGTCCTTCGCGCAGAGGAATGCGAACCATATATCTTTTCGCCTGTTCAGTTGCTTTTTGGATCGCTTCAGGAACTTCACGGGACTTACCTGTTCCGTAGCCAACCCGACCTTTTCCATCGCCGACAACAACAATAGCTGAAAAGCTAAAGTTTTTACCGCCTTTAACAACTTTAGCGACGCGATTGATTGCGACTAGCTTTTCAATTAATTCAACCTCATCACGATCTGTACGTGCGGGTCGGCTATTTTTTCCTTCTCGTGCCATCTTTTCTACTTCCTAAAATGAAAGGCCACCCTCGCGGGCTGCGTCCGCTAAGGCCTTTACACGACCGTGATAGAGATACCCACCACGATCAAATACAACTTCTTTAATGCCTGCTTTCACAGCGCGTTTTGCAACAAGCTTACCGACTTCTTCAGCCGCTGAAAGGTTGGAAGTTTTTTTAATCTTCCCTTTAAAATCCTTGTCTAACGTTGATGCGGTTACCAATGTACGACGTTCTTTATCGTCAATGATTTGAACATACATATGTTGCTTTGAACGAAAAACTGAAAGTCTCGGTCTTTCCATCGTAACGCGCGCGAGCTTGAACCGTGTCCGGCTCTTGCGTCGTTTAAAAAGTTCTTTTGCATGACTCATGACTACTTCTTCTTACCTTCTTTTCGGACGATATGCTCATTCTCATATTTAACCCCTTTACCCTTATAAGGCTCAGGCTTACGATATGCACGAATTTCGGCCGCTACTTGGCCAATACGTTGGCGATCTGCCCCGGAAATTGCAATTGCCGTTGGCTTTTCGCACTTTATCTGTATCCCTTGAGGGATGGGGTATAAAATATCATGGCTGTACCCAAGTTGTAACTTTAAGTTATTCCCTTCCACAGCCGCACGATAGCCAACACCATTAATTTCAAGGCGTACAGTAAATCCTTCGCTCACGCCTTGAACCATATTTTTAATACGATTCTTCCACGTTCCCCACAACATACGAGCCTGCTTTGACTCATCACTGGGTCTGACAAGAATCCCATTTTCATCTTGGGTGATTTGAACTTCCTTACTCGTAAGAGCTGAAAGCTCACCATTCTTCCCCTTTACCTTTATTTCCTGCCCACTAATTTGGCAAGTCACTCCTTGGGGAATGGGTACTGGATGTTTTCCAACACGTGACATTATCTCATCCTTAGAATACGCTGCACAGGACTTCACCGCCCACATTCAACTCCCTAGCTTTCCCATCAGAAAGGACACCTTTAGGTGTTGAAAGAACGACAATTCCTAGCCCGTTGTTAATTGGTTTCAGATCTTTAATCTTTGCGTAAACCCGGCGTCCTGGTTTTGAAACACGATCAAGATTCCGAATCACTGGCTGATTTTCATAATACTTTAGTTCAATTTTAAACTGATCAATACCCTCACCGACTTTTTCGCGAGCGTACCCTCTGATGTAACCTTCTTGCATTAAAACTTCAAGCACATTCGCTCGAAGTTTTGATGCTGGAGATATAATGGACGACTTTTTTGCTTTTTGCCCATTACGAATCCGGGTTAGCATATCTCCTAATGGATCTGAGAACGACATCTCTGTTCCTCCTACCAACTTGACTTTGTCATACCGGGTATAAGCCCAGCAGACGCAAGCTCGCGTAACGCGATTCTTGAAAGTTTAAATTTACGATAAACGGCTCGGGGTCGTCCTGTCAGCTGACAGCGAGACCGAACGCGGTTTGGCGAACTATTCCGAGGCAATTCTGCCAACTTGAGACGAGCTCTAAAGCGGTCCTCCGCTGGCAATGCTTCGTCATTTGCAATGTCCTTCAAACGCGTTCTCCGACCAGCAAATTGCTTGACCATCCTTTGACGTCGGAGATTTTTTTCAATTGAACTTGTCTTAGCCATTTACTTCTCCTGCCTTTGTCCTGTAAAGGGTAAATCAAATCCCTTTAAAAGAACAAGCGCTTCAGCATCTGTTTGTGCAGTTGTTACCAAAGTAATATCCATCCCCCTAATTTGATCAACCTTATCATAGTTAATCTCTGGAAAAATGATGTGTTCACGAATGCCAAGGGAATAATTGCCTCGTCCATCGAAACTCTTCGGCGAAATGCCTCGGAAATCTCGAATCCGTGGCATAGCGATATTCACCAAGCGATCCAAGAATTCGTACATTCTTATATTCCTGAGGGTAACTTTTGCCCCAATGTTCATTCCTTCACGCAGTTTAAATCCTGCAATCGACTTCTTGGCCTTTGTGAGAACTGGTTTTTGCCCAGCAATCAAGGCTAATTCTTCGAGTGCACCTTGAGCTTTTCGACTGTCTTGTACAGCTTCCCCTAAGCCCATGTTAATAATAATTTTTTCAAGATAAGGGACCTGAAAGGGATTCTTATATCCCATTTCTTTCATCAACGAAGGTTTTACCACCTTCTCGTAATGTTCTTTCAACCGTGCCATGCTTTTCCCCTAACTCTCAATCGTCTCGCCAGAACGCTTCGCAACACGTGTCTTCTGACCATCTTTAAGAAACTTTATTCCCACTCGTGTTGGCTTCTTTGAAACGGGATCCACATGAGCCACATTCGAAATGTGGATAGAGGCTTCTTTTTGGACAATGCCCCCTTCTTGTGTCATCGTTTGCCTTTGATGCTTTTTCACGAGATTCACACCTTGAACGACAAGACGATTATCTTGGCGTAGAACTTTTAAAACTTGACCAAATTTACCTTTATCCTTGCCGGATATGACGATAACCCTGTCACCTTTCTTTATGCGAAACTGCTGTGCCATTAGAGAACCTCCGGCGCAAGTGAAATGATCTTCGTAAACTGTTTTCCGCGCAACTCACGGGTTACGGGACCAAAGATACGTGTACCAATAGGCTCACCTTGTTGATTGATAAGAACAGCAGCATTATCATCAAATCGAATCGCAGTTCCATCCTCTCGGTGAATTTCTTTGGCCGTCCTGACAATGACTGCACGATGCACGTTACCTTTCTTGACACGCCCGCGTGGGATTGCGTCCTTTATAGAAACGACAATAACATCGCCAACCGATGCGGTTTTGCGCTTTGAACCACCCAAAACCTTGATGCACTGCACCCGACGAGCACCGGAATTATCGGCGACCTTCAGGTTGGTTTGCATCTGAATCATATTTAACTTCCTTTCTTTCTCGTTATCGGTAATTAGAATTTAGTTATTATAACTTTCTAATTACAAATAACTAATATCTAATCAGTAGCAATCACTTCCCATGTTTTAGATTTTGAAAAAGGTTTACATTCTTGAATGCTAACCTCATCTCCTTCTTTAAACCGATTAAGCTCATCATGGGCAGCGTATTTTTTCGAACGCTTAATAAACTTATGATAGAGCGGGTGCTTAACACGACGTTCGACTCGAACGGTAACTGTCTTATCACATTTCGCGCTAACAATAGTCCCTTTTAAAATACGTTTTGGCATATAATACTCCTCAGACCGTCTTCGTGCGCTGGTTTAATAAGGTCTTAATGCGCGCAATTGTACGACGGGCAATACGAAACTGATGTGTCTTTTCTGCTTGAGCAGTGACACGTTGAAATCGAAGACCCATTAATTCTTTCCTCAATTCAATACACTTTAGCTTCAAAGCTGCGTCATCCAGCTGTTTAATATCTTGCCATTTCATTATTCAATTCCCCTTGTCTCACGGGAGATAAACTTCGTTGCCAAAGGCAACTTTGCTGAAGCCAACTCAAAAGCTTCTCGCGCAAGTTCTTCCGATACACCATCAAGCTCAAACATAATGCACCCCGGGTGTACCCTGCAGGCCCAAAATTCCGGCGATCCTTTTCCACTCCCCATCCGAACTTCCGCCGGCTTTGTCGAAACAGGAACGTCTGGAAAAATACGAATCCACACACGGCCTGCACGCTTGATATGACGCGTAATAGCACGTCTGGCAGCTTCAATTTGCCTTGCGGTAACCCGCTCAGGGGCAATGGCCTTTAATCCATAAGCACCAAAGTTCAATTTTGTCCCGCCTTTTGCGTTTCCATGAATACGCCCTTTAAAGGCTTTTCTATATTTCGTTTTCTTAGGGACTAGCATGTTCCAACAACCCTCTAACTTTCCGTACGATTAACAGTATGCAGGGCGCTACGCTTATCCATCGCCATGGGGTCGTGTTCCATAATATCACCCTTATAAATCCAAACTTTCACCCCTATGGTTCCATAAGTTGTTTTTGCAACCCCTTCTCCATAATCGATATCTGCCCGGAAGGTATGAAGGGGAACTTGCCCTTCTCGATACCATTCCATACGTGCAATTTCAGACCCTCCAAGACGGCCACTCACATTAATTCGAATGCCCTTGGCACCCAATTTCATTGCCGCTTGTATCGCGCGTTTCATGGCGCGGCGGAAAGTAACACGACGCTCAAGCTGCTGAGCAATGGAGTCAGCTGCTAGTTTTGCATCCAGTTCCGGCTTGCGAATTTCGAGAATATTCAAACTCACTTCAGTTCCGGCAATCTTAGAAAGCTCGCCCTTCAACTTTTCAATATCAGCGCCTTTCTTTCCAATCACAATTCCTGGGCGAGCTGTATGGATCGTCACACGAGCTTTTTTCGCAGGGCGCTCAATCACAATCTTTGACACACCCGCTTGTGACAAGCGATCTTGTATAAATTTCCTCAACTTCAAATCTTGATGAAGAAGCGTATCGTAATCATGGCGAGCAAACCACCTTGAATCCCAAGTACGGTTGATCCCTAAGCGCAAACCTATTGGATTAACTTTTTGACCCATTACGCATTTTCTCCAATTTCACTAACGACAATTCGAAGATGGCTAAAAGGCTTTTTAATTCGCCCCGCCTTACTTCGCCCTCTAATATCCAATCGCTTCATCACTAATCCTTTTCCAACGGTTGCTTCAGATATAAAAAGCTTGTCTATATCTAACCCATGGTTGTTTTCTGCATTAGCAATAGCTGACAATAATGTTTTTTTAACATCAATTGCAATTCTTTTCGGAGAAAAAGTGAGAGCATTTATAGCCTTATCAACTCTTAATCCTCTAATCATTTGTGCCACTAGATTTAACTTTTGTGGACTGACGCGAAGCATTCGTAAATTGGCCATTGCAGAGTATTCCGGCAAGCTTCGAGGCGTTTTTGGTTTTGACATGACTACCCTCTTTTCGCCTTCTTATCTGATGTGTGGCCATAATAGGTACGCGTTGGTGAAAACTCACCAAACTTATGTCCGATCATGTTTTCGGTAACGAGTACCGGAATAAACTTCTGCCCATTGTGAACCCCAAAAGTGAGACCCACAAACTGCGGCAAAATGGTTGACCGACGCGACCATGTTTTAATAACTTCCTTGCGACCAGACTCACGGCTAACTTCTGCCTTTTTAAGCAGATAACCATCAATAAAAGGTCCTTTCCAAACTGAACGTGCCACTTACCTTGCTCCTCTTTACTTACGACGTCGAATGATTTGACTCGACGACGCTTTCTTTTTATTCCGTGTCTTCTTACCTTTGGTCGGCTTACCCCATGGTGTTGTCGGATGTCGACCACCTGAAGTCCGTCCCTCACCACCTCCGTGGGGGTGATCGATGGGGTTCATAGCCACACCGCGAACAGTTGGGCGTACGCCCATCCACCGTTTCCGACCTGCTTTAGCAAGATTGATGTTCTTCTGGTCAGGATTTGAAATCGCCCCAACCGTTGCCATACAATCGCCACTGACCTTACGCACTTCACCCGAGGACAGCTTTAAGATGGCAAACGGTCCATCTCGCCCAACGAGCTGAATGTAGGTTCCTGCAGATCGTGCTAACTGTCCGCCCTTACCTGGTTTCATTTCCACATTATGGATAATGGTTCCGACGGGCATGTTTTTCACGGGCATTGCGTTGCCGGGCTTAATGTCAGCTTTTTCAGCTGCAATCACTTGATCCCCAGGTGTAAGACGTTGAGGAGCTAAAATATAAGCTTGTTCTCCATCTTCATACTTGATAAGGGCAATAAATGCGGTTCGGTTGGGATCATATTCAAAACGTTCAACAGTTGCAGGCACATCTCGCTTTGATCTTTTAAAATCAACGAAACGGTAACGCCTCTTATGACCCCCTCCAATATGACGGGTCGTAATACGGCCATCATGATTTCGACCTCCTGTTTTCCTTAACCCTTCAGTTAAAGATTTAACAGGGGCCCCTTTCCAAAGCTCACTTCGATCTACAAGAATAAGACCGCGCTGGGAGGAGGTAACTGGTTTATAATGCTTTAAACTCATTTTTATAATCCTGATGCAATATCAATGGAGCTACCTTCAGCCAAGGTGACAATCGCTTTTTTTCGATCGCTCCTCTGCCCCAGTTTTCCACGAAAACGCTTTGTTTTTCCTTTTACCCGCAAGGTATTCACAGCCGTAACCTGAACCTTAAAAATATCTTCGACGGCTTTCTTTATTTCTGGCTTTGTCGCATCGAGTGAAACAGACAAAGTCACTTTATTGAGTTCACTTCCCTTCGTTGATTTTTCAGTCACGATAGGTGCAGTGATAACCTTATAAAGGCGTTCTTTCCCAAGACGAAGATCTTTATTTGAAAACTTGCTCATTTTAATCTGCTTTCTAGATTTTCAAGGGCCGCTTTCGTCAACACCAAGTGTTCATGCCTGAGAATATCATAAACATTAATGCCTTGTTGGGGGAGAACATCCACTCCAGGAAGATTGGCCGCCGTACGTGCAAAGTCTTTATTAACCTCTGCGCCATCAATAATCAAGGCTGATCGTAAGCCCAACCCCTGAAATTTTTTTACAAGATCCTTTGTCTTTGTCGTTCCAGTATTCAAGTCTTCGACAATAAGCAATTCTCCACTTGCAACCTTGGATGAAAGAGCTGTCTTTAACGCCAGTTGTCTGACCTTTTTAGGCAACTTATATCCATGGTCTCGAGGGAGCGGACCAAAAATCACAGCACCTCCTCGGAATTGAGGAGAACGTAGGCTTCCTTGACGCGCACGACCCGTCCCCTTCTGCTTCCAGGGCTTTTTTGTCGTACCACTGATCTGGCTAATGCCCTTCGTGGAATGAGTCCCGGCACGACGCTTTGCAAGTTGCCAATGCACCATGCGAGCCAAAATATCTTGGCGAAGCGGCGTTGAAAAAATCTCAGAATTTAACTGGATTTCCCCCACCTTTTTATTATCAAAATTACGAACTTCGTACTTCATATTATTCTGCCTCAACATTTGGTGCTTGCTCCGCTGGAGCTTGTTCTTCTGAAACCGTTTCCTCTGGAGCTTGTTCCGCAGGGGTTTGTTCCACTGCCACTTGTTCATTTGAAGCTTGTTCACTCTGAGCTTGCTCTTCTGGAACTTTTTCTGCAGGAGCTTCTGCCTTTTGAACCTTCTCTTTCTCACCCGATGAGGATGCATTGAGAAGAGCTGCAGGGAAAGGCAAATTTTTAGGTGCTTTCTTTTTTACGGCATCCCGAATCAAGACAAAGCCGCCTGGATTTCCAGGGACCGCCCCGAGTATCCCAATCAAGCCTCGTTCTGGATCTGTTAACACCACTTTCAAGTTTTGAACAGTCACTCTCTCGTCGCCCATGTGACCAGCCATTTTCTTTCCTTTGAAAACTTTACCTGGATCCTGACGTTGACCTGTTGACCCATGACTTCGGTGAGAAATCGAAACACCATGGCTAGCTCTGAGACCTCCGAAATTATGCCTTTTCATAGCCCCAGCAAAACCTTTACCAATAGATGTTCCCGTTACATCCACATATTGACCATTCTGAAAATGCTCAACAGATATAGCATCACCTACATTTAAAAGAGCGTCCTGTGAAACACGGAACTCTACAACCTTCTTTTTAGGTTCCACTTTCGCTTTTGCAAAATGACCCCTCAATGCTTTTGAAAGACGCTTTACCTTTGCCGTACCAACTCCCAACTGAACAGCTGTATAGCCATCTTTTTCAGTTGTTTTCGTTGACACCACTTGGCAGTTATCGACTTTCAAGAGGGTAATAGGAACATGTACGCCTTTCTCAGTCAAAAGACGGCTCATTCCCAATTTTTCAGCGATCAGTCCCGTTCGCATTATCCCAAACCCCTAGAGTTTAATTTCAACATCAACACCAGCAGGAAGGTCGAGCTTCATCAAAGCATCAACCGTCTGCGGTGACCATTCAACAATATCCAAAAGCCGCTTGTGTGTCCGCATTTCGAACTGCTCACGTGACTTTTTATCAATATGAGGTGAGCGCAAAACCGTATACTTTTCAATATCCGTCGGAAGCGGAATGGGGCCACAAACCTTAGCTCCAGTCCTCTTTGCTGTATTTACAATCTCACTGGTTGACTGATCGAGTACACGATAGTCATAAGCCCTGAGACGTATACGTATATTTTGGTTTTCACTCATTTTTACTTCCTTTTCGCGCACCCTTATTGAGCACGGATAACATCTATTACTTCACGATTGAAGCGACGACGCCAGCACCAACCGTACGGCCGCCTTCGCGTATCGCAAAACGTAATCCTTCATCCATCGCAACGGGCGCTATCAACTCTACTTCCATCGTGACGTTGTCTCCGGGCATCACCATCTCAACACCTTCTGGCAATTTTACCGTTCCCGTAACATCCGTCGTCCGGAAATAAAATTGAGGACGATAGTTCCCAAAAAATGGCGTGTGACGTCCACCCTCTTCCTTTTTGAGAATATACGCTTCACACTTAAAGTTCGTATGGGGTGTAATCGATCCTGGCTTTGCCAACACTTGACCACGCTCAACTTCTTCTCTCTTCGTTCCACGAAGAAGCGCACCCACGTTATCTCCTGCCTGTCCTTGATCTAAAAGCTTCCGGAACATCTCAACGCCCGTGACGATTGTCTTTTGAGTCGGCTTTATACCAACGATTTCAACTTCTTCGCCAACTTTAACAACGCCGCTTTCAATACGTCCCGTCACAACCGTTCCACGTCCCGATATCGAAAATACGTCTTCAATTGGCATGAGGAAGGGCTTGTCGATTTCGCGCTTGGGTTGTGGTATATACGTATCCACCGCCGTCATCAACTCCATCACCGCATCATGGCCTATTGGATCTTCTCGACCCTCTAACGCACACAATGCTGATCCCTTAATAATCGGGATCTCATCTCCTGGAAATTTGTAGGATGACAAAAGTTCCCGGATCTCTAATTCAACGAGCTCCAACAGTTCAGGATCATCCACTTGATCAACCTTGTTCATAAACACAACAAGAGCGGGAACGCCTACCTGACGCGCCAGCAATATATGCTCACGGGTCTGGGGCATCGGTCCATCCGCTGCGCTCACAACCAAAATCGCTCCGTCCATTTGAGCAGCTCCGGTGATCATGTTCTTCACATAGTCAGCGTGTCCGGGACAGTCTACGTGCGCATAATGGCGATCCGCTGTCTCATACTCAACGTGCGCTGTCGATATCGTTATCCCTCGGGCCTTTTCCTCGGGCGCTTTATCTATCTGATCATAGGCTGTAAACGTCGCCCCTCCAGTTTCCGCTAATACCTTCGTTATCGCTGCCGTCAGCGTCGTCTTCCCGTGGTCTACGTGACCGATCGTGCCTATGTTACAGTGCGGCTTCTTCCGCTCAAATTTCTCTTTTGCCATATCTTTCTCCGTTTTCTATGCGTATTTAGATTTTACTTCATCAGCTATATGCTGAGGAACTTGTTCATAATGATCAAACTGCATGGTAAATTGAGCACGTCCCTGGCTCATAGACCGCAGCGTATTGACGTACCCGAACATTGCTGCCAAGGGCACAAAACAATCTACAACACGTGCATTACCGCGCTGATCCATGCCCGAAACTTGACCACGGCGACTATTCAAATCACCAATAATATCTCCCATATACTCCTCTGGCGTCACAACTTCAACCTTCATGATAGGTTCGAGCAATCTTGGCTCTGCTTTTGGCACTCCTTCGCGGAATGCTGCACGGGCTGCAATTTCGAAGGCAAGAACGCTAGAGTCCACATCATGGTAAGCGCCATCAAAGAGAGTTATTTTATAATCAATCATTGGGAAACCTGCAATCACGCCTGTTTCACTCGCTTGCAATAACCCTTTTTCCACTCCTGGAATGTATTCTTTTGGAACAGCACCCCCAACGATAGAATTGACAAATTCGTAACCTTCACCGGGCTCACGCGGTTCAAAACGAAGCTTAATACGCGCAAATTGCCCTGCACCACCCGTTTGCTTTTTATGGGTATAATCAACTTCGGCCTTTTTCGTAATCGTTTCACGATAGGCAACTTGAGGAGCACCTACATTAGCCTCAACCTTAAACTCGCGTTTCATTCGATCCACAATAATATCGAGATGGAGTTCGCCCATTCCCTTAATAATCGTTTGTCCGGATTCATAATCCGTTGAAACGCGGAAGGATGGATCCTCAGCCGCAAGACGGGCCAAGGCGAGCCCCATTTTCTCTTGGTCAGCTTTTGTCTTCGGTTCAACTGCAACTTCAATCACAGGCTCAGGGAAAATAATACGCTCAAGAATAATTGGCTTTGAAGGATCACAGATCGTGTCTCCGGTGGTCGTATTTTTTAAGCCACACAAGGCTATAATATCTCCGGTTCGGGCTTCTTTGATATCTTCGCGAGAATTCGCATGCATGGCAAGCATACGACCCGCTCGCTCTTTTTCATCCTTAACTGAATTCATAACATATGACCCTGCATCCAGAGTCCCTGAATAAACTCTTACAAAGGTCAGCGAACCCACGAAAGGATCGGTCATTATCTTAAAGGCTAACCCACAGAAAGGTTCGTCATCGGAAGGGTTACGGATAAGCTCTTTGTCACCATCAAGCGTTTCACCCTTAACCGGCCCAATGTCGAGAGGAGAGGGAAGAAAATCAACAACAGCATCAAGAAGTGGTTGAACACCTTTGTTTTTAAAGGCAGATCCACATAAAACAGGAACAAATTTAGCTGTGACCGTTCCTTTGCGAATACACTTCTTCAAGGTTTCAATATCGGGCTCTTGGCCAGCAAGATAAGCTTCAAGCGATCCGGCGAGCTTATGATGCTTGCAGGTCCTTCAGGCTGTGGAAAAACAACGCTCATTTCCGTGATCGCCAGTATCCTTGATCAGGATAGTGGTGAATGTAAAGTTTACGGTCATGAATTAAAAAACCTGAGCAAATCAGAAAAAATTGCTTTCCGCGCCAAAAATATTGGATTTGTTTTTCAAGCCTTCAACCTTTTCCCATCCCTAACAGCTGCAGAAAATGTGGCAATTCCTTTGATTATAGGCGGAATGGATCATACAATAGCTAGCCAAAAAGGAGCTGAACTTCTAGAACAAATGGGGTTAGGAGAACGCACAAAATCTTTTCCTTCGCAGCTTTCAGGAGGCCAACAACAGAGAGTCGCAATTGCTCGAGCTCTCATTCATAACCCACGCCTTATTGTTTGTGATGAGCCTACAAGCGCCCTCGATAGCGAAACAGGACATAAGATTATGGAATTGATGAAGCGCATTGCTGTCGACAAAACACGGGCACTCATTGTTGTGACCCATGATTCGCGAATTTTCCAGTTTGCTGATCGAATCGCTAAAATGGAAGATGGGCATATTATAAAAATTACAAGCTCTTATAAAGAATTCGAATAGGTAAAAGGATGACGAAATGTTTCACAAAATAATCAGCTTGAATGGCATCCTTACAATTCTTGCCATAGTGGGAATCATTGGTGGAATTTATATGGTTATTCTTGATCAAAGACGCGCGCCTGTAGCTCAACCTCTTACGCCTCCCTCTGTCTCTCCCTATGAAAGCTTCATCTCTGGAGCAGGACTTATAGAGGCAGCCAGCGAAAATATTGCCATTGGGAGTATGGTAAGTGCAGTGGTTATCCAAGTTTTAGTCAAAAAGGGAGATATCGTTCCTAAAGGAACAGTTCTTTTTACACTGGATTCACGACAAGCTGAAGCTGATGTTAAGTTAAGAGAGGCTCAAGTTGAAGCTGCTCGGACGGCTCTAGAGCAAACAAAAGCGTCTTTAAAATTTGCTGAAGATGAATTCAATCTAGTCAATCACCTTGAAGATAAGCGGGGGGTGACAAAAGATGAACTTGTGACTCGCCAGGACAATGTCATTATTGCGCAAACTGCTGTTGTAAATGCACAAGCAAATATCGATGCGGCCATTGCCCAGTTAAACGAAACTCAAGCCGTTTTAGAATTTTATACAGTCAGAGCTCCCATAGATTGTGAAATTATGCAAATTAACGTTCACCCTGGCGAATTTGTGAGCGCTAATATATTAGCAACAAGCACAACGACTGCGGCAGGTACACTATCGATACCCTACATGCTCGTCGGAAATGTCAGCCGCTTTCATGTGAGAGTTGATGTGGATGAAAATGATGCGTGGCGGTTTGATAAAACACAACCTGCTGTTGCCTTTTTGCGGGGGAACATTCTTTATAATACGAAGCTTAAATTCGAATATATCGAACCTTTCGTCATCCCCAAAGCTTCCTTTACAGGAGACCCTACAGAAAGGGTTGATACGCGGGTTCTCCAAGTTGTTTATAGCTTTGATCCTAAAAAGATGCCCTCTTACCTTGGCCAAGAAGTTGACGTTTATATACAAGCAGCAAAAGTCGGACCAAATGTTAGATATGGCGGCCCCTTGCCGATATCCCAATGAAAAAGCTCATCCCCCTTTCTTCGCTTCTGCTCCTTTCAGCCTGTATGGTAGGGCCTGATTACCACGAACCCTCCACCTGTTTGCCAGACAAGTGGAAGAATGCAGAAGAAAATAATGAAAAGAAACCAAGGAATATACAGGAAGAGGTGAAGTGGTGGGAGAATTTTAAGGATTCCCTATTAACCCAATTGGTCCGTGAGACGATAAAATCAAACTATGATTTGAAAGTGGCGTTTGCCACGATTTATCAAGCACGGGCAACTCTTTTGGGGGCAGAAGCAGACCTCATGCCCGAAATTGATGGGATAGGGGCTTTTAGTCACAATGAAAACAGTCTCAACACAAGTCAGTTTTCGAATCAACAAAGTGTTCTTCCTGTCACACCTACCGTCGGGGGGGCTTCAATACCAGGGTTTAACCGATATTTTGATCTTTACAGAACAGGACTCACAACAACATGGGAAGTTGATATCTTTGGTCGCTTACGGCGTAGCGTAGAATCTGCAGAAGCGAGCCTTGAAGCCCAAGTTGATGATATGCATGGTGTTCTTCTCAGTTTAATTGCACAAGTAGCATCGAATTATATCAATCTGCGGAGCTATCAAAAACAACTGGAAGTAACTCAAAAGTCTTACGAGTCTTGGGATTCCATTTATAAATTAAATAAGAGCCTCTTAAAGGCTGGTCTGGCAACGGACATTGATGTTGCTCAGGCCGAAACCTCACGAGATCAGGCGGCAGCAGCCATTCCTCCTCTCAGAGCCTTAATAAAAATAACGATCCATCAACTTTCCATTTTAACGGGAAAACCACCCGCTTGCCTTTATGATCTGTTGTCTAAAGTAAAGCCTATCCCTTACATTCCTCCTGAAATTTTTGCGGGTGTTCCTTGCGAACTTATAAAACGTCGTCCAGATATCAGGGCTGCTGAACGAACTTTAGCCGCCGCCACTGCTCAAATTGGGGTTGCTGAGGGGAGTCTTTATCCTATCTTTAGCTTCACAGGAACCATAGGCTATCAAAGTAATCATGCGCACAACTTCATTACCCCAGGCAGTGGATTTTATTCCTTTGGCCCTGGTTTTACCTGGGATTTAATAGACTTTGGCCGAGTGCGTGCAAAGATTAATTCGGCCACAGCCATTCGAGACGAAAACTTCTATCAATATAAAAGTACTCTCCTGACCGCTCTTGCCGATGTCGAAAACTCCCTGGTTAATTATGCAGAAGAAGCAAAACGCTATCCTGATTTAATCAGCGCCTATGAAGCCAGCAAAAGAGCAGCTGATATCAGTTTGCTTCGTTATGAATCAGGGTTGATTACTTTTATTGTCGTTTATCAAGCACAGCTGACCTATCAGGCTGCGATTCTTCAAATGGTTCAAAGCCATGCGACTCTCGCTTTAAATTCCGTAGCCCTTTACAAAGCCTTAGGGGGAGGATGGCAAATCGACAAGACCTGTTGGATGCAAAATCAACCTCCTACCTTATTATGGCCAGAGAGGGAGGATTAAAGCTTTAGTTTACAGCTTCCCCATCGCAATCGCCGTGTCAGCCATACGATTGGAGAATCCCCATTCGTTGTCATACCAGGAGAGGATACGGCAGAAAGACCCATCCACGACGTAAGTTTCAGTTAAATCAAAAATGGAACTTGCCGGGTTGTGGTTAAAATCACAGGAAACCAAGGGTTCATCATTAACCGCAAGAATTCCCCCGAGTTCCCCTTCAGCAGCTTCTGCCATGGCTCCATTGATTTCGGACGTGGTGGTTGGGCGCTTTGAAACAAACTTAAAGTCCACCAAGGACACATTAGGGGTGGGAACACGGATCGCTGTGCCATCGAGTTTTCCCTTTAATTCTGGGAGAACAAGGCCAACAGCCTTAGTAGCTCCTGTTGAAGAGGGGATCATGGACAGAGCGGCTGCACGAGCACGTCTTAAGTCCTTATGGATGGTGTCCACAAGACTCTGATCTCCAGTATAAGAATGAATGGTTGTCATAAACCCATGCTCAATACCAAACTTTTTATGAAGAATATAAGCAACAGGTGCCAAGCAATTGGTGGTACAGGACGCATTGGAAACAACCTTATGATCCGGCTTTAATTCTTTATTATTTACACCCCAGACAACCGTTAAGTCTGCCCCTTCAGCTGGTGCTGAGATAAGAACTTTTTTAGCCCCTGCCGTTAGATGTTTTGCCGCATCTTCCCGCTTGGTAAACCGGCCCGAACATTCCATGGCCACATCAATACCAAGTTCCTTCCATGGCAAAGCTGCTGGGTCAGGATTAGCAAAGACTTTAATAAAGTGACCATTAATTTTAAGGCCATCGTCAAGAACCTCAACCGTTCCTGGAAAGGGGCCATGGACAGAATCATACTTAAAAAGATGGGCATTACCCGCAATTGAGCCTAAATCATTGATCGCAACAACTTCAATATCTGACCGTCGATTTTCAAGGATGGCTCTTAAAATGAGCCGCCCAATGCGGCCGAATCCATTTATAGCAACTTTACATGTCATTTTTTTCTTCCTTTAACTATTTTTACAATGTGTTCAGCAGTAAATCCAAATTCATGGAAGAGCTTTTCAGCAGGAGCAGAAGCTCCAAAACGTCGCATCCCAATCATAACCCCTTTTTCTCCAAGATACTTTTCCCATCCCATGGGGGATCCGGCTTCGATCGCAACTCGGAAAGTGTTTTTACCCAAAACCTCATCTTGATAAGCCTGATCTTGTTGATCAAAAAGCTCCCAACAGGGCATGGAAACAACGGCTGTTGGAATCCCCTTGGTATCTAAAATCTCTTGAGCCTTAACGGCAATTTCAGCTTCAGAACCGGTCGCAAGCAGTGTCACTTCACGCTTTCCCTTAGACTCTTTTAATACATAAGCTCCCTTTGCTGAAAAGTTTTGGGAAAGATCCTGACGCAAGAGATTAAGCTTTTGCCGTGTGAGAGCTAAAAGGGAAGGAGATTTTTCTGATTCAAGAGCGAGCGTCCAGCATTCCGCAACTTCAACGGCATCTGCTGGGCGGAAAACCAAAAGGTTGGGAATCGCGCGTAAAGAAGCGAGGTGCTCAATAGGCTGATGGGTAGGTCCATCTTCCCCAAGACCAATAGAATCATGGGTCATCACATAGATCACCCGAATGCCCATCAAGGCTGAAAGCCGAATAGCTGGTCTGCAGTAATCAGAAAATGTCAAGAATGTGCCACCATAGGGAATCAGACCCCCATGAAGAGCGATGCCATTCATGGCAGCTGCCATACCATGTTCTCGCACTCCATAGTGAATATAACGTCCACTATATTCACCAGGGCGAATGCCCACCATATCTTTAGCTTTTGTGTTATTTGAACCTGTTAGATCCGCTGATCCTCCTACAAGTTCAGGGAGCTTGGGGGAAAGCACATCTAAAACCATTTGAGAAGATTGACGACTTGCAACGCTTGTCTTATCGTCCACAAATTTTTTGAGTAAATCCTTAAGAGGAGCTTGCCATTTTGATGGCAAAACTCCTCGCATCCGTCGATTAAATTCTGCTTTATGAGAATTTTTGGCAAGACGCTCTTCCCAGCTTTTTCTCTGTTCACTTCCGAGCATCCCCACTTTCCGCCAAGCGGATAAAATCTCTTCAGGAATCACAAAGGGCTCGAAGGACCAACTGAGATTATCACGGGTAGCTTGAACTTCTTCTGCTCCCAAGGGTGATCCATGAGCGGCCGCCGTTCCTGCCTTATGAGGAGAGCCTTTGGCAATCTGGGTTCGACAGGCAATGAAAACGGGCTTTGTGGCGGTTTGGGCTCGTTCAAGAGCGGCTTCAATTTCAAAAAAATTGTGACCATCGATCGCCATGACTTCCCAATGAGATGCTTTAAACCGCTCGAGCTGGTCATCAGAAACGGCTAACTCTGTAGAGCCATCAATGGAAATGTGATTATCATCAAAAAGAACAATGAGGTTATTGAGGCACAAGTGACCGGCCAAAGAAATCGATTCATGGGAAATGCCTTCCATAAGGCATCCATCGCCAACAATGGTATAAACCTTATGATCAACGAGCTCTTCCCCAAATTGGGCGCGCATCATTTTTTCGGCAATCGCCATCCCAACCGCATTGCCTAGTCCTTGACCTAATGGACCTGTCGTGGTCTCAATCCCCGCCGCATCCCCATATTCGGGATGACCCGCCGTACGGCTTCCCCACTGACGAAAATTTTTGATTTCTTCAATCGTCATATCTTTGTAGCCCGTCAAATACAACAGGGCATAAAGAAGCATGGATCCATGGCCAGCAGACAAAACAAAGCGATCCCGATCCGGCCAATGGGGAGCGTGTGCATCAAACTTTAAGAACTTTGAAAACAAAATCGTAGCCACATCGGCCATTCCCATAGGCATGCCTGGGTGGCCGGAATGGGCCTTCTCGACAGCATCCATAGCAAGAACGCGAATGGCATTCGCCATCGTCTGAATTTTGTGTTCCGTAAAGGATTGAGGAAATGAATCTGTCATGACTGATTTTTTACTTTAATATTGCCCTCTCAGCAAGAGGTTGTTCTCGGCTGGAAGGAAGTTTCTGGATCGCCACGCCCACTTTGTGGGCTCGCAAAGACGAGTGGGGGGCCGTCTTTGCGAGGCTCTGAAAGAGCCGAAGCAATCCAGACCTTCTTAGGTTAATAAAGCCCTCTGTGCGTCAAGAAGGACCTAACGCACAGAGGACATGACTTTCCTTACCTACAAATTTAGATAAGGCGCTCATCCACAAGGCCCTTCTCAGCCAACCATTCATCATAGGTTTTTGATAACGCTCTTAAATCCTGTCGGAGGAGCTCGAGCTCATACCACGACTTGGCAATAAGATTATTAACAATCCTAATCTGATGAATTAATTGTTGAGAAATAAGCTCGAGATAAGCTAGTTTAAGGTCATCCATTGTGACTCCTTTGAAGTTGCAGTGGTAGTGGCGTAGGGGTGATGGTGCACTCTTACGTCACGCGATCTCACAATGAGGTCGCATAATGAGTTTAGTAATATTTTCGTAAACTTCAAGCTAAATTTTCATCAAATTTTATATTTAATTCAGCTTTTTTATGTAGATTTCCGTCGCGACAGAGCTCACGTTGCAAATAGTTTCATCATTTTTAAAATGACAAGTCGTAACCCTTAAGAAACTTCAAGAAGGACAGAAATCTTTTCAATCACTTCTAAGATGACATCTTGCGGAACTTTTTCTTCGAATTTGGCTTTTCTTACTCTCCAATCCAAACTTTTAACTTGATCAGCTAAAATAACCCCTTTGACACCTTTTTTTGACGATAATTCTACCTCAAATGGATACCCTTTTTGATGGCTTGTTATTGGACATAACAAAGCTAATCCTATTTTTTTATTATAGCTCAGAGGAGAAACAACAATAGCGGGGCGCGTCTTTTTCATTTCTGAACCCAGGCTAGGATCAAGTTCTATCCAAACAATATCGCCTTGCTGAGGGACATAGGAGTTACTCTTTACCAAATTTCTTCACCTCGAGCGGGTCCCATCTGGATTTCACTGTGAATGTTTTCAGGCGTAACTTGATCTAACATTGATTTAAGTGAATACTCTTTCCTAATGAGAATGGAATGATCCTGAAGAGAAACCTCAACAGAAGTCCCTTCATGGATACCAATTTTATTCGCAAAAGCACGTGGAATCCTTACACCTAAGCTGTTTCCCCATTTAATTACATTCATATGCATCTGAAATTACCTCTTTATGTATATACATAATATATACTTTTTTGAAAGAGAAAGCAAGCTATTTTCACCGTTTGTTAATGAGGTTGCCCTCATTATTGAATAATTATACCCCTACGCATTCAGATCCCATTTCTTTCTAGCGAGAACTAAAAGATCTTTATCTTTCGTATGAAACTCATAGCCCTCCTCGAGATAATGGCGGGCGGTCAATTTTCCACCTTTAATTCCTAAATAGATACCTATTCCAAGTGTCATAACGATGATAAACCATGCTTCTGACCAAAGTTTTTCGGAGGGTACGTTTATAAATCCTATCGTATCAATCAAGGCAACCCCAAGACAATAAGCACCCCATACATTCATCTTTCTCAAGAAGAATGGGAGGCCCCCTAAAATGAAAAACGCCCAGAAAGCACCCCAATCGAATCCAACTTTGGCCCAGTAAATTGTGTTTCCTTTGGGATTTTTAAAAGCAATTTTGCTCATTTGTTATGTCCTTTTTCATTGATTTTATGGAATGACTCGCTCACTTTGCCACTCGTGTCATCCCTTGCGAAAGCGAGGGGTGACACAGGCAGGTGAGCAGTAGCCATCTTATTTTTTACCCCGTGAGCGGTACAGTTTCCATAGAAATATGAGGAGGATTAGGAAAAAGATTCCAAAAGGAGCCAGCCACAAAAAAAGAGTTTTAGCTTGGAAGGGAGGATGAAAAAGGATTTCATCTCCGAAAAGCGTGCGGAGTTCGTCTCGAATGACTTCATCCGACCTTCCTTCTTTTAACTGTTCATCAATAAATCCCCTTAATGCTCTTGACTCTGGTGAATCTGATTCTGCGATAGATTGTCCGGTGCATTCAGGGCAACGGACTTCCTTGTAGAGAGCCTGTGCCCTTGTTTCACGTGAAACATCTGCTATTGCCCCCATGGGGAGGGATAGGAGAATGAGGAATAAAAGGTGTTTTCCAATCCTGGATCGCCACGGCCCCTTTGGGGCCTCGCGAAGACGACTGGAGGTGCCGTCTTTGCGAGGAGCTTCGCTCCGAAGCAATCCAGAAAACTTACTTTCGATAAAAGAAAAAAGTGCGCCTAAGATCATGAGAAATCCTCCACTCCAAATCCACGGGGCTAAGGGAATAGAAGACGCCCTTATAAGCCATCGATTATTACCCTGATAGGGACCCAAAATAACGTAAAGATCTTGCAGGCCATTTGTCAAAATAGCCGTTTCACTCAAAAGAGAATTTTGGGGCTGATAAAGCCTCTTTTCAGGGGTCAAAGTACCACCTGGTGTTGTAAGAGTTGCTTTTTCATAAAGATAGGTTGGGCCTTTTCCTTGCTCAACATGTTGAAGGGTAAGCTTGATCCCTCTCACTTCTAAATTTTCCTTAAATCCAAGACAATGTGTTTCGTCATTTCGAAATCCCCCTGCGACACTTACCCCCAAAAGGGTAATGCCAACACCAAGATGAGCCAGAGTGGGCCCTAAGGCAAGTCGTTTTTTTATAAAAGCAATTACTGTTCCTCCTAACACCCAGATGGCAACCACGATTCCCGTGAATGCCCATAGAGAAGTGGGATTAAGGACAAAAAGAAGCAAAGCTGTTGCCCCTAAGGCAGCTGTTAAAGGGGTGATGAGAAGCTGGAAGAGAGGTTCTCCCCTTTCTCTGAAGACAGATCCCAGGGGGATGAGGAGGAGAAGAGGAATCATTAACGGAATGAGGGTGCGTTCAAAATAAGGGGCACCAATGGCAATCTTTTCATTCCACATCCAATCATTCCAGAGAGGATAAAGGGTTCCTAAAAAGACTGTCGCAAGCCCGACGAAGAGGAGAAGGGAGTTGAGGAGGAGGGCTCCCTGTCGGGAAAAAAATGAGAGGGGGGGGCTTTGAAGACGAGGGGCTTTCCAGACCCACATTAAAAAAGCAAAGCCCATAATTCCTCCTAAAAGGCAAAGGATAAAGAAACCCCTTGTCGGATCTTGAGCAAAAGAATGAACGGATGTGATAAGACCTGAACGGACCAAAAAAGTGCCAAGAAGACTCAAGCCAAAGGTAAGGAGACTTAAAAAAAGACTCCAGCGATAAAGTGTTTCGGTCCGAAGTGTATGGATAAGAGCCGTTCCCGAAAGCCATGGCATGAGGGACGCATTTTCAACAGGATCCCAGAACCACCAGCCACCCCACCCTAGTTCATAATAGGCCCACCAACTGCCGAGGGCTATTCCAGCTGTAAGGGCGCCCCAAGCGAAAAGCACCCAAGGGCGCACAAGAGGGCTCCAGGTTTGAACATCCTCTTCTCCCCATAAGGCAGCGATGGCCATAGAAAACGGGGCTGAAAAACCCACATACCCGAGGTAGAGAAGGGGAGGATGGATGAGAAGTCCCCTATCTTGGAGAAGGGGGTTCAAAGAATTTCCTTCAGGCAGGGTGAAGGGGAGGGTTGCAAAGGGATTTGAAGATAGGATTAAGAAAAGTAAAAAAAGGAGGGTCAAAAGGCCTTGAACAGTGAGCGCACGAGCTCTGAAGTGGGAGTCTTGCAGAAAAGTTGCTAGCGCAACGCCCATTCCTGATAAAATCAGGACGAAAAGGAGGAGTGAGCCTTCATGATTTCCCCAGGTGGCCGCCATGCGATAATACCAAGGGAGCCTTGTGTGATCATGAAACGCAACCGTTGCGATGGAAAAATCGCATACCAAAAAGGCGATTATGAGAGTGAGGAAAGCCGAACACATAAATCCACCTTGGAGAAAGGTGGCGACCTGGCCTAGGACTAGGTATTTATTGGGGGGGCCATTCAGAAGGTTACTGGATCGCCACGCCCCCTTTGGAGGCTCGCGAAGACGACTGAGGGAGACGTCCCCCGTTCGTCTTTGCGAGGAGCTCTGCTCCGACCCGGCTACGCCAAGGCTACGCCGCGGCGAGAGCATCCAGTCTTTTTTTCTTAAGTTCTTAAGAAGATTCCGGAAGAGCCGAAGCAATCTAGAAACATTACAACTAACTATCCCCCAAAAAGACGCCAAAACTTGCACACTTGCAAACCCAACCGCCATGGCCAAGAAAAAGTTTCCAATCTCACTGAGCATCGCGCCAAAGCCCTTGTTCTTTCAATCGGTCCGCAACTTCTTTCGGCATATAGTTTTCATCATGCTTTGCGAGCACAGTTTCAGCTTGGAATTCCCTCGGCTTAAGGAGATACCCCTCAACAACAACTCCTTGTCCTTCTCGGAAAAGATCAGGGAGGAGCCCTTGATAAGTAACATCAACGAATTCCTTTTGGTCTGTAATTCGAAAGCTCACCTTTTCTCCAATTCGATGAAGAGAGCGAGGTTCGACAAGCCCTCCCACACGAATGCGCTGCTCTGGCGGGATTTTTTTCTGATGACAATCCGATGGCATATAGTAAAAAATAAGAGCGTCTTGAAAGGCGGTGAGGGTGAGAAAAGCTGCGATCCCAAGACCTACAAGGCCACTGGTAATCAAGAGCAGGCGTTGATGTTTATGTTTCACGTGAAACATTTTTTAACTCACGTGATGACCTTCTCCATGAAAAAAAAGTCCACCCAAAGAAGAACACTAGCCCTAAAAGACTTAAACCATAGGCTGCTAGAATGTATATAAGATATGGGGATGAAAGCATCATAAAGCCCCCTCTGCTGGTGTCATCCTTGGCAATAAATGCTTTGCCCTTGCTAAAGCAAGGGCATTAGCATTTATTGGCCGAGGATCTCTTTGGCCATAAGATCCTCGGGTCAAGAAAAGCCATTGTTTTTCATAAGAAAAACAAGCCTTTTCTAGCCCAAGGATGACACGTCTTGGGGGAAGAAGTGAGTCATTTCGAAACATTATCGCACTCCCTCCCAAACGTAAAGCTTCCGCATATTCAGCTCCGTACGTGCCCTTAAAATGAGGACACTTAAAAAATAAAAGAAATAAGCCCCTGCCATCAACAAAAGAGGCGTTAACATTGCGGGATGGATAGAAGGATTTGAGAGCTTTGTCAGACTCGCGGGTTGATGAAGCGTATTCCACCATTCAACAGATCCCTTAATAATCGGAAGGTTAATGACACCTATAAGAGCTAAGAGGGAAGCCGCCCTTATACCCTGAGCGGGGTGAGAATAAGCCTTATAAAGAGCCCAATATCCGCCATACAGAAAAAGAAGAATCAATACAGAAGTTAACCGTGCGTCCCACACCCAATAAGCTCCCCACATTGGTTTTCCCCATAAAGACCCCGTGGCGAGACTCAAAACTGTAAAAAGTGCCCCAATCGGGACGGCGCTTAACGCTAAAATCTCCGCCAAGGGATGGCGCCATACAAGGACAAAAAGGCTCATCAACCCAAGAAAGGCATAGACAAAAAGAGCCATCCAAGAGGCCGGCACATGAATATACATGATTCGCATGGCATCCCCTTGCTGATAATCAGGAGGGGAGGCGAAAAGGCCTGTAAAAAGACCGGCTGTAAAAAGGAGTCCAGTAAGGATAAGAACCCCCGGAAGAATGGGATCTGCGATTTTGAAGAAAAAGCTTGGTCGAGCCCATATCTGTTTCATCTTAACCCTCTACAGCAAAACGGAGTGCCCAACTTCCTGCTCCTACTGAGACGATCACGAGCAAAAGGGACACACTGATAAGGAGGCAGAAAGGGGCTGAAGAATCAAGTCCTAATCGTGTCATTTCCATAATAGAGAGGGCAAAAAGAAGAAGAGGTAGTGTTAAGGGTAGAATGAGAAGGGGAACGAGAAGACTACTTCCTTGCGTGTTCAGTGTTAAGAGTCCTCCCAAAATGCCGAGGGCACTTAAAGCAGGAAAACCAATGAGGAGGGTTGTGGAAAGAGCGACAACGTCCTTTTGGGAAAGAGCAAAGAAGGGAGAAAGAAGAGCTCCTATAAAAATCAGGGGGAGACCAAGCAAAAGGAGTTCAGCTCCCATTTTAGAGAGAAGGTATAAAGAAGGTGGAGAAGGGTGTAAAAGGATTTCATCGAGGAGCCCTGCTTTTGCTTCATTTTTCAGGAGAAGGGGCGTTGAAAAGAGGGTGGTCAGAATGGCCAAAATCCAAATAAAAGCGGGTGCACATTCGCTCAAAATTTTTTCGTTGGGACCTAAGGCTAAGGAAAGACAAAAAAGAGCCAATACAAAAAAACTGAAGCTGGCGAGAAGGGAGGCTCCTTGAAGACGTAAACTGCGCAGTTCTCTTTGGATCATTTTATCTCCATTACTCTATCCCATTTTAGTGTAGGGATGGGAGCGCATCCAGGCAAGAGGGTCAGAGCGATGGGGTTTTATCCAAATGGGTGCGAATCAAGGCTTCATACTTTTCAGAAAGTCTGTATTTTCGAGTTTTGGCAGCCGGATCTGAAATTTCTAAAAATCCTTCTTTTACCCATTTATGGCACAAATAACGAGCCTGACGATCATTCAAATGAAAGAAATGGACAATATCTTTTGCGCTCACCTTATGAGTGGAAAGAAATAATTTCAGAACCTGGCGCTGCTGGGGAGATAAATTGCGGAGCAGGGGTGATTGATCTATATCTCCATTACGATGTCCTTTTTCAGCTTGTAGACGAACCTTGTCAAAGGAGTTTGCCATTCCCAGCACAAAATACTCTAAAAACCCTGTTAAATCTGCCCCTTCTCGATGACCCTCATAGTAATCTTCATCACTCCCTACCGTAAGTGCATTGTAGTAAGCTTGAAGGTTACGAGCATAATATTCTTCTAAGGAATAGATTCCTTTTAGAGCATATCCGTATTTGTGAAGAATAAGCGTTGCAAAAAGGCGGGCAGTTCGTCCATTCTCATCATAATAGGGGTGAATTGTCGCAAATTGGTAATGGGCAAGGCCAGCAATGAAGGGTATAGGGATATCTTCCTTAACAGAATCATTAATCCATTTTACCAAATCCGCCATTAATGGGGGAACATCTTTGGCTTTTGGGGGAATGTACACAATGAGTCTACCACTTTTGATGGCATTTTGACCGTCTCGATAGGGGGTTGGTTGTGTACATCCCTCGAAAGAAATGCCATGAAGAAGCTTGATATCATTTTCCTTTATCAAATCACTATTCCTTGCCAATTCTTCCATGATCTCCAGTGCCTTGTAATAGTTGCGGACTTCATTTTCATCTTTCTTCCGATTTGGAAAATGAGCTCCGCCTTTGATAACCTCACTGACCTCAGCAGAAGTTAGACGATTACCTTCAATAGCTGTCGAATGATGAGTAGATGCTAATCGCGCCGATTCCCGAAGTGATGCAATCATAGATGCTGTAATGGGCAAAACAATAATCTCATGCCTGGATATTTCAATCGAAGAAATAGCTTGAAGAATTTTGGGCGTAATTGTGTATTTTGGTGCAAATGGCATACCTTATGATACTCATTTTTGCAGTTATTTGTCAATTAAATGTCGAGTAAGTGTCAGGTTTTTGTGATTTAAAGTTTAATCTCCCTCGTTGCTATAACATCCTCATGGGTAGCTAGAAGGATACATCCCCCCTTTTCTAAGTGTTGGGTAAGGAGAGAAGAAAGAACAGATTTCCCTGCTTCGTCCAAGCCAACCTGCGGTTCATCCAAGATCCACAAAGGACGCGTCAGCCAACTACAACGGCTAAGGCTCACTCGTTTTTGTTGCCCTTGGGAAAGATGGGCTATTTTTTTGTCTTTGAACGCCGCAACACCCCAGGATTCAAGAGCATTCTCTATAACTTTCTCAGAAACTTTATAGAGATCCCGCCAGAGGCGAATTTGATCTTTAAGGGGCGCTTCCGGATGGAGGGCAAGCTTATGACCCACATAGAGCAGATCTTGTTGGTACAGACTTAAAATATGAGATTGGATCTCTTCACTTTTCCAAAAAAGGGTATGGCGGAGAGGAGGAATGAGTCCAGCTAGAAGTCGTAACAATGTTGATTTGCCTGCTCCATTTGCCCCTTTTACAGCTAACAACTCCCCTTCTTTCAAAGCAAAAGAAACGTCCGAAAAAAGGGGCGCAAAGCCTCGAATATATGAAATGTTTTTCCCTTCCAACATGAGAGAACACTAATAGAAGTCCTGAACTTTGAAAATGGAAAATGTCGTTTAAAAACCCGACCCAAGGATTGCCAATAGGTTTGACTTCGTTTAAGAGTATATCCAATGTATTTTGAAATGCCTGGATTGCTTTGTCGCTTACTCTCCTCGCAAAGACGGCCCCGGTTCGTCATTGCGAGGCTCTGAAAGAGCCAAAGCAATCTAGAAATAGGCATTTACCACTAGCGAGTAACATTCATGAAAATATCCCAAAAAGTTAAAAAAATTCTTTCAAACTATGAGAGCGATTGTCCAGGAACGAAGACAAATTTGGCCAGGATTCTGATGCATGGTCGACTCGCTGGGACCGGTAAGATGGTTATCTTGCCCGTTGATCAAGGCTTTGAGCACGGGCCGGGGCGAAGTTTTGCGATTAACCCTGCAGCTTATGATCCCCTCTATCACTATCAAATGGCCGTGGATGCTGGACTTTCTGCTTATGCGGCCCCCTTAGGAATGCTTGAAGCCGGAGCTAGTACTTATGCAGGTGCCATTCCGACCATTTTAAAGATTAACAGCTCTATTAGTCTTATCCCTGGTGGAAATGACGCAGATCAAGCGGTCACAGGATCCGTTGCAGATGCTTTGCGTCTGGGATGTTCAGCTATTGGATACACCATTTATCCGGGATCAAATTCGACCCTTGCGATGCTTGAAGACCTTCGGGACATTGCTGAAGAAGCCAAATCCTGCGGCCTTGCCGTTGTTGTCTGGTCTTATGCCCGCGGGAATATGTCTAAAGAAGGCGAGACCGCCATTGATACCATTGCCTATGGAGCCCATATAGCCGCTCTCATGGGGGCCCATATCATTAAAGTGAAACTCCCGACTGATTATTTGGAAAATAAGGATGCGAAAAAAGAGTATCTCGATCATAAGGTCGATATCAGCACACAAAGGACCCGGGTTGGTCATGTTGTGCAAGCCTGTTTTAAAGGTCGGCGCCTTGTGGTCTTTTCCGGTGGTGTTGAGAAAGACCTCCAAGGGGTCTATGATGATGCGCGCGCCATTCGAGATGGGGGAGGGAATGGCTCGATTATTGGGCGTAACGCCTTCCGTCGGCCGCGCGCGGAAGCCATGCAAATGCTTGACACCCTTATCAAAATTTATCAGGGAAAATTGTGAGGAATAACTTATGAAAATCAGCGGAAACGCCATTCGTCCAGGCAACATCATTCAACACAAAAATCGCTTATGGGTGGCTGTCAAAACTCAACATACCCAACCGGGTAAGGGCGGGGCTTATTTACAGGTTGAGCTCAAAGACATCCGCGATGGCACAAAACTTAACGAACGCTTCCGCTCCAGCGAATCCGTTGACCGGGTTCGCCTTGATGAAAAAGAATACCAATTCCTTTACGAAGAAGGGGACGCGATCGCCCTGATGGACCTTGAGAATTTTGAGCAAATCCACCTTTCTAAAGAGCTTTTGGGCGATTCAGTTGCTTTCTTAAAGGATGGCATGATGTTGACGGTTGTCTCCCATGAAGGAGAAATTGTGGGGGCAGAGCTTCCAGAAACGGTCATTATGGAAATTATAGAAGCAGAACCTGTCGTTAAGGGCCAAACCGCATCTTCCTCCTATAAACCTGCCGTTTTAGAAAATGGGGCTCGTATTATGGTTCCTCCCCATATCGGGACAGGAACGAAAGTTGTCGTTAACACGGCAGATGGGACGTATGTTGAACGAGCCAAAGATTAGGGAAATTTAAAATGGTACATCAGTTTCGGGCTGTTTCCCGCTCTCCTCATTTAAATGTGATGTGTAATGCAGCTTTTAAGGCTGCCCGTGGCCTTGTCCGCGATTTTGGAGAAGTTGAGCACCTCCAAGTTTCCCGAAAAGGACCAGGAGACTTTGTCTCAAACGCGGATAAAAAAGCAGAAGATACCATTTATAAAGAGCTCAAAAAAGCGCGGCCTTCCTATGGGTTTGTCATGGAAGAAGGTGGAGAGGTTGCTGGTGATGATGAGCACACGTGGATCATTGACCCTCTCGATGGAACGACGAACTTTCTTCATGGGATTCCCCATTTTGCCATTTCAATTGGTCTCCAAAAAGGGACAGAAATTATTGCAGGTGTCATTTATGATCCTATCAAAGATGAACTTTTTTATGCGGAAAAGGGTGGAGGCGCTTTTTTAAATGATCGGCGTTTGCGTGTGTCTGCCCGTCACAACCTTCAAGAATCCCTTTTGGCAACGGGTGTTCCCTTTGCGATTCATGACAAAAATACCAGAGACCAATTTCAAAATACGTTAGAAAAGGTGATGCCACAGGTTGCGGGCGTCAGGCGTTTTGGAGCTGCTTCTCTTGATCTAGCCTATGTTGCTGCCGGCCGCTTTGAAGCCTATTGGGAGCGTCCTCTCAATGATTGGGACATAGCTGCTGGCATTGTCCTTGTTCGAGAAGCCGGCGGCTATGTCTGCGATCTTCAAGGGGGAGAGAGTATCTTTGAGACGAAATCTATTTTGGCCACGAACCAAAATTTGCAGCAGGCTCTTAAGGACCTTTTGCTGCCGGGTTATAGGTAACTTAAGTCATACGATTGAGTTTTTTATACACACGGTCGTCATTTCTTTTTTCAACCAGAATAACGTCGATGGTATTCAGTTGAACCTCAAAAATAATTCGAAACTCTCCACAGGAACATCGAGAGTATGAATAGCCTTTGAGTTTTTTAACATCCTGAGCTGTTGGATTTTTGCGAAGTTCTTGTATTCTTAAAGCACATTGCTGTTTTTGCTTTGCGGGCAAAGTTTTTAAAAACTTTAGAGAAGCTTTCGAAAGATTAATCTTGAGCATTTAGAAGGTCTTTCAAAACCTTTTCACTCTCTTCTTCTCCGAGAAAGCCCTCTTTAATGGCCATTTTTGCTTTGGAAGCTAAGAGATCATCCTCAATTTGTTCAAGCCTTTTGTATTCTTCGGTGGATAAAACAACGGCAACAGGCTTACCGTTCTTATCAATAGTGACGGGCTCACGCATTGCCGCTGTCAATAGTTGACCAAAATGGTTTTTAGCCTCCTTTGCAACCATGTGAATCATTTCTGCTCTCCTTTTTAAGATCTATTATGTCTATAATAGCTAAAATAACTACTTTAGTCAACATCATTTTTGGATGGAAATAATGTGGGGACTTACGGTCGAGTAGAATGGGACTAGAGTCCTGGGCTATTCAACCGCGTCTGTGGGCTCCTCATATCTGGAGAAGATTTAATATACAAATTTAAAAGTCTTAAGTGGTGCCAATTTATTTATTTGAGGGCGGGAACTAGAATTAGGCTGCACAGAATACTTCTTAACACGTTCTTTTCTCTTCTCAATTATTAAAGCCAATTTCTTCTCATGGTTGTGATCTGATTCTAAAATTTCCTTAAGCTCTTCAAGATAAAGCTTATATGTCGGAGCATCGCCGGGGAGCTCTAAGAGACCCACTAACTTCTTTGCTTTGTAGCCCTCCTGAGATGAAAATTGGGTAAAAAGAGAAGAAATGATATCAAAGTATAATTTCCTGGTTTCTAAATCGTTTCCAATCTTGATAAGATCAGAGGCAACATACAACCCAAGAATTTTAAACCTAACCCACCCAACTGTCTCAGGGATGATTTTATAAAGCGATTGGAGAAATTTAAAACGGTTATCCCCCTTTTCGTTAGAAGCAAGAAATGAGATAATATATTTAGCAGGTGTATTTATTATCGTACATCTAGCCTTTTCATTATAAATATCTTCAGTTATCGTCCCCTTGGGTGGAATTATCCCAGCTATCCAGGTGCATTCTTCGTGGGTTAGATGAACCAACTTATTGAAAAGAGTTGATATTTTAAAGAACCTTCCAAACACTCGAAAGAAAGTTATATCTAATATCTCAGGAAATTTTCTGAACAAGTCAACATGACAATGCATAAGTTTCTTATAGTTTTGGTCCAAAAACCAAACGATGCTCGTTGAAAAACCTTCTCCTAAAAATTTTCTCTCGATAAATTTCCTTGACGTTTGATGAACACGTGTTTCAGGCTGGTTACTATGAATATAAGTGGCGGAAATACCTAACAATTCTAATGTAGGAAACAGAGCACCCAGTCTTTCTTGAGGACAGCGGTGGATCCACTCCTTATAGGGAAGCTCTTCTGAACTTTTACGTATCAGCCTAGATGCTCTTACTAAACCCGAAAAGGTTAACCCATTCATTCTTTGATTATTCGTCATAAAATGGTGGATGTATTCCGCTGTATCATCAAGAATGGCATCATGGGCTGCGTGAGAAGTGTTAGAGAACGCCAGTAAATCTAGGGGAGTCAGATATTGTCTAATGTGTTCCATAACTTCAAAAGGAAGACCAAAATTTCCTGAAGCAACTGTAGGGGAAGGACTCGCTTCTCCCGTCATGCCAAATTCTTCAAATTTTTCTTTTAGGCCCGCATGCCCCCGTTTGGCAGCTTTTTCATAGGCTGCAAGTGACATGGTAAAATGACCTTGCGCCTGCTTTCTTTCCATTTCCGTTTTGGCTTCCTGCAAAACTTTACCCCTCTCAAAATGCAGCTTTCCCAGTTGAACATCAGCTTCTGTATGGAATAAAAAGGACGCTCTTTCCAAGAGAGTCGTGACTGTTTCAAGCCTACCTGGGAAATCGTCTTGCATTAGATACACCTGAGCAAGAGAGAAAAGGCTTTCTGGATGGTTTTCCTTTGCAAGAGATTCTAACGAAGAGATAGCCGTTTGAATCTTCCCGCTACGGTAGTCCTCCATCGCCTCTTGGTGTTTAAGCGTATTTTTTAGGAAATACGCGGGAAAAAATGGAAGAGATCTAGTATAATAAATAGATTTTGTTACTTTATCGTTTTCTTTTCCATACTTCTTCATTTTCGCAGAATAGTATTCAAATTTTTCAGCATCAGAAAGCTTCTCAAGATCTGTTTTTCCGCAAAACCCATCAGAAATCGAAGAAAAAACAGTGACCGTTGTCAACAATGAATAAATAAAGCTTCTTTTCATAAAAATCTCCCCAAAAATAATAACCATAAATTAAATATTAATAAATGTTATGTAGGTGCAAAAAATTTATTGTCAAGAAAAAAAGCTGATTTCCCCTCACCCGCCGCTTCGCGGCGACCTCTCCCACAAGGGGAGAGGTGAAGAAGTGCTCGCTGCGTTACCTCTCCCCTTGTGGGAGAGGTCGCCACACATGAAATGTGTGGCGGGTGAGGGGGAATAAAAAACCCTAGAAAACACACCCTTTTCGTGCTTAAGTGAGGGCTATTCACCAGATGCGGAGACAGAATGCGCCCTACGGTCAAACCTAAAAACTTGTGCTTCTCTTCAGGGCCCACGAGAAAGCGCCCTGGCTGGTCTTGTGGAGCCCTCAATACGGCCTCCTTAGGACGGTCACATCGGTCTTCTTATGGTGTTGAGCGGGTGCGTCATCTGGTGGCACTTACCCGGAATGTCTTAGAAATCCCCGATGATTACCATGTGGCTATCATGCCAGGGTCCTGTACGGGAGCGATGGAAGCAGCCCTTTGGTCTCTTCTTGGGCCGCGTCCCGTTGATTTTATCACATTCGATGTATTTGGGGGTCTTTGGGTTCATGATGGTTTGTGCGAACTCAAACTTCAAGACGCCCGGGTTTTCGAATCGTTGCCAGGGCTTCTTCCCGATCTTTCAGAGATTAATCCTTCCCATGATCTTGTTCTTACGTGGAATGGAACGACAACAGGGGTTTGTATGCCAAATGCAGACTGGATTTCTCCCGACAGAAAAGGACTTGTTCTTTGCGATGCCACATCAGCCCTTTTCGCGATGCCCTTTCCCTGGGAGAAAATGGATGCAGTGGCTTTTTCCTGGCAGAAAGCTTTAGGAGGAGAAGCGGCCCATGGCATGCTTGTGTTAAGTCCCAGGGCCGTTGAACGCTTGAATTCTTATAAATCTCCTTGGCCTATACCTCGACTTTTTCGGCTCACCCATGAAGGGGTGTTTTCCGAAGATATTTTTGAGGGAATGACAATTAATACGCCATCCCTTCTTTGCATTGAAGACTGCATCGATGCACTGACGTGGTGTATCAGTTTGGGAGGGCTCCCAGCCCTTATTGGGCGTTCTCAAGCCAATTTAAAGGCTGTTGAGACATGGGTTTTAGAAACACCCTGGATCGAATTTTTAGCCCGAGACCCTCATATCCGCTCCTCGACCTCGATCTGTTTGCGGTTTACGGAAGCCCCCGATGACTGGGAGCTCCCCAAGGCAATCGCGTCTCTTTTGGAAGAAGAAGAGGTTGCCTCTGATATCCTCGGGCACATTCGCTCAGTTCCGAGCTTACGTCTTTGGGGCGGGCCTATGGTGGAGACATCTGACATCCAAGCTCTTTTGCCTTGGGTCACGTGGGCGCATGAGGAAATTGCCTAAAATGATCTTCCGAGAACCTCTCCAAAAAGGACATCTGATCAAACGTTACAAACGTTTTTTAGCAGACATTGAACTGGAAGATGGCACATGTGTTACGGTCCATTGCCCTAATTCGGGAGCGATGCAAGGTCTCACAAACCCTGGAACTCCTGTGTGGATGTCAACGTCACCTAACCTAAATCGTAAGCTACCCTATACTTGGGAAATGGCCGAGGTTGATGGGACGTTTGTGGGAATGAACACGTCAAACCCTAATCACTTAGTGGAAGAAGCCATTCAAACAGGCGTCATTCAAGAGCTGCAAGGCTATGCATCGCTTCGGCGTGAAGTGACCTATGGGAAAAATTCTCGGATTGATATTTTGCTTCAAAATCAAGATGGCCTCTTAACCTATGTTGAGGTGAAAAATGTCCATTTAAGACGAGGGAAAATTGCCGCATTTCCAAGCTCTGTCACGGCTCGAGGGGCCAAGCATATGCGAGAGCTTACCGATATGGTGCGTCAAGGTCACAAGGCATATGTTGTTTACGTTGTTCAAAGAAATGACTGTGAAGGGTTTGCAATAGCAAATGATATTGACCCTGTTTATGGGGAAGAAACGGTGAATGCCGTCAAAAATGGTGTTATTCCGCTTGTCTATGCTTGCGAAGTCACGCCTAATGCCATTACAATCACCCATCGGATAAACTTTCATTCTTAAACTGATGGCTGAAAATAGAAATATTATTATTCACTCTCCTTCCGGCTTTGAAGGAATGCGAAAAGCAGGCCACCTGGCAGCCCGTACTCTCGACTTCATCACGCCTTATGTGAAAGAAGGAGTAACGACGCAAGAACTAAATGACCTTTGCCATGAATATATCGTGGGTCATGGAGCCATCGCTGCTCCCTTAAATTATGGGGGACATCCTGGCCGTATTCCTTTTCCGAAATCGATTTGCACGTCCGTTAATCATGTGGTGTGCCATGGAATTCCAGGGCCCAAAAAGCTAGAGCCGGGAGATATCCTCAACATCGATGTCACTGTGATTTTAGACGGATGGCACGGGGACACCAGTCGGATGTTTGCGATTGGAAAAATCCCTCTTAAAGCTCAGAAACTGATTGAGGCGACCTATGAAGGCATGATGCGAGGAATTGAAGTGGTGCGTCCTGGGGCCACCATGGGTGATATTGGCCATGCGATCCAAAGTTACGTGGAAGCCAAGGGCTTTTCTGTTGTCAGGGATTTTTGTGGCCATGGGTTAGGGCGTCTTTTTCACGCAGCTCCTGAAGTCCTTCATTTTGGAAAGCCTCATACGGGAATTGAACTTAAAGAAGGAATGTTTTTCACAATCGAACCCATGGTGAATGCGGGGCGTTATGAGATCAAGATCTTGAGTGATGAATGGACTGCCGTGACTCGAGACAAATCCCTCTCTGCCCAGTTTGAACATAGCCTGGGGGTGACTGAAGCGGGGTATGAAATTTTTACGCTTTGAGGGACATTTTTTTCAATGAAATTTCCTGGCATAAGGTCTGTATTAACTCTTTACACTATGATGATTTGTTTGATACATATACTTAGTCTAAAATTTTTAATTGAGTAGAGTAGCGTTAAATAATATTTAAGGAAAACATCTTATGATCAAGACCCATTTTATTATCCTCAGCTTTGCTTTGGCTTTTCTTTCCGCAAATCCTCTTCAGGCAATGGAGGAAGGTAAACATTCAAGTTTAGCCGTTAAGCAAATTTCTTTGTCTCCTGTGGACTATAGCAAAGAGGCAGTAATAGGGAGTAACGTGGGCGTACGCCCCAAAAGAGAAGGAGGGATTCGTCTCGAAAAAGAAAACCTTGAAGGTAAGGCAGTCTTTCATAATTATGGACATGGTGGGGCGGGTGCAACACTAGCGCCAGGTTGCGCAGAGAAAGTTGTTTCTCTGTTTGTTAAGGAAGAACCTGATTTCAAATCAGTAAGTGTTATAGGAGCGGGATATATGGGTCTTATGACTGCGCTCCAATTAACAGAAGAAGGGTATAAGGTAAAGGTTTACGCAGACCAACTTCCACAAGAGGATTACTTTTATCAAGAAGGCAAGCCGTGTATTACATCTTTAGTAGCAGGCGGGCTATGGTTTCCGTTTGCAGTAGATCATGGAGAAGATGAAGTTTCCTTTAAGAGCCTTCAGCAAGGCTCATTTAATTACTATAGAAACGTTATAAACACGTCAAAACACCCAGGGGTATCCTTCCGTAAGGCTTATTCTTTTTCTCAAGGCGCTACAAAACTTCCAGAAGAACTTGACCTACCTGTACCTGTGGAAGTGGAATTTGGGAATCAGCGTTATACACCTGCAAGAGAATGGACGACGATACTCATTGACGGAAATATCTTCCTTAATCATTTATATAATTCTTTAAAAGAAAAAAATGTAACTTTTGAACAAAAGAAATTTTCCACTAGTGAGGATATCGTGGGTCTAGAAGATAGATATATTTTTAATTGCACCGGCTATGGCTCAAAATATCTTTTCGAGGATCATGCATTAAAACCTATCAGAGGCCAGTTGCTCTATTTAAAACCACAACCTTCTTTTGATTTTTTTTTGTTTGGTGGATCTTTTGGAGCTTTTCCTTCTTCAGATAAGATCACAATCACGGGTACGTATGAAGAAGGGGTTGATACACTTGAGGTCGAGTCTGCGGCACTTGATAAAATGCGTGAAAATGTCGCTTCGTTTTTTAAAGATAAAATCCATTAAAGTTAAGTCTGAAACTCTCGGTTGTATGAGTTTAGTACACTTAACATCTGACAAATCTCCCAAAGCGTCATTGCGAGGCTCTGTAAGAGCCGAAGCAATCTCATTGAACCTTTTAAGAATGTTTCACGTGAAACATTTGTGTTTTAGGATGACGAGATTGCTTCGGCTCTTACAGAGCCTCGCAATGACGACGTATGGGGGAGACACACATTTGTATTGCCAAACTGTAAAGAATAACTAACAATGTGTGAAATGAAGACAAAAGAAACAACCAATAATGGCCATCGCAAGCGCCTCAGGGACCGCTTTCTCAAAGGGGAAGGAAAATCCCTTCCCGATTACGAACTCGTTGAGCTGCTGCTCTTTGGAGTTATGCCACGGACTGACGTCAAACCTTTGGCCAAAAAGCTTCTTGAAGAGTGTGGAAGCCTTGCTGGCCTTTTTCAAGCGGATGTGGAAAAGTTGAAATCCATCCCCGGCGTTGGTGAAACGACGATCGTAACATTAAAGGTCGTCCATGAAGCATGCTGTCGTAAGCTTCTGGAAGAGGCTAGCGCACAGCCTGTTCTCCAGTCTTGGCAGACGGTGATTGATTATTGTCGATCTCGCATGTCTCATTTGACGATAGAGCAATTTCGACTTTTATTTTTAGATCAAAAAAATAAGATCATCGCTGACGAAATTCAGCAACAAGGAACCATTAACTGTACCCCTATTTTCCCGCGAGAAGTCGTCAAACGAACCCTAGAGCTGGGGGCATCTAGCCTCATCATGGTTCATAATCACCCGAGCGGTGATCCAACGCCTTCTCAAGCAGACATTGATATCACCCGTAAAGTCATCAATGCCGCAAAAGAATTAGAGATTCACGTTCTCGATCATCTCATCATAGGTCGGTTTGGGCACACCTCTTTACGGGAGAAGAGGTTGATTTGAAGTAACTACTCATCTGTCCCCAAACACGGTGTCATCCGTGGCAAGAAAAGGTTGATTTTTCGAAGAAAAATCTTACCTTTTCTTGGCCGAGGATCTTAATGTTACAGAGATCCTCGGCTAAGAAATGCTAATGTTTTCTCTTGGAAAACAAAGCATCTCTTGCCAAGGATGACACGAGTGGGTGAATACGTGCATAAAATCCTTGGTTTTTCCTCCTTTCTTCTGGCATACTATAAAAAATGAGGTAAAGGATGTATTGTGTTTTCAGCCTTTGAAAGATTTGTTGCGTTTAGATATTTAAGGGCACGGCGGCAGGAAGGATTTATTTCCGTCACGGCTTGGTTTTCCTTCCTGGGGATTGCCTTGGGGGTTGCGGCTCTTATTATTGTCATGTCCGTCATGAACGGTTTCCGCCATGAACTCCTGACACGTATCATTGGTATGAATGGGCATTTAGCTATTTATAGCAATGCGGGTCCTCTTCCAGATTATGAAGGTCTGACGGAAGAGGTGAAAAAACTGCCTGGCATTACAGGTGCCAATCCCATCGTGGAAAATCAAGCCATGGCAACGGCCCATGGAAATGCCGCAGGTGTCTTGGTTCACGGGATGCGAGCCTCCGACCTTGAAGCCCGAAAGACCATTTCAGATAATCTCATCAGGGGTCAAATGTATCTTTTCGACAGGCCGAATGCCGCAATCATTGGCAAACGTCTTGCGGAAAAATTGGGCTTGATTTTGGGAGATAAAATTACCCTCGTTGCGCCGGAAGGCAATGCAACAGCTTTTGGCACGATGCCTCGCACGCGGACCTTTGAGATTGCTGCTATTTTTGATGCGGGCATGATTCAGTATGATACAGGTCTTGTTTTTGTTCCTCTGGAGGCGGCTCAAAAGTTTTTCCATTTAGGAGATGGCGTGACAGGTCTTGAGGTTTTTACGGAAAATCCAGAAAAAATAGACCAATATCATGACGAAATTTTTTCTTTGCTTGAGGGAAAAAATGTTCGCGTTTTTGACTGGCAGCACGCCAATAAGGATTTTTTTAGTACGATTAAGGTTGAACGAAACGTCATGTTTATCATCCTGACCCTCATCATTCTTGTGGCCTCTTTTAACGTCATTTCAACGCTCATTATGTTGGTTAAGGATAAAGGGCGCGATATTGCTATCTTGCGAACGATGGGGGCGACTCAAGGGATGATGATGCGTGTCTTTTTTATTGCAGGGTCTTCCATTGGAGCTATGGGAGCTTTGGTGGGAACGGCTTTTGGCCTGTTGTTTTCTTGGAACATTGATTCCATTCGTAAAGTGATAGAAACCCTCTCTGGAACAGAACTTTTTAGCGCAGAAATTTATTTCCTTTCCAAACTCCCTGCACGGGTTGATTTGAATGAAGTTATTTTCGTTGTGATTATTGCCCTTCTTTTAACTTTTTTGGCCTCTTTGTATCCTTCGTGGCGAGCCTCTCGTCTAGATCCTGTGGAGGCTTTACGTTATGAATAACCCAGCTCTCTCATTAAAAGACTTAAAGCGTACTTTCCATCAAGGGTCAGAATCCCTTCATGTTTTGCGAAGTGTTGACCTTGATCTTTATCCGGGGGAAATCGTAGCTCTTGTCGGCCCCTCTGGTTCTGGAAAATCAACCCTTCTTCAAACGGCGGGACTTCTTGAAAAAGCTGATGGAGGAGAGGTCACGGTCGATGGAAAAAAGTGTGCTCATCTCAATGATGCGGGTCGCACGCAAATTCGTCGTGAAGTTATTGGCTTTGTCTACCAATTCCACCATCTGTTACCTGAATTTGATGCGGAAGAGAATATTATTTTACCCCAAATGATTTCCGGAAAATCCTACTCTAGTGCTCAGATGCGGGCTCGAGACTTACTCACATCGGTCGGCCTCTTAGATAGGGCCACTCATCGTCCTGCTCGCCTTTCAGGGGGAGAGCAGCAGCGGGTTGCCATTGTCAGAGCCTTAGCCAATCGTCCCAAAGTTCTTCTTGCGGACGAGCCAACAGGAAATTTGGATGAGCATACGGCGGGATCTGTCTTTGAAAAGCTCATTCAACTTGTTCGAAAAGAAAACCTCGCAGCCCTTATTGCAACGCATAATATGGACCTTGCTAAGCGAATGGATCGAGTCTTAACCCTTCATGAAGGGCATCTGCAAGAGACAGCTAAAGTGTAGCCGAAAATGGCCCACCCCCTTTCCCTCTCAAAATTTTTTACTAGTGACACATAAAGAGACCCCCACCATCAGTCGTACAAGCCTGATCAGTGTAACGGATTGCCCTAATATTTTGCGTCGTAGATGGGGTTACTTTCCACAGATAGTCACAGGCTAAACTGTCTGTATGTGGCATACTTGAACGCAGGAGCGTAAAATCCTCTGACGGTTTATTGTGCGAATTAAAGTTGAGACCAAACAACCATCCTCTTATTGGTACTATTTTCCATCTATCCGTCTGACCCACTCGGGGTGCCCATCTTATTTCATCAACGTGAGGGCAATAATCAGGTACAGCTGCCCATGAGTTTTCACTCATGGTAATGATTCCTAAAAGTATTATCGTCAATTTTATGTATTTCATTGTTTGCTTCCTTTGTGACGTAAAATACAGGGTTTTCTGAATCTCTACTTGCAAAGAATAGTTTTACACAAATTCGTTAATAAATTGTTTAAATAAAAGACTATATCTATATTATTCAAAAATGGAGATTGTGTATGAGGCACTTTAAAGACTCTTGAGAGAGATCGTAGTGTTTACTCTTCTATGGGGGAAATTTCTATACCGACTTGTTTTAAATGGGCCTCAAAGTGCCTGTTGAAGGTCTGAATACCTTGTAATTTACGCCCTGTGGCACTTTTTTTAACACAGAAGGATGTCTCGATGGTTGGTCCTGCAATTTCTGGTAAAACTCTTACAAGATTCCCGCTGTATATTTTGTTAGACTCTACTGTCGCAGAACATATCCCTAAACCATGCATCGCCGCGTCAAAAATTGCTTTTGTTGAATTGATCGTCAAATCTGGTTTGAGTTTAGGTAACCCATAGCCGAGTCCTTTAAGGTGCCAATTAATCTCATCATAATAACTAAATGTGTGCTCCCCATATCCTATGATGTGATGAGAAAGTAAATGCTCCGGAGAGGTGGGTGTTCCCATTTGATCAAGGTAACTTTGGCTTGCAAATAAGCCATGATGATATTTTATGAACCAAACTTTCCTAAAGGTTTCCGAATCCCCAAAGGGACGGATGAGAACATCGCAAGCATTTTCTTCATCTCTCGTAATCTCATCAGAGGCTGTAATATGGAGTCGTAAGTTGGGAAACTGAGTATATAACTTTCGTATACTTTTCATTGACCACTGAGGAGCAATAGCAGCTGTTGTCGAAATAAAAATATCTCCCCCTATTGTTGGATCTTCGGCATTTTGAGTATTGACGAGGCTTTCTTCATAAGTTTGGTACATTTTATGGGCATACGGAATAAACTCTTCCCCTGCAGCTGTAAAAGATAAGCTTTGTTTTTTTCTATTAATCAGTTGTTTCCCCAAAGTTTTTTCCAAATCAGTAATATAGGACCACATGGAAGAGCGGGGGATGCCCAACATTTTGTGGACGTTGAAGTCGCAGTTGCTTTCAGCCAGTTTGACAAAAACATAAATCGATTTCATTTTCATAAGATAATATCCATTTTTTCGATATTTAATTTTGTAAAATCATGTTGACAATCCCATTTTCATATCCTAATCTCGTACCAATAGCAATGATTCTTGTAAGGAAAAAAATAGAGGCAACGAAATTCAGAAGAGGAATTTTAATCTGAATGTTCAGATAAAGACCTCGGTAAAACTACGAATTTTCTTACTTCTGCTTATTTTTCTATATGGTTTTGAAAGTTTCATTGAAGGAATTCTCACCTCATAGGTGAGAATCTCTGCAGAGGAGTAAAGCCTCCACTTTTCCTCTGCAAAGACCGCCCTAGATATGGTTGGAAGAGTGCTTTCCCTCCTCCTTAAGTAGGGTAACTTTTGTAAGTATGTGGTTTGTTGGTGGTATTGTTTTAATAAGCACCTGTGATGGATCTTCAAAGACAATCACAGGTGCACCTTATAACATGCAAACCCTACAGAAAGTTTTTATGAAGTTCACTCTATGTCAATATTTTCCAAAAGTCCATCTTTCCTCCAAAAGCTTAAACGAAACCTCAGTTAAGAAACTCATGAAGTTTGTCAAAAACAAATTGACTCAAAGAGTGCATTTTTTAATTGCATAACACTGCATGCTAAGTATTATACGATGATTAATATTGGACGACCTTTTTATATTTTCTGAAAGAGAGAGGCGAAATAACTATATGAAAAAGAATTATAAAGCAATTATGGCGGCCATGATCGGGAATGTGCTTGAATATTACGACGTCATGTTATATGGGTTTTTTGCAACGATGCTTGCCCCATTGTTTTTTCCTTCCGATAATCAAATCACCTCTTTTATTGCGAGTTTGGGGACATTTGCAGCTGGTTTTGTGATGCGGCCGGTAGGCGGAATGGTTTTTGGACATTTGGGAGATAAATTCGGCAGACAATATGCTCTGGTTTTAGCCATTTTTCTTGTCACTCTTCCAACACTTACAATTGGCCTGTTACCGACCTATGCAGAAATTGGAATAGCTGCTCCTATTATCTTAGTGGCGTGTCGTTTGCTGCAAGGCCTCTGTGTTGGCGGAGAATATAGTGGGGCTTCTATCTTTGTTATTGAATATTCAAAAAGAGGAAAAGAATGTTTTGCGGGGAGTGTGTTAACTTCGACTGGGCACTTTGGTGGCGTTTTAGGAACGTTGATAGGTTTTATTTGTACTCTCTCTTTCATGCCGTTTTGGGGATGGCGAATCCCATTTCTTATCGGAAGCTTAATGGGGTTATTGGGCTTTTACATTCGTACAAGGGTTAATGAGAGTCCAGATTTCATCCGTGCTAAGGATGAAAAGATCGAGAAAATTCCTTTATGGGGCATACTTAAGGAAAGAAAAAGAAATCTTTTCTGTACAGTGGGTATTGGCGCCACAAGTTTGATTCCCATCTATATGGCTACCGTTTATATGGGATATTTGATGACCGCAAAGCTTCATCTTCCTATATCACAGATCATGCTATGCAACACTGCATTCAGTCTTTTTACGATTATTCTTCTTCCATCGATGGGAGCTCTTGCAGATAAGGTTGGTAAAGAAAAAATGATGATAACAGCTTGTATTGCATCTTTTTTAGTAGCCTATCCTTTATTCTCTCATCTTGATCGGAATCTCTCTTTGCAAAACATCCTTTTTGTTCAAGCTTCATTGGCAGTTCTTAATGCTGTATTTGCAGCCCCGATCATGGCACTATTGACCACTTATTTTCCCGTCCATGAACGTTATAGCGGTATCGGTTTTGGGTATGCTTTAGGAGGCGCTCTTTTAGGAGGAACAGCCCCCCTCATTATAACAACTCTTACGGATAAGTTTGATTTACCTCTTGCCCCTGCTTATTATCTCATGTTGAGCGCCCTTTTTGGGATGGTTTGTGTCGTTTGGGGATCGAAAATAGGCGATACCGAATCTATTCCTGAACCATCATTGGGTCTCTCTCCGGGGTTAGCTGGGTCTTGAGGGGGCAGCCAACTGTTTTTTCCAGGGGATGTTATCGTCTTGAGCACTTCGTGTGTTTTGATACAATCAGTTCCTTTTACTCAGGAGATGTTTGTTCCTCTCAGCTATATCTATCTCAAGGATAACTTCAAATCCTTTAAGGCGGTCTATCATATCATAATATCTTCTTTTCGTTATCCCCATCGTTTTTTGGATATGATCTGATCCCTCTCCCCTTAAGTACCTAATTCCAAAATCCCTATAATCTTCAATACTGAGTTGTTTTTCTCCTCGTCTTTTTACTGGCGGAGTAAACCTCGAAAGATTTTGAAGGCGCGTCTGTATAACCATTTCTGATAATGGAAAAGAATTGGCCTGGGGAAGGAAATCTGTGGGAATAAGCTGCAAAAGAACTGTCTGACTCGCTGGGACAGGAATATTATTTCCACTCCGTTGTTTTTTTTCTGGAGGGGGACTTATCGTTTCTCCATCATCGATTTCCCGTTTCAGGTCACAGGAAACCTGTGTGGAAATAGGTTGTTCTATAACCTTCCTTTTTGCTAATGGCCTGCAAAGCATATCTAAACTATTATTTGACGCACTGACTGGGAGCGCTCCTCCCCCTACCAGGTACCCTGCACGAGCGGTTGGCAGTAACGAGTCAGTCCATTTGGATTCGTCTTCTTTTTGAGCTACTAATTTCTTCAAACTCTCTAACTGTCTATGCACGAGCTCTTGGGATGACTTCAGTTGTTCCATTTGCTCCTGCTTTTCTATGGCTGTTTTTTCTTGTTATTTAATATGTTGTTTGTTTTCAAGCTTTATGTGTGAAAACTCAATAAAACCGAACTCTTCGAAACGCTCTCTGCAGGAGGGAGGCTGAGGATCTGTGTCCCTTTCCTCCATTGCGTTTGCTGTGCCAATGTACGAGCTAAGAATGATTGCGAATATATAAGTTGAATATCTTTTGAAAACTGAAATTATAAACATGCTATTCTCCAAGTATTATTTAGGGATCATTTATATTCAAATTGTTTTATCCTTTCAATAAAAAACTCACTACGGAACAGTTTGGTGATATAGGCTCGGAGCGTCAAAAAGTGTAATGGGGTGAAGAAGCCGAAATAGAAACTTTCTATAACGTGTCATCTTGCATAAATATATTATTATTTTTAAATAAAATATTAATTTATTCGTGATATGTTTCAGATTATGAAGTAATTTTTAAAAATTAAAGAAAGTGAAAAGATATGTACATACTCAGAATGTATCTCTTGGTTTTTGGAACAGCTGTTCTATCCTCTGCTGTTTATGCCCAGACATGGGTACCATGTCCTCAAGACCATGACTTTGTTTGGAAGCGTGATGTCAACGAACCAGGTTGGTGGAAAGGAACTCTTGCCGATCCGGAATCGTATCACTGGGGTAGTATGACTCAGATAACCCAGCCTCCTCTTAAAGTAAGACCCAAAATAAATCAGATACGGGCTGATGTAAGGAGTGGTTATGGGAAAACCACTCTATTCTGTACCTATGGCGGACCCAATACACTTACTATGTTTACAGATCTAGATGTAACTGCCTTAGGCTATAGTCGCTGTGACCCTGCTACGCGAAATCACGATGGAATTTGGGGAAGTTTGTGTTACAGACATTGAGGGAGTCTTTCAGACGCATCACTTTGGGTTGTTAATTTAGGAATCCTTGACTTTTAATGAAATTTGGCATATAAGAAATCTCACGGGGAGGTCGAAGTGGCTTTAGAATAATAAAAACAAATTAGCGACTTGGGGTTTTAAATAACCCTCCCCGACCATCTACCCATACTTCGGAAACTCAGCCAACACCCTCTTCGGGGTAGACTCCCCAAAGAAATGAGCGTTGAATCCGCCCTCTAAAATCAAAAATACGAACTTCGCACCAATCCCCATGGCACTTAAGAAGATCAACCACAACTCCATGTTGAAGGCGTACAAGAGGGTGGCTGTTTGTGTCCTCTTTAGCGTACATCAGGACATCATCACCTTGAATAATTGCACTTCTCTTAGAACAGAGCATACTTTGATGAACCCAGCCTTCATCACGGTCCACATCACGAATCTTTCGCCAGGTATCAAATTCAGCAATGACTTCTACAGGAAGGCTAGCTTTTAAATAGATCCACTCAACAGGGTAATCGGGGCCTGGGCCCACTCTTGAGTTTACTTCATTAGGTCTTAAGGAAACGAACCTGGGGAGTGGACTTTTCTCAGACGCAAATGCAGAAGAGAAAATAAGGAAGAATAAAGGAATATAAAAATAAGATTTCATGCCGTGTTCCTCAGTCCTGTAGAGCCAAAGCCCCCTTGGCGATCATTGTGCTCTAAATCACGATGTTGATCAACCTCGTCCCAACGGAGAATTGAAACAGGGCTAAGAATGAGCTGAGCGATCCGAAGGCCTCTTTCGATTAAAAAATCTTCACCCCCAAAGTTGATTAGGATCACCTGTATCTCTCCTCGGTAGTCCGCATCAATCGTTCCAGGAGAATTCAAAACGGTGAGACCGTGTTTTAACGCAAGTCCAGAACGAGGGCGAATTTGAGCTTCATACCCCTCTGGGAGCGCTAGAGAGATTCCCGTTGGAATAAGTTTACGTTCCAATGGCTTGAGAAGAATAGGGTCTTTAATGGCTGCCATCAGATCAACCCCTGCGCTTTGGGAGGTGGCATAGGCTGGAAGGGGCAAGCCTTCTCCATGGGCTAACCTAACAAGGGAAACTTCAATCATTTTAAGGCTCCTATTACATACGAAACGAGTTTTGTAGCCACTTCTTTTTTTGAGGATGGTGGCCAGGGTTCAGAAATTTGAGGTGTTAGGAAATGAACTTTTGTATCATCTGATCCAAAAACTCCCTGACTCACATCATTGGCAACGATCCAATCACATTTAGATAGCTTAACTTTAGCATTTTCAAGCACATTTTCAGTCTCTGCTGCAAATCCAATTAAAAGACGAGGTCTCATTTTGTGATCGGCCAGGCACGCCAAAATATCAGGATTGGGTTTTAGAGAAAGAGGGGAAAGCCCCTTTTCCTTTTTAAGTTTTTGAGGAGAGGTGGTCGCAGGGCGCCAATCAGCGACAGCTGCTGTACAAATCGCTATATCCGCTGGGAGATGAGACTCTGTAGCCTTCCACATCTCTTCCGCTGTTTGAATGGAGATAAGTTTAGCGTCTGGGGGAGGGCGTACAGAAGAGGGGCCTGTGATTAAAATGACCTCAGCGCCCTTTTGAAGAAGGGCTTCTGCAATCGCATATCCTTGCTTCCCTGAAGAAGAATTCGAAAAATACCGCACGGGATCAAGGGGCTCTTGCGTTGGCCCTGCAGTGACGAGAGCCTTTAGCCCTTTGAGAGGACGCGTCCCATAAAGCTTTTTCATGATGAAGGCGCAAATGAGAGCGGGCTCGGTCATTTTCCCAAAACCTATTTCCCCACAAGCCAGTTCTCCCTCTTCAGGGCCCACAAATGAAACCCCTCTTTCTTTCAAGAGAGCGACATTTGCTTGTGTTGCCGGATGCTGCCACATTTCCACATTCATAGCAGGAGCCATCATGAGGGGGGCATTTGTTGTGAGAAGGGTTGCTGAGGCTAAATCATCGGCTCTTCCTTGCGCAGCTTTGGCTATTAAATCTGCACTTGCAGGGGCGACTACCACAAGCTCCGATTCTCGAGCCAGGCGAATATGTCCCATTTCTGTTTCTTCTGTGAGAGAAAATAAGTCGGAGTGCACAGGTTCTCCCGATAGGGCAGCACAGGACAAAGGTGTAATGAATTGAGCCCCGCCTGAAGTTAAAATGACTCTGACTCTCACGTTTTCAGTACGCAACAAGCGGATAAGTTCAAGACCCTTATAAGCAGCGATACTTCCACTGATAATGAGTAAAACTGAAGGCATGCTCTAACCTTAATGGAAAATATGATTCTTGCATATGATATAGAAGGAGGCAGGTGCTGTCAAAAAAATGAAGAGCTCATTTGCAAATAGAAGAATGAAAGCCTATGATTAAAGATCGCGTTTAATCAAGTGAAGAAAATGGATTGGGATAAATTACGTGTTTTTCATGCCGTTGCAAGTGCTGGAAGCTTTACAAGGGCTACGGAAACTTTAAACATTAGCCAATCGGCCATCAGTCGTCAGGTGAATATCCTTGAAGATGAGTTGGGCACTTCTCTTTTTAAACGGGTGGCGCGAGGCCTTGTCCTGACGGAGGCCGGCGAGGCGCTGAGGAATACGGTTGACAATGTTTTTGGAAAGCTTGCGATGACTCAAGCAACCATAGAAGAACTTAAATCTTATCCCCGAGGTCGTATCCGCGTTGCAACAACTCTTGCCTTTGGCTCTTTATGGCTTGCCCCCCGTCTTCAAGAATTCCTCGATCAGTACCCTGATGTTGAGGTGAATCTACTTCTCAAAGATGAAGAAGTTGACCTTAATATGCGGGAAGCAGATATTGGGATTACAGCTCTCTCTATCAGCGGTCAGGACCTTATTCACTCTGATCCTGTTTCCTATCGTTTTCGAATTTATGCAAGCCGATCTTACTTAAAAAAATTCGGCACTCCTCAAAGGCCAGAAGATCTCGATAATCATCGTCTCATCGTTTTTGGTAAAGAGATACCTCATATATACAGTAACCTCGATTGGCTTTTAAAGGTAGGAGCCAAAAAACAGCGGGTCCCTTATCTTGTGATCAATAGTGGTCAAGCTATTTATGAAGCCACTCGATCAGGCATTGGAATTTCGGCCCTTCACAAGTATATGGTGGGGGATGATCCGGAAATGGTTGAGATTCTTACGGATATTCCTGCAACAACGGTCTATCGATATGTCGTGTATCCTTCTCACTTGGAAAGTCTAAAACGAATACAAGTGTTTGTGGATTTTCTTTTAAAGAAAATGCAAGAAGAAGAGTTCTGACATCAAACCAAAACATCCAAAAAAATTCACCTTGCAATTTTCATTAACCCATACTACCTAAGAAGTATTAAGGAAAGGAAGTTTTATGCATATCCTACAATTACATTGGTGGCGATGGTAGTTCAACCCTAGGTTGATTCAACTCGCTTTTGTCCAATCGTAAATTGTAGGTATATATTATGAAACTTTTAAAATCTGAGGCCTTGAGGCCATATTTAGCTTTATCTCTTATTTTCAACGTATCCCCAGTGAATGCGGAACTTGTTCAGCATACAGTCAGTAAACATACTGAATCCCTCATGAATGAGACGCAGAATGATCAGGTGGTAGCTAAAGTCTGTGCCATTATTCTAAAGCATTCTTTAAAAAAGGACATTGATGCTGAAAGCATTCAGGTTTTCACCTCTTTAAAAGATCAACAAGGCTTGACCGAATTAAAGAAAAAAATTCTTCAGTTTGTTCAAAAGTCTCAACCTATTGCTTTTACTCTCGTCGGATTTCCCTTCAAATCAGGCAATAAGGACAGAAAAGTTATCGGCATTCTTGCGGATCAGGCGGAGCGTCATGCTTTGGAAAATTTGGAAGAATTTCTGGAAGATATTCATAAAGTCCATAAACACGGCGCCAAACTTACTATCTATACGGACGGGTTAAGTTTTTTTGACTTGCTGGGCATCCCTTTGAAGGATCTGTTAGCGTATGAAAAATCTTTGAAGGAGCTTGCTGCTGATCTGCCCTTCATTTCAATTATGAACTGCCAAGATTTATTCCCCGGTCAGTCTCTGGAGAGGATACATAAATATATTAAAGACCAGGTTGTCCCTTTTAAGCCATTGACATCAGATGAAAAACAAGTCTTGGGGAAAAGGCTCTTAAAGGAACTTGATCATCCTAAAGGCAAATCCCTTTTGAAAAAGGCGTCGCTTGAAAAGCTTGTCCAAGATATGCATCACCGTAGCCGACAAATTAATCATATCTATAAAAGTAAATTCCCTCCCGCTATTCATCTTTCAGTGCACTATCAAAAAGATCTTGGAAAGAAAGTCGGCATTTCTCTGTCATCAGGCTCGATCACACCTTGGCATGGTGTGGCTGTTTTAAACAAAGAAGGTTCCTTCAATATTAAGCAAAAAGAAGACCTATCCAAAAATTCGCGCCTTTGCTCAAAACGCATTAATGGCCTTACATGTCATTATTACATTGAAGAGTGACGGTTTGCTTCAAATTTAGATTATGAGGAATATTATGTCTATTTTTTATCGTATTTCATTTGTATTGATGTTACTGTTTTCATCAAACTCTGCTCATGCTGAATTGGATGAGATTCTTGCTGATTACCGAAGAACATTGCCCGTTCCACAGGAACCAGCAGATAACTTTAATGAAACTGCCTTGAGGGCGACACAATTTGTATGTCAGTTTTTAGAGAACGACAAAAGAAAACAGCTCGGTCAATCCCTAGATACGCTTGATCATTTCGCTCCAATTGACTCCCTGATGGGACAAATGTCTTTTTATAACTTTTATAGGGATACTCATGGGGTCTTGCAATTTAAGAGCCCTCGAGATCAAAAAATTGGGTCTATCTACAGTACCTTTTTATCATCTCTCCAACGCAAATCACCTGTTGTCGGCTATCTTTACGGGTCTGCTTTTAAGTCAGCCTATGTCTATGACCTTCAGTCTCATAAGGGGAAGGTTTTATCAAGAGATGTTGATCTACAAGAGCGCATAGAATATGAAACCTATAGGTATTTAATGGGGCACCTTAGGCATTTCGGTATTGACTTTCATTTTGTCATCATTCGTGATGATTTTCATGCCCATTCTCTCTGCTTACATCCTTCAGAAAAAATTTACAAAGACGCTCCTGAAATAACGAAATATGGTTCGGACATTCATAGGATTTCTCAGGAGTCAGAAGTTACGACTTTAGATTTGCAAGATTTAAGGAGTGTTTCCCAGCAATCCTTCGAGACTTTCATTGAACACAATCTCGAAGGTGTGCTTGGAAAAGCAAAAGAAGTACTGTCTCAAAGAGTCTCAGGGCTTAAAAGTTTTCTTAAACGAGAGTATGAGTACGAAGTTTTTACGAATACACAAAAGGAAAAACGTGCCCTTGTGCGCGCGAAACGTTATTCAGCTATGAAGGATTTCGTTAGAGAACACGAAAAAAAATTTCTCCCTCTAAGCTTAAAGAGTCGATTTGGAATGAACGCAGAGTTTATCCCATTTTCTATCCATGCTGAAGATTACATTGCAAACTGTAATAAGATTCCCTTAAGAACAATCTTAAATTTCCTGGGAGGGTGTAATGCCCAGCACCAACTTCCCTTGCTCCAGAAAAGAACAGATGGTACCTACAAATTCTATACCATACGTAGTGACTTCATGAAGAAGGTCTTTCAAAAAAGGAAAGAAGCAGTGAGCTTGGTAAAAATAGAAAATTATCAAACTTTTTTTTATAGCGGAGATGATGATATCGAGATGCTCATAAGGGATCATTAAAAGAGGAGTATCATAAAACCGCCTCCTTCAGTTCCTCTGCCAGATCCAGCTTCTCCCAGGAAAATCCGCCATCTGGATAATCATCGTCTCATCGTTTTTGGTAAAGAGATACCTCATATATACAGTAACCTCGATTGGCTTTTAAAGGTAGGAGCCAAAAAACAGCGGGTCCCTTATCTTGTGATCAATAGTGGTCAAGCTATTTATGAAGCCACTCGATCAGGCATTGGAATTTCGGCCCTTCACAAGTATATGGTGGGGGATGATCCGGAAATGGTTGAGATTCTTACGGATATTCCTGCAACAACGGTCTATCGATATGTCGTGTATCCTTCTCACTTGGAAAGTCTAAAACGAATACAAGTGTTTGTGGATTTTCTTTTAAAGAAAATGCAAGAAGAAGA
>Ga0206916_1002_pt2 | contig 130792 bp, 139 predicted proteins | sample Alteio_BWOrgHeat_71_FD_152957 | JGI IMG/M metagenome (GOLD analysis project Ga0206916, IMG submission 152957) | Enriched cells from forest soil in Barre Woods Harvard Forest LTER site, Petersham, Massachusetts, United States -... | ecosystem: Environmental > Terrestrial > Soil > Temperate forest... | reverse complement strand
AGGCTTGGTGTGACGGGCGATCATATTGACGCCTGAAACAACGACGCGATTTTCCTTTGGAATAACCGCGGTGATTTCGCCGACTTTACCTTTGTCTTTACCGGCGAGAACAATCACGCGGTCTTTCTTCTTCAATTTCATTTTCGTAGCCATTACAGCACCTCCTCAGCCAGGGAGATAATTTTCATAAAACCAAGATTACGCAATTCGCGGGTCACTGGTCCAAAGATACGGGTGCCGATCGGCTCCAGTTCCTTGTTGATCAGGACAGCCGCATTGCGGTCGAAACGGATCAGTGTGCCGTCCTTGCGATGCAGCGCGAATTTCTGGCGCACGATCACGGCCTTGTGAACATCGCCCTTCTTGACGCGGCCGCGCGGAATAGCTTCCTTGATCGACACGACGATAACGTCGCCAATCGAAGCTGCCCGGCGCTTGGAACCGCCCAAAACCTTGATGCAGGCAACGGCCTTTGCGCCGCTGTTGTCTGCTACATCAAGTACTGTTTCCATCTGGATCATGATACTTACCTATCTTTCAATCTTCAGTCCGTTACTTCGCTGCAGCTTTTTTAGCTGGCTTCTTCGCAGGAGCCGCTGCTGCCGTTTCTTCAACCAAGGTCCAGCGCTTACGCTTGCTGATTGGCGCGCATTCGATGATGGAAACAACATCGCCGACCTTGCGGCTGTTGGCTTCATCATGAGCAGCGTACTTCTTGGATGTACGAATATATTTTTTGTAGATCGGATGCATGATGCGGCGTTCGACCTTGACCGTAATGGTCTTGTCGCCCTTATCACTTACAACCGTTCCCTGTAACACACGACGTGGCATTTTATTTCCTCATTCTTCCTTAAGCTGCCGATTTTTTTGGCTGGTTTAGCAGCCTTTTTAGCGGTTGGTTGACCGCCTGATTTCTTACGTTCGCCAATCACTGTCTGGATCTTGGCGATTTCGCTGCGAATATGACGCACGCGCGCGGTGTTCGACAATTGGCCTGTCGCCTTCTGAAAGCGCAGATTGAACTGTTCCTTGCGCAGCTCCAGCATGCGCGTTTCCAGTTCCTTGTCGGTCTTCAACCGCACATCGGCGGCTTTTACTGTGTTCTTTGTAGTAGCCATAGTCTTTATCCTTTAAGCCGCCGTACGTTGTACGAAGCGGGTTTTAATCGGCAGTTTTGCAGCTGCCAGTTCAAAGGCTGCCTTTGCAACATTTATCGGCACCCCGTCCATTTCGAACATGATACGTCCGGGATGTACGCGGCACGCCCAGAATTCGTTCGAGCCCTTACCGGAACCCATGCGGACTTCGGCAGGCTTCTTCGAGACAGGAACATCCGGGAAAATCAAAATCCACAAACGGCCCTGACGCTTCATCGCGCGGGTGATCGCACGACGCGCAGCTTCGATCTGGCGCGCGGTGATACGTTCCGGTTCCAAAGCCTTCAGGCCGAACGCGCCGTAGCTCAGACGGAAACCGCCCTTGGCTGCGCCGTGAATACGGCCTTTGTGGGCCTTCTGATATTTTCTGCGTTTTGGCTCTAACATTTTCTATCTCGCATCAAATCTTAGTTATTCCGGTTGGAATGGCCGTGACCGCCGGGGCCATGGCCGCCTTCAGTCGCGCGCTTTTCGTGCGCCATTGGGTCATGTTCCAGAATTTCGCCACGGAAGATCCATACCTTAACGCCACAGGTTCCCATGGTCGTGAAAGCTGTCGATACGCCGTAATCGATATCGGCACGCATCGTGTGCAAGGGCACGCGTCCTTCACGGTACCATTCCATACGGGCGATTTCAGCGCCGCCGAGACGGCCGCTGCAATTGATACGAATGCCGAGGGCGCCGCCGCGCATTGCGCTTTGAACCGCACGCTTCATAGCGCGACGGAAAGCGATACGGCGTTCCAGCTGATCAGCGATGCTGTTGGCAACCAGCTTGGCATCGATATCCGGCTTACGGATTTCAACGATGTTCAGGGCTACTTCAGCTTCGGTCATCTTGGCAATTTCGGAGCGCAGCTTTTCGATGTCCGCACCCTTCTTACCGATGATAACGCCGGGACGAGCCGAGTGAATGGTCACTTTAGCTTTCTTAGCCGGACGCTCGATTACAATCTTTGCAACAGAGGCAGCTTTGCCGAGCTTTTCGATCAACAGATCGCGGATCTTGAAATCTTCATGCAGCAACTTCGGATATGTGGATGCACTGGCGAACCAGCGGCTGTCCCATGTACGGTTGATGCCAAGGCGCAGACCGATTGGATTGACTTTTTGACCCATATTACGCTCCTACCGCAGCGGCCTTAGCCGGTGCTGCTTTGTCTGTTTTCTTCTTGGAAAAGCTCTTGGCACGTTTCTTGGACATTGTTCCGTCAGCTTCGCGTTGCTTTACGACAATCGTCAGATTGCTGTAGGGCTTTTCGATACCGGCGCTGCGACCGCGACCACGGGTGTGGAAACGCTTCATAACAAAAGCGCGACCGACCCAGGCTTCGGCTACATAGAGTTTATCAACGTCTAAGCCGTGGTTGTTTTCTGCATTAGCAACAGCAGCTTGCAAGACTTTCTTAACGTCCTGCGCGATACGGCGCTTTTCGAAAGTAAGCTGTGTCAGGGCGGCTGCAGCGGCTTTACCACGGATGCTTGCGGCAACCAGGTTTAGCTTACGGGCGCTGGAACGGACTGCGCGGGCTTTCGCCAGTGCGCCGGTTCCTTCAATCATGTCGCGAAGTTTTGGCATAGTTTACTCCTTAGCCCGCCTTCTCGACCTTCTTATCGGCAACGCTATGTGCCTTGAAGGTACGTGTGGGGGCGAATTCACCAAATTTATGGCCGATCATATTTTCCGTGACCGATACCGGCAGAAATTTATTGCCGTTATAGACGCCGAAAGTCAGACCGACGAATTGCGGCAGGATCGTTGAACGGCGCGACCAGATCTTGATGATCTCGTTGCGGCCTGAGCCACGAGCCTTCTCCGCTTTCTTCATCAGAAAGCTGTCGACAAACGGGCCCTTCCAAACTGAACGTGACATATCTTCTCCTACCTTTAAGCCGCTTGACTATCGCGACGCTTGTTAGCGCGACGAACAATCTGGCGATCAGTACGTTTATTATTACGGGTCTTGGTGCCCTTGGTGCCTTTGCCCCATGGCGTAACAGGATGACGGCCACCTGAAGATTTACCTTCACCACCACCGTGAGGATGGTCGACCGGGTTCATGACAACACCGCGGACACTTGGGCGTACGCCCTTCCAACGGTTGCGGCCAGCTTTACCCATCTGTTCGTTCATATGGTCGGCATTCGATACGGCGCCGATGGTTGCCATGCATTCTTGCGGAACGCGGCGAACTTCACCTGAGCCAAGCTTGATCTGAACGGTGCCTGATTCACGGGCAACCAGCTGAACATAAGCGCCAGCTGAACGGGCCAGCTGACCACCTTTGCCGGGCTTCATTTCCACATTGTGGATGATGGTACCGACAGGAATATTCTTGATCAGCATCGCATTGCCGGGCTTCACGTCAACACGTTCGCCAGACACAACCACATCGCCCTTAGTCAGGCGCTGTGGAGCCAGAATGTACGACTTGGTGCCATCCTTGTATGTGATCAGCGCGATGAAAGCAGTGCGGTTTGGATCATATTCCAGACGCTCAACAGTTGCTTCCATGCCGAATTTACGACGCTTGAAATCGATCAGGCGATAACGACGGGCATGACCACCACCGATATGACGTGTGGTAATGCGGCCAGTGTTGTTACGGCCACCGGTCTTGGTCAGACCTTCGGTCAATGACTTGACGGGCTTGCCCTTCCACAGTTCGGAACGGTCAACCTGGATCAGCTGACGAAGGCCGGGAGTTATAGGATTATATTTTTTAAGTGCCATGATTAAACCTCAACTCACAATCCGATCGTTACGTCGATCGTATTGCCCTCAGCGAGGGTAATGATCGCGAATTTTACGTCGCTGCGGAAACCAACGCGGCCCTTAAAGCGCTTGGTCTTGCCTTGACGGTTATGGGTGTTCACTGCCGTAACCTTGACCTTGAACAGGTTTTCGATCGCGGTGCGGATCTGCGGCTTGGTAGCAGAACGCAAAACGCGGAAAGTCACCTGATTATGCTGCGAACCATTGGTCGCCTTTTCGGTTACTACCGGCGAGACGATAATGGGGTACAGATCGGCCAAGGGAATGGCGGTTGATTCTTTTTTCGGCTTACTCATTTCAGTCTCTCCTGCAGCTGCTCGACCGCATTCTTGGTCAGCACCAGAACGTCACGACGCAGAATGTCATAAACATTAGCGCCCTGTTCCGGCAGCAAATCGATATTTTTGATGTTGCGGGTTGCTTTGGCGAAATTTTCATCGAGATTTGCGCCGTCGATGATTAACGCCGAATTCCAACCGAGCTTCGCAAACTTCGCCACAAGATTCTTTGTCTTGTAGCTGTCGAGCTTGGCTTGATCGAGAACAATGAGCTTGCCTTCTTTCTGCTTGGTGGCCAGAGCCATACGCAGAGCCAATTGACGAACTTTTTTCGGTAAATCGTGAGCATGATCGCGAACCACTGGTCCAAAAATTACGCCGCCTTTGCGGAATTGCGGTGAACGCAAGCTGCCTTGACGTGCGCGGCCTGTGCCTTTTTGCGCCCATGGCTTCTTGGTCGTGCCAGACACTTCGCTGATGATCTTGACTTTATGGTTGCCCGAGCGGCGCTTGGCCAGCTGGAAATTAACCATACGCGTCAGGATATCGCGGCGTGGGGTTACACCGAAAACGACGTCCAGCAATTCAATCTGGCCGACATCGGCATTTTCAAGATTTTTGACTGCTACTTTCATTGTTCAATCCTTTAAGCCGCTTTATCTTTTTTATCGGCTTTTTTCACTTGCGGCACTTTGGCCTTCTTGTTCTGAATTGAGTCACGAACGCGAACATATCCGCCTTCGGCTCCCGGAACGGCCCCATGCAGCATGAGCAAACCCTGCTCGGCATCGACGGCAACAACCGTCAAATTCAATGTCGTTACGCGGCGCGCGCCCATATGGCCGGCCATCTTCTTGCCTTTAAAGGTACGACCTGGATCCTGACGCTGACCGGTTGAACCGGCGCTACGATGCGAAACAGACACACCGTGGGTTGCGCGCAAACCGCTGAAATTATGACGCTTCATAACACCGGCATAACCTTTACCGATGCTGGTTGCGCATACGTCAACGAACTGACCTGGCTTGAAATGATCAACTGACAGAGTTGAACCAACTTCGAGCAGCGCATCTTCACTGACGCGGAATTCAACTACTTTTTGTTTGGGCTCAACTTTCGCTTTGGCAAAATGGCCGCGCATAGCTTTCGATACATTCTTGACCTTGGCTTTGCCAACGCCAACCTGAACCGAAACGTAGCCGTCTTTTTCCTTCGTACGCACGGCAGTCACCTGCGCATCCTGCAATTGCAGAACAGTAACGGGAATATGTTCACCCGCTTCGTTGAATATACGGGTCATGCCGAGTTTTCTGGTCAGCAGACCGGTGCGTTGTGTTTTTGTTTGAGCCATGACCGTCTTCCTTAAACCCTGATCTCGACATCAACGCCGGCAGCAAGGTCGATCTTCGACAAAGCGTCGATCGTCTGCGGTGTTGGTTCCAGAATATCCAGCAAGCGACGATGCGTGCGGATTTCAAATTGTTCGCGTGACTTCTTATCAACGTGCGGGCCGCGATTGACGGTGAAACGCTCGAACCATGTGGGCAGCGGAATAGGGCCGCGCACCTGCGCGCCGGTCCGTTTGGCCGTGCTGATGATCTCCGCCACGGACTGGTCCAGTGTGCGGTGATCAAACGCCTTAAGGCGTATACGTATCGTTTGCGTTTCCATACTCTAAATCCTCAATCTTCTAAAAGATCCCGCGCCCCGTAACCGAGGCGCGGGAGTTATTCACTTCAATTACTCGATGATCTTCGCAACAACGCCGGCGCCGACGGTACGGCCGCCTTCGCGGATAGCGAAACGCAGACCTTCGTCCATAGCGATTGGCGCAATCAGATGCACATCAACCGAAATGTTATCACCAGGCATAACCATTTCCGTGCCAGCTGGCAGGATCACTTCGCCGGTTACGTCCGTTGTGCGGAAGTAGAATTGCGGACGATAGTTGGTGAAGAACGGCGTATGACGGCCACCTTCGTCCTTGGTCAGAATGTAGCATTCTGCCTTGAACTTGGTGTGCGGCGTGATGCTGCCTGGCTTCGCCAAAACTTGACCACGTTCGATGTCTTCACGCTTCGTGCCGCGAAGCAGAGCGCCGATGTTGTCACCAGCTTCACCCTGATCGAGCAGTTTACGGAACATTTCAACGCCGGTTACGACAGTCTTGACGGTTGGCTTCAGACCAACGATTTCGACTTCTTCGTTCACTTTGACGATGCCACGTTCGACACGGCCCGTAACAACGGTACCACGGCCGGAGATCGAGAATACGTCTTCGATCGGCATCAGGAATGCCTTGTCCTTCGGACGTTCAGGCTGCGGAATGAATTCGTCAACCGCATCCATCAGCTTCATGATCGCCTGTTCGCCGAGTTCTGGATTCTTGTCTTCCAGAGCACAGAGAGCAGAACCACGGATGATTGGAATCTTGTCACCGGGGAACTGATACTTGGTGAGCAGGTCACGAATTTCCATTTCGACCAGTTCAGCCAGTTCCGGATCGGCCATGTCCATCTTGTTCATGAAGACGACGATGGCAGGAACGCCAACCTGGCGAGCGAGTAGGATGTGTTCGCGTGTCTGAGGCATTGGGCCGTCAGCAGCTGACACAACCAGGATCGCGCCGTCCATCTGCGCAGCGCCGGTGATCATGTTCTTGACGTAATCGGCGTGTCCAGGGCAATCAACGTGAGCGTAGTGACGCTTCTTCGTCTTGTATTCGACGTGCGCGGTCGAGATCGTAATACCACGAGCGCGTTCTTCCGGCGCTTTATCAATTTGGTCATACGCGGTGAATGTAGCACCACCGACTTTCGCCAAAATCTTTGTGATAGCCGCTGTCAACGATGTTTTACCATGGTCAACGTGACCGATGGTTCCGATGTTGCAGTGAGGCAGACTACGATCAAACTTCTCTTTCGCCATTTTACTCTCCGTCTCTCTCCGTAAGTTGAAAAACTACTTTGGTTACACTTCTTGCTGGCTTAACCCGCCATCTTCAGTTTTACTTCCGCAGCAATTGCTGCCGGAACCTGCTCGTAATGATGGAATTCCATCGTATAGCTGCCACGACCCTTCGTCATGCCGCGCAACTTACCGACATATTTGAACATCATCGCCAGCGGCACCATGGCTGGAATTGTACGGGCAATGCCACGTTGTCCCTGCTCGCCAATAACCGCACGCTTGCTGCTCAAATCGCCAATCACATCACCGACATATTCATCTGGCACAGTGACTTCGATATTCATGATCGGTTCTAAAAGAACCGGGCCAGCTTTTGCCATACCTTCGCGGAAGGCAGCGCGCGCAGCGATTTCGAATGCCAGCGCCGACGAGTCAACATCGTGATACGCGCCGTCAACCAAAGTTGCCTTGAAATCGATAGTTGGGAAGCCAGCTATAACGCCCGAATTCAAGGCAGCCGCCAAACCTTTTTCAACACCAGGAATATATTCCTTTGGCACCGAACCGCCGACAATCTTTGATTCAAACTGGTAACCAGCACCAGGCTCATTTGGTTCAAATTCGATAATAACGCGAGCGAATTGGCCCGAACCACCCGATTGCTTCTTGTGGGTGTAGTCGCAAGTGAACTTCTTCGTGATAGTTTCGCGATACGCAACCTGTGGCGCACCAACATTGACGTCAACTTTATAGGTACGCAGCAGGATATCGACTTTAATATCCAAATGCAGCTCCCCCATACCCTTGATAACCGTTTGTCCAGTTTCTGGGTTCGATGCTAAACGGAACGAAGGATCTTCACGAACCATATCCAACAAAGCGCCAGTCATTTTGTCTTGGTCGCCCTTGGTCTTAGGTTCAATCGACATTTCGATAACGGGTTCTGGAAAATCCATACGCTCCAGAATGATAGGCTGATCGACATCACAAAGCGTCTGGCCTGTCGTCGTGTCTTTCAATGCCGCCAATGCAACGATATCGCCAGCATGCGCTTCCTTGATTTCTTCACGTGTATTTGCATGCATCAACAACATGCGGCCTACGCGTTCACGTTCGCCCTTAATGCTGTTCTGAATATATGTGCTGGTTTGCAGCGTGCCCGAATAAATACGCACAAAGGTCAATGAACCTACGAACGGATCTTTGATAACCTTAAATGCGAGGCCAGCGAATGGCGCATCATCTTGGGGTTCGCGTGTTATGCGGTTGGCCGCTTCGTTTTCTTCGGTAATTGTTACGTCAGGCTTGTAACCACTGACCGCGCCGATATCCAAAGGCGAAGGCAAATAATCAATAACGGCATCCAGTAAAGGCTGCACACCCTTATTCTTAAACGCCGAACCGCAAAGAACAGGAACAAATTTCGCCGCAATTGTGCCCTTACGAATACAGGCATCGAGCACTTCTACCGAAGGCTCCTTACCTTCAAGATAGGCTTCCATCGCGGCATCATCCATTTCAACCGCAGTTTCAATCATCTTCTGGCGATATTCCAGCGCTTGAGCTTTCATATCTTCAGGAATTTCTTCATCATGGAAATTCGCGCCGAGAGCTTCATTTTCCCAAACCACGGCTTTCATACGACGCAAATCAATCAAGCCCTTATAATCGGTGCCATTACCAATCGGTAATTGTAAAATGATGAGGTTCGGCGTCAACTGCACCTTGATCATTTCGACGCAACGATAGAAATCGGCACCAGTGCGGTCCATTTTGTTGACGAACACCATACGCGAAACATGATACTTGTCGCCTTGGCGCCACACAGTTTCAGTCTGCGGCTCAACACCGGCTACCGCGTCAAGCAAACAAACAGCACCGTCCAAAACACGCATGGAACGCTCAACTTCAATCGTGAAGTCAACGTGGCCAGGAGTGTCGATGATGTTGATGCGGTGCTTCTTGTCGTTAACCGTCCAGAAGCACGTCGTCGCAGCTGATGTAATCGTGATGCCACGCTCTTGTTCCTGCTCCATGTAGTCCATCGTCGCGGTGCCTTCGTGCACTTCGCCGATTTTGTACGACTTACCGGTGTAATACAGAATACGCTCAGTCGTCGTCGTTTTACCGGCGTCGATGTGAGCCATAATGCCGATATTGCGGTACAGGTCGATGGGCGTTTGACGTGACATACTTTTTGTTCCTTACCAGCGGAAATGGGAGAAGGCTTTATTAGCCTCTGCCATACGGTGGGTGTCTTCGCGTTTCTTGATGGCGGAGCCGTTATCGTTCGATGCGGCAACCAGTTCGCCAGCAAGGCGATCCATCATCGTGTGTTCCGAACGGGCACGAGCAGCGGTAATGATCCAGCGCATTGCCAGAGCAATGCCACGGTCCGTACGCACTTCAACCGGCACCTGATAGGTGGCACCACCAACGCGGCGCGAACGCACTTCGATATGCGGACGAACCTTGTCGATAGCAGCCTTGAAAGTTTCCAGAGCGTTGCCGCCCTTGCTGAGACGCTGAATCTTTTCCAGCGCACCATACAGGATATGCTCAGCAGCGGACTTCTTGCCCTCATACATGAGGACGTTCATAAATTTGGTCAGCAAAATTTCTCCGAATTTCGGATCCGGTAAAACTTCACGACGTTCTGCGCGACGACGACGAGCCATTTCAAATACCTCTTACTTCGGACGTTTCGCGCCGTACATCGAACGGCGCTTTTTGCGGTCTTTCACGCCTTGCGTATCGAGCGTGCCGCGGATGATGTGGTAACGAACGCCTGGCAAATCCTTTACACGACCGCCGCGGATCATCACGACGCTATGTTCTTGCAGGTTGTGGCCTTCGCCGGGAATGTAGCTGATAACTTCATGGCCATTGGTCAGACGGACGCGCGCGACCTTACGCAGAGCCGAGTTTGGCTTCTTTGGCGTAGTCGTATAAACGCGGGTGCAGACGCCGCGCTTTTGCGGGCTTTCCTGCAGGGCCGGAACCTTGTCACGCGTTTTAAGCGGCTGGCGCTTCTTGCGGATCAATTGGTTAATTGTAGGCATCCATACTCCATTTAATCGATGTCGATCAGACGAACTTATCTTCAAAACGCAAAACCCACCTCAGAGCGCTATAGGGTTCAGCGCTCCGCGTGGGGTACTTATTACCTAACACCGGATGACTCGACACGTCTGAAAAGGTTTCCCTCGCCGACAGCCGTAATCGTCAACACAGGCTATGCAACTTTTGCAACATCCGGAGCCTCGTCTAGATTGCGTTCCTCGCTTAGCCCTTGATATTTAAAGGGTTAGCGCATCACGGATCTACCACCGACTCCAAAAAGGCTCGCGTTTTTATGATTATTTGATCGGCTAGTCAAGGGTTTGTTTAGGATTTTTATGGTTTCAAAGAGCCTAGGTAAAAGGATACCTTCTGCCTCGCCGCAGTATAGGGATCAAAGGCACCTACATATGACGGGAACAAAAATTCATATTTGTAAGGTTGGAGAGGGGCTTGAGCCATATAGACTGGATTTAAATGAAGCGCGTAAAAGTAAACCCACTTTTTTTGTTCATTTTCACCATTGCCAGTGCCCAACAACCCTTTCAAAGAATTTCTAGCGTTATCGATCTTTTGCAAAAAGTTTCTTTCTGATATCGGCGCGGGTCGCTGGCTCATAGCAAGATTGGGGATATGGCCATTAAATGACAACCATGCAATAATCTTCTCCGTTAAGCCATCAATTGTTAGATCAGCAAGCTCGGGAGCAATTTTTAAAAGCTTTCGGCCATCTTTTGTCTTTAGGTAAGGACAACAAGGATATAAAGCACAACTTTTTTCTCCCATTCCGGTAACTAACAAGGGATATGTAATAGCCTTCCTTACGGTGAAATATAAGTCTGTAACCGGCCTATTTAGTAACCTGATTGGCTGTTTTGAGAAATTACGAGTCCATGATCGAGATCTAAAACCTTTAGGCGTAAGGCTTCTGTTAAGATATTTAAAATGAGTACTTTTCGTCTGTTTCTTTAAAAGAGGGGGAGACTCAATAACTCGGACCGGCCTTAACGTCGATCCAAGCGTCATTTCTCGCATAACTTTAAAGCCGACTAATCCGATAGTTATTTTCATAGCAAAAAAGTTCGCAACAAAGCTGGTTAAAATATAAAAGCGAGTACGTGTTTAAGTTTCAAGACCGAAATGCCTTTTCATATTTATGCTGAGATAATCCGGATGAGAAGCTACAATATTACCATGGGTATCATGGGTATCATTTGCGGCCCCTGAAGGCACTGTTTTGCTGTCAAAAAATTTCTTTATACGTCTTTTCCAATCACTGCTCCCCTCATTCTTAGCAAGCAACAAAGCGATCGCAGCAAGCTGCCCTTCTATTCGTCGCGCCACCGAAGGAACAGGGGGTTTGTTGACGTTCCCAATCTGACGAATGTTGGGTATGAGGCCCCGAAATGATAACCATTCAGCGATTTCCTGCGTTAATTCCTTTAGAGCGCAGTCTCTATATTGAGGCAAAGCTTTAAGAATTTTTTGCCCACCGGGCGTCCGAAAATAACCATATTGGGAATCTATTTCTATCTGGTCAGCACTTAATACTTCCGAGGCAGCCCTTAAGTCTACTTTACTTTTCTGAGGGACAAGCATTAAACTAAAATCAGAAATACGTATTCGCCAGATTCTAGAGTTACTATTTGCTCTTTTTATTATGGCTGGAGAAAGTTTCGATAATTCCAAAGATACACAGGTGAATGGCTTAGGTTTTAAAGGCTTATCTTTTTCTGATCCAGGCTTTAGTGTTTCGGAAGGTGATTGTGGAATTGAGAAAAACTTGCGCGGGCTATGCGGCTTATTGATCAGTATATCCGGTAATGTCTGTGGAGATTCTATATTCAGAGGAATAGGAGGTCTGTTTGAAATAATAAGGGTTACAGAGGCTTTGATGGCATCCGAATATCTTATTGTGAATCTGTTTCTATTGTAAATATCAGTTCTATTGGCAATCATGCGGAGAATAAGGATGCTTTGCTCCGAAACATAAGACTCACTTCTTTTCCCTTGGGCATCAAGTGGAGCCCGACAGTGAAGATATAATGTCTGCAATCCATCTAATACTTCACAAGCATCCAATCCGCCTATTATAACGCAGGCATCAAGAAAACTTTTAGGGCTGTTAATGTGTAATTCTGGTATCACAGTAATGACCAATAGATATATTGATTACCTGAAGACTATAGTAACCAAACCTAACTTAAATCAAACCCTGTAAATGCTTTCATCTTTTAACCAAGATGCAGGTTAAAAATAACCATTATTATCGTTAATTCGTCGAAGTATATGGCGGATGGGGTGGGATTCGAACCCACGGAGAGCTTGCACCCTCGCCGGTTTTCAAGACCGGTTCCTTAAACCACTCGGACACCCATCCATGCAGCGGTGGGGATACATATACCGAAGTTTGTAGCCGCTTCAATATGTATCCGTCAGTTAAATCCATTTCCGGCGATCACTTTCAGTGATAAAACCCGGCTCATGGATATTCAGCACGCACCGCGCCTGTACGTTATTAACGATTTGGGGCAGGGACTAACATTAACTATTGAAGCCAATCAGGCGCATTACCTGCAGCATGTAATGCGACTGAAGGCGAGCGATGCCTTGCGCCTGTTCAACGGGCGCGACGGTGAATGGGCTGGCGTCATCAGCGAAATTAAAAAACGTTCCGTTTTAGTTACACTTCAAAAACAGTTGAAGCCACAGAAGGGCGAGCCAGATTTATGGCTATGCTGCGCGCCGATCAAGAAAGCGCATTTTGATTATATGATCGAAAAAGCGACGGAGCTTGGCGTGGCACGCATCAAACCAGTTCTCACATCGCGCACGCAAATTCGCGAAGTGAATGTGGAACGTTGTACTTCCATTGCTACCGAAGCCGCCGAGCAATCAGAGCGCATGAATATTCCGGTAATCGCAAAACCTGTGACGCTTGCAGAGTTATCAACAGGCTGGCCGCAGGATCGCACGCTTATTGTTTGCGCAGAATTCGGCCAGGCATTGCCGTTGAAACAGGCTTTTCAGTCCCCTGCCCTGCAAACAGCATCCAAAGTTGCTATCGTCACTGGCCCTGAAGGTGGTTTCACGGAAGATGAGTTGCAAAAGTTTCACGCAATTCCCAATGCCGTATTTGTACAATTAGGTCCGCGCATTTTACGCGCCGATACCGCAGCTATCAGCGCTATCAGCTGCTGGCAAGCTGCATGCGGCGACTGGACACAAGATATAAGAAACTAATCAAAATTAGACAGCGGATGATTTTATCGGCTAGGCTCCCTGACCTTTGAACCAGCCCCTGCCCTTCGCATGTCTGTTCTCGTCAACGAATCCAATCAACCAATCACCGATCAGCGGCAGCTGGTCGAGTATTTTTCCGGCGCGGTTAAACCGAAAGCGGAATGGCGTATTGGCTGCGAGCATGAAAAATTTGCCTATCGCCTCTCGACATTAAAACCCGTCAGTTATGACGAGCCCAACGGCCTGCGTGATTTTCTTGTCGGCATGCAGGATAATTTCGGCTGGAAAGCCGTGACCGAAGGCTACAATATTATCGGCCTTACCAGAGTCGGCGCCGCGATTTCGTTTGAGCCCGGCGGACAGGTGGAACTTTCCGGCGCGCCGCTCGGCACCCTGCATGAAACTTCCGCTGAAATTGATCAGCATATGGTCGAAATCAACGAAGTTGCCGAAAAGCTGGGCATCGGTTTCCTTGGCATTGGGTTTCACCCGACGGCAAAGCGCGAAGATATCAAACTGGTGCCCAAAGCGCGTTACGAAATTCAGCAAAAGCATATGCCTGCCTTCGGTTCGATGGCGCTGGATATGATGCTGCGCACCTGCACGGTGCAGGTTAATCTGGATTTCTCAAGCGAAGCCGACATGGTGAAGAAATTTCGCACCTCGCTGGCTCTGCAACCCATTTCGACAGCCCTGTTCGCCTCGTCGCCTTTTACCGAGGGAGAACCGAACGGCTTTAACAGCTACCGCATGCATGTCTGGGAAAATATGGACCCGCATCGCTCCGGCCCCGTACCTTTTGTCTATGAAGAAGGTTTTGGGTTTGAGCGTTATACGGACTATGCGCTGAATGTACCGATGCAGTTCATCTATCGCAACGATCGCTATATTGATTGTTACGGCCAAAGCTTCCGCGACTTCATGAAGGGCAAATTGCCCGCCCTGCCCGGCCAACAACCGACAATGACCGACTGGGCCAACCATCTGACGACGATCTTCCCGGATGTTCGCCTGAAGAAAGTTTTGGAAATGCGCGGCTGCGATGCTGGCAGTAATGAGATGCTGCTGGCCATGCCCGCATACTGGGTCGGCCTGATGTATGACGAAGCCTCTTTGGACGCAGCGACCGACCTTGTCAAAGAATGGACCGCTGAAGACAAAGATCAATTGCACAAGGCCGTGCCGCGTGTCGGCTTTAAAGCAGTAGTGCGCGGCCGTTCGGTGCTGGATATCGCGAAAGATACGCTACATATAGCGCAGCAAGGTTTACGGCACAGAACTGAGCGCCTCAATGGCGGCGCTGATGAAGCGCGTTATTTGAATGTGCTGTTCGACATTACCGAAAGTGGCCAGAACCGCGCCGATCAACTGCTAATGCAGAAATTCTATTTCCACGATTTCAACATGCAGAAACTCTTCAACATGTGCCGCCTGCTTCCGCCGCCGGACTTACGGGAAAACGGTTAACCGCCCTTGCCACCAACAGTCATTTGTTCAAGCCGCATCGTGGGTTGGCCGACACCGACCGGGACGCTCTGGCCGTTTTTGCCACAGGTGCCGATGCCGCCGTCAAGCATCGTGTCGTCACCGATCATGCTGATGCGCTTCAACGCTTCGAAGCCGACACCCACCAGTGACGCACCCTTGATAGGTCGCCCGACCTTACCATTTTCAATCTCGTAAGCCTCATTAGCGGTGAAAACGAATTTGCCGGAGGTAATGTCCACCTGACCGCCGCCGAAATCGACCGCGTAGATGCCTTTTTTGACGGAAGAAATAATTTCTTCGTTAGTCATCGTACCTGGCCGCATAATCGTATTCGTCATGCGCGGGAATGGCTGGCAAGCAAAGCTTTCGCGACGTCCATTGCCGGTAGCCTTCACACCCATCAAACGCGCATTGAGCCGGTCCTGCATAAAGCCGACCAGAACACCGTCCTCAATCAGGGTCGTGCATTGCGATGGCGTGCCTTCATCGTCGATGCTGATGGAACCGCGGCGCTGATCAATCGTGCCGTCATCGACAATCGTCACACCTTTGGCTGCAATCTGCTGCCCCATGAGTTCGGAGAAAGCCGATGTTTTTTTGCGATTAAAATCGCCTTCCAACCCGTGGCCGATAGCTTCATGCAACATAACGGCAGGCCAGCCGGGCCCAAGCACTACTGTCATTTCACCAGCGGGGGATTCCACCGCTTCCTGATTGACAAGGGATTTACGCAAAGCTTCATCGGCCAGATGCCGCCATTCGGCAGGATCAAACCAGCGCGCATATTCAAGGCGACCGCCGCCGCCGGTACCGCCTGCTTCGATACGTTCGCCGTTGCGTGTTACGACAGAGATATTCAAGCGAACCAGTGGGCGAATATCAGACGCGCGCCAGCCCCCTGCGCGGATGATTTGCACCGCCTGCCAGTTACCGGATAGCGAAACGCTAACCTGATGCACGCGCGAATCTTTTTCGCGGATGTAGGAGTCGATTTGCTGGAGCAGTTTTACTTTGTCGCTAAAATCCTTACCCTGCAGTGGATTGGCTTCGTCGTATAAATGGCGGTTGGTTCCTTGCGGCGGTAGCGACATCTCACCCGCATGCCCGCCGCGCACGGCCTGCACCGTTTGCGCAGCGCGTTTGATTGCCTGTTCATCCAGATTGACGCCGTGAGCATAGCCTGTCGTCTCACCCGACACCGCCCGCAAACCAAAACCCTGCGTCGTGTCGAAGCTTGCGCTTTTCAGCTTGCCATCATCCCACACCATACTCTCTGACTGGTTATATTCCAGAAATAGCTCACCATCGTCAGCGCCCGACAGAGCATCATTGACCGTACGCTCAACATTGGCGCGGTCCATACCGGTCTGGGTAAAAAATAAATCATCGGTACGTGTGATAGAGGACATGAGAAACTTTCGTTAGTTGGTTTGGCAGTATAACAAATTTTGCCAGTTTAAGCTACCGATCAGGATAACGCAGATGCAGGCGTATCCCATTCATACGCAGGTGGTTCCGGTAAATATCCCCCTGACTGCATCGCCCAAAGTCGGGCATAACGGCCCTTGGCCGCTAGCAATTCGGCGTGACTACCTTGCTCGACTATACGTCCTGCTTCCAGAACCACAATCCGGTCGACATCAGCAATAGTCGACAGACGATGCGCGATAGCCAGAACCGTTTTTTCCGGGATCAACTTATGCAGCGCATCCTGAATAGCCTGTTCAGATTCACTATCGAGCGCTGATGTCGCTTCATCCAACAAAAGAATTGGGGCGTTTTTGTAAATGGCTCTGGCCACGGCAATGCGTTGCCGCTGCCCGCCGGAAAGTTTTAGCCCGCGCTCGCCAACCATTGTCTGGTAACCAAGGGGCTGCGCCATAATAAAATCATGGATATGCGCCGCCTTTGCTGCGGCTTCTATCGAAGCATGGTCAGCCTTGTCACTGCCATAGGCTATGTTGTCGTACAATGTGCGATGAAACAGCGATGTATCCTGCGGGATAACGGCGATTTGGCGCAGCAGGCTTTCACGGTCAATGTGTGTAATGTCCTGACCATCGACCAGAATTTGTCCCTCTTGCGCATCCCATAAACCAAGCAACAGGGAAATCAGCGTGGATTTACCAGCGCCAGATGGGCCTACTAATGCCACTTTCTCGCCCGCTTTGATATTTAGGGAAAAACCATGCAAAACTTTTTTATCCGCCAAGTACCCAAAAGAAATCGCGTTGAAATCGATTGCGCCTTTGTGCGGCTGAAAAACCGGCAAGAATTTCGGCGGTGGCGGCAAGTCACCGAGCAACCCTTCCAGAGACTCCCGTAAATTGCCGAACACCTGTGCGACCTGCTGATTTTTCTTCAGGAAATTGTCCATGATATCGACCATGAGAATGCCGGAAGATAAAGTCATAGCCAGATCACCCACTGTAATGTGGCCTGTGCGCCAACGGCAAAAACCGGTGATGAATAAAACTGCATAAAGCAACGTATTCAAATTAGTACGCGTTGCGCTGATCAGCCGCCATGTCTTGACGACTTGCATTTCCTGTCGCTGAATATCTTCGGCAAAACCGCGGCAATCCTGCTGTTCGCGAAGGATCGCACCGCCATTCGACCGCACGCTGAAGATATTGATGCATATATCAACGATACGCTCAGTGAACTGGCCCACTTTTCCAATCCAGACATAAACTTTTTTCTCATTTATAGAACTCAGTTTAATATGGATGGGTGCGGTAGCGGCTGCCCAGATCAACATGCCAAGCCCCAGATATAAATCCGTACTGCCGAGCATGACCAGTAACGTTACGCCACGGACAAAAACATAAAACATGTCGTCCGTAGCCAATAAGAAAAACTCCCGGAAAGAACGAACCACCGTATCGATGCGTTGCCCCGTGCGGCCCGCGAAACCGTTCAGGAACCACGGATAGGGGTGGCGCAAAAGTCGTTCCAGCAAATCCCGTCTTATTGTTGTCTCGATGGCTGGAGAAATACGCCGGTAAAGCGTGTTAAACATCCACCAAGCCGACGGAATAAGAATACGTAAGGCGGCGAAAACCAAACCTGCCATACAGGCACGATGCAGAAAAATATCCGAATGAATGTCTGCGCCGCCGCTTAAACTATCAACCAGTAGTTTGATGACATAAGGCTGTAGGCTTTCCGTCGATGCGCCGACAAAAACGCATATAAGAAGCACCGCCACACGAAGCCTGTAGGGCCTCAGCATATAAAGCATAAAGGCCAGAGGCTTTTGGGGGATTGTTTTCGTCGTGTCGTTCATGTCGTTATCTATCTACAGGATTTGCTAAATAAAACCTGCCGTCCCCATTGCCGTTTCTGCCTTATCCGCTTATAACAAATCTATGAGCGATAATAGTGAAAATTCTATTCCTACCCCTTCTTCACCGCCACCGGCTCCTGCGCTGACCATCAAGCCGCCTTGCCCGGAAAATATGTGGGCGGAACTGTCAATCGCCATCAACTACCTGACCCGCTTTAATCTGTCCTTTCAGGAAGAACCCAAGCCTCGCATGATCCGCAAGGCCATGGGCTGGTTCCCGCTCATCGGCGCGGCTATCGGCATGTTCGGCGCCACTATCGACTGGATCATGACACAGATGCGCATGCCGGGCGCTATCACCGCGACTTTTGCTGTGATTGGTATGCTGTGGATCACTCGCGCACTGCATGAAGAAGAATTCGCCACCCTCGTCAATCAATACGGGCTGGAACTGGATAAGGAAAAGAAGATTGGTTGGCTGCGCGAGGAGCGGTCAGTGCGCTACGGCACTATCGGCATCATCATGATTATCATCATGAAAATCGGTGCGATTGCCAGCTTTGCCGATAATGCGGTTGTATTTCAGGCGTTGATTGTTGCTGCCAGCTGGTCACGTGCCTTGATGGTCGTGGCTGCTGCCTGGCTGCGCCCCCTGCCCGGCGACCCTGTCGCCGATCATTTTGTCCAACCCCCGGGGTTGCGCGTAGCCATAGCCCTTGGCCTCGGAGCCATCATCGCCTTTACGATGCTGGGGGAAGATACGGCGATGGTCCTGACGGCAGGTACCATTGCAGGCCTTATTGTCGCGCTGATAGGGGCTAATCACCTGCGCGGCTATAACGGCCCTTTGCTCGGCACCCTGCAGCAAGTGGTCGAAATCACGATTTTGGGCATTGTTCTGGCGATTCAGTGAAACTAATCACAAATTTGACATGATGCGACGGCATAGGTATCCCATAGACTTGGGAGCGCCACTAATGCGTACGATTCGAAACCGTTTTCTGCTGATTTTCACAATGCTGATCGCGCTGGCGAGCTGCCGTAGCTCCGGTGAGTTCGGCAGTGAGGCGGAGCAATTGGTTGATCGCTCGCGCGGCTCTATGCAGAGCATGATGTCGGATAACCAGTATCCAAGCCTTGTTAATCTGGCAACCCGCGCCAAAGCCATTATTATTGTCCCTAATCTTATTCGCGCTGCTTTCTTCTTCGGCGGCCGCGGCGGCAATGCCGTCATGCTGGTCCGGCATGAAGACGGCAAATGGAGCGCACCTGCTTTTTATACTCTGGGCGGTATTAGCTGGGGCTTACAGTTTGGCGGCCAGACATCAGAGCTTGTAATTACCGTTATGACCGAAAAGGGCCTGAACGCTATCCTGAAGCGTGAAGTCACTTTAGGTGCCGATGCCGGTATCGCTATCGGTGAGCTCGGTAAGGGTGCCAATGCTTCAACCGGATTGGATAGCAAGGCTGACATGTACGCTTTCGCCCGTTCCGAAGGTTTATTTGTTGGCGTCTCGCTGGAAGGTTCCGTTATCGCGCCGCGCGAAACATGGAACCAGCAGCTCTACGGAACCGAAGCGACACCAGAAAGCATTCTGGTTGACCGCACGGCGCATTCCGATTCCAAAGCCGTCGCCGATATCATTGCGGCTATGCCGTAAGGCTGTTTGACAGCGCCTCCTAAATCTCATGACTATCTTCCTGTACTTGATGGCCTGCGCGCCGTAGCCATCCTGCTGGTTATCTTCTCGCATGCCGGGTTTGAACATATTGTGCCCGGCGGCCTAGGCGTCGGCATTTTCTTTGTCATCAGCGGCTTTCTGCTGACGCGGCAAATGATCAATGAAATCGAAAAAACCGGCCAGTTAAATATTTCCAGATTTTACCTGCGGCGATTTCTGCGGTTGGCCCCTGCCCTATTGTTCTATCTCGGGCTGATATGCCCCATTCTGCTTCTGATGGGCTCGCCTATTACATGGGTGCATATTCTCAGCGGTCTATCTTATTTCGCCAACTACTATCATATTTTTGTCGGCTATCCAGACCATAGCCCGATGCCGATTTTATGGTCGCTTTCGGTGGAGGAACATTTTTATCTTTTGTTTCCGCTTGCATTGGTCGTTTTTCGAAAAAACCTGCAGGGTATTATGCCGTGGCTATTTATAGCCGTTACCGCCGTCTTGATTTGGCGATACGCACTGTTTACCTCCTGCCAAGAAACGCCGTGGGCGCTATGCGGTTTAACAGGCAAAGAACGTTTTTTTGGCACAGATACTATTTTCGACTGCATTCTTTACGGTAGCATCACCGCAATCGGCATGCATTATTGGCAAGACCGCGTGCGCCGTTTTTTTATCAACCCCACCAGCTTTATGCTCGCAGCAATTATTTTGCTGTTCAGCCTGATTTACCGGAATGATTTGTTCCGCGAAACTCTGCGCTTCACCCTGCAGTCAATGTCCATCGCCGTGGTGATGCTGAATATCCTTTTTGGCCAATGGGGTGGGCCAAAAACTATTTTATCCCATTCCATTCTCCTTCTCATCGGACGCATGTCATACTCGCTCTATCTATTTCATTATGGCGCGTTGGCCTTGGTCGATATGGCGACCCACCACACAGGAACTGGCCTTACCAGTCCGACGGCCTTAGCCAGCTACTTCCTGTTGACACTTATTTTATCGGCGGCATCCAACCAACTAATTGAAAAACCTATGATTGCTGTTCGTAAAAAATATGGTGGGCATCCGGCAGGTTAAAAAGCCTTTGCCGCCTCAAATCTCTATGCTAAAGCCGAATTCCCTCCTTTTGCGCTAGGCAACCTGTCGCGGCGCCGCTGTTCAAAACCCAAGAAGCCTTATGAGAGTCAGTATATTCGGACTTGGCTATGTTGGTTCCGTATCCGCCGCATGTTTTGCGGAGCGGAAACATCATGTTATTGGTGTGGATACTAACCCCGTTAAGGTCGATATGATCAAATCGGGCCGCTCGCCCATAATCGAACCGCAGCTTAGTGAATTGATCGAACACGCTGTTAACAATAACTATTTAACAGCGACGATCGATACCGAAAACGCTATTTTTAAAACCGATATCTCCTTTGTCTGCGTCGGCACGCCGAGCAACAACAATGGCAGTATCGATACGCGCCATCTGGAAAATGCATGCAGAGATATTGGGCAGGCGCTCGCCAAGAAAAACTCTTTCCATACCGTCGCCATTCGTTCCACGCTTCTACCCGGCACAATGCGCAATATTGTCATTCCCATTCTAGAAAATGTGACAGGATGGACAGCAGGCAAGGATTTTGGCGTTTGCAACAATCCCGAATTTTTACGCGAAGGCACAGCCATTGATGATTTTAATCACCCAGCTAAGACCGTAATCGGTTCTACAGATTCTCGCTCCGGCAACATGGTTGCGGAGTTGTATCAAGGCCTGCCGGGTCAGATTATTCACTGCGCCATTGAAACCGGCGAAATGATTAAATATACGGACAATGCATGGCATGCCAACAAGATTACATTTGCTAACGAGATCGGCGCCTTCTGCAAAGCCAATAATATCGACAGCCACCAAGTAATGGACGTTTTTTGTCAGGACGACAGGCTCAATATCTCTCGCGCCTACCTGAAACCCGGTTTTGCTTTCGGTGGCTCATGCCTGCCAAAAGATTTGCGCGCCCTGACACATAAAGCGCGCAATCAAGATCTTCAACTTCCTCTGCTGCATTCGATCCTGACGTCCAATCAGGTTCAGATTGAGCAGGCACTGGAGACCATCACATCTCACGGTAAAAAAAGCATCGGCATTCTAGGTTTCAGTTTTAAGGCCGGAACAGATGATCTGCGCGAAAGCCCAATGGTGCAAATTATCGAGCGCCTGATTGGTAAAGGCTATGACCTGAAACTGTATGACCAATCCGTCAACATCGCCAAACTGGTCGGCGCCAACCGTGATTACATTATGAAAGCTATTCCGCATATCGAGCGGTTAATGGCAAATGATGTTCAGGAGGTTTTGGCCCCCAGCGAAGTCATTGTGATAGGCCACAACGCGCCGGAATTTGCACAAATCGGTGAATGGCTGCGCCCCGAACAGCAGATTGTTGATTTTGTTCGCATTCCAACATTGGAAAAACATCAGCATTATAACGGCATTTGCTGGTGAATATGGCGCGGCGCGTTCTGATCATCGTGCAAAACCTGCCAGTTCCCTTTGACCGTCGCGTTTGGCAGGAAGCCACTACATTGGCGCAAAGCGGCTATAAGGTTTCAGTCATATGCCCGAAAGCACGTGATTATACTGCCGGTCACGAAATTATCGACGGCATCACTATTTACCGTCATCCATTGCCACTTGAAGCTAAAGGCGCATTTGGATACCTCATTGAATACACAACATCCCTGTTCTGGGAGTTCTTTCTGGCCTGTAAAATATTCCTCATGCAGGACTTTGATGTTATTCACGCCTGCAATCCGCCTGATAATATTTTTCTGATCGGTGGATTTTTTAAATACTTCTTTGGCAAAAAATTTTTATTCGATCATCATGATATAAACCCAGAGCTTTACGAAGCTAAATTCGGACGGCGCGATTTTTTCTACAAACTCATGTTGTGGTCGGAAAGACTGACATTTGCGGTTGCAGACATATCAATAGCCACCAATAACAGCTACCGTCAGATTGCCATTGAACGCAATAAAATGCGTCCCGAAAAAGTTTTCGTCGTACGATCCGGCCCTGATTTATCGAGATTGAAAATTCTACCTTCTTCGCTTGTCTTAAAAATGGGAAAGAAATTCTTGGTTGGCTATGTTGGCGTGATGGGACAGCAAGAAGGTATTCCCTATTTATTGGACGCGGTGCGACATATTGTTTACCATTTGCAGCGCACCGACATTCATTTTACCTTGGTAGGCGGTGGCCCCGCACTAGATGAAATGCGCGATCTATGCCGTAGCTATAATCTTGACAGTTACGTGACCTTTACCGGGCGTGTTCCTGATAAAGAAATGCTGGAAATTCTCAACACCGCAGATGTCTGCGTTAATCCCGACACCGTCAATGCGATGAATGATAAATCTACCATGAACAAAATAATGGAATATATGGCGCTCGGTAAACCGATAGTGCAGTTCGATGTTACGGAAGGAAAATTTTCGGCCGGCGAAGCATCTCTCTATGCCAAGCCGAATGATGCCGTCGATATGGCAGAAAAAATTGTCGAATTGCTTGATAAGCCTGAGCAACGCGAACGCATGGGAGCCTTTGGCCGCAATCGCATTGAAAAAGAATTGGCATGGAGTTACGAAGCTCCAAAACTGCTTGCCGCTTACGATGCACTTTTTACTGAGGTAAAATAATGAAACCCTTACTGGAAAAAGCTTTGTGGTATCAGCGTCGCCTGGCGTCGATGTCAACATCGGAAGCTTTGTACCGCCTCGAAGAAGCTATCAAGCGCTATCAGGACAAAGCCGCAACGCTTCCAACACCTCAGGATTACGGCCCTTTCACCGTTTCTTCTAAATTACACGAAAAACTGGATGCGGCCTCGATCTCAAACGAATTACTTACTTCGTGGCAAAAAATCTATGACGACGCAAAGAAAGGTGAATTTCAGTTTCTCAATCAACCTTGGCCGCCCTGCGCAAAAAACAAACGCTGGCATCTTGATCCTGTAACTGAAAAATTCTGGCCGCACGATCTCTATAGCTTCGATATCAACTACCGTCATAATTCCGACATGGGCGATGTAAAATATGTCTGGGAACTTAACCGCCTGCAATATCTGCAACCCATAGCGGCGCTGGCATTTAAAAAACGCGACCCCGAAATGGGCCGCTTTTGTCTAAATGAAATTGAGAGTTGGATTGACAGCAATCCACCTTATCGCGGTATCAACTGGCTGTCTGGGATTGAACTTGCCCTTCGCACTATTAGCATTCTGGTTGTTGTAAGTCTTGTCGGTGAATATCTGGAAACTGCGCAGCGTGCCAAAATCTGGAATACGCTGGAAATCCATGGCCGGTGGCTCGCACGCTATCCGTCGCTTTATAGCTCGGCCAATAATCACCGCGTAGCAGAAGGCGCGGGGTTGTTCTTCATCGGCTGCTTATGCCCGCAATTGCCGGAAGCGGCATGGTGGAAAGAAACAGGCTGGTCCATTCTTTGCGATAATGTCGACAAACAAATTCGGCCCGACGGTGTTGGTGCAGAACAAGCCGTATCCTACGGCGCCTTTGTGCTGGAACTATTTGCTCTGTCGGCGTTTCTGGCACAAACGCACGGCGTGAAAGTACCACAGCGGTATCGCCAACGGATGGCGCGTGGCGGTGAATTTTTGCGCTGGATAACCGACACCAAGGGCAACCAACCCCATATCGGCGATGATGATAATGGCTGCGTCATCGGATTACATGACGCGAATTATGTAAGTTCAGTTCTGGGCTGCCTAAATGCCGAGCAGCCACAATCATCACACCTGCGACAGTTATTGCTTGGGCCAACAGTGACGCTGACCCCCGCGCCGTTAGGTGTAAAATGTTTTGAATATGGCGGCTATACGATTGGCAGACACTATATTAATGGTCGCGATATTATGCTCGCTTTTGATCACGGAAATTTAGGCCATCTGTCTATTGCCGCCCACGGACATGCCGACGCGCTTAGTGTATGGCTCCATATTGATGGCCAGCCCGTTTTTGTTGATGCCGGAACCTATCTCTATCACTCTGGCGGCGCAGAGCGCGACGCCTTCCGCGGCACAGCAGCGCATAATACTTTGTGCCTTGAACATACAAACTCCAGCACTATTTCGGGAGCATTCAATTGGTCGCACAAAGCCAATGTACGAATTGTCGATAAGCAACTAAGTGATAGCAACTGGTTTGTTGAGGCCGAACATGACGGTTATATCCAAAAATATGAAACGCTGCATCGCCGCCGTGTTGAATTCAGTTCTGAAACAGGCGCAGTAATAACGGATTATATTTCAGGGGGAGAAAAACATTATGCTGAGATTGGCTATCTGTTGCACCCTGATTTAACAATTCAGAATGACGACGGTAAAATTACAATCAAAAAAGCTGAAGACATCTTTGCCCGTCTTCATTACGAAGGGCCGCTGGAAATAAAAATACGGACGGATGCATCCTATTCTCCCAGCTTTGGCAAAAAACAACAAACAACACGCCTTGTGTTTACGGGCAATCTGGCGCCCAACGAGAAATCGAAATTACGCATCCTGTTTGGCACTGCATGAGTGCCGGCAAATCCGTCACGCTTTTTATTCCTACCTTTGCAGCAGGCGGTGCAGAACGCGTGACTATAAATCTGGCGGCGGCACTCACGGCAACCGGTCATAAAGTGACTATTCTGACGCAGCGGCCAGACGGCCCATTGGTCAACACTATTCCCCCAAACATCGCTGTGGCCACCCTTGGTGGCAATCGCTCGCTGTTATCCTTTCTGCCGCTGATGCGCTATATGCAACGCGCAAAGCCCGATGTCTTCATCGCCAATATGGGGCATGGCAATATCATCAGTCTGTGGGCTCGGACGTTGGCGAAAATGCCGATGCGCCTACTCTGCTGCCAGCACAGCCTGTTGTCGGCAGAAACCAAAGCGCACAAAAACTGGCAATATAAAATTCTGCCTTTGCTGTACCGGATTTTCCTACCGTGGGCGGACGGTATTGTTGCTGTATCCAATGCCGTTGCGGTTGATTTGGCCGAAACTGCCCATATTCCCCTAGACAAAATCACAGTCATTTATAACCCTATTGTCGGGCCCGATTTTGCCGAGAAATCTCGGCAAAAAAATTCGCATCCATGGTTCGCAGAAAACGCGCCGCCTGTTATTTTGGGCATAGGCCGTCTTTCGGAAGAAAAAGATTTCACCACATTGATCAAAGCTTTCGCACTTGCACGGAAAAACAAAGATTTGCGGCTGGTGATTTTGGGTGAAGGTTCAAAACGTAGCGAGTTGCAGCAACTGGCCAAACAGCTTGGCATTGATGAATATGTTTTGTTGCCTGGATTCCAGCCAAACCCTCTGCCCTTCATCCGAAATGCGGCCCTGGTTGCAGTGTCTTCCCATTATGAGGGTATGAGCAATGTTGTAGTTGAAGCGCTGGCCTGCGGTACAAATATTGTCAGCACTAATTGCGGCGGCCCACCGGAGATTCTAGAAGCGGGCCGCTACGGCAAACTTGTCCCCGTTGGGGATGACACAGCAATGGCTACTGCGATGTTAGAAACGCTGGACCATCCGCAGGATGCCACATTACTCCGGCAACGCGGTATACACTTCACGTTCGAGCGGGCAGCAGGTTTGTATACCCAACTTTTCTAAAAGAAAAAGCCCTGCCGCATAACGGCAAGGCTTTTTAAAAAACAAACGAAAGCTAGACTTAAGCGCTCTTGACTTCTGTTTCTGGCTTAGCGATTGGGGCCGCAGCGACATAGTCGGTACGTTCCGTGATACGGGCAGCTTTGCCACGCAGACCGCGCAGATAGTACAGCTTCGCACGACGTACCGTGCCGCGACGAACGCGTTCAACAGATTCAACACGCGGACTGTACAGCGGGAATACACGTTCAACACCTTCGCCGTAGCTGATCTTACGGACAGTGAAGGATGAATTCACACCGGCATTCTTGACGGCGATGCAAACACCTTCGTACGCCTGAATACGTTCGCGCGAACCTTCGACAACCTTAACGTTGACGATAACGGTATCACCGATCGTGAATTCAGCGATCTTGGTTGTTTCTTTCAGCTTTTCGACTTGCTGTTGATTGAATTTCTGTAACACGTTCATCTTACTTCTCCTTAGTCTGATTCAATTGATACTGTTTATACAAATCCGGACGGCGTTCCTGCGTTATTTTTTCTGCTTCGGCCTGCCGCCAGGCTCTAACTTTTTCGTGATGCCCGGACATCAACACTTCAGGAACCGCTAGCCCTTGCCAAATCGCCGGGCGCGTGAAGTGCGGATATTCCAGTAACCCCGCTTCAAAACTTTCTTCATCCGTGGTCGCTGCATTACCGAGAACCCCCGGCAACAAACGCACGCACGCTTCGATCAGAGTCATGGCAGCCACTTCGCCGCCTGCCAGCACAAAATCACCGAGGCTGATTTCCTCCAGATTTTGCGCATCGATCACTCGCTGATCTACCCCCTCATACCTGCCACAAAGCAGCAGAAGCGACGAGGCCTGCACCAACTCTTTCACCAGCGCCTGGGTAAGGCCCCCGGCCGCGTGGCGACAAATATATCTTTCGAGCGGGTTTGCCAAACTTGGCTTCCGCGCCCTTGATGGCGGCATCCAGAACATCGGGCCGCATCACCATTCCCGCGCCGCCCCCATAAGGGGTATCGTCAACGGAGGCGTGTTTATCGCTGGCAAATGACCGAATGTCCAGTGTTTCTAACGCCCAAACCCCATCTTTTAACGCTTTTCCCGGCAAACTGGCTCCCAAAATCCCCGGAAATTGTTCCGGGAACAGGGTTAACACCTGAACCTGCCAGGGCCTGCTCATGCCTTGGCCTTTTTCGGCTTTTTACCTGCTTCAGTTGCTTCTGCCGATTCTTCCGGCTTTTCTTCCTTCATCCAGCCTTCCGGTGGGGCGATAGTCACCAGTCCTGCCTTCACATCAACCTCCGGCACAAGGGCATTAGTGAAGGGCAACATAAAACTATCGATTTTACTGTTGCCGATTTCAAGAAACGGCCCGCCACCATAATTATGGACCCCCATCACCGAGCCAAAGCTTTGACCTTTGCCGTCCTGTACCTTCAGCCCCAGCAAATCAGCTTCGTAATACTCGGTTTTTTTGGTCTTGGGCAAAGCGGTGCGCGGAACGTATAGTTTGGTACGTCCCAGCGCATCCGCTTCTTCCTTATTCTTCAGGCCATCAATTTCAGCGATAAAGAAATCCTTGGCTGTGCTTTTGATACGGAAAGCAAAACTGCGCTCTCCACTTTCATCCGTCAGTGCCTTGAACTCTCTTATCGTTTCAGGATCTTCCGTAAAACTGCGCAGGCGTATCAGGCCACGCACACCGTGCGCACCCATAATCATACCAACGCAGATTTTACGGTTCTGATCCATTCAACTTAAGCAGCTGGCGTTTCTTCAGCAGGAGCTTCCGGAGCGGCTTCAGCTGCAGGAGCTGCTGCTGCCTTGGCGGCTTCTTCAGCTGCGGCGGCTTCCATCTTGATGCGTTCCTGTGCCTTGGCGCGAGGAGCAGACTTCTTCGGTGTTTCGTTCCATTTGACTGCTGGGCCGAGTTTCGCAGCCGCGAGGAAACGGGCAACGCGTTCGCTTGGCTGCGCGCCGTTCTTCATCCAATGTTTGACGCGTTCTTCGTTGAAGGTCACACGCTTCGGATCTTCGGACTTCAGCATAGGGTTATAAGCGCCGATTTTTTCGATAAAACGGCCATCGCGCGGTGAGCGGCTATCCGCCACAACGATGTGGTAGTAAGGGCGCTTCTTGGTGCCATGTCTTGTCATACGCATTGCTAACATTTGTCTTCTCCTTGGTTGGTTGATTATAATTTTGTAAGCACTTCAAACTTTATTCCTTACTGGTCAGGCCGGACATATCACCGCCCATCAGTTTCGGCATCATCGAACGCATAAATCCGCTTTTGCCGAGCTTCTGCATCTGCTTCATCATTTTCTGCATTTCGAGGAATTGTTTAATAAGGCGGTTCACATCCGCCACCTGTACGCCTGAGCCAGCCGCGATGCGTCGCTTGCGCGACGCGCCAAGCAGATCGACATTTTTGCGCTCTGCAGGCGTCATGGACTGAATGATCGCTTCCTGACGTTTGACAACTTTGTCGTCAATATTCGCGTCCTGCATCTGCGCCTTCATTTTAGCGAGGCCCGGGATCAAATTCATGATGCCGCCGAGGCCGCCCATCCTGCGCATCTGCTGAAATTGTTTTTGCAGATCGTTGAAATCAAACTTGCCGCCAGAGATAAATTTCTCCGCCATCGCCTGCGCATCGTCATGATTGATATTCGCCGCCGCTTTTTCAACCAGCGATACAACATCGCCCATACCCAGAATACGGCTGGCAAGGCGGTCAGGATGGTAAACTTCCAGCGCTTCAGTCTTTTCGCCGACACCCAGAAACTTGATCGGCTTGCCGGTGACGGCACGCATGGAAAGCGCCGCGCCACCGCGAGCATCACCGTCGATACGGGTCAACACAATACCAGAGATACCGATTTTTTGGTCGAACTGTTGCGCTGTATTGACTGCGTCTTGACCAGTCATGGCGTCTACGACCAGTAATCGTTCATGCGGCTGTGTCGCATCGCGCACGGCGGCAGCTTCGTTCATCAATTCATCATCAATGGCAAGACGACCGGCTGTATCGAGAATAACAATATCGAATACTTCTTTACGTGCGACATCCAGCGCGCGCTTGGCGATATCGACAGGTTTTTGTCCCGCGATAACAGGTAAAGTTGTAACACCAATTTGCGCACCGAGCACGGCCAGTTGTTCTTGCGCCGCAGGGCGCTGCACATCTAGCGATGCCAACAAAACTTTTTTACGATCCGTTTCGGTCAGCCGCTTGGCAAGCTTGGCGGAAGTCGTCGTTTTGCCGGAACCCTGCAAACCAAGCATCATGATCACGGCAGGTGGCGTGACGCCGATATTCAGTGGCTCCGCTTCCTTGCCGAGCAGATCAACCAGATGATCATGCACAATCTTGATAACTTGCTGACCCGGCGTAACAGAGCGCGCGACATCCTGCCCCACGGCGCCTTCTTTGACCTTGGCAATAAAATCTTTGACGACAGGTAATGCGACATCGGCTTCCAGCAACGCAATACGCACTTCGCGCATGGCTTCGTTGACGTCTTCTTCCGTCAAATTGCCGCGCCGCGTAAGCCGGTCAAATATTCCTGTTAGTCGGTTACTTAAGTTCTCAAACACCTGATCTTACTTTCCTAACTTTGGTGGTCAGTGGTCAGAGAAAAAAGAGAAACAACTTTTATCTCTGACCACTTCTTTTCTCTGGCCACTTCTAAGGCCAAACGCAAACGAGCCAGTGCTCGCAACGCGAGGACTGGCTTTACGCCCTATAACTGAGGACGTATCCGCTGCCGAGTTGGCTTGGATGAGGGTTTGTAGCCGGATATGTGACAAAATGTCAAATGAAACAGCCAGCTTCTGCTTTCAAAAAAGGCCGTTTTTCCTAGAATGCAGCCTTCCTTTTGAACAGGTCTTGCCCTAATATGTGAAAAGTTAACTCTATGGGACGGTTCATGAAACAGGGCAGCACGATAGTCATTTCGGTTATTTTGAGCGCCCTTACTGCTTTTGCCATTACAAAGCTTTCAACCTCTGACACTCAACTACAACACCAAGAAACGCCCTACGAGCGCGTGATCCGTACTGGCACACTTCGCTGTGGCTATGAATATTGGGATGGCGCCGTTTCTCGCAATGAAAAGACCAATCAGGTTTATGGCCCATGGGTCGATATGATGAATGCGATCGGCGACGCCACCAACCTTAAAATCGAATGGACAAGCCAGGTCGGGTGGCCGGACGTTGCCGCTGCGTTAAAGTCTAACAAAATTGACGCCATGTGCGCCGGGATGTGGACAAGCGCAAGTAAGACAAAAGAAATCGCATTCACTACACCTCTCACTTACCAATCCATTGAAACTTTTGCCCGTGCTGATGATCATCGCTTTGATGGTGATCTAAATAAAATCAATAACCCCAACATTAAAATTGTCATTATCGATAACGATAATTCGGATTTCATCGCTCGACAGGATTTCCCGAACGCACAACGTATCGCTCTTAGCTCACTTAATGGCACAGATAGTGAGGAAATGATGCATGTCTTAACCGGCAAGGCTGATATTTGCTTTGCCAATGCCGGGTTATGGCAACAATTCAATAAGGCTAATCCCGGCAAGATCCAAAGGCTGGCGCCTAATAAATCTTTGCGTATTTTCGGCAATGCGAATGCCATCAATAATGATGATCCACGCCTCCTGATGCTTCTTAATGCAGGGCAGCAAGAAATCATGAATAGCGGTCAGCTCGACAAAATCCTCGACAAAGCCAACATCGATTTCCCCGATATGTTCATCAAACCGCTGAAACCGTTTCCGTGAGCGTCCTTGATATCCTCATCAACTACCACATGGCGTTCCTGCAGGGGTTGCGCGTAACGCTGGAACTCTGCGCCGTTATATGGACATCCGGTATTGTGCTCGGCGTTCTGCTCGGTGTCACCAGCGCGCATTTCCCCAATAGTTGGGGCCATTTCACCCACGCGATGTCTTTTGCCTTCTCGGCCATCCCTACTCTGGTAGTTTTGTTCTGGCTGCATTACCCGGCGCAAGCCGTCTTCAACGTCGTGATCGATCCGTTTTATACAGCGTCCTTAACGCTATCGCTGGTCAATATCTTCGCCGTTGGTGAAATTGTGCGGCAGGCTGTCAGCGATTTTCCCAAACAATATATCATTGCAGGCCAAGTTTGCGGCCTGAGCCGACAGGACCTTGTCACCAAAATTCAATTGCCGATTTTGTTTCGCCAGTTGCTGCCGGGTCTGATGGTTCTGCAAGTCGGCATGTTACATGCGACTTTGTTCGCCAGCCTGATATCGGTCGAGGAAATATTCCGCGTGTCGCAGCGCATCAACAGCACAATCTACCGCCCGGTTGAAATTTATACGGCCTTGGCTTTTTTCTTCCTGCTGGTGTGCCTGCCGATCAACCTGACCGCGGCCTACCTTAAAAAGCGCTACACGCGCGATATGTCGGAGCGCTGAGATGTTGGAAGCCCGCAATCTCAATTTTAGTTACGGTGACAAACCCATCCTGAAAAATGTCAGCCTGCAGGTGCCGCCCGGCGGCATCACGGTTTTGATCGGCCCGAGCGGCACTGGCAAAACCACTTTGCTACGCTGCCTTGCTTTACTGGAGCCACCGCAAAGTGGTTCGATCAGCATTGATCATGAAACCTTTACCTACCCATGGCCTGCGGGAAAAGCTTTTACGCCGCCCTGGCCCAAACTGACGACTGTCTTTCAGCAACTTTTCCTGTGGCCGCATATGACGCTACGCGAAAATATTTTGCTGCCCGTACGCCGCCGTAAAGGCGGCGATATTCACGGCGAACTCAACGCGCTGATCGAAGCCTTCGATATGAAAGATTTTATTGATAGCTACCCAAATGAGGCATCGCTAGGCCAGCGGCAGCGTGTAGCTCTTGCCCGCGCCCTGATGCTGGAGCCGCGCTATCTATTGCTGGATGAGATCACCTCGGCATTGGATGTCGAGCAAATTGCCAAGATCCTGACTTACCTGAAGGGTTTGCGTGGGAAGAATATTGGCATTTTCATCATCACCCACTTGCTGGGTTTTGCTAAACATGCCGCTGATCAGGTGGTTTTTATGGCTAACGGCGAAGTGGCCGAAAGTGGCAGCCCAGACATCCTTAAAAACCCGCAAACCGAGCGTTTATATCAATTTTTATCGGTTATTGCGGCGGCAAGTTAGTAATGCTTGCATTTTCCGGGCTCTTTCCCTAAAACAGGCCCGGTTTTGCATAGAAAGATTATGAGCATGAAACAGGAAATTCACCCCGATTATCACGAAATCACCGTCATCATGACGGATGGTTCGCAATTCGTGACCCGTAGCACTTATGGCAAAGCGGGCGACAAGCTGCATCTGGATATCGATCCGAAGGTGCATCCCGCTTGGACCGGCACGCATCGCATGGTCAACCGTGGCGGTCAGTTGGAGAAATTCAACAAGCGTTTTGCTGGTTTGGGCAAAAAGGACGAAGGCGCGGAAGCACCAGTTGCAGCCGCCGCTTCAGCTGATGCCAAGCCTGAATCGAAGATCAAGCTGACAACCACAGCTGCTTCGGCAGGCAAGAAGAAAAAAGCTTAATTAGATAAAAGAGATTAGTGGTCAGAGGCAGAGGGCTTATCGCCCATCTTCTCTGGCCACTTTTTTATTCCCCGATCACTGCAGCTATGCTGCGCCGCCGATGCTAACGATGCTCGGACCTGAGATCATACCGAAATTCGGAACTTCCCCAGCAGCAAGCTTGGCGCGAACCATCGCATCCAGCCTTTCGATACGCGCGTAAAGCGCATAGCTGCGCTCCAGCAATGTACGCAAGCCGGGCGGCAGTTCGGCCAGTTCCGGGCCGCTGTCATTCTGACATTCTTCACTAGCGGCCAAAGCATATTGCGGTGCCGCAAATTGTTCCGGCGAGATTTCCCCAGCCAGCAGCGCTTTCATGGCCAGAAGCCATGTCATCACCTGAATAAGACGCGCTGAAACGCGGGTATGTTGATAACCAACCTGCAGGCAGCGCGGCAGATCATATTCGCGGCGATCTGACTGTTCGTGGAAGGCGATATAATTGCGCACTTCCAGTGTCAGAGCTACGCTCTCGTCAAAAGTACGGTCCAGAAGTGTGGTTGCCTTGTTCATAGTCGCCCTCTTTGCAAGTTGTCTTGAAAGTGTCTCCCCAACCCCGAAATACACCCGTATCGTTAAAAAGAAGTGTATCAAGCCTTAAGGATGCATTAATCCCCATTGCCGAGGTTAAAATCTGAGGCTATGTTCCGGGCTGATTTGGCATGGTTTCGTTAACCATAATCGCTACTGGGGCGTAGCCAAGCGGTAAGGCAGCGGATTTTGATTCCGCCATTCGGAGGTTCGATCCCTCCCGCCCCAACCAGCCTTATTTTTTAAGGCTGTAGCGACAATCAACCAGCCCAAATAAGGAAAAATCACTTAATTTTTTCCATATCAATCCAAGTAAGCGATGCCTCTGACCACACGCTTTCATCTTTGGTAGCGACTGCAAAACTGTAATCGGGTTTCGGCGAAAGATGAAATAATTGCCACGCGTTTGTTTCCCAACAGCCGGTAACCGGCGCGTCTGCGACGCTATCATTACCGTCAAGTGTCGCCATTAATCCAATACCTTTAGCTTTGGATATCGCCTCTCTCAAAGTCCATATACGGTAAAATGCGGAGATCCCGTTGCGGGCCACCTCCGCGCATTCCCGTGGGCCGAAAGCATAATTGGCAAGAGCCATAAAATCGCGCATCCACCAATATTCAACATCGACCCCAATGGGCCCCGTTTCAGATACTGCGCAGGCCACCAATCCCCGCGTATGGGATAAGGAAATGTGCGGCCCCGTTTTGCCAGTCGGGGACAAGGTTTGCGGTTTACCTTTAGCATCTGGATAGATGCGCCAATCGCCAATCCCCGTAACACTAGTCAACAAAGCTCGCAAAGTTGCCCGTGTTAGCAGAAACTCATATTGACGTGCGTCACTTCGGCGCAGCTTGGCCTGTGCGCGATCCTCTGGCGTTGCCCATCTATGGATTAATGATTTTGCGATTGGGCTTTCGCTCGAAACCGTCGTTAATGTCACCATTTTTCTACCCCACTGCAAATTAGACTATTGCATGCCTGTAAGAATGAGTCATAGATTTGCCGCACCGCATCGGAAATAGAAATATTCAGCCGCTAACAAGGAGATGGTTATGGGTCAAGTCTGGAGAAAATTCGGTATCATACTCGTAATGGTCGCGGCATTTGCCTCCTGCGCCCGCGTGGAGCCTGTTTACAATGTCGAAGAAGATGTCGTTCCTGCGGGCACACATCAAAAATATTCTTCTGAACAGATTGGAAAGATGATCGCCAAGACCGCTATAGAAAAAGGCTGGGCAGTAAATGAAGTTAAGCCGGGGCAATTGCATTGCACCCTTAAATGGCGTGAGCACTCGGCAACAGCCGATATCACATACTCTAATAAAGAGTACAGCATCGAATTGGACTCCTCACAAAACCTGAAAGAGTCAGACGGCATGATCCACCGCAAATATAATCAACGCGTCCGCGACCTTCAGAACGCGATCGACAAGAAACTGTCTCAGGCGGCCTATAACTAAAAATATGAAAACCGCCAGTTTTCGTTTGCGCGGATGGGGATATTGGACGCCCGATTGTGTTGTGGAACACACCAATGCTGTCCCTGCTCTCTTACGCCGCCGCGTTACTCCGCTCGGCAGGCAGGCTTTGAGTAGCGCGTGGGAGTTGCCGGAAACAGCGAATGCACGCCTTATTCTTTCGTCACGTCACGGAGAATTCAGCCGCACTTTGTCTTTGCTGGAAGCGGCCGCAAACCGAAGCGACTTGTCTCCGGCAGATTTTACTTTATCGGTACATAACGCCTTGATCGGATTGCTATCCATTGCTCACGGTAATCACAAAGGCCATACGGCTATAGCGGCGGGTCAAGAAAGTTTCTGTTATGGCCTGTTGGAGGCTATTGCCTGTTTGAAGGAAAATCCTGACGAACCGGTTGTACTCATTCACTTTGACGAGCCATTACCTGGTGCCTTTTCTCAATTTAACGACCCCACTGAACAACCTATAGCCATAGCCCTTGCACTAGCTACAACCGGCGAAGGCGACTTAATTCAGATCGACTTTGAAGCGTCTCAGCACAAAGACAAACCCTCAACGTCTCATTCGCATGATTTCCTAAATTTTTTGACCGGCAATTTAACTGAAGGCCTTTCGGTCGGTGTCAACGTCCAATGGCGGTGGACACGTCATGCGGTGGCTTAAATATCCATGGCTGTTGCTTGGAAAGCTGGTGGCCTTGGCCCTTATTTTTGTGGGCGGCGGCGTACTGGCCGTCATGGTTCTTCTATCACTGGTGTTTATGCCCGGCAACCGGCGCGAACGAACACAATTTCTTGTCCATAAATCGTTCCGCCTTTATCTCTGGGCGCTGCAATTTCTAGGGCTAATACGCTTGCAGATTACAGCCCCCGAAAAGCTGCTTAAAAGTAGCGGCAAAATGATTATAGCCAATCATCCTTCTTTGCTGGATGTCGTTATCCTGATGGCCTTGATACCTCGCGTACAGTGCATCGTGAAACATGAGTTATGGCGGCATCGCTTTCTGGGAATTCTCATGCGGCAGGCGGGATATATCCGCAACGATCTCGATCCTGAGGAGCTGGTGACTGCCTGCAGAGCATCGCTTGACGATGGACTATGCTTAATTATCTTTCCCGAAGGAACGCGTACACCGCCAGGAACTTTGCCCCACTTTCAACGGGGTTTTGCCAATATAGCCACTTTAACGAAAGCGCCTATACAGCTGGTTTTCATAGCCTGCACACCTCCCTTTTTGTTTAAAGGTGAGCCTTGGTGGCATTATCCGTCACAAAAGCCGTTTTTTCAGATTGTCGTGGGTGAGTGTCTAGACGCTAATGCATACTCTCTATATGATCAGCGCAGTATTGCAGCACGCAAGCTTGTGGAATCTTTGGAATCTTATTATGCAGCTCAAACCAGAAGTAACCAGTCTTGAGCTGGAGCTCAAACATCTCATCATCGATGCGCTAAAATTGGAGGATATTTCTCCCGAACAAATCGACAGCACGGAACCGCTTTTTGGAGAAGGTTTGGGACTGGATTCTATCGATGCCCTTGAACTTGGCGTCATTCTTCGCAAACGTTACGGCATTAAGATCGCGACCGTCACCGATGAAGTTAAGGTGCATTTCGCCAACATACAGAACCTTGCACGCTTTATATTATCCCAACGGGAGCAAGTGTCATGACGCGCGGCGAACTTCTGCAAAAGCTTAAAGATGTCCTCAGGGAATTATTTGAAATTCCCCCGGAAAAAGTAACGCCCGAAGCCAAACTGTTTGAAGAACTTGGGCTGGACAGCATCGATGCCATTGATCTTGTAGTCAAACTCCAAGCCCTGACAAAACGACGTATAGCACCCCAAGATTTCAAAATGGTTCGCACAGTTGGTGATGTACTTGACTGCGTTGAAAAGCTCCTCAAAGAGAATGAACCGGCTTAACCCTAACCCGTGGCTCATTATAGCATTTGCGGGTGGCCTGCTTTATCCGCCGCTCGTTTATTTTGGTATGGGTATTTTGCCTTCTATGAGTTTCGTTTTAGTCGGGCTAGCCTTGATAGGCCTGAGACTTCTGGCGTTGCGACAACAACCCGATAGCAAAATATGGAAAATAGCTTTTCTTATTACCGCCGCCGGATTAATCGTGATGCTCTTTCTGAATTCCCATCTCGCCGTTCGCGCTTATCCTGTCATTGTTAGCTTATCCGTGGCTGCCGTTTTTGGTCTGTCTTTATTATACCCTCCTCCACTCGTGGAACGCTTCGCCCGTCTAACAGAACCAAACTTACCTTTAAGCGGGGTCATCTATACGCGCCGGGTGACGATAATATGGACCCTCTTTCTTCTGGCCAATGCGCTCATCTCAGCCGCGACTGCCTTGTGGGGAACATTAGCCCAGTGGACATTATGGAATGGTCTAGTGTCGTATCTACTTATGGGAACACTTTTTATGGGCGAAGTTATAGTTCGACGCATGGTGCGCCGGTGACGCTTATACCTTTATCACGCTTGTTGGTCGAAGGACGACCAGACGACCATACTGTGGCTTTGCGGAACGGTCAGCCAATTCATTTTGGCCGTTTTCGTCGTGATGTTATGGATGCCGCTGTCCATTTTAAGGATTGCCGTCGGGCCGCTCTTGTTTGTCAGGATAGTTACAATTTTATTGTCGGATTCTACGGATTGCTCCATGCTGGAGCAAATGTCGTGATGCTCCCGAACAGTAAAGCGGGATTTACGCAAACGGGAACAGAAGAATTTGATCTTCTTATCGATGACTCTCTTATTGAAAATGGCCAAGGCAAAGCTATTGAGTTGAAACCGATTGATGCTGAACGCTTCTCTCTGAATTTCTTAACCTCCGGCTCAACAGGGGCGCCTAAGAAAGTCTCGAAAAATCTGGCGATGCTGGAACGTGAGATTATGACATTGGATGCTTTGTGGGGAAGCAATTCAGGATGTGGGCCTGTCTTCGACACAGTATCACACCAACATGTGTATGGGCTGACTTTCAAATTACTTTGGCCACTTATGGCAGGCCGCCCTTTCTCAGCCACAACACATACATTATGGGAAAGCCTTTTTGCAGAACTTCACCCGGATTCTGTTATTGTCAGCAGCCCTGCGCATCTAGAGCGCATGGGCGGCATAGCCCTAATTCCGGAAAACCAAAAACCTCGACGTATTTTTTCGGCAGGCGCACCTCTGTCTCTTGCGGCCAGTCAACAGGCTGAACGGGTTTTCGGATGCCGTCCCACAGAAATTTTTGGCAGTACCGAAACAGGTGCCTTCGCGACGCGCTCTCAGGAAATTGGTGATGAGCCCTGGAAATTGCTCCCCAACATGTCGATACGTTGTGACGAGAATGGATGCCTTGTTCTCGATTCACCTTTTATCGGTAACGAGTGGCTAACGACGGCTGATCTTATTGAGCCGCTTGCCGATGGCTTTCGTTTCCTTGGCCGCGCCGATCGCATTGCCAAGATTGAAGGCAAGCGTATTGCGCTCGCTGCGGTCGAACAATCATTGACGCAACTTCCTTTTGTAAAGGCCGCAGCGGTTGCCGTATTGCAAGGCAAACCTATCCGTCTGGTTGCCGCAGTCGTTCCAAACGAGAAAGGGCAAAAAACTCTCGCTGAAATTGGCAAATTTAGATTTGGCCGGCTTTTGCGAAGCAATCTTTGCGCTACACTTGAAGCCGCCGGCATTCCGCGTCGATGGCGTTTCGTAAATGAATTACCCGCAAAGGCATTAGGCAAGCGCAATGATGCCGATATATGTGCTTTATTCAACGAGGGCACATGAAACTTCCTGTCGTTCTTACCACTGATAAATCAAAGGAAAACGAAGTCATTCTCGCTATAGACATGTCGCCTGAGTTAGAAGCTTTTCGCGGTCATTTTCCTGACAATCCCATTTTGCCCGGTGTCGTGCAGATTGATTGGGCAGTGCGTTTTGCCGCCATTCATCTTGGTATTAAGGAGCCGCCTGTGCACGACTTTCAGGTAAAATTTCGCAATATTATTTGTCCCGGCGTGCCAATTTCCCTTACGCTGAAACTGGACAATTTAAAAAAGCGACTTTCATTCGCGTACCAATCAAAGGATGTCCTTATGTCTTCTGGTCAATTAAAGCTGGGGACACGAACGTGAACATTTGCGCAATAGTTCCCAGTTATAATCATCACAAAATGATTGGCCTCGTCGTTCAGCGACTGCGCGAAGCCAATTTGCCGGTCTTCATTATTGATGATGGCAGCACCGAACCAGCTTGTTCCGTAATCGCTGCATTGCATGACGACGCCAACAAAATTGTTGTGCACCGACTGAGCAACAATCAAGGTAAGGGAGCCGCCGTCACGAAAGGGTTCCAACTGGCACAGGCAGCGGGGTTTACCAATGCGCTACAAATTGATGCGGATGGTCAGCATGATCTGAATGCCTTGCACCACATGTTGGCACTAGCCGCAAAGCATCCAGATGCACTTATCAGTGGTCAACCGGTTTATGATAACTCCATCCCCACAGGCCGAAAAATTGGCCGTTGGATTACACATATATGGGTATGGATTGAAACTTTGTCCTTCCGCATAACAGATAGTATGTGCGGGTTTCGTGTCTATCCCCTCGCCCCCGTGCAGAAGCTTCTGGCCGAAGAGAAAATCGGCCAGCATATGGAATTCGATACGGATATTATGGTGCGGTTATTTTGGCGCGGCGTTGCGCCCGTTATGCTGCCATTAAAAGTGATTTATCCAGCTGACAATACGTCCAACTTCCGTCTTTGGCGCGACAACTGGCGAATTACAAAAATGCACACGCGTCTTTTCCTAACTATGTTGATGCGGTTGCCGTCCATTTTTTCTCATCGTCCACCAAAATTGGTAATTTCAAAACATTGGGCCGATCTTGCCGAGCGTGGGGGTTATTGGGGATTAAAATTTTGTATAAGCGCCTATCGTCTGCTGGGCCGTGAAGGCTGCAAAATAATCATGGCTCCTATTGTTTTGTATTTTTACCTCTTTGGCAACAAACAGCGCCTTGCTTCACGGCAATTCTTAAAGCGAGTTTTGAAACATTCCCCCACTTTTGGTGAAGGTTATCGCCACCAAATGAACTTCGCCATGCGGTCGCTGGACGTTTTCATTGCATGGACAGATGATGTTAAAGCAATAACAGTTGAGCCAACTGATCCCGATCAGCTTGCCGAATTTTCTAACGATCCACGCGGCGGTCTTATTGTTGTTGCACACCTTGGCAATGTAGATGTTGCGCGCGCCGTTCTCGATAAAAAAACGCAGGAACGAATAACGATATTGGTGCACACACGGCACGCTGAAAACTATAATCGCCTGCTGCGCAAGCTCCGCCCTGAAGCTTCCATGAATACATTACAGGTAACAGAAATAGGGCCAGAAACTATTATAGATCTTCAGCAACGCGTCGAGCGCGGCGAATGGGTTGTTATAGCAGGTGATCGCACGTCGGTTCTAAGCAAAGAACATAGTGTTTTCGTGCCTTTTTTTGGTGCTGACGCCGCTTTTCCGCAAGGACCGTGGTTACTTGGCGCCCTACTTGATTGTCCGATATATCTGTTATTTTGTTTGCAGGATGGTAGACGCTATCGTCTAACGATGGAGCCTTTTGCAGAAAACATTCGATTATCGCGTGGCGCGCGCGAAGAAGGTATACGTGCCTGTGTGGCAAGATATGCTTCGCGCCTCGAACATTACAGTGCCTCGGCACCTTTCCAATGGTATAACTTCTTCGATTTTTGGGCGCGCTAGTCATGGTCTCTACGGAAATAACACTCACGGCACAATTCTATGATCTCGACCCCATGGGGGTTGTGTGGCACGGCAACTATGCCCGTTTTCTGGAACAAGTACGCTGCCAGCTGCTTGATAATATAGGCTATAACTACGCCGAAATGCAGGCATCAGGCTATATCTGGCCGATTGTTGATATGCAGATGAAATTTATACGTCCCATACGATTTCATCAAAAATTTGTTATCTCCGCTACAATTCTGGAATCTGCAAACCGCCTGAAGATCGAATATATTATTCGTGACCACGCTAGCGGTGAGGTTTTAACGAAAGCGACCACCACTCAAGTTGCGGTTGAGGTCTCAACAAACGAGCTTTGTCTGGAGTCACCAACTGCCTTAACCGATAAATTGAAAGACCTCTCATGACACGCCACTTCTTATTGGCCTTCCTTTTTTTGTTTCCATCTTCAATCGCATTCGCCGCCAACGCGAATGCAGGTCAAGTTGTGATGGGCAACAGCGATATTCTAAGGGGTCGCTTTATTGAAGAAAGAAATTTAAAGGGCTTCAACGGGCCTATGAATTCCGAAGGGCATTTTGTGGTGGCTCCAGAGCATGGAGTTATTTGGGGCGTGGAGAAGCCATTTCCTACAACGACCGTTATTACTCCTTCCGGATTAGTGCAAAGCGTTGGTGGCATTAATGTCATGCGCCTGCCTGCACAGAAAATTCCCTTTATGCTTCATCTTTACGACATGCTGGGAGGCGTTCTCGCAGGTAATTGGAAGGCGCTAGAAACAGATTTTACAGTTGCCAGAAGCGGAGATGATCAAAATTGGCAAGTCCTGCTTCTGCCTCGCCGTACTGATAACCCAGCAATGCCTTTCAGTTCAATTACGGTTAGCGGGCATCAGTTTGTTGAGAATGTTGTTTTGTTAAAACCGGACGGTGATTCTGATACATTGACTTTTCTTAATGAAGCACTGTCGTCGAAGCCGCCCTCGGCAGCTGAAAAACTGGCCTTCAATTCCGTGCATCCATGATGCGTTTGTTCGCATTTCTGTGGCTTATAGCGGTTCTTAGCGCTGGCGGATATTTGCTGGCCCGGGTTAATCACGGCTTAAACTTCCATACTGACCTCATGGCCTTACTGCCGCGAGAAGATCAAAACCCTGCCCTGCAACATGCCAATGACGTGGCAACGCGAGCCTTATCACATCGTGTTGTCATTATGGTTGGCCATAAAGACAAAGCCGCAGTCTACGCCGCTGCGAAAGAAATAGCGCATCAGCTCGCAACTTCCGGTTTGTTTGATATGACGACCAGTGGTTTTGATAAAGACCGGCTCCGCCAAATCGGCACATTCTATTACCCTTACCGCTTTGGGCTTTTGTCAGATGAAGATTACGACAATCTGAAAGCAGGCCATGGGCAGGCAATTGCTGGCCGCGCCTTGTCGCAAGTTTACGGGGTCGTTGGCCTGGCCAATGGGCAATTACTCCATAGCGATCCTTTTTTGTTGATGCCGAGTTTCCTAACAAGTTTACCCCTTCCCCTATCGCGCCTATCTCTCGATGATGGCATGTTGTCCTTACAGGATAAGGACACTACGTGGGTTATGATTGCTGGGCAGGTCGAAGGAGAACCCTTCGCACTAGACGTGCAAAAACAAGTTTCAGATTTTTTTGACCGTGCGGTTAACTCTCAACGCACCATTTATCCTGATATTCAAGTTCTGCATTTGGGGGCGGTCTTTTTTGCAAAGGCTGGAGCCGAAGAAGCGATGGGGGAAACCTCCACAATAGGCATTGCTTCAACTATCGGCACAATTCTTTTAGTAATGATTATGTTTCGTGCCATCCGCCCTCTGATCGTGAGTTTACTTGTCATAGGTGTGGGGATTATGACAGCTCTTTCCATTAGCTTGCTGATTTTCGGTGAGTTGCATGTGGGAGCGCTTTTATTCGGCATCAGCCTAATCGGCGTTTGTGTTGATTACAGCCTGCAATATTGTAGTGAGGTTTTTTCACCACACATAGGCACACCACAGGAACGCCTGAAACGGGTTCTGGCTGGTATTACGCTCGGCACAGCAACGACAGTTATTGGGTACTTGACCCTCTACCTCGCCCCCTTCCCCGGTTTGCATCAGATCGCACTCTTTTCGGCGGTTGGACTTCTCGCGGCATGGGTAACAGTTGTGCTGTGGCTGCCCTTGCTTGACCGTCATACAGTATTGTCTCGCAAGCAGCCCATGCTGACTATAGCAAAAGAATTTCTGGCTTTTTGGGAAACGTCCAAATACCACCGGCTACGCAAAAGCTTGGTGGCCTTGCTTGTTGTTCTCGGGATTATTGGTTTTCTGCGCTTTCACATCGACGACAATGTGCGGCATATGCAGTCATTATCTTCCAGCTTAGTGACGCAGCAAGAAACGATTCAGAAACTCATCGGCGCAAGCGCAAGCAATCAGTTCTTTCTTGTTCAAGCCCCTGATGACGAAACAGCTTTACAAAGCGAAGAAAAATTGACCGAAAGATTGCGCCCGCTGATTGCTGCTGGCGATTTGACCGGCTTCCAATCACCATCCCAGTATATTCCTTCGGCGGCGAGGCAGAAAGAAAACCGGTTATTGCAAGGAGAACAACTTTATAAACCATTGCTGGCGCAACAAACGCTGAAACTTGATCTGGCGACAACACCGGCAATGCCAAGTGAACAAAGCCCTGTTTTAACTCTTGCTGAAGCAAGCAAATCGGGCAAACCGCTCGGATTTTTATCGACACTGCTTTTGGATAAAGGGCAAGGCGAAGTTACACATATGGTTGCCCTGGATGGGGTCGTTCACCCGGAAGCTGTCACCGCCGCCGCAGAAGGTATAACAGGGATACATCTGGTCGATCCCACAGGTGATTTTAGCCGTCTTTTGGGAAAATACCGTAACCGCGCAATTGCTCTTTTAGCTTTGTCCGCTGCCTTAATGACACCTCTGTTAATCTGGCGTTATGGCTTCCGCAAAGGTTTATGGATTATGGTTCCACCTTCATTGGCCGTTATTTTGGCACCGTCCTTACGGTGCCTTGCCGGCGGTACATTTACATTCTTTGATGCCATGGCGCTTGTCCTTGTCCTGTCCATTGGCGTTGATTATGCTGTGTTCTGCGCCGAAACATCGGGAAAACGCAAAGTTGTAACCATACTGGCGGTAACAATGGCCGCATGCACAGCGTTGCTGTCCTTTGGCCTTCTGGCATTGAGCCGGGTAATGGCGGTACATAATTTCGGCGCAACCATGACGACTGGAATATTACTATCATTCCTGTTTGCACCTATGGCTTGCTCAGCAAGCAAAAAACATCAGGGATAGTCGATGCGAAACATAATCCCCTTTGCGCTCATCTTGCTTCTTTGCGCTTGTGCCCATAACTCAACCGATAAAGCATCATCGGATGCAAACGTTCCAGAAATTGTACAAATCGCGCCTGACGTGGCTTTAACCATGCCCAACCCGGCCGACCTTGGTCATTCCGTTGAAGCTGTCCAGCTCGTGACAGCACATTACGGGGATCAGAATTTTGCATTTGAAGCACACATCAGCGTAACGCCGGAACATTTTTTATTGATCGGCCTCGATCTTATGGGGCGAAAGATAATGACTATTAATTGGACAAAAGAAGGGACGGATTTTGAAACAGCACCTTGGGTTCCCTCACAACTGCGGGCTAAAAATATTCTCGCCGATATTGTCCTGCTCTATTGGCCGGAGACCATCGTAAAGAAGGGCTTGGTGGGTTCATTAGTCAAACTGGTTGCTGACAGATATAGTCGCACGATAATGTCTGGACACAAAAAAGTGTGGCAGGCGAATTATCAAATGAATACCAAGCACGATTTGTGGTCTGGGCAATTGCATTACCGCAACATCGCTTGGGGTTATGAATTCAACGTGCAGTCAACGGAGACAAATCCGTGAGCGCACGCCCCCTGTTTCTGGAAGATTGTGGAATTGTTACTCCTCTTGGGAATGGTAAAACCGCCGTTGCTTGCGCACTGTTTGCGGGAGATAATAATGGAATAAGTCTCCGTGATGATCTTGTGCCCAACAAACAAGTCTATGTAGGGGCAGTTCGAGATGATCTCCCTACGCCCCCTGCGGCCTTGCGTGATTTCGATTGCCGCAATAATCGTTTAATGCAGATGGCTCTCATGGAGATCACTCCAGCAGTTGAGAAAGCCATTAAACGTTATGGCCGCGACCGCATCGCCGTTGTCTTGGGCACAAGCACATCAGGAACATCTTCAAGTGAAGAAGCCATGGTCATTCGCCAAAATACAGGTTCTTGGCCAACTGATTATCATTATCACAAACAGGAAATAAGCGGCCTTTCCACTTTCGCCGCATGTTTTTTGGGTTTAACTGGCCCCACATATACTGTGGCAACAGCTTGCTCATCCAGCGCCAAGGTCTTCGCTTCAGCGCGGCGATTAATTCGCGCAGGGTTGGCCGATGCCGCCATTGTAGGTGGTTCCGATACGCTGTGCCGCATGACGCTTAACGGTTTTGACGCTCTGGAATTGTTAGCAAAAGAAAAATGTAATCCTTTCAGCGCAAACAGGGACGGTATAACCATTGGCGAGGGTGCTGCGGCCTTTTTATTAAGCGCGGACGACGGGCCGGTACAGTTTCTTGGGATCGGAGAAACTTCAGACGCCTATCATCTCACAGCTCCTGATCCGGAAGGCAATGGCGCCTGTCAAGCCATGCTACAGGCCCTCGATGATGCAGGACTTACAGCTGCCGATATCGCCTATATTAATCTGCATGGCACAGCCACATCTTTGAACGATGCTATGGAAGCTCGCGCCGTTTCTTCCATCTTTGGTTCGCAGACACCATGCAGCTCCACCAAGGGTATGACAGGTCATATGTTGGGGGCTACGGGCGGTTGCGAAGCCGCCTTTTTGTGGCTTGCCTTGAATGCCGCAACCAGCCCCGCACTTTTACCACCCCATTTATGGGATGGCATCCATGATCCGAATTTGCCCGTTCTCAATTTCGTGGCGATGGGAACACCGCTGCCTGAGGGCAAGCAGCTTGCCATGCTAAGTAATTCCTTTGGTTTTGGAGGCAGCAATGCCTCCCTCATTCTTGGAAGGGCATAATACGGTGCATAGTTGTTCCTATCCCATTGCCGATCTGTTGCCCCATGCGCCGCCTATGGTGTTGCTTGATCAAGTGCTTGGCTGGGATGCGGGGCAGGTTATTGCTACAATCACCATTCGTTCTGACAGCCCATTTTTTATAGAAAATAACGGCGTTCCGTCTTATGTCGGTCTTGAATATATGGCCCAAACCTGTGGCATATATGCTGGTATTGAAGGACGCAACCACGGTCAACCTGTGCGCCTTGGATTCTTGCTGGGAACAAGAAATTTTCATGCTTCAACAGGTTGGTTTAACCTTGGGCAACAGCTTGTCGTCGAAGCAAAAGAAGTATATCGACAGGATACAATGGGTGTATTCGATTGCCGCATAATTCATGGAGATGTTGAACTCGCCTCGGCCCAGTTAAATTTATATCAACCTCAAGATGCGTCCGACGCTTTCAGTCATTCATCAAAGGAATAATATATTATGGATAAAACCATCTTGGTTACAGGCGCCAGTAAGGGCATAGGTCACGCTATCGCAGTCCGTCTCGCACGCGAAGGGTTTCAGATCGTCGTTCATTATGGAAAAGATAAGGAAGGCGCGGAAAAAACCTTGCAAGCCGTTCAGGAGGCAGGGTCGCAAGGACGCTTAATTACTTTCGATATCTCCGATCGCGCCACTTGCCGCAAAGTACTGGAAGCTGACATAGCAGAACATGGTTCCTATTACGGTGTCGTGCTCAATGCAGGTATTGCGCGAGACAACGCTTTCCCCGCCATGGAAGATGAGGAATGGGATTCCGTATTGAGCACAAATCTTGACGGTTTTTATAATGTGTTACGGCCACTGGTGATGCCGATGGTATCGGCACGGAAAGGTGGCCGGATCGTCACCCTGTCTTCTGTATCCGGCGAAGTAGGCAATCGCGGTCAGGTGAACTACAGTGCCGCCAAGGCTGGCATTATTGGAGCGACCAAAGCCCTGGCTATTGAACTGGCCAAACGCTCCATCACCGTGAACTGCGTGGCTCCCGGCATTATTGAAACACAGATGACTTCAGGCCTAACACCCGATGACGTGGCGCAATTAATACCTATGCGCCGTATGGGGCAACCAGATGAAGTTGCCGCCGCCGTCGCCTTCCTATGCTCTGACGAGGCCAGCTACATCACGCGTCAGGTCATTTCAGTAAATGGTGGGATGGTCTAATGCGTCGCGTCGTTGTCACTGGTATGGGCGGCATCACCTCGCTTGGCGAAGATTGGCCAACTATTCGCGACGCCTTTGCCGCTGGGCGCACAGGCATCCGCTTTATGGAAGAATGGGGCCGTTTCACTGACGTCAATACGCGTCTCGCGGCCCCAGTAATTGGTTTTTCTGTCGAAGATCGTTATCCCCGAAAAAAGCTGCGGACAATGGGAATGGTATCCCGCATGGCAGTTTATGCCACGGAACGCGCTTTAACGGACGCGGGACTGTTGAATAGCCCCCTCATCCAATCGGGACGTATGGGCGTAGCCTACGGTTCTTCCTTCGGTAGTCCCGATGCTGTTCTAGGTTTTTATGAACTCAAAATGAATGGAACATCCAAACACCTCAATGCCACGAATTACATTCGCATGATGGGACAAACCACGGTGGTGAATATCAGCGTTTTCTTCGGCATAACAGGAAGAATTATTCCAACCTCTAGCGCCTGTACTTCCGGCAGCCAAGGTATCGGGTATGCATATGAAGCTATTCGCTGGAACAAAGCCGATATGATGATCGCAGGCGGTGCCGAGGAACTGGATATTACGGATTCCGCAACTTTCGATACGCTCTATGCGACCAGTACCAAAAACGATCAACCGGAAACAACTCCGCGACCTTTTGATCGGGACCGCGACGGGTTAGTTGTTGGAGAGGGTGCCGGCACACTAATACTGGAAGAATACGAACACGCGCGTGCCCGCGGTGCTCCTATCTATGCTGAGATTGTGGGTTTTGGATGCAACTCTGATGGCAATCACATCACGACGCCTCAAGCATCCACTATGCAGCAATGCCTGCGTCTTGCCATTGAGGATGCAGAATTGCCGCCTGAGGCCATTGGCTTCGTTAGTGCTCATGGCACGGCAACCGAATGGGGTGATATAGCTGAAAGTGAAGCCACTCATAAAGCGCTTGGGTCACAAGTTCCCATGCATTCTCTCAAAGGGCATTTTGGTCATACGCTTGGAGCTTGCGGCGCGATTGAGGCGTGGCTTGGCATCGAAATGATGCGTGAAGGCTGGTTCTGCCCAACGGCCAATCTGGAAAACGTTGATGAACGTTGCGCCCAGTTAGACTACATCATCAAGACCCCACGCCAATTGCAGACAGAATATCTGATGTCAAATAACTTCGCTTTTGGCGGGATCAATACATCGCTTATCTTTAAAAGAATTTGATCGGAATTATATATGTCCGCACTCGACATTCTCAAAAAACTGCAAGGGATCGATGCTGGCACCTTAAATCCATTGCAGCGAGTTCTCATCATTACAGATGGAACTCTCACTGAGATTTTAGAGGCCACCTTTTTTGAACGCATTCATTTAGTCAAAATTTCACAGCAAACGATTTCCGCTACTCCTTCTCCCCCGCATCTCACCCTCAATGCAGGCGCAAGCATTGTGGAAAGAAGAATACTGTTACGCGGAGAAAAATCGAACAAGAATTATGTCTATGCAGAATCCACAATTGCACTCGACCGCTTACACCCCACATTTCGCAACGCGCTGGTTAATTCTGACACTTCGCTTGGCCGGTTATGGCTGGAGCATAAACTGGAAACATTTAAGGAATTACTGGAAGTAAAGCATGTACAGGCGAATGGACTGTGCGATCACTTTAATTGCGCCAAGTCCAACATGTTACTGGTTCGCACTTACCGCGTCATTTCGGCAAATGTGCCGATAATGCTCATTTCTGAATATTTTCCGGTCGAGTATAAATGATCCAGAGAAATAAGTGACAATTTTTGTCGCTTCATATATAGTTTCACACATAGAATACCAGCGATGACGTCACTTATAGGGGCATAATATGAATCACAAACGCTTTATCTTGCTGTCTTGTTTTGTATTACTTTCTGGATGCGCTTCGGTCATTGAAGGCGAATCTCAGGACGTTGTCGTAAACACTGCGCCTCAAGGCGCGAGCTGCACCCTCCTACGCAATGGCGCACCGCTTGGCACCGTCAGTTCGACACCAGGCACGCTACATGTAGAAAAAACCAAAGACGATATTTCTATTAAGTGCGACAAAGCCGGCTATCGGGAAACAACCTATCTTAATAAGTCCGAATATCCGGAATATAATTGGGCCTACATTCTCGTAGGCGGTCCCGTCGGATGGGGTTTTGACTCTGTGACCGGTGCCGATAACAAATATGCCAGCCCTGTCACTATCGATCTTTTACGACCGTAAAAATACACGTCCCAAAAGCCAAACACCTCCTAGCACGAGTACACGCGCAGTTCTCAGCACGCGAAAACAGGTCAATCATGCTACCCAAAATACAACATGGCCTAGCCATCCTAGCCCTTCTTTTTGTTACTGGCTGCGCTAACACATATAATCGCGTAGAGATGGGCGGCACAGAGCGCACCCATACACGCCTTGACGAATCCGCTGCCGTATTAGTTATGATGCCAAAGGATGGCGGAAATGGCAGGAAGTCATATGGTGGATCGGGAGCTGTTGTCGCTCATACAATAGATGCGGCATTTTCGAGATATGCCCGGCTCGTAGACATCTATCCTACCGAGTATCATTCATTGAATGAAATTAAAGATATCATCGCAAAAAATGATTACAAATACATTATCATTCCAACTGTAGTTTCCTGGACATATGGTGGCGCCAATTGGTCCAAGACTGCCACTCAAGTGGGTGTTAAAATATCGATTATTGACGCAATCAGTGGAAGAACGATTTCCTCCAATTTTCTTGAATCCAAAGGGCCCTCGGCCTCAAGTATTTATACCCTTTTAGATTCAGATACTGAGGGACCAGAGGAACTGTTATCCAATCTGGCCGATGACTACGTTGACGACCTCTACGGCGCGCTGCTTTCTTTCCCCCGCTAACAAGTTCTGAGGGTTTTTGTGGGCGTTCTCGACCAATTTAACCTCAAAGATCTGATCGAGAATTACGGCTGCCGCAATTTTGTCGAGACTGGCACCGGTATTGGTATCAGCCTGCATTACGCCGCTACTTTTCCTTTTGCTATCCTTCATACCTGCGAATGCGAGCCGGATCTGGCCAAAGCGGTGCAGTCGTTGTTTCAGGACGATCCACGCATACACATCCACACCAAGACCAGCGAAGACATGTTGCAGAGCATCCTGCCGTCATTACCGCCAGATCAATCCACTATCTTCTGGCTTGATGCGCATTTTCCTGGTGCCGATTACACCAAACGCGGTTATACCGATGAACGGAACGAGGATTTGCGCCTACCGCTGGAACGTGAACTACAGCTCATCAGTACGCATCGCCCGAATGCTAATGACGTTATTATCATTGATGATTTGCGCATTTACGAGGAAGGTTCCTTCGGCAGCGGGCCATGCCCGGCTGAGCATTGCGGCCTGCCGCCGGAACGCCGCAACGTCAATTTTGTCTCTCAGTTCTTTGACGGAACACACAACATCAAACGCTTTTATGAAAATGAAGGGTACCTACTGCTGACACCAAAGCAGATCGGGCTTAGCAAATCAGTAACGGATACGCTGCAGCTGGCTTTTCAGTTTCAGCGCGAAAATCGCCAGGCCGATTGCCTGCGTGTTTTGGAACAAATTCTGTGGCATCACACGGGCAATGATAAAGTTGCCCTGTTTGTGGCGCTGGCCGTTATCAAAGCGGCAACTGACAATCAGGCTTTTGCACCGCTGATCGCGCCAACGCAAAAGTTACTTCAACAAGCGAAAGAGTCGGGCTGGGATTCTCTGGCAATTGTATCTACCCGTTTTCACGGAGTTCTCGCTCTAGCACTGGCACACAAAATGGGCATCTCTGTATCGGCCTTGATTGAAGAACATCCGGAAATTTCCAAACATTCTTTTTCGGGTATCCCTGTATTAACGCCGGAACATGCCGTGAAGGCGGGCCTCCGTCATTTTATTATGACCACGAAACATAAAGATCAAAACTTACAAAACCTGTTGCAAGAGGCCGCGCAGATAGAAAACTGCAAGATCGAAACCCTAAAGCAAGCCTAGAATTATTTTTTCTCGCTGAGTTTTTGTTTTACATCTTCAACAAGTTTATTCAAGTGAACGTGGCGGAAGTCTTTGACATAGAGCGCACCTTCCTCTCCTTTTTGCTGCTGATGATAATCGCTGTGCGCCTGCACGACCTCCGGATCAAGCCATTTATTGCAGCCGGGATCTTCCAGCATCGCCTGTTCAACCGTGTAATTTTCCATATGTGGACGACGCACAAAGAAATATTTCGCCGCATCGGTGTAGACATGGATATCGCGCCGCTGCTCGAAATGCGCCGTGAGCATTAGCTCGGAATTGAACTGCCGCGTTTTGGTATATTCGCGCACATGATCGATGAGCGTGTGGTAATAAAGGATCGGCTCAATAGCGCCGATCGCGAATATATCGGACAATAACTTCCCCTCCTCCCACCACGGTATCAAAATATCGTTGGGCTTCAGCATCGGGATAATATGGTCAATGGTATAAACAAATTGCAGATCGGCACGGCTGCGCATACCAAGTTGATACTCATTTCGGTAAGGCTCGACTAACTTCCCGACATTCCGCCAACCGGTATATTGTGAGAACATCCGCGACGGAACATTGATGAGGTCAGGATTTATGGTCGGGTCACTATCGAGGGCCGAGAAATCCTGCGGCGGCGCAAATGCATAGGCGCGCGGCTTAAGCAGATCGACAATTTCCTGCTTTTCTTTGGCGTCAATTGTATCCCAAAAATAAAAGAACACGTCGACCGGATAATCGCGAAGCAATGCAAGCTGGCTTGGCAGGCACCGACGCCATTGCCGCGTGAGCCCCGATAGCATCAGAGCTATGCGCGGTTTAGCGTTCACAGATATTCCTGCAGGAAGGGCGCAATTAGATTATCGCGCGGCACAGATACGGCACTACAACTCGGGTACGAATTGGTCGGCGCGTAATCATTGATCAAAACGCGGTGACTATGATTGCAACCGGTAATGATGGCATGCGCATCGATGCCATATTCCTTCAGCAGAGCGGTGATACGCAAATGAAAATCCTCGCTACGTGCTGTGACGATAATAATCTGCGCACCGTTCGTGTAAGCTGTTTTCAGGGCCTGCAAATTTTCCGGAATGGGCTCCAAACTATTTTCCCAACGGCGCGTACCGTAACGACCAACATTTTTTACCAGCACGCCGTCTAGGTCACAGAACAAGGTTGAAAACCTTTTTTGTTTGGCACGCCATTCACGGAGAGTTCCCCAATCTTCATAGCTCGTAGCTTCATAGCCGCGAAAGATCTGGCCTTCGCGCGCCATCATCCAGGCAATGACATGGCTGACGTAAGTCTCTTTTTCCAGACCCGCATTGGACGACATATCAGTAAAGGCTTTCTGAAATGCCTCAGCCGAGGCGAATTGATATGCGCCTGCACAGAAAGTACTTGAGATGATCCGCTTCTCAACGATATCCTGCACGATGCCGTTTTTATCGAGCACAGCATAGCTTTTGGCGGCGACATTTGTAGTGTCCCTCAACCGCGCAAGATTACCGACCACGACAAAATTCAAAACATCGTTGCCGTCGTCCCATGCCAAATAATTATCGGAATCCTTGATAAGCAGCGGGCCCGTAATTTTTGCGGCAGTGATTGCCTGAGAAACAGTCTCCGCCTGACCGGAAGTAAATTCCGGCAGAATAACGATATGCAGCCGCTCACCAAGCCGTTCGGTAAAAGCCTGCTTAAGAATAAGCGTGGCCTCAAATTCATCGTCATGCGCTTTGGTAACGACGAAAACCACACGCTCAAACCGTTCGATACCGCAACCTTCCAAGGCCTTATCGACCATCAGCTTGCCGTCAGGATGGGTCAGCAGCCATTTGGGGCGCATATCGGGAAAGCGCGTCGAACGTCCGGCACAAGGCACGATTAGCGTTGTCATGGCAGCACCCTCATAAAAAATCGTTCAGGGCCGCGGATAGACGGCCCTCTATATAGCGTTGTTCTTCTTGAGCAGAACTATAGGGAAGAATACGCAAAAGGCTCAGCGCGTACAAGTCATGTATGGTAGCAACGCAACCGCTGCGCTTTTCTTCCAAAGCAGATTCAATACTGTGGCGCAGACTAGCAAGGCGCAGCACAAGGTTCCGGTCAGCTTCCAGATAACGAAAGCTCCAGCCGCCGATAAGGTCCTGCATCAGCTTGGCCATATCCATGTACCAGCTGTCGGCAAAACTATCGAGAAAATCGATCAGGTAAAGCTGCCCGTCATGCGCCAGAATATTCTCCAGCGTCAGATCGCCGTGACAAGGTGAATGCGGAACACCGGTCCATGGGCGGCTGCGGAGACGCGCCAAAGTTTCCGCAACTGCCGGTGTTGTAAGATTGCGCTCCTGCAAAATAGTTTGCAGCTCGACGATTTTGTTTTTGAAGATTGTTGAGTCAATCGTTCCCTGCTCGGGCGCACTGGCAAAACGCAACAACATCCCTGACCAGCGTTGAATATCCGCAAGCGGCAGCGTCGTAAGAATTTCGGCAGCCGTTACGCCCGGCACATAATCCATATCGATATACGCAATGCCGGATGGCAATTGCCCGGACGCTCTGACCTTCACCGGATGAAAGAAGTCATTGCCGGTAAAATTCTTTTGCTTCTCGGCTTGCTGTAAAAGCCGTTTATTGTAATCAGCATCGCGCGACAATTTACGCACATAAGTGCTTTGATTACTGCTCACTAACAGCACATGGCAACCGGAAAAACCGCGCAGCGGAATAATACGCGCGTCAGCTGGCAGGCCGGTATCAGTGGGAGAGGCTAAAGGAATCACCGCTTAGGGATAGCATAGGTGTTTTTCTGATTCAAAGAATGACGCAGCTGACTATTGCGCAGCTTGTTCCGGTCCCGTCATCCGCTGATGGCGGGCACGGAAACGTTGCTTGTCTTCTTCGCTGCTGTCTGCATGGCAATGCGCACAGGAAACGCCTTCTTCGAAAGCAGGATGTTTTTTATCTTCGGCGGATAAGGGGTACCCACAGCAAAAGCACATGGAATAGTTACCAGTGGTAAGGCCGTGGCCAACGGCCATACGTTTATCGAACACATAGCATTCGCCCTGCCATTTGCTTTCATCCGCCGGAATAGTTTCCAGATATTTTAGAATGCCCCCTTTAAGGTGATAAACTTCCTCGAACCCTTCGGCGCGCATATAGGCGGATGCTTTTTCGCAGCGGATACCACCGGTGCAATACATCGCGATCTTTTTATGCTTGGTCGCGTCCAGATTTTGCTTCACATATTCGGCGAAATCCGTGAATTTATCGATTTGCGGATCGAGCGCTTTATCAAACACACCGATTACTGTTTCATAACGGTTGCGAGTATCCAGCACCACCACATCCGGATCGCTGATCAATTTATTCCAGTCCTGCGCCTCGACATAGGTGCCCGCCAGAGTGTTCGGGTCGGCGTGCGGTTGGTTAAAAGTGATCAGTTCCCGTTTCAGGCGAATTTTAAGACGGTTAAATGGCTTTTCCGGCGCGGTCGAGAATTTGACCGCATCGCGAGGTAAGCCAGTTTTCTCATTCAGGATAGCGAGCATTTTTTCAATCGCGTCGCCCCTGCCTGCCAGAGTGCCGTTAATGCCCTCAGGCGCCACTAGCAAAGTGCCGCATATATCCAGAGGTGCGAAAGCTTCCTTCAACGACAGGCGTAAAGCGGCTGTGTCCGGAATGGCAACAAATTGATAAAGGGCAGCAACGTTGTAAGTCATGGACATTTTGTAGCGTAAAAGCCGCCTTTTTTGCAAAGGCATAATAATCAACGAAAAACAAGGATTTGCACGACTTTGGCCACATGTTAACCTGCATTGATGCTCAGCCTTAAATTCCTCACCACCCGCAAGACACCGCCTCTGGTTGAGGAAGGCCATATAACTATTCATCAGCGGCAAGTCCTCTATACCCTTCACCGCAAAAAAGGACGACGGCGGATCACGCTTTATATCGAGCCGTCGGGCAAGCTGCGGCTGAATGCACCGCTACGCACCCGCATGCAAACGATCGATCAATTTTTGCTACATAGCCAGGACTGGCTTGCCGGCAAGTTGGCTGAGGTGCAAAAGAATTCAGCCCCGCATTTCCCGCAAACCTTAAACGAAGGCGCAACGGTTTATTATCTCGGTGATGCCTATCAGCTGACCGTGACCAACGATACGACGAAACAAACCTGCCGCATTAAGGACGGTTGGCTTGAGATCAATCTGCCGCAATCTGCTGCTGTTTCAGACGCAGAACTTCAGGAAGAAATTCGGTTGGAGATTATCCTTTGGTACAAAAAGCAGGCGCGAAATATCTTGAAAGAGCGAACGGAATTATGGGCCACGCAGATGGGCCTGAAATATCGCAGCATAAAGATCACTAGCCCGACGCGGCAATGGGGCAGCTGCAGTGCCCAGAATGACATTCGCCTCAACTGGCGCGTCATGATGGCGCCTTTATTTGTGATCGATTATCTTATCGTGCATGAGTTGGCACATATCCGGCATAAAAACCATTCGGTGCATTTCTGGAACTACGTCGCGAACTATATCCCCGATTACCAGACAAGGCAGCAGACTCTCAAACATATGGATGCAGGCTTTTCAATTTAACTCTCGAGGTCGCTATGAAAATCGCCGCAAATGTAACGGAACTGGTCGGCAACACACCGCTGGTCCGCATCGATAAACTAGGCCAGGGTCTTGGCGCAGAAATTCTAGCCAAACTGGAATTTTACAGCCCGGCCCATAGCGTCAAAGACCGTATCGGTGTGGCTATGATCACGGCTGCAGAACAGGCTGGCAAAATCAATAAAGACAGTGTGATTATTGAGCCCACTAGCGGCAATACCGGCATCGCCCTCGCTATGATATGCGCCGCGCGCGGCTACCGCTGTATCCTGACAATGCCGGAGACAATGAGCAAGGAACGCCGTTTGTTGCTACAAGCTTACGGCGCGGAGCTGGTTCTTACGCCCGGGCCGGACGGCATGGGCGGTGCGATCAGGAAAGCGGAAGAACTGATTGCCTCTACGCCACATTCTTTCATGCCACAACAATTCAAAAACCCGGCCAATCCTGAAATCCACCGCAAGACCACCGCCGAAGAAATCTGGCGCGATACAGACGGCAAGGCCGATATTTTAATTTCCGGCGTCGGCACGGGTGGCACGATTACGGGCGTCGGTGAAGTTTTGAAATCGCGCAAACCGGGCTTTCAAGTTGTTGCGGTTGAGCCAGATGCCTCGCCCGTTCTGTCAGGCGGCGTTAAGGGCCCGCACCCTATTCAGGGCATTGGCGCCGGTTTTGTGCCTGATATTTTGAATACGAAAATTTACGACGAAATCATCCGCGTTAAAAATGAGGATGCTTTTGCTATCGCCCGCCGCGCAGCCAAGGAAGAAGGCCTGCTGGTTGGCATATCATCAGGCGCAGCCTTATGGGCCGCGATGCAGGTGGCAGCGCGCCCTGAAAACAAAGACAAGATGATTATTACAATCATCCCTTCATTCGGCGAGCGTTACCTCAGCACGGCCCTGTTCGCCGATTTGCAGGGCTAATCGCCAGCACCCGGTATCAGCGCACAATTTTCTGTAAAATGCGGCTTCAGCTTATTCTCAAACAATTTAAACGCCGCACCAATCGCCTGATGCATATCGAGATAGCGATAAGTCCCTAACCGGCCACCGAAGATTACATTCTTTTCCTGCTCCACCAGCTTACGGTAAGCGGCAAACAAATCTTTATCCTTTGGCGTATTGACAGGGTAATAGGGTTCGTCCTGCTTTTGCGCAAAGCGGGAATATTCACGGAAGATAAGCGTCTTTTCGCGCTGATAATCCCGCTCCGGATGCAGATGCCGAAATTCATGTATGCGTGTGAAAGGCACGGTTTCATCCGCATAATTCATGACCGATGTCCCCTGATAATCGCCGGTCGGCATGACTTCGCGTTCGAAATCGAGCGTGCGCCATGAGAGCTCGCCCAGTTTAAAATCGAAGTAGCGGTCAATCGGACCGGTATAGATAATTGGCGCTGCAGCAGGCAACTGGCTTCGCAACTGAAAGAAATCTGTTTTCAGCATCACCTGGATATTGGGATGATCCACCATGCGTTTGAAAAGCGTGAAATACCCCTCGGAAGGCAGTCCTTCGAAACGGTCATCGAAATAGCGCGCGTTAAAGGTAAAACGCACCGGCAGGCGCGTGACTATATCTGCCGGCAATTCACGTGGATTGGTTTGCCATTGCTTGGCGGTATAGCCGCGGATGAATGCCTCATATAAAGGACGACCAATCAGTGATATCGCTTTTTCTTCAAGATTACTGGCGGCGTCAGTCTTTGCCTCGGCGCGTTGCGAGGCGATGAGCGCCCGCGCTTCATCCGGTGTAAAAGCTTTGCCAAAGTAACTGCAAATGGTGCCAAGATTAATCGGCATCGGATAGATTTTACCGCCGTGATTAGTCAGCACATGGTGGCGGTAATCAGTAAACGGCGTAAAGCCATTCAGGTAATTCCATATTTCCTCGGAATTACAATGAAACAGATGCGAACCATACAGATGCGCTTCTATGCCCGTATCGGGATCGATAGCGCTGTGGGCATTGCCGCCGAGATGATCGCGTTTCTCTAGGACCAAAACCTTCAGGCCAAGCTTGGTTGCCGCCTGATGCGCGATCGTGAGGCCGTAAAAACCGGCTCCGACAACAACAAGATTGAAGCCGGAGAAATCCATCACAACTCCGGCGCAACCAGTTTATCGGCTTTGCGTAAGGCCGGGAAAATTTTGGCCCATAGCCCCGTAATGACGATAGAACCAATGCCGCCAAACAGCACAGCCCCGATAGGCCCCAGCAAGCGGGCGGCAACGCCACTTTCAAACTCACCAAATTCGTTGGAGGCACTGATGAACAGGCCGGATACTGCCGATACACGTCCACGCATATGATCCGGGGTCACAATTTGCACGAGGCTCTGGCGCACAAAAACCGAAACAGAATCCGCGGCGCCCAACAACACCAGCATTCCCATCGACAACCATACAGTCTTCGATTCTGCAAAAATAATTGTGGCTATGCCGTAAACAACCACGGCCCAAAGCATCCATGGCCCCGCATGACGACGAATGGGTCGTACGCTCAGCACTAATGTTACGAGACCACCGCCGAGAGCTGGTCCAGAGCGCAACAAACCGAAACCCGATGCGCCGACGTCCAGAATATCACGGGCATAGACGGGCAATAACGCTGTGACGCCGCCAAGAAATACCGCGAACAAATCCAGCGAAATAGCGCCCAATACAATCTTGCTAGACCAAAGATAAGCCAGACCTTCTTTAATCATCGTCATGCGCGCGCCACTTTTGTGCGTCGCCTTGGCATTGATCTTCATTGCGAGCAAGGCAAGGCAAGTCACAATCGCGATAAAATAAAGCGCACCAGAAAAGGCATAAGCCCAAAGCGGATCAATCGCGCACAACATGCCGCCGAGCCACGGCCCCAAAACCATCCCACCCTGAACGCTAAGCGTGCTCCACGCTACGGCATGTGGCAGAATTTCTTTTGGAACCAACGTAGGGGAAAGTGCTGAACTTGCAGGTCCGGAAAAGGCGCGCGATACGCCAAACATTCCGGCGATTGCAAAAAGGATAGTCAGTGATGTCTGATCCTGCAGCGAAACCAGCACCAGCATGACAGAACTGATAAGCTGCAACCCTGAACAAGCCAGCAGAATTTTACGGCGGTCATAACGATCCGCCGATTCACCCGCCAGCAGCGCCAGCGCAAACAAGGGCAGGAACTGCACCAGCCCGACCATGCCCACCAGCAACGAGCTTTCCTCGACACTGCGCGTAAGGCGGGCGACATTATAAACCTGCCAGCCGATAGCGACGCTTTGCGCCGTCGTCGCCATGATAGTCAGCAGTTTGCCCAACCAGAAAAGGGCAAAAGCGCGGTGACGAAAGATTTGATAAGGATGCATGCGGAAAGCTCTAAAGGCAGGCGATAATTAACCTACCCCTATGTAACGGCTTCCTAAAAACTTTCCTAGGATTTTTAAATCAACGCGGATGGTGGTACAGCAACGGTAAGGGAACAGAAACACGCAAGAAACGAGATACCCTATGCTTATGATCCACATCAATCACCGGGGTTTTTTCATCTAAACTACCTCGTGAAAATGTTTCTTCGCCATGCTTTATTGATTGAGAGTTTCTTGTTCTGATGACTGCAGCAGTTAGGATAGCTGCAAAAGCCAATACTTCTGCAACAACACAATAAGTATCTTTCGATATTACATTTCCCACGGAATCAGATGCGTGCTGTATAGCCTCCATTACGTGCGGTTCCTTTAACACAACACTACCAACAGCAGCAAAACCACAAAACTCAATAGCGGAGCCTGCCCAATCAATAACTCTTTTATTCGGTATGGTATCGACAGAGCCTGCCCAAACAATTTCTCTTTTATTCGGTATGGTAGGATTTGAGTCCGTCATTTTATTTACTCCCTAAATGAATGCGCTATCCCCATATACTGAGGAAATATAGCACCCAGCCTAGAACCGGAATTGCGAATCTGGCAAGAGGGAAACTGCTTCCTAAAAGCCTTAAAGACCGTATTTGACACCCCTGCCGCCCTTGGATAGGTTGCGACTTCTGCTTTTTCATGTCTCCGGCTGCCCTTAACCATGAATCCCCTCGCCCTTATCGGCCATACTTTTCTGGAATTCCTGCAGGCGACAGGAAGGCTCGGCTATTTTACGGCGCGCGCCACTTCGCATTGCTTCCGCCGCCCCTTCTATTTCCGCCAGATCGGTAAGCAATTACTGGATATCGGTTATTTCTCTCTGCCTGTCGTCGGACTAACTGCCCTATTCACCGGCATGGTGCTGGCATTGCAAAGCCACAGCGGTTTTTCACGCTTCGATGCCGAGAGCGCCATTCCAACCGTAGTTGTTCTTTCCATCACCCGCGAACTCGGCCCCGTGATGGCGGGCCTGATGGTCGCAGGTCGCATCGGTGCCGCGATTGCTGCTGAGCTCGGCACGATGCGCGTCACGGAACAGATCGACGCTTTAACCACTCTCTCAACAAACCCCTACAAATACCTGATTGTGCCGCGCCTAATCGCCGGAACTCTGGTGTTACCTTTACTGGTTCTGGTGGCCGATATCATCGGCGTGTTCGGCGGCTTTCTGGTTTGCGTCGCGCGCCTGCATTTTAACGCCGCTAATTACATCTCGCAAAGCTGGCAATATCTGGAACACCGCGACGTGACATCCGGTCTATGGAAAGCGGCGGCATTCGGTTTCATCATCGCCCTGATGGGCTGCTATAACGGCTTTAATTCCAAGGGCGGTGCGCAAGGCGTCGGCACAGCAACCACCAATGCCGTCGTCACGGCATCGATCCTCATTCTGGTCAGCAACTATCTGCTGACCGGCATTTTATTCGCCGGAAAATAAGATGAGCGATAATCAACCCAAGATCGAACTGACGGGCGTTACCAAATCCTTCGACGACAAGCATGTTTTACGCGGCCTTGATCTGACAATCGCCAAGGGCGAATCCGTTGTCATCATTGGCGGCTCCGGCACCGGCAAATCTGTTACCCTGAAATGCATCCTTGGCCTGCTGCAGCATGACAAAGGCACAATCAAAGTCGACGGTCAGGACATCAAGAAAATGTCGGGCACGGAGCGCGACGAGCATCTAGATAAATTCGGCATGTTGTTTCAGGGATCGGCTCTGTTTGACTCGCTACCCGTCTGGCGCAATGTCGCGTTTAAGCTGCTGCAGGCGCATCATATGCCGCATAAGGAAGCGAGAGAACGCGCGATTGCCACGTTGGCATCCGTCGGCCTAAGCCCCGCAGTTGGCGATTTATACCCGGCAGAGCTTTCCGGGGGCATGCAAAAACGCGTTGCTCTCGCCCGCGCTATCGCCGCTAAACCGGAAATCATTTTCTTTGACGAACCGACCACTGGTCTTGATCCCATTATGGCCGACGTGATCAATGAATTGATTGTGAAGTGCGTTCATGAGTTGGGTGCTACGACACTCAGCATCACGCATGATATGGCCAGTGCCCGCAAGATCGCCGATCGTATCGCCATGCTTCATGAAGGTCGCATTATCTGGCAAGGGCCAAAACGGGATATCGACCATTCCGGCAATCCCTATGTAGATCAATTCATCCATGGCCGCGCCGAAGGCCCCATCCGGATGCAGGTCCGCCGGTTTTAATTTTGATTTTTTGTGGAGCTTAGGCTTGCGCCGTTCTCGCACGCAGATATTCGGCGGCGGCTTTCAAATCAGCAGTTTTGCTGACGGCGCTCGGGCTTACTTTATGCCCGTCGATTGGCATGACCGAGAACTTGTCCTGCGGATCGATAACGACAGCCGTCCCCGCCGTATTGAACACAACACTGCCTTCGGGAATCATTCGGCCATTTAGCTTAAGTGGTTTTTTCAGAACGATAGCTTCGCTGAAGGCGTTGCGTGGATCGGTTTGCAAGTATGTGTCGCCATGCGAACCCATAAGGCAGGTTTCCATAAAAATAGGTTTGGCGGAGGTTATTTCTTCGGCAGAAGTCATTTGTGGAACGGCGGCAACGGCCAGTGACAAGAGGACAGATCTGACCTGATGAAGAGCACCACCAACCATAAAACCTCCCCTAAAATTCATTAAAAGAATTCAGTCAAAATTTAGCGAAAATATGAAGTGAACTTACCATAATTATGAAAGTAATTCAACGAAAATAGTTTCATACAAGAATCATTGAGAAACAATGGCTTGACAAATGAGAACAAATAAGGAACATTCAATTACATGGCGAAAACAACTTCTCACTTTGTTTGTCAGAGCTGCGGCTCCAGCTACCCCAAATGGGGCGGTCGGTGCGAGGCTTGCGGTAACTGGAACTCCCTCGTCGAAGAAACGATATCCAGCGGCCCGCCCAAAGGCCTCACCAGCGGCAGCTACGGAAAAAATAAAGGCAATAGAGTTGAATTCGTTCCGCTGAAAGGCGTGGAGAAGCCCCTACCCCGTCGCCTGTCACATATCGGCGAATTTGACCGCGTTGTAGGCGGTGGTCTGGTACCGGGTTCTGCAACGCTGGTAGGTGGTGATCCCGGCATTGGTAAATCCACTATTCTTTTGCAAGTGGTCTGCCAGCTGGCAAAAGAACAACGCGTCGCATATATCTCCGGCGAAGAGGCCATTGATCAGGTACGCCTTCGCGCCGCAAGGCTTGGTGTTTCCGACGTTCAGTGCGAACTCGCCAGCGCCACATCCATCCGCGATATCGTCGCGGCGATCGACAGTACATCAGCACCGGATGTACTGATAATCGATTCCATTCAAACCATGTATGTCGATACGCTGGACAGCGCGCCAGGCACCGTGGCGCAAGTGCGCACCAGCGCGCAGGAACTAATCCGCATTGCCAAGAAACGAAACATCTCACTGATCCTTGTCGGCCATGTGACCAAGGAAGGTACGATTGCAGGCCCGCGCGTGCTGGAACATATGGTCGATACAGTGCTTTATTTGGAAGGTGACCGCGGCCATCAGTTCCGCGTCCTGCGCGGTGTTAAAAACCGCTTCGGCCCCACGGATGAAATCGGCGTGTTTGAAATGACCGATAAAGGCCTGATGGAAGTGTCCAATCCATCTGCCCTGTTTCTGGCAGACCGTCGCGGCGATACATCCGGCGCCGCAGTCTTTGCGGGCCTCGAAGGCACACGCCCCGTACTGGTTGAAATTCAGGCTCTGGTGGCGCCGACATCCTACGGCACACCGCGTCGTGCCGTTATTGGCTGGGACAGTGCCCGCCTTGCCATGGTTCTGGCGGTTTTAGAGGCCCGCTGCGGCGTGGCCTTTGGCCAGAACGATATTTATCTGAATGTCGCAGGCGGCCTCCGGATCTCAGAACCTGCCGCCGATCTTGCGGTGGCTGCTGCCCTGCTATCCTCGCTCAGCGGCGAGCCCGTCCCCACTGAATGCGTAGTCTTTGGCGAAATCGGCCTGTCGGGAGAGATTCGCCGCGTCAGCCAACCAGAGTTGCGCCTGAAGGAAGCGGTCAAGCTGGGCTTTACCCAATCCATCATGCCGCATATCGATAATAACCGTAAAATGGTGGGCGAAGCCGCTCTGCGCCGCACGGAAATCCGCCAATTAACTGAGCTTTTGCCGCTTTTTCAGGACGCGCCCAAAGCCAAGCAAGCCAAACGAGCCTAAAAAATCTACCGCCAATCGGTAATTTATTGCATGAAAGCATTAACTTTACCGATTTTTGTGCTAGATAATGCCAACCTTTGCTGCTGGCAGGCTCATGGAACCACATACCGGTTTGAATAATCTGGATTTTATCGTACTCGGCATCGTTTTGCTGTCGGGGATACTGGCTCTGTTTCGTGGCTTTGTGCGCGAAGTTCTGTCCCTTGCCTCCTGGACCCTCGCTTATTTTGCAGCCGTTAAATATCACTATCTTGCTGAACCGTGGGTTCATCACCATATAAAAAGCGAACAAGGAGCTGCGCTGGCAGCGGGTATAGGTATTTTTCTTATCGTTCTGCTTGTGTGTGCCTTGGCCAGCAATCTTATTGCAGGTCTTGTTCGAGGCAAGGCGTTGAGCGCCGTTGATCGTTCACTGGGCTTTGCTTTTGGTTTGTTACGCGGCGCCCTTGTGGTTTGTATAGTTTATTTAGCTGCCGCAGCCATATGGTGGCCGGATATGGATAAACCGCCGGTTGAGCAGTCCAAAGATACTGTTCAACCCCCTGATTGGGTCATGCAGGCAAAGACGCATGCAAGCATGGCTAAAGGTGCGGCGATCTTGAGAAGTTTTATTCCTGACAAAGACATCAAGTCGGCGACCTTTCAGTTGGATGAGCAAAAAAACAACGCCCAGCATATCATCGACCAGAAAACGCTGGATCTGCTTTCGACCCCGACCCCAGCCAATAAAGACGTTCCAGCACCAACTTATGACAATAATAATCGCGACGGTTTAAACAAACTTATTAACCAGAAGAGTGCCCCATGACATTCACCACACATCCATTTGATGACGACAAGTTCAAGGAAGAATGCGGCGTCTTCGGCATTACCGGAAAAGATTCAGCCGCCGCCATGACGGCGCTTGGATTACATGCACTGCAACATCGCGGTCAGGAAGCCTCAGGCATCGTCAGCTACGACGGCGAACATTTTCATGCGCATCATGCCCTTGGCCATGTCGGTGAAAATTTTAATTCCGAAGCTGTTATCAGCAAATTAATGGGCTCCGCCTCCATCGGCCATACGCGCTATGCCACCACGGGCGAGACCGCCCTGCGTAATGTGCAACCGCTGTTCGCTGATTTTGATTTCGGCGGCTTTGCTATCGGCCATAACGGCAATCTCACCAACGCCCATACACTGCGCAAACAGCTGGTTAAACGTGGCTGCCTGTTCCGCTCCACAACCGATACCGAAGTCATCATCCACTTGATGGCAATGGCGCGCGCCGGCAGCCCCATCGACCGTCTGATTGAAGCCATGCGTCAGATCGAAGGCGCTTACTCCCTCGTCTGCCTGCATCAGAATACCGTAATCGGCGTGCGTGATCCGCACGGCGTGCGGCCGCTCGTGCTCGGCAAATTCGAAGATGCGTATGTTCTGTCCAGCGAAACTTGCGGCCTCGACATCATCGGCGCTGAATTTATCCGCGACATCAAGCCAGGCGAAATGGTCATTCTGGACGGCAAGACCGTCCAAAGCCTGTTTCCCTTCGGTGCAACAGACAGCAAATTCTGCATCTTCGAATATATTTATTTCGCGCGTCCGGACTCGTCGATGGAAGGCCGCTCGGTCTATGAAATGCGCAAGAATATCGGCGTTGAACTGGCGCGCGAGTCTGGCGTCGAGGCGGACATCGTTGTGCCTGTGCCGGACTCTGGCGTTCCCTCTGCCATCGGCTATGCCGAAGAAAGCGGCATCTCTTTCGATCTCGGCATCATCCGCAATCATTATGTCGGCCGCACCTTCATTCAGCCGACTGACCGCATCCGCCATCTCGGCGTCAAATTAAAGCACAACGCCAATCGCCGCTTCATCGAAGGCAAGCGCGTTATTCTGGTGGACGACTCCATCGTCCGCGGCACGACCTCCACCAAGATTGTGGAAATGGTCCGCGCCGCCGGCGCCAAAGAAGTCCATATGCGCATTTCCAGCCCACCGACCAAGCATAGCTGCTTCTATGGTATCGACACGCCACAACCGGAAAAGCTTCTGGCACATAATTATACGGTCGAGCAGATGTGCCGTTTCATCGGCGCTGACAGCCTCGCTTTCATCTCGCTGGACGGCCTCTACCGCGCCATGGGTGAAACCAAGCGCAACGCCGAAACACCACAATATTGCGATGCCTGTTTCAGCGGCGATTACGCTATTCCGCTGACCGACCTGAACAGCAACGAAGGTCAGGCAGAGATGTCATTTTTAGCAAAGGCAAGTGAGTAATATAGTTAATTGATATGAAAGTAATGTCTCCGTAGACAGCGCGAAAAGCAGTTTATATTCTGCTCGTTACAGCAAAAATTCTATCAAGGTTCGATGAATAGTATGATTACGATTACGCAAACGCCTCAAGAGGTAGATTTACCGGATTTGTGCGGGATGCCGCCAGCGGATATTGCCGCCCTCATCAAAACAAATCCGCAATTATGGAATGCTGCCAAGCAAGCTTTCGATAGGGTACACTTAAATCCCTATACAACACCTGTTTTTGATTTAAGTGGACTGCTTCATGCACGAGAACTTGGCTCTGCCAACCACTTTGACGGCGTTAAAATAGACGGTATTAATTTTGAGAAATACAATCGGGCTTCGACAAGAGAAAAAGTTTTGTTAAGACAGGCAGCAGCAATGCTACGAACCCCCAAAACTTAATTTTCTTCTTATTTCCTCCACCGTTATCCCACTCTCTCTCAAAGCTCGCAAAGTAACGGACTTATCGCGCTTGGCGTGGCGCTTACCCTCGGCATCCAGCATTAAAGGATGATGATGATAGTCGGGCGTCGGATACCCTAGCAGAGCCTGCAGAAGACAGTGAATATCGGTGGCGCGAAACAGATCCTCACCCCGCGTAACGAGAGTTACCCCCTGCAGATGATCATCCACTGTGACACTGAGATGATAGCTCGTCGGCACATCCTTGCGGGCGATAACGACATCGCCAAACTCCTGCGGCCTCGCTTCAATCTTTCCTTTGGCGCGGTCGTGCCAGGTTAATGGACCTGTGATCTCCAAAGCTTTTTCAACATACAGCCGCCAGTTAGCGGTTTTATGTTCAGCCAGTTTATCCGCTGCTTCTTTATCTGACAGTTGCCGGCATGTACCGGGGTATAAAGGCCCATCAGGCCCTTCATGAGGAGCATGACCTGCATTTGCTGCCTCGGCCACAACATCGCTGCGCGTACAGAAGCAGGGATACAAAACGCCCGCATCGCGCAGCTTGAATAAGAGGGCAGCATACTGATGCATATGTTTCGACTGCTGGCGCACGGGTTCTTCCCATGTCAGGCCAAGCCAGCGCAAATCTTCAAAAATGGCTGCGGTGAATTCTGGCCTGCAGCGCACGGGGTCAATATCCTCGATACGCAGCAAAAACCTGCCGCCTTCTTTCTGCGCCGCTTCGTAAGCAAACAACGCCGAATAAGCATGCCCCAGATGTAAGTGCCCCGTCGGGCTCGGCGCAAAGCGGGTAACAATCATCGTTTCGTTTTGGCTTGTTCTTCGGCTTCGATATCTTCGGCCGCGATAAAATCGGCCTCGGCATTCTTCTTATTGCCGAGCTTGGTCCAACATTGGCCACGCAAACGCAGAGCTTCCGGCATATCCGGCGTTATTTTCAGGGCGTGGTTAAGGTCGCTGATCGCATCCCAGTAATGCTCACTACTGGCCCGCGCCGATGCCCGGTCCATCCAGATTTCGGAATCGACAGGTTCCAGTTTTAATGCCGCACCATATTCCTTTTCAGTATCTTTGCTATCATTGGCGCGCGCAAAACTGAGCCCTGCCCGCGCATGAAGTTGCGCCGCGTGTCTTGCATCCGTTTTATCGTGAGTGGCCGCCAGAGATGCAAAACCCCTGCCTGCCAGAACATATTCACCACGGTTAAACTGTGCTGAAGCGTGACAAAACCGCGCATTCTCCCCGCCACCGCGCTTGAACCACAGCTCGGCATCAGCGGCAGCAATATCCGGTAAATCTTCCGCCTTTTTCAGGCAGGCTTCGAGTTTGGAGTTGGATGTCGACACAGCGGCATAGCTTGTATTAATGGCAAAATACGCCATAGCAAAAAACACAAATAGAGCTTGGCGCTTAGCCACGGTCATCCATCTTCAGCGCGGCGATAAAGGCTGACTGCGGTATTTCTACCTGACCATATTGACGCATGCGTTTTTTGCCTTCTTTTTGCTTGTCAAGGAGCTTACGTTTACGACTGATATCACCGCCGTAGCATTTGGCTGTAACGTCCTTGCGCATCGCTGAAATCGTCTCACGGGCGATCACGCGACCGCCAATGGCTGCCTGAATCGCAATTTTAAACAGTTGCTTTGGAATCAGTTCCTTCAACCGTTCGCACAGCATGCGTCCGCGCTTTTCTGCCACGCTACGATGCACAATGGTGCCGAGCGCATCGACAGGTTCCTCATTAACGAGGATAGACATATTCACAAGGTCGCCCTCGATATATTCATCCATCGTGTAATCGAAGCTGGCATAGCCGCGGCTGATGGATTTCAGCCGGTCATAGAAATCGAACACCACTTCATTGAGCGGCAATTTGTAAACCAGCATAGCGCGGGTGCCGACATAGGTCAGTTCAACCTGCGAGCCGCGACGGTCATTGCATAGCGCCAGAATGCCGCCGAGATATTCGTCCGGCGTGAAGATGGTGGCCTTGATCCACGGCTCCTCAATTCTTGCGATACGCACGGGGTCCGGCATATCTGCCGGGTTATGCAGTTCCTTCATGGAGCCGTCCGTCAGATAGACATGATAGATAACCGACGGCGCCGTGGTGATAAGGTTCAGATTAAATTCGCGTTCCAGCCGTTCCTGAATAATTTCCAGATGGAGCAGCCCGAGGAATCCGCAACGGAACCCGAAACCGAGCGCAACAGAGCTTTCCGCTTCGAACTTAAAGCTGGCATCGTTCAATGCCAGACGTCCCAAAGATTCGCGCAGATCTTCGAAATTATCGGCATCGATAGGGAACAGTCCGCAGAAAACCACCGGGACGGACGGTTTGAAACCCGGCAGCAGTTCTGTGGCAGGATTTCTGTCGTCGGTAATCGTATCGCCCACTTTGGTATCGGCAATAACCTTGATGCCTGCCGTGATAAAGCCCATTTCGCCCGGACCCAATTCGCTCATCGCGACTTTCTTCGGCGTGAAAATACCGACATTATCGACATCACGCACTGCGCCAGTGACCATAAAGCGAACCTTCTGGCCTTTGCGAATAGTACCGTCCACGACACGCACCAGAATAACGACGCCGAGATAAGCATCATACCAACTATCGACCAGCAGGGCTTTCAACGGCGCAGTTGGATTGCCCTTCGGCGGCGGCAGACGCGTGACGATAGCTTCCAGCACGTCATTGATGCCGATGCCGGTCTTTGCCGAAATCATCACGGCATCTGAAGCATCAAGGCCGATGACATCTTCGATCTGTTGCTTGACGCGGTCAGGCTCCGCCGCAGGTAAATCGATCTTGTTCAGGACAGGAACGATCTCATGATGATTATCAATCGCCTGATAAACGTTGGCAAGCGTCTGCGCTTCCACACCTTGCGACGCGTCAACAACGAGGATAGAGCCTTCGCACGCCGCGAGGCTGCGGCTGACTTCGTAAGCAAAATCCACATGGCCGGGCGTATCCATAAGGTTCAACTGATAAGTCTCGCCGTCCTTAGCTTTATAAGTCAGGCGCACAGTCTGCGCTTTAATAGTAATGCCGCGTTCGCGCTCGATATCCATGCTGTCGAGCATCTGCTCTTTCATGTCGCGCAGTTCCACTCCGCCGCAATTTTGAATGAGACGGTCGGCGAGCGTCGATTTGCCATGATCGATATGGGCAATAATCGAAAAGTTACGGATATGAGATTGGTCGGTCATTTTCTCTGTTCAAAGGCTAGTTTCGCAGCATTTATAGCGATTAACTCAGCCTATTCAACGCTTCTATTACGGCATCGCCCATAGCGACGGTTCCCACGGTTTTTTGGCCTTTTGCGGCTATATCGGCCGTGCGAATGCCGGCATTCAGGACATTTTTAACAGCTGTTTCCAGCTGATCCGCCTCTGCCGCCCAACCGAAGGAGTAACGGAACATCATCGCAGCTGACAGAATGCTGGCCAGTGGATTGGCGACACCCTTGCCAGCGATATCTGGTGCGGAACCGTGAATGGGTTCATACATCGCCTTGCGCTGGCCCTTGGCATCCGGCGCACCCAGAGATGCTGATGGCAGCATGCCCAGCGATCCGGTCAGCATAGCGGCTTCGTCTGACAGCACATCGCCAAATAGATTATCGGTCAGAATAACATCGAATTGGCTTGGCGCACGCAGCAACTGCATCGCGCAATTGTCGGCATACATATGCGTCAGTTCGACATCTTTAAATTCGGCGGCGTGCAGCTTGGTGACTTCCTCGCGCCACAACAACCCGCTTTCCATGACATTGGCTTTTTCACAAGAGCAAACTTTGTTACGCCGTTGCCGCGCCAGCTCAAACGCCACGCGAGCGATTCGGTGAATTTCCGATGTCGTGTAGACTTGCGTATTGATGCCGCGGCGCTGGCCGTCCGGCATATCAAAAATGCCTCGCGGTTCGCCGAAATAGACGCCGCCCGTAAGCTCACGCAAAATCATAATATCAAGACCGCGCACCACATCGGCTTTTAATGTCGAGGCATCGATCAACGCATCGAATACAATCGCAGGCCGCAAATTGGCAAACAGCCCCAGTTCTTTGCGCAGCGCAAGCAACCCTGCTTCCGGTCTTTTGTCATAAGCAACGCTGGCCCATTTCGGACCACCCACAGCGCCGAGCAAAACAGCATCGGCATCCTGCGCTTTAGCCAAAGTTTCCGCCGCCAATGGCGTGCCGTTCTTATCAAAAGCAATGCCGCCGACGATATCTTCAGCAATATCCATTTTAAGGCCGCGTTTCTGCTGGAACCAATCCAGTACACGTCGCACTTCACCCATTACCTCGGGGCCGATGCCATCACCGGGAAGGATAAGAATTTTTTTTGTCATCATTTTTTCCTTTTGCGTCATGCTCGCGAAAGCGGGCATCCATCTTATTTACAATGGATACCCGCCTGCGCGGGGATGACGCTCAACTGTTAATCATATCCAAGGTTGCTGATTTCTCTGCCGTTCTTCATAACTTTCAATATCGGCCGCCTTCTGTTGCGTCAGACCGATATCATCCAGACCGTTGAGCATGCAATGCCGCCGGAAGGGATCAACCGTAAAACTGAAATGCACATTGCTTGGATAAGCGGTCACGATCTGGTTTTCCAGATCAACACTGATTTCCGCACCTTTATCGGCCAGCTCCATCAGTTGGTCCACCTGATCCTGCGGCAAGGCCAGAGGCAGCACGCCATTTTTGAAACAGTTGTTATAGAAAATGTCAGCAAAGCTGCTGGCGATAATGCAGCGAATGCCAAAATCCAGCAAAGCCCACGGCGCATGTTCGCGGCTCGATCCACAGCCGAAATTGGAACCAGCGATTAAAATCTGCGCCTTGCGATAAGCTGATTTATTCAAAACAAAATCCGGATTTTCCTTGCCACCTTCGGCATAGCGCAGATCATTGAACAGATGCGTGCCAAGTCCTGTACGCTTGATGGTTTTCAGGAATTGCTTGGGGATGATCGCATCTGTATCGACATTGACCATCGGCAAAGGCGCGGCCACGCCGGTCAATTTGGTAAAAGGCTGCACTGGTTACTCCGTTCATCGCTTATTCCGGCATATTGCACGGCCTGAGCCGGTGGATCAAGATATCTGAGTTGTTGAAATACCCATAATTGCAGCGCAAAATGCCCACAACAACAGGGGCACGACATTTATGGTAAATATTCTGGGCTGGTTTATCGCTTCTGCGCTGGTTATTGCCACAATCGGCATCCATTATGAAATTATGCGGATCGCTTCCGACGTGGTTTTGCCGTGGTCCTTAAAACGGTTCCATGACAGGCGTGTGATTATGCTCACCATCATCACTTTAATGATGGGGCATATCCTTGAGATATGGATATTCGCACTGGCGATGATGCTGGTAACAGCTCAACCCGAACTCGGATCCCTCTCCGGCAATTTTGACGGCACGTTAAATACTTTTCTCTATTTCTCGGCGGTCAATTACACATCCGTTGGATACGGCGATATCAATCCGCATGGCATCATGCGCGCCCTGTCAGTCTCGGAAGCGCTGGCTGGTTTGATGATGATCGCATGGTCAGCATCATTCACGTATTTGAAGATGGAACAGATCTGGAGCCACAGGCCTAAAAGATCTGATTAATTAGAATATGCCGAGGCCACCGGTATAATGATAGTTCGGGAAGATAGCCGCGTTCTTCTGGCCGTTTACATGATCCAGAACCTCGGTCAGGATACGGCGATAATCCGTTGTCACTGCCAGATCAACGCCTTCATCCAGCTGCGCCGAGCTTAATCCCGGCCATTGACCATAGAATTTACCACCGTTTGCGCGACCACCAAGAACAAAAGAAACTCCTGCCCTTCCGTGATCGGTACCGCCGCTCTTGTTACCGCGCAAACGCCGTCCAAATTCGGTGATGCCGACAACGACAAGGCGATTATGATAGGCCGAAAGGTCATTCCAGAAAGCGGCCAGCCCATTTGACATCGGCTCCACCAGGTTGCGGAAACGCCCCGCCTGATATTCATGCGTGTCCCAGCCACCGTAATCCATCGTTATCGCCTGCAGACCTACATCCATTTTAACGAGGCGCGCCACTGACTTCAGCGTGTTGGCCAGTCCCCCTGCCTTGTCATAGCTGGCGCCGTTATCAGGCTGATAGGGAATGGTATGCCCCTGCGCATCACGGATTACTTTTTGGTCAATAATCGTAGGCAATTGCAATGCCAGCTTCCCGGCCTCGCCCACAGGGCCCGGCGTATTGCCATACATAGACCACAGCGCCGTTGAAACATTTGCGCCCCCAACGAAGGGCAGGCCATTATTCACATCAGGTGCGGCCAGCACATTATTCAACCCATGCAGATCACCGGCGATATCGCCTGATACAGCAATTGCCTGCAAAGCCGCAGGGCTTCCATGTTCCATTAAAGCCCGCGCCAGCCAGCCGGATTCCATCCGCGTCAGATCAGCATCACTACCAACACCGCTTTCGATCATATCTGTCGCTATGAAATGGCTACGGGTTGCGTCAGTCAGACCGCAAGCATGAATGAAAGCAAGATTGCCTTGCTTATAGAGTTCGCTGAGGCCTCCCGCCAAAGCATGCAGGCGGAAATCTATATGCGCGGCCGGACCGTTGGCCAGGGAATATCCTGCATCCTTGCCGTCATCAAGCACACGTAAATCAGATGCGCGAGCAGCGATAAAATCAGGATCATTCGCGGGCGAGATAAAATTCAAGCCATCGCAACCGCCGCGCAAATGCAGAACGATCAGAATAGGCTTATCAGATGCCTCTGCGGCAAAAGCCATATGGCGGATCATCGGCAAAGCCGCTGTTGAAACACCAGCGGCAGCTAGAGCTTTAAGAATTTGGCGGCGCGTCATCTGGGGCATGAACATTCTCCTCAGCACGACTGAAATTCAGGCGACATAGCGGCCACTGCCGCCGCCACGGCCAAATGCTTTTCACCATCGGCACCAACGGGGCTTGCAAAGGGAACCAACCCCGCCGCCATCGATGTCTGATTTACCAAGCCTTCATTTGCGGGGACACCAAACAGCCGGAAGAATTCGGCCGTAGCTTCAACCCCTGTTCCGACTTTTGCATTCCATGCTTTAAGCGTTTCGGTAGGTTCCGGTATGCCTGTATTCCAGTAATTTTGCGTAAGGCCTATCAACAGTTGCCAGCGGTTGCGCATTGCGTTCGATCCCAGGAAAACTTTATTATCATCCGGCAATCCTACAGGCGTCGGCGCACCAAACAATTTCTGCCCTGCATTGGCAAGCTGATTAAACAGCCCTTCCGTTGGCGTAAACTCATAGCCCATCGCACGGACATATTGCGCCATTAAAGCGATAGGTCTTTTGACCTTACTACCCCGCGATTGGATAAATTCAGGCGATTCAGCGATCATTCGCACAATTTGCGCAATCTGGTCCGGCGCCTTGATGGTTTTCTGCCAGGCTTCCGCAATACGAGCGACAAAAACAGGGGGCACGGAGGGCCCTACCAGACGGCGGCATATTTTTTCTGCCATGTGCCGCGATGTTGCGGGATGCTCTACCAGCAAATCCAGCACCCTGCGCCCATCAGCCATAGGCTTGTCGAACGGATCGAACTCAGTCGCTAAAACCCGTTTCTGATAACCGTCATGCCAGTTTTCGACATAGGTGAAGTGACCCGTTAAAGGCAGTTTTCTGCCGCCGTCGATTGAGCCGCCATCTTCAACTGTCCAGCCGGTGAAAGCGCGGGCTGCTTCATACACATCCTGATCAATATAACCTTCGGGATGTCCCGTTGCAGCACCCGGCACCTCACGCCAGCGATCATAACGGTCATTCAAATAAGCATCGCGCCCGAGAGTATGCAGCTCGAACAGCTCGCGCGCGTAATTCTCATTTGCGGCACCGGCGCGAGACGACCGGTTGGATAAATAATACAGCATCGCCGTAGATGTGGCGACCGCCTCCAGCATTTCGCGAAAATTACCAAGGCAATGCTTGCGAATAACGTCACGGTCATAGTTCGCCATTGATGCCGCTATAGGATCATCGGCAAACGCATTGACGTGAAAATGGTCATGCCAGAATTGCGCCATAACTTCGCGCAACTGGTAGCGGCTATAAACCGACCGCAACATTGTGGCTGCAATGACAGAACTGCGCGGGAAAGCTCTCTCCGCACCGCTCATCGGTTTTTGCGGATCAAAGGCAAGCCATATTTCTTCTATCGGTTTATTAAGGGCGATGGGCCGCATTTCATCAAGTGCGGGCCACTTATTCTCAACCGCATCATATTTGATATGCCAGCTTACCTTGCCGAGACGTTCAGCCGTATTGGAATCGTCACCCAGCGGCGGTTTTAATTGTTCGTCCAGCCAGCCGCCAACGCCCTGCCCCATAATTTCAGAATATTCATCGGCGCGGATACCGTAACCCAAACGGTTGGTTAGCTGCAGAAGATGATCCCTGTTTTCGGCAGTGATTGGCATCGACATGATTCCCGGAACGGAGTGACTTCTAAAAACCTAGAGTCTTCACCTCTAAATAACAAGCACTTCAGCCGGGAAGCATAAAACCATTATAAAGTGGCAATAAGATGACCCAGATCCGCCTCGGCCACATCCAGCTCCTTCTGCAAATCGGCATAAGATGCATTTAGGCGTTTTAGGTGCTGCGGGTCATTGTCATTACTGAAACAGGCGGCAATTTCGCTTTCCAGGCCCTGCTTGCGCTCATTAAGTTCCGCGATTTTCTGTTCCAGATTTTGCGCAGCCTGTTCTGAAGTATCATGCGCGATGTCACTCGTATTATGCTTTTTACTGCGCGCGTCCTTTTTGACTTTTTCGCGCTCCATCTTGCGTTGCTTGATGACCAGTTTGCGGTACGCGTCAAGATCATCATCAAACGGTGTGCATTTGCCGTCTGCCACCAGCCATAATTGGTCCGCGACGCATTCAACCAGATGCGTATCATGGCTTACCAGAATAATAGCGCCGGTATAATTATTCAGAGCCTGCATCAGAGCTTCGCGAGCGTCGATATCCAGATGGTTGGTCGGCTCGTCAAGCAGCATGATATGCGGGGCGTCATAGCTCATCAAACAGAACAGCAACCGCGCTTTTTCTCCACCCGACAGCCCGCCGACTTTTGTATCAGCTTTATGTTTGTCGAAGCCGAACTGGCTAAGCATCGCACGAACTTTAACTTCCGACAGTTCCTGCATTGCCGCCTTCAATGTTTCGAACGGCGTTAGAGTGATATCCAGCTCATCCGTCTGGAACTGCGCAAAATAGCCAACTTTCAGTTTAGCGGATTTATTGATTTCACCAGCTTGCGGCGCAAGCCGGTCAGATAATAATTTCACCAGCGTAGATTTACCGTTGCCATTGGCACCGAGCAAAGCAATGCGGTCGTTATTATTAATATGCAAATCCAGCTGCCGCAAAACGGGGCGGCCCGTCGTGTAACCGGCATCGACTTTTTCTAGGCGGATCAGCGGCGACTTCATTTCCTTTGGTTCCGGGAAACGGAAAGCCGTAACGCGTTCGGCCATTACGGCATCGACGATATCCATTTTCTCAATCGCCTTCAGGCGGCTCTGTGCCTGACGCGCCTTGCTGGCGGTCGCACGGAACCGGTCGACGAATTTCATGAGATGGGCTTTTTGTGCCATCTGCTTTTCATGCAGCGCCTGCTGGTTCATCAGCTTTTCGGCGCGGGTACGTTCAAACTGATCGTAATTGCCAGTATATTGCACCAGTTTCTGGTTTTCCAGATGCAATATATGGTCAACGGTTTTGTTCAAAATATCGCGGTCATGGCTGATGATGATCAGCGTTTCCTTGTACCGCATCAGGAAATTTTCCAGCCAAACCATGGATTCAAAATCCAGATGGTTAGTTGGTTCATCGAGCAGCAAGACATTCGGTTGTTGAAACAACACACCCGCCAGCGCAACACGTGCGCGCCAACCACCAGAAAAACTGGAGATCGGCTGGTTCTGCGCTGCTTCGCTAAACCCAAGGCCGGCCAAAATAGAAGCTGCCCGCGACGGAGCATCGTAAGCGCCGATTTCATTCAGACGGTCATAGATATAACCGATGCGGTCCATATCTTCGCTTGTTTCCGCTTCCTTCATCAGCGCGGTGCGCTCAACATCCGCAGCAAGAACGACATCAATGATCGGCGTCTCATCGTCCGGCAAATCCTGCCGCACCATGCCGAGTGTCGCGTTTTTGATCAGCGAAATACGGCCGCCATCCGAAGCGAGTTCGCCGGAGATTATTTTAAACAAGGTCGATTTACCGGCACCATTCGGCCCCACCAACCCGACGCGATGCCCGGCGGAAATATTGACCGATACGTTGTCCAGCAATGTGCGTCCAGCAATGCGGTAACTTAAGTCTTGAATAGAAAGCATCGAAATTTCTGAAATGTTGTTAAAGCCGCGCAGACCCTAGTGATTTCAGGGGGATGGGTCAATGAAAGCTTATTTTATTAACCATCTTAAGGCTTTCTGAAAGTAATAGCGCTTGTTAGTGTGTTCCTATGTTTAATTTATATTACTTAAAAACGAGAGCACCGAATGGTCAAAAAGACTGTAAATTTAGCGACTAAATTTCAAGAGAAACTGACGATTGCTAGCACTTCTGAGATAACTCATGGTGCCCGCAATGTGTTTCTACCGGAAGATTCTAGTTTCAGCTTTCAAGGACTTACTGTACCCAATTTGAACATCGACAATATTCGTTTTGTTCTGAAAGACTGGTCTCAGACCCTAAAATTTGATAAATGTCATTTATCGGGATTGAGGGTATCCAAATCCGATCTCGATCACTGCGGTATATATAATGGGGCGCTGTCAGATACGATTATAGCTAAAACAAGTCTGTTTGGTTTCAGTATTGCTAAATGCAAAATCAACAACCTAAAAATTGATGATAGCTTTTTTGGATTGCATGTATGGGATCGCGAAACATCGGCTGGGGTTGATTTGCTAGCAACTGCTCTCGACGAATACTTGCCGGAAGGTATGGACGTCGTTCAATCTCCTTATGCATCAGGCTCAAACCTCTACGCTAGCCTAGAAGGGAATGAAGGTGAAGATGTAGAAATTAATCGCCCCTTTGGGGGCTACGCTCATGTTGGATTGGTTCATAATAACTTTAATAGATTCAAAATGACTGGGCCTGGGATGTTTATAAATGCCACTTTCGATTACAACACGCTCATCAACTCTTCAATCAGCGATATCATATTTTATGGAGGGAGTTTCGAGTGTAACAAACTAGCCAGCACACCTATCACTCGATGCGCGTTTATTAATAACTCTCTAATGGGGTCAGTGATCGAATTGACCCCACAGATTCTTTCATCGCGTTTTATTAATTGTGAATTGGCTCAGGATCCTTATAGCAATAGTTTTCGGATGGTGGATGATGCCATATTTTTTTATAAAGGGCGTGCTGTTCTAGGGGTTATGGCTGATCCGGACACAGGGTTTTTTGTACCCGATCTACAAAAAGAAGAAGAATACCGTAACCCAAGCCCAGAATTATTGGCTCACCTTGAGTTTCGAGAAGTGTTTACAGGTTTTTTATCTGAAGCGTTAAAGCAAACGCCAGGAAATGAACATGTCGATTTCCAATATATGCACGCAGGACTTTTGCAAGCCATTCCCTTCAGTACAATTTACCCGGAACTTTTGAAGCAAGCTAAAGCCATGGATCTAATCCCGCCGATACATCCTTATTATAGGGAGAAAGATTCACTTCACGGCACCGAGCCTGATGCGAGGGGTAATCCAACCACTTCGAAGTTAGGATAAGCGAGTTTTTCTTTAATCTTTCCGCGCCCTATCTGCCAAAGCAATACTGGCCGCCACCACGACATTCAGGCTTTCGACGCCTACCGTTGGGATGCGGATATGCTGGGCGAAGGGCGATTTGCCCTGACCCTCCAGCCCCGGGCCTTCTTCACCTACCACCAGCATGCCGTTTTTGGGCCAGACAAAATCGTCAATAGCGGTACCGTCCATATCCAGTGCAATACAGTTACGCGGAAACTCTGCCAAGGCAGGCCCGCGCGATAACGGCACACGTAACACGCTACCCGCCGATGCCTTTACAGATTTGGGCAAAAACGGATGCGCCGCCTCCTGCGTCAAAATTACACGTGGCACGCCGAAAGCCTCGCAACTGCGGATCAACGCCCCCAGGTTTCCGGGATCGCCAATTGGTATCACGGCTTCGATGCCCTTCGTCCGATAGGAGGCTAAATCCTCTGCCGACATATTCTGAATTTCCGGTTGTTGTAAAACCAAAATGTTAGAGCGCGTGCCGAGCACATCGAGCTCGGAAAACAATTCATGCGTTAACTGCAACTGAAGGGAAGCATCTGTTTGGAATGGCTCCATATGCGGGCCGATGATTTCATAAATTATTTTCAGTTGCGGTTTCTTAAGAAATTCACGGATTAATTTCTCACCGCTGAGTAAAAAAAGCCCTTCCTTTTTCAGCCCTTTGGAACTGGCAAGGCTTAGAAGCTTTTTATAGGTATCGTTTTGGGGGCTTTCGATTTTTAACATTCTTATGCCTGTCACTTGAAAATGGAGCGGCACCTGACCATGTTAGATCGAGTATCACCCTCCTCCTCAAAGGATTTATCATGTCGCTATCAATGTACCAAGCCTCCATTCCCGTTATTGTACGCTTTTTAGAGCGTTTAAGCGCTATTCTGGCCAAGGGCGAAGCGCATGCCACCGCCAAGAAGATCGATCCCAGCGTATTTATTAATGCGCGCCTGGCACCCGACATGTTCCCCTTAAGCCGTCAGGTACAAATTGCTACCGACGTTACCAAAGGTGGGGTCGCGCGTCTGGCAGGCGTAGAAATTCCCAGTTACGCGGATACGGAAAGCAGCTTTGCGGAATTGCAGGAACGGATCAAAAAGACAATTGCCTTTGTTCAGGGGATCAAGGCCCCACAAATTGACGGCAGCGAAACCCGCACAATCTCCCTAAAAGTAGGTGGGCGTGAGCTGAGTTTCGACGGACTGACTTATCTATTGAATTTCGTCATGCCCAACCTGTTTTTCCATGTCACTACGGCTTATGACATTCTGCGTCATAATGGTGTTGAACTTGGCAAGGGCGATTTCCTCGGCGGTTGAGCACTATTGGCAGCGTCATTCCCGAAGCCGCTTTAGCGGCTGTCGGGAATCCATTTTATTTTGAGCAGATGGATGCTCGCTTTCGCGGGCATGACGCAATATGTCTATTTCGATTTTCTACTAGTGCTTTTTTTAGCTGTACTGCGTTTGGCTGGTTTACGCTTGCTAGAACCACGCTTGGCCGGCACTTTTTTGCCTTTCTTGCGTGCTTCTGACAATCCTATGGCAATGGCTTGTGCCCGGCTTTTAACTTTGCCGCCCTTGCCGCCTTTCCCACTTTTGGCCGCGCCTTTTTTAAAGCGCTTCATTTCACTTTCGACATCTTTTGATGCACTACGTGAGTATTTGCGAGGCATGTGTTGCTCCTATTTTAGTTTTGCTCGGTAGTTAGGCTGCTTTGCTTTTACGCGAGGATGTTTCTTTTTCATCTTCTTCGGATTCTTCATCCTCATCTTCGCTTGAGCTCTTTTCCACATCGGCAGCGCGCTGATTGATTTCATCTGCGGCCATTTCCGTCAGAAGCTCATCAGTTTCTTTTTCTTCTTCAAGCGTCTCTTCAAGCAGTTCGGCGGCATCGTCATGTCCCAGCAGCTTGGCCCATTCGACCAATGTGCCATAACGCGCGATTTCGTAATGTTCAACCGCCTGTGCGCCTGCCAGAAGTCCGGCTTGCAAAGTCGCATTGCAATCGACTTCTTCCATGAGTTCGTCGGCTTCTTTAGACAGACCTTCGATAGCTTCGCACTTCTTGGCCTTTGGCTTCTTACCGATGATTTCGAACACCTGCTCCAGACGTTCAATCTGGCCCACGGTTTGTTCGCGGTGTTTTTCAAAAGCCTGGGCTAGGTCTGTGTCTTTGCCGACGGCTTTAGCCATTTTCGGCAAAGCTTTCAGGATCTTCTTTTCAGCATAATAGATATCTTTCAGCATTTCCAAAAACAGGTCGCTGAGATTTTTAACTGCAGGCATGAGAATTCTCCTAAAGAATGGGGGTGATAGTGACCTCTCAGCTTCTACAATTTAAGAATATTTTTTTGTCACGGGAAAAAGGCGGTTCGCTATAAATAGCGCATTAATAGCTGATCGATAATATTTCGATAGCCTCTATGCCCGCTGGCGTACGAAGTTCGACACTATCGCCTACCCGCAATTTCATCAGAGCGCGTGCAACAGGCGATAACCAGCTGATTTTACCTTTGGCAAAATCAGCTTCATCGACACCCACAATAGTTACCGTCTGCTCCTGATCATCCTGACGCACATAAGTCACGGTGGCGCCGAAAAAAACCTGCTTACGATTTTTCTGTTGCTGTGCATCCACAACTTCTGCGCTTTCGATGCGTTTCAGCAGATAACGAATGCGGCGGTCGATCTCACGTAACCGTTTTTTGCCATATATATAGTCACCATTTTCGGAACGGTCACCATTGCCCGCCGCCCATGATACGATTTCCACAACCTTGGGTCGTTCCTCATACATCAGCTTGCGATATTCCTCTTTCAGAGTGGCAAACCCCTGCGGCGTCATATAATTTTTTTGGCCCGAAGGAAGAACATCGGCTTCTCCCTGATCAACGTCATCCTGATCAGTTTCCTTGGTGAAGGCTTTACTCATCTTGCTTGTTCGCTCTTATGACTTTGGGCGATAAACCACAGCACAGCAATAAATGCGCCCTTGCTGCTTGGTAACATCGCCAGAACTAGCGCCGTTGTCAGGCTAAACATGAGTATCAGCTCGGCCCAGGGTGGCATGACTTCATTTCGCACCAGATAAACCAGCAGAGGTACAGTGATATGCCCCGTCAGCAAAATAGTCAGCCAGGCCGGGCCGTCATCGGCGCGATATTGCTTTAAACTTTCTCCGCAATGAACACACATATCATTCTGCTTAAGGTAGCTTTGGAACAATTTACCCACGCCGCATTTGGGGCAGCGAAGTTTGATACCGTTTAACAAAGTGGGAAAAAGAGTTATTTTTGCATGTTCCATAAGACGTATTTAAGATCATAAACTATTGAGAACAAGGAATAAATCTACCCACCCCTTCTTTTTAACCCATTCCATGCTATATATAGAACGTCGGCTTGCCGACTATGGCGATAAACGCTTTGTGGAATAGACGCTGCGGACCCGGGGGCGGTACCCGGCGCCTCCACCATGATAACCGGCATTGCGGGTTATTTTGTGGGGGCGAAACAGGATCGACGCGTGTAGTAAAGACAGAGTTTTTGCCCGGCATGATACCGCCGTTATCGGGTCATTTTGTAAATGCAAACGACAACGTTCGCATGAGTGATGCCATTGCTGCCTAACCTTCGCTTTGCGAAGTTAAGGTAATAGTGCATTAGTCGCGGTTCGGGGGGCGCCGGGCAACAGAAGTCCCCCCACTTTTTAGGGTTTAGTATCTGGGGATTAGGGACTAGAATTTTTCCTACATCAAAGATTGTACATAATCCTTGAAGCTTGCTATTTCTTTTCCCTAGTCACTAACCCCTAACCCCTAGTTCCTATGCCAGACGATTTGTTGCGATATGATTTAATGATTGAAGCCGCGTTACGCGATGTCGTGCGCGAGACGCTGGCGACCGTTGCCCAAAACGGCCTGCCGGGCGAGCATCATTTTTACATTACCTTTCTAACCAATTTTCCCGGTGTCGAAATCCCCGATTATTTGCGCAAGCAATATGCGGACGAGATGACTATTGTCCTGCAATACCAGTTCTTTGGCCTGAAGCTGGAGGATGACACATTCGGCGTCACGCTCAGCTTTAACAATGTCAAGGAACGCCTGCGTATCCCTGTTGAAGCCATCACAACCTTTGCCGATCCATCCGTCAATTTTGCCCTGCAATTCCAGTCTGGCCAGGGCGACGACGAAGACAGCGACGATGACGGCCTACCCGAAAATGCGAATTCCGACAGTCAGGCTGAAAGCGAAAAAGCCAAGAACAAAAATAATGGCGAGGAAAAACGCGGCGAAGTTATCAGCCTCGATATGTTCCGGAAGAAATAAAGCACAACCCCTAATTGCATTCTAATTATGTGCGAAATTAAGGGCTTGAGAGCCGCCTTAAACGCTCACATTGGTAACCAATTCTAAAGAATCTGGGACCAGGATTGGTCCATGAATAGGTTATTGCCTGGAACGGCTGATCTAACCATAACGATCCAACAGGATGTGGCGCTAGAGCGCCTGAATGCCCTTGATAGCCCCAGTATTCCTACTTTCTTTTCCTGCGGAATCATTGATACGGATATTGGTTATTACCAGCTAGCTCGACTTCCCGACGGCAAACGCATTCTCATCTTCGGCTTCAATCTGGAAGATTTGCAGCTGAAAGAGTTTCCCGGCTACGGCAATCTTTTTGCGCATCCGGCAAAACTGTACGGCATCGATGCTTTCGAAGAAGATATTTCTTTCAACGATATCTATCAAGCTCTCACCAATCATCAGGCCGCGCTGAAACGTATTATGCGCGAAGAATATATGCTGGTACGCACAGGCACCTATGTCTATCAGTCACGCGCCATCAGTTATACAATCAGTCGTAAAATAAATGGCACTGCACCTATTCTTCCTGACGATCTGGTCGAAATCGATACCTTTGTCGATGCGCTGCATGATAAAAAATATGCCCGCATCTATTATGACAAAGACGCCAATCTTTATAACCATGTCCGCTGTCCGCGTGTACGTCTTACACACGCCGGCGCTATTCCTTATAAAGATGCCCTGCGTCTTATTCAGGAACACCACACGACCCTGTTGACTGATCTTACCGAAGGACGCGACGGCATTCAGCATGAAGATAAAGCACTGACATGGATGGAGCGTTTTTGCCTGCGCCTGCGTATTTATAGTGCGCGCCTTCTCAGCAACCTGCATAAGGCACTCGACGAAACAGTCGAGGAATATAAAGGCGATAAGGTTTCCGGGGTTTTCAATCTCGCGCAGCGCGGTGCGGCGCTTGCCAAAATCCCCGTAGCCTTTCATGAGAACCTGATCGAACTTGTTCTGTCGTTGAAGGAAGCGTTCGAAGTTGAACATGTCGGGGGGTCGGAGCCAAAAATTCCCGAGGCACTAAAACCTTATGTCAGCGAGTTTCGGCTGCATACGCGGTTCAACCAGTTCCTGCATCCCCTGCGTATCGAAAAAGTAGAGGCAGCAGTGCCGTTAAGCCTTCATGAATCGCGCCTATGTCCCCTGAACGTTAAAGCTGTTAGCGAAGATCCGTTTCAACCAACCTCAACCAAAGCGCCGGGGCTTGGCGCGGTTCGCTCCCCCCTTGGCACGATCGTGCATATGTACCCCAACAGCGGCCTCCTTATTCAGGCTAACGGTGTTTGGATTGCGCTGTGCCATGACACGCAGAAAACTTATGCCGGCTACAACAAGGATATGGATACGCAGGCAAAGCCGAGCCCGCGCCCCATATTACGCGAATGGATGGGTGAGCAAAAAGCGCTTTGCTATGAACATGACCACCACGAATATGCTGTGAAGAGCGTCGATTTCGAAACGGTGCATCTGGCGGTTAAAGAAATCACGGACCATGGCGACGGGCATTTACTCGGTACGCACCGGCCTGAATGCGATATCGGCCCCTATGTCATTCCCGCCCGCAAACAATCCTTGCATATGCATTATACGCTCAAGGCCGATACCGTGACGACGCAACCTTCAGATTAATATCACGGGGCAAAAGACAATTTCCTGATTACAGATCTTATCCACGATGTCGCCATATTTCTGACGCTGATAGGCACGTTGAACATAAGACGACAAGATTTGAACTTGCGACCCCCAGTCCCCCAGCAAACACATTCGTTTTTAAGATGCTGAAAAACAAGATTATATCGAATGATCTGTGACCCATTTTTGAGGTCATTTTGCACGCAAGTCGCACACAGGATTTAGAGTGCACAATTGCAGAATTTGGCAGCTTCAATCCACTATTAACTATAATAATGGATCCATTTTATTTTGACAATAAATATGCTAATAAAAACGCTCCTAAATTCGGAGCTGCAATATGGCTGATGATTATAGCGACGGACGAGATCATGTTAAACAAGCTGGCGGCAGATCCTCAGATTTTAGCTGGGGCACAGAAGCTTGGCGTGGTGCTAGATCCCAGGAACATTATTATGATTCGTTAAAAAGCGGATCTCAAAGTAATTCTTCATCTTCAAGCGGTTCGGCTGGCGGACCAAGTGGTGACATATCTGTAAAGGGCATTTTTATTGGCTTAGCTGTTGTTGCTACAATTGGCGGGAGCGGCTTCATACTCTCGAAATTCTCTCATCAAGAGCAACCTGCAGCATCTCCGCAACCCATAATTCAAGACTCTTACTACTCTTATAATAATCCGACACTGGATGATGGAAAACTATTTGCAACCCAAGCAGATGGAAGTAAAATAACTTTTACGGCATCAGAAAATTGTATAGATACAGGAACCGATTACAAGAACAATAAAACTTTTCAATGCCGAGATCTAACAAACAGCTCTTATAGATATGTTCTTCATATCGCCCCAATTTTAACAACTAAACCACAATCGACTGAACCAGATATTTATCCAAATGGGGAAACTGTAGATCCTTCAGATTATCTGGACTTCAATTCCAGTAATGTAACTGATCGGATACTACATGAATCTTCACCATATCAGGAATCTGCAAAATGCTGTTTTGTAGTTACAGCCTCAGCAGCTGATGTTGTGGATTCGTATGATTCAAAACCACCAAATGTTATTGAAACCCTCCATAAAGGTGACAAGGTTTGGGTCTTAAATTCTAAAGCTATCGATTCCAGTAACATCAATGGTTTTCTGGCTGATTATCCTTTACTGTCCATTGTCGTTGAAAGCCCAGTTAGCGTCGGCACAACATCACAAGCAACCCAAAAATATCAAATTGCTTATGTAAGAGCCAAATATGTCGCGCCAATGTCGGGCAAGATTCTCCCCGACATTGCAGGATCGGAAACATCAACATCACTATCAGAATCATTTTCTACAAGTGCGACTGCCTCAACATCGAGCGACGATGCTACATTCCCGCCAAAATTCATCGAACGACAACAATACACAAGAAATGATATGTGGGTTGGCTACGCCACAGATAATATACCATTTTTCCCATATGTCGTTTCAGCAAGTGACAGCCTGGAGGACGTTGATAAGACAACCACCGACCAGGTAGGTCCTAGGGCACTCACTATTCAACAGAAATCACTCGTTATATTTAACTGGTGTTCACAGAGGCTTTGCGAAGTCAGCCTAGCTGACCCCAATAATGATTCTAGATTTATCTTAGGGTTGATAGACGCCCAAAATGTACCTTTGGTACACCAAGACGTGGCTCGGTCCGTGAAGTTCGGCCTATACGGTAAACCAATATCTGGAAATCAAAGCAGCTTGAATAATCTCACATTTTAAAAATGTGCCGGTAAAGAGATTTAGGCATGGGCAGTTTCAAGCCTGGTCTTGTCAAACAGGTTTGTTGGTTTAGAAGGCGCAACGGCGGGTTGAGAAGTTGCCGTAGATCCTCTCGTCCCTGTCTGAACAGTTGTGGCCGCATCAGGCAAAACTGGTTTAGTTACCGCTCTCAACTCTGCATAAGTTCCGCTGCCTGCGGCGATTGGCGAGCTCGGTTTCGCCGTGTCATCCATCGTCAACTGTAACGAAGCTCCGGGGTTAGTGTTAAGCAACATGTCAGCTGGAGAGTCCAAGGACAAACGCGCAATAGGCGTGATATCGTCCATCGCCCTATTCGCGACATTCAATAGTTTCAGCGCAACATGCGGCTGGATCGATTTATAGCTAATGCCCTGTCGACGCGCAGGCCCTGAACGACGGACCATTTTGTGTTGAGTAGTTGCTGCCGCAGATTTGCCAACCCCACCTGCAGAGCCACCCGATGTCTTGTTATTGTGCAAGCCCGCATCGTGCGCAACCGATGCTATAGGCTTAGCCTGAACCCCGATAGAGGCGGGTGACTTAGCGTAGGTAGATTGGGAAACCGGGATCCGTTGCTTAGAGACTAACGGCTTAGGGCCAGCATCAATCACAAGAGCAGGAGTATTAATATCTTTCCAAAAATCTTTCGTTAAGGGGTTAAAACTCATGCCTCTGTCTAATACACTGCCAATGTATTTAAGTGCACTCAAGGGATGATGAATTGCGTTCGTTACAACTGCCCCTAGCTGCCCTTTGTTTCGCCAAAGATCATGACCAACAACCGTTGCAACAGATGCAACTGTACCCCAGAGCGCAATTTGCGAAGCTATTACTGCTACCTCAGGCCCACCAAATACAACAGCCGCAATAGCAGCGACACCAACAACTCCGGCCAAAATAGGCCCGCCCCATTTTTTACCCCAAGCTGCACCTTTGGCCCCGCCGATCCAACCACCAACGGTTTCGCCAACGTTTCCGCCAAATTGCCAGCCCGCTACAGCAAAATCAGCTATGGCTGCAGTCTTGATAAGAAATTTTCCTAGAGGGGATTCAATAGCAAATTTGACAATTTTTCCAACGGGTGAATTCACCGCAGGTTTAAAGATATTTTTTATATTTGAATAAAAAGAAGCCATTTATTCCCAATCTAAAAATTGGCGCCTTAAGCAATAGCTTTATTATAACCTGATGTCTTTAAAAGATAATTAATTTCAATTGTAACTTCTTGATTCTAAAGACACAGCACGATGTCATCTGTGTTTTTAACGCATTCCCCCAAATACGTAACTTTAAATTACAACCGATTGCAGTTGCGGGTCACGCACCACAGAAGCTGGTCTTACTGCATCGCGAGAGACAGCGAAAACAACGGGCGCTGCAATCATATCAATTGTGGGGTTAGCTCCTAACTGACTTTGATAATTTACGCCATGCGGTTTTTTGTAGGAAGGCGATAATCCCCCTAAGGTAAAACTACCCTTCACAGAACTAGAGTAATCACCATTATTACCCGCAATGAAGCTTACTGCTTGGCCGATTGGAGCAGGTGATGTTGTGTCATTTAGCTTTATGATAACCGGGGCTGTTGATGTAGGTATTTTTGTTGCGGGCAGAACATAAGAAACCGGATCCTTTGTTCGTTCAGAACTTGATTCGCTGGAGGAGTCTGAAGAATGATAGGCACCACTGGCTCTTGCCCAAGCGGCATCAGCGTCACTCTTCGAATTTTTTGGGCCCTTGGGCTTTGCTTCAGGCTTCTTCACACTAGAAGAGCTGGGCCTATCAAAAATGGGATCGTCTTTTAATGAGTCTTCAACGGTCTGATTTTGCTCACCTTTGCCCATAATTGGAGCTTCAAGGCCAGCATTAGTCGCCTGATCAATCTTTTGGGAAAAATTATTAACTACGGCAGCAATGCCACTTGTAGCTTTTTTAACCCCACCCTTGACTTCATCAATAGGCGGCGAAGAATCTTTTTTGCCCGCTGTAGAACCAGGGGCGCTCGCTAAGCTCGAATTATTGGCAGAAGTTGCGGCAGAGGAATCAACTTTTTTAAGCCCAACCAAAATTTGAGCCTCCTCTCCTGCAAATTTCAATGTGTCGCCCAAGGCCGCAACATCTGAGTCTACCTCATTACCGGCTGATTTGGGGTTTTGCAAAATTGCTTCTCTACGATGTAAATGTCTTTGAGCTAGAAAATAAGTGGTGCCAAAATAACCTACAGCAGTTGTAGGAATTAGAAGAGCCGCCCACATAAATTTATTGCCAGCAAAAGATTTAAATGCAAACCAGACAGGATGCGCAATCCTATCCGCCTGCATTTTGTCCACTTTGGCTTTTTTGACAGGGTCTACTCGATATTTTGCGATTCTTCTTCTCTGTGCTGGAGTTAAGCCGTCGTCAACCGCTTCAGCTCCTCGCGGTAACTGCTGATCAGCTGCATTTCCCGAAATTGGTTTTCCATCTGCAGAATAAAGACGTTTACGGTCTTTCTTGAGAAGACCTAACGCTTCTTCTTTTTCGCCCAGCTCTACAGATAAAGATGCCCTTTGCTCAGCTTTTACAGCAGGATTTGCCAGTTTTGTAGTAATGCCTCTGATCTCACCACCTATGGTTTTGATCTTGCCATCCAAACTCTCCCTTATCAGCTGGTTGGCATGGGCAATGAGCTTGCTTTCATACGCAGCTTGCTTAGATGCGACCCTTTTACCTCTTCCAATAAACTTCCAGGCGGGGTCTTTTTTAGGCGCTTCTATGGCCGTCTTTACTTCCTTAAATAGCGCCTCACGTTCTTTTAGTTGAGAGATATTTGTAACAAGCTCAGGACGAAAATCTCTTTCTCTCTGAAGAGCTTTTGCTGCATCTGCCGCCGCCGCCCGCTCAGCAATCAGTTTTTTTGAGGCATCTCTTGCGCTTATCATGGCTGTCTTGGTATCGCGAACCTTTACGCTATCAATAGCTCTATCAGCTTTAGCAAGTTTCGCCTCTTTAGCCGCAGTAGCTGCCACTTTTGCTTTTTTGACGGATGTGTTTTCTAGCTTCTTAGCAGCTTCAGTAGCAGCATCTTTAGCGGCTACTGATTGCTTATTAGTAGCTGCAGCTTTTATATCGGCAGCAATCGCATCGTCTGTTCCACGGGCGGCTTTTGCGGCATCTTGTGCAGCAATGGCAACTTTGTCAGCTTTTCTGGCCGCGGTGGCTGCAGCCCGAGCGGCTTCAGCAAGCTTAACGGCTTTCGCCATTTCGGCAGCCTCTTGAGCAGCCTTAAGAGCTTTCCATGCCCAGCTGATACCTTCTGGTATATATTTAAGAAGCTTCCACATAATATCTATCCTTTATTATCACTTCCATAGTACCACAAAAAACAACATAGTTCTTATACAGCAATACTTTCACGAGACTATTTTAGGCAAATAGCTATTAAAATCCTGCTAATTCCATCACAAGTCCCAAGGCGGCACAGATATTTAGTTAATGAGAAGTAAATAGCCTAAACTAGACTCCCCCGCCGCTACCTCTAGTAACCTTAGCAATATCCAAAGCTTTTTGGCCACCGTAGGTTTGTGCTTGCCCCATAACTGCTTGCACAGCACGCCCGCCATCTCCCATTCTTTCATGATGTGCTTGTTGCCCAATCCAGCGAAGAGCATTTTCTGGGAAAGCACCAATAGTTTTAAAGCAATTATTGGCACACGAGTAAACAGTGGCTCCGTACATAAGGGTATATATTATGCGTATAAACGTGGTGTGCCCATGCATAGTAGAGCCAGTACTGGCAACGGCAAGTCCATAAGTGGCATTTAAAAAAATGATTGCTATTATGAAAACGAGAAGACCAGCAATCAATCCAAAAACGGTCATGACGGGACGAAGAAAAATATTAAATATCATAAAATAAGCTGCTTTTGCAGATTGGCTCGGCAACCCCTCTCCTTCCGGATTGAGATGCCCCAAAGCAATTAAAGGCACAGCTACAATTGCCTCTAATAAAGAAACTATCCATGTTAAAATATTAAAGAAAAAGCGGAAAAAGGGAAGCAATGGGACAACGAAGGCTAAAACATATCCACACGAAAAGAATATAAGAGCGAACATGGTATCAATATTAACATGCCAGGCAGCTATTTTTAGTTTGTAAAGCTCTCTTGCGATCCTATCTACTGGGGGATCCTTGCCGAAACGTGCGTTTTCCCACTTGAGTTCATTAAGTGCGATATCAAGAGATTTTTGATAAATTCCCTTTGGCCCATCTATAAGTCCGTAGGCAACTAGAACGCTTTGGTGGCCAAAGTTTGCAATCTCGGCAAGTGGATTTGACGTTTTTAATTGCATACCTAAAGAAAAAGATGGATTGCCATTATTTGCAGGGCAGCCATCTGTTGTACTCCATAAGCCGCTATTTGCAGCAGCAGCATCAACTCTTTGAAGCACTTCTTCGATCATAGATTGATGATCGTCATCCCATTTAGTATCATTTTTCATTCCCTGAGTTGCAGTTTGCTGTGCCCCGCCGCAAGGATCACTAAGGGCTGGGGCGGCTGGAGTGCTTGAAGGCGAGGAAATATGTAGAAGTTGCCAACTTTCAAAGTTAGCCAAAGGTAGTGCCACATTTTCATCTAATCGGCTGGCTGGAAGAACTACGACGGGTATTCCGTCAGTACTGGCAGCGAATATATCACCCTGAATACGCGCGATTGTATTTACCCACGCCCCTGCGGTTACCCAGCCGTATCCTGACCATTTCTGAACATCTGAAGCTAAGGAGCTATCGCTTAAATCTTGCATTTGAGCATCAAGTGCTCGCTTCATCGAGTCTTGAAAACTTGTGACTTCATTTTGATAATCTAGCGGGGACGGAGATTGCCCCTCCCCGTTGGGATGTTCTGGAATAAAGTATGAAATTTTACTGCCAAGAGTGGCGAACTTTGGCAGTTCATTTACAAAAGCGTCATTATATGCCTTCACAATATTTACAGCTTTGTGACTTCCAAAAGAGGCATTATTGCTTGCTGATGGAGTTTTGAGTATATAAGAACCACATACGGCATTATCGTCGATTATGTTATTGCCGTAATACCACCTCATTCCATCTTTTGAAGGCTGGGAATTTAATATTGGAGCTGAGTAATTTGTTGGATCAAATGCGCCACCTATATAATCGTCACTAACTGGGCCACTGTTGTTTACCTGCCATAATTGATAATTAAAAGCATATCTGCATGCTTCAAGAACAGCCATTTTTTCTACTAATGCTTCAACATTCGGTGTCGGAGGTGGCACATAACTATACTGCTTGGCCAAGGAACCTAAAAATATACTCCATGTTTGACTAGCGAGGCCAGAACCCCACTCCGCCATCTGAATCACAATATACTGCCCAGCATTTAACCCCGCCCCAGTTGTTGTGTTACAAGCGGTTGAACCACTACCTATTGGAACAAGAAGGCCGATAGCAAAAACCAAACGAACGGGAGCCCAAATTTGATTGGCCCTCTTCCCCATCGCGACACCTTCATGCGCCGTATTCACCACCATCGAAACGAGGTGATAAAATAAAATTACGGCCGCGAAACAAAGCATCGCGTTGCTGTAAAAGCCAAGTGCTGTTATCATTGCGCATTGGAGATCATTCGCCTGCCCTAAAGTATTCGGGGCACTTCCGCTGCTTAATCCGTAAAAATCTGATAATGGATGTCCTTTAAAAAGATAATCAATCCAATTTTGGGCTAAATCATCGGGCCCCATCGCTGAAAACATACTTGCATTTCCGCCCGTATCAGCATGCGCGGTCCCCATAAATCCAGCGAGAAGCGCGGTGATAACACTGAGCACCGAGAAGATCATTGTGCCGGTAACGGCGAAAAAGAGAATAACTTTCGGCAGCCCTTCCTTAGTGAATGACAAGCTATTCCAGGCAGTACCAAAAATTTCGGAGAGATTAAGGCGCGCGCCCTCAACTCCCAACAATGCTGGATGATTTTTTGGGAAAAGACCATTCATCGCAAAGACCATGGCGATGAGCTGAACAAAAACGCTAGTAGTTTCGCCAAGCGGACGTAAGCTATCGCCAATCCTAGGGTTGAACATTGTTCCTAGAATAGACGGACGTTTGGGTGCAGCCGGTTCAGTGGACTGCGTTGACTCGATAACTTTACGGGCCGCGAAAAATAGCATTCAAAATGGCCTCTTCCTTTATTCTCTTTTAGTTCTAGCTGCGATTCCAAAATTATTCATTAATTTAGCTGTATTTTAGTTAATGAAACCTGAAATCTATACAGCTTAAATTATTATAGCGGATAAGGCCTTGGTCACAAATAAACTTTTCATTAACCATGGCTTCTTGATGCCTTATTAAACTGCTCACTATTGAAAGCTTGCAAAGGCATCTAATAGGCCCGATTTTCTTATATCAATCATAGCTAAAACACGATGCTGAAAGCAATATCCATCTATGCTTAAAACATCAGATCTTAGTGCTTAAAGCAATCAGACAAGTACACGTGAAAGCATTACCTAAAGGTAATGCACGTGGCACCCATGGGATGGGGCTAGTTTGATTGTGCCATCCGGCACAATGCGACCGACTGATATCGACGTCACTGTCACAGAAAAATTATTCCAGGCACGTCTTTCGCTATTGAACTCCATTCATGATCGGAAGTGGCTTCATGAGACAAATTTTGTGTTCAAAAATATTTCTTCTAAAAATTTGATCGCATAAAAATATTTTTTATTCGTAATGGAAGACGTCAGACACAGTTGGATACAGTGTGAGACAATGGGAAACAGAGACAACATTTTTTGTATCGCAACGACCTATAATTAGTCATCTTTTGTTAGGATTTATACGGTAAATTTGGAGGATGGTATTTTCAGATAAAAGAATTTTAGAGAACAAATATTTTAGTGTGGAACGGTTAGATTCCGTTTTGGCGATACCAAATATTTTGTCCTTCACGTGGCAAACAAAAGTTATCACAGATATTGGCAAACTATGGACGAAGAAGGCCAAGAACGGTAGGAATTATTTAAAGGTGCAGATCCGTTGGTATCAAACCCCGACTGGCAAACCGCTTTATGCCAAGGCGTGGCCCCGCGAAAGTGAGCCGGATATTTTTGATGTGTATGCCGATAGTGAAGATTTGAGGGATGTAGGTTTTACCTTCCCTAAGGAAGGTTCTACATCACATTGGATAGGTGCTGTAATGAAGCTGGCTAGCGCTTAGCCAAAGAAGATCTCCGTTCTTGGGCTCATGGTGGGCAGCAAGAGGTGTCTTACTGAACCAGTAAGTGAAATGACCGCCTGGAGAAGGCGGCTTGCTTATTGGTGACGCATGCCTGTTCCGCTCTTAAAGCACCACTTCCTGCGCCGGGATGGCACAGGACCTAAAGCCCATGCCCACGCAGCCTATCTCTCCGGAACCAAGCTCGATGACGGTTTTGGTAATACTGCCGACTTTACTCCTAAGGGCGGTATCCTGCGCGCCGAAGTATGGGTACCAGTTGGTGCACCAACTTGGGCTAAAGACAGAGGTCAGCTCTGGAAAAGGTTGGAAGCACGGGAAGATAAAACCACTCGCAAGGCTAAAGCCATCTTGGCCCATAAATTCATCGGGGCCTTGCCACATGAGCTCTCGCTTGAAGAAAACATCCGATACGTCAAAGACTATGTAAGGGAGCAGTTCACCAGAAAAGGCTATGCCGCCGATTGGGCCATTCATGCCCCAGACAGAGATAGCGACACCCGCAACTACCATGTTCATATTATGGTGCCACTGCGTAAGTTCGAAAACGGTGACTGGGCCAAAACCAAAGACAGGTTCCCAAAGAACAGCCCAGCTCTGAGTGAGTACATCAAAGAAAAGCAGCGAGCCTTCTTTGAGCTACAGAACCGCTATCTGCAGAAGAATGCCATCGATGCGAGCATCATCCGCCGTAATGGCAAATGGGTTGTAACAACCGAGTACAGCATATCTTCTTTTTCCGACAAGCCTAACTCTACTACTTCTACTGCCCATGCTGCACGGACAGTCCCATCTGCTCGGCGTGGGGACGAACAAGCGTCACCGCCCTCTCAAACAAAACCAGCATCTGCACCAAGTGGTGCCAGTCTAGGACTTGGTGGCTCAGGCACAAACAGTTCAAGCCCTCTTAAAGAACTGCTCTCGCATGCCGCGAGAGGTACGACCTCCACGTCGAACTCCCGAACGCAACATTTCAAAAACCCAAATACCAAAAGCTGGCCTGCGGCAGCCATCACCGATTGGGCAGCATGGGGCCATCGCAACCCACGCAAGTTCTTTACTCTCTGGCCGGAGCTCGGTGCGGGCAATCCGGCACCGGGCGGAGGTGCGCTATGAACGATAAACATCCCGGTAGTGAGATAGACACAACCAGCATGCATCGGCCCAGCCTACGCGTAAAGCAGGCAGCGGAGTTGCTACAAATCAGTATTTCAACGGTGTATAAACTCATACACACCGGCTTTCTTGAAGCGCATCATGTCGGCAATCACCACCTGCGTATTTTTTCAGATAGTTTGCGCGATTATCAGGAGCGGCAAAAAGTTATTGCAGCTAACCCGCATAGTCAGACTCCTAGTCACCCCACCAGAAAGGACAATCCATGGAGAAGCAACGCGCACCGCAATGCTCTGGCTTTGCTCAAACAGGCAGGTGTGATTTGAACAGCTCGTGTATTTTCAATGAGTTAGCAAATTTACCAGACACAGTGCCAAAAATAACTAACGAAAAGTGCCAATTTCGTTACTTATTTTTTCGTAAGTAACATGGATGAGGTTATTCATTTAAACAGCAATTATGACTTTATTTCTTACCTGCTAGATTGGAGAAACCATGGCCGTCTATTTCGATAAAGAACGTAAACAGTGGCGCTATAATTTTATCATCGCGCATAAACGTTATAGCAATTATTGCATCGACCCAAAAACGGGCGCTGGAGCTGAAACAAAGAGTCAGGCCAAGGAGATCGAAACCAAAGTCAAAGCCGCTGTTCTTGAAGCACGTCCTATTCTGCCGATTTTGCCCTTCACGATTACGTTTGCACAAGCTATGGCAGCCTATATCGCGCAGGTGAAAGGCGGACGCAGCTGGGGCAATCAAAGAATTTATGTCCGTGAGCTTCTGGCTCATTTCGGTGAGACGACGCCGATTATGGCCATCACCGAAACGCTTATCTGGGACTATATTGCTTGGGCCAGAACGCAGAAAATCAAAATCTGGACAGGGGGCGGCGTCAAACCCGGCGATCCCCTGCCCTTAGGCAAAACCGAAGAAAGCTGCTGGCGCGAAAGTGAACGCACGCGGTCTGACAGCACGATCAACCGCTACCTTGATGCGCTGCGGAAAGCGCTTGGTATTATGGCTAAGCAACGCGACCCCAATAATGGGCAGCCACTGTTGATGGCTCCACCTCATGTACCGAAGCTGCAGGAACCAGATGCACTACCGCGCCCGATATCCCCTACAGACATCGGTAGAATTTTAGAAGAAGCACCGCCGCATTTAGCGGATACGATCAGACTTTGTATCTTGATGGGCTTTCGGCAACGCGAAGCCTTGTCTTTGACGATCAACCATGTTGACCTTGATAATCGGGGCGTCTGGTTGCGTGGCGATGAAACTAAAGGCAAGCGCGGCGAATTTATTCCCGCTAACAAAGAGGCCGTGGAAATTCTGCAACGCTTGATGGAACAGGCAAAGGAGCGCGGTATCCAACATTTGATTTCCTACAAGGCTGGAAAGAATGGCAAATGGCGACCAATCAAACATCTGGATACCGCGTGGCACCGGGTGCTGAGGGCCTGCGGTCTTGAAGGCCAGCATAAATTCCACAATACCAAAGCTACTTTCGTGACAGCCGTAGCGATGGCAGCCCCTGCTCCGGTGGCGCAGCAACTGGCAAGGCATAAGGATTTTGAGACAACGCGGCGCTATATTCGGATAGCCGACGAGGTGACACGCAAGGCTGTTGAGAGCATTAATTTTAATCTCAAACCGGCTGAAAAAGTCAAAAGTCGCACGCAAGAGTCGCACACGGAGATCAAGCTGCTTCTGCCGACGATGGATAAGCCTTTGAATTTAATGGTCGGGACGACAAGATTTGAACTTGCGACCCCCAGTCCCCCAGACTGATGCGCTACCAGGCTGCGCTACGTCCCGACATTAAAGGATAGGAAGGGCCGGACTATAGAATGCAGCTGATGGGAAGGCAACCGCCGTTATGCGCGATCTGTTATTCCAAAATAAACAATAAACATAGGGCCTTTTTACCAACCTCAAGACAACAGCTAACTTAAATTCCGCTTTGCCGAAGTAATTCGCGCAACGACTTTAATGCCGATAAAACACCTTCAATCTCGCGGCGTTTTTCTGGCGACAAGCTACGCGCAGCTGGTTGTGCGGGCGGTTGCGTTGACAGAGCTCCACCCGAGGCCGACGCGGTATGATGATGCGATAGCACAGAAGCAGGCACTTGCGGATCGGGCACCATCGAACGTGCAGATGGGAAACGGCCATTTTCTTTCAGCAGTTTCTGCACACCGCGAATGGTGAAGCCTTGATTATAAAGTAAATCCTTAATGCTGCTGATCAGTTGAATATCTTCAGGCCGATAGTAACGGCGACCGCCACCACGCTTTAGCGGGCGAATTTGCTGAAACTTACTTTCCCAGAAACGCAGCACATGCTGTGGCACCGAGAGATCTGTAGCGACTTCACTGATAGTGCGGAATGCCGTCGGGGATTTCATTTCCGGCGCACGAAGCGGCATGGAAAGTGGCGGGTTCGACGGCGATGGCATAGCCACTGATGGTGGATTGGAAGTAAACGGCCCCGTCATGCTTCACCTTCCTTTGTAGGAGTGTCGGATGAACCACCTGTCGCGCCACCAAGAGCGCGATTGATCTTGTCTTTGAGAACGTGACTGGCACGGAAGACCAGAACACGGCGCGGCAGAATAGGAACTTCCTCGCCCGTCTTGGGGTTACGGCCAACGCGCTCGCCTTTGCTGCGAACCTGGAAACTGCCGAAGGAAGAAAGCTTGACCATTTCGTCTTTGATAAGAGCCTGGCTGATCTCTTCAAGGATCACATCAACAAGCTGCGCTGAATCATTACGCGACAAGCCGACTTCCTGATAAACAGCTTCGGCTAATTGCGCGCGAGTGACGGTGCTTTCGGTCATTATGTACTCCGTCTTAATAGGACTGAGTCGAAAGGGTAATCGGTATTTGCGTTTTGGTCAAATCGGAATCGCTTGAAAGGAAACAGGATCAAGAACTTAGTTAAACTGATCTGTCAGATTAACATCTTATTGTATCTTGATCCCGCCTGCTGATTCTCTACCACCGCACCATAGCGGCGCCCCATGTAAAGCCGCCACCCATTGCATCCAGCAAAACTAATTGCCCTTGTTTCAGGCGTCCGTCCTTGCTGGCAGCTGCCAAAGCCAGAGGAATAGAAGCCGCCGAAGTATTGGCATGATCAGCGATGGTCACCACGACCCGGTCCGGTGACATGTGCAGCTTCTTTGCGGTTCCCTCGATGATTCGTTGGTTCGCCTGATGTGGCACCAGCCAGTCAATTTGTTCGGGTTTTAAATTATTTGCAGCCAAGGCTTCATCTACGACATCAGCCAAATTCTGTACAGCGTGCCGAAACACTTCTTGCCCTTCCATACGTACATGGCCAGTTGTTCCGGTAGAGCCCGGCCCGCCGTCCGCTGCTAGCAGATCATAATGGCGGCCGTCCGAGTGCAAATGTGTGGAGAGAATACCCCTGTCGGTATTATCGCCCTTACCCTCGATCGCGCCCAATACAACCGCCCCTGCCCCATCGCCGAACAATACGCAGGTGCCACGGTCATTCCAGTCGAGCAGCCGTGAGAATGTCTCAGCCCCGATAACCAGAGCCTTGTTAGCCTGGCCAAGGCGGATGAAATTATCAGCTATCGCCAGTGCATAGACGAAGCCGGAACAAACAGCCTGCACATCAAACGCAAAGCCCTTGGTCATGCCAAGCAGCGCTTGCACCTTGGCGGCCGTTGCCGGAAAAGTATTATCAGGTGTGGTTGTCGCGACGACGATAACGTCAATATCGGTGGCATCCAGCCCGGCCTCAGCCAGCGCTTCACGTGAAGCAGCGAGGGCTAAATCGGAGGTTTTTTCATCGGCAGCAGCTATGTGACGGCTTTTGATGCCCGTACGCTTGGAAATCCACTCATCAGTTGTATCGACACGCTTGGCAAGTTCGTCATTGGTCAAAATGGTTTTCGGCAAATAACTGCCGCAGCCAAGAATAACCGAACGGCGCATTAGAGACTTCCGTCAGTAAGTTTAGGGGCTTCTGGTAATTCAGTTTCCGATAGGGCCGGCACAGTACCCAGCACGCCATATTGCCGCGCTAATTCTTCAGAAATATCTTTGTTGAAATTATGCGCAACAAGATCATGGGCCACGCCGACAGCGTTGGCAAAACCGACGTGATCGGTGCCGCCGTGGCTTTTCACACAGATGCCCTGCAACCCAAGAAACATCGCGCCATTATAACGACGTGGATCAATGCGCATTTTCAATTTCTGCATCGCGCCGCGCGCAAAAATATAACCAAGCTTGGCGCTAAATGAAGATGTAAGTGTCTGGCGCATGAAATAGCTCATCAACTGCGCGGTGCCTTCAAGGGTTTTCAGCGCGATATTACCGCTGAAACCGTCGGTGACGATAACATCCACTGTGCCTTTGGCAATATCGCTGCCCTCTACATAGCCGTAGAAAGATCCCGGCACAGGGCGTTCGCGCAAAATTGTTGCGGCCGTGCGGATTTCGTCGTGCCCTTTGAGTTCTTCAGTACCAATATTCAACAACCCGATTGTGGGTTCGGTGATCCCCAGAACGGCGCGGCAAAAAATGGAGCCCATCAAGGCGAACTGCACCAGATTCTCTGCATCGCATTCGACATTTGCGCCAAGATCAAGCATGACGCTCTCGCCGATCTTGGTCGGCACCATCGAAGCCATAGCGGGACGGTCAATCCCCGGTAATGTTTTCAAAACGAATTTGGCCATCGCCATTAAAGCACCGGTATTTCCAGCCGAGACGACGCAGGCGGCTTCACCTTGCGCGACGGCGTTCAGCGCCATACGCATGCTGGAATTACGTCCCTGCCGCAAAGCAAGCGACGGCTTTAAATCGGCGCTGATAGCATCAGGCGTGTGGCGCAATTCACTGGAAGCCTGGAGAACAGGATATTTATCAAGCAGCGGCTTAACCTGCTGCTCATCCCCAAAGAAAATAAACCTGGCATTCGGATAGCGTTCACGCGCCAAAGCCGCTCCAGCAATGACGATGCCGGGGGCGCGATCACCGCCCATCGCATCCAGTGCGATCACGGTGTTAGTTGTCATGCTAAAGGACCCCGGAGGCGGGAAATGTTACGCGGACTTCGACTTTACAACCGAACGGCCGTCATAATGGCCGCAGGCAGCGCAAATGTGATGCGACAGCTTTGGTTCGCCGCAATTCGCGCATTCCATTGAATTCTTAGCCTTCAGGGCATGATGTGAACGGCGCATGTTGCGCACGGATTTCGAGGTCTTCTTTTTAGGTACGGCCATGTTTATCTCGCAAATAGAGGGCACGCCCCGAACCTTCGAGGCTGCGCAATCCACGTCTTTCTAGGCAAAATGCCAGAAAAAGCAAGGATTAAAGCTCTTTGTTAATAGTTACTTCGTTTTCTTGGGATTTTTGGGCCAATTTGCCAATTGAGCCAGGGGTCCAGGCACACTTTTTTCCTCACCAAAACCGGCCTCGATATAGCCTACCCCTTCCTTGCGGGGATAGGGATCAAGCATAATGCCTAAATTCTGGGCAACCAATTCCCCCAGATCTATGACTCCCTCAATGATGGGTTCAAAATCTTCCTCGTTAGGGTCTGACGGCCCTGCCCCACCTTCCAGCAATTCCGGCGCGGCATAAAAAACCTTAAAACTGTGCTCGATATGGCTCGGTAACGGATCCAGCGTTATCACGCATTGCTGCACCACATCGGCTATGAGTGATCCTGTCACAGCAATGGCTTGATCGGCTCTGGCCGGATGCAGCGTGATTTTGGCTTCCAGCTTTAATAATTCCAGCAAGCCAAAACGCTCGGCCAGCGCCTTGCGTTCATTTTCCTTAGCTTCCAGAGTTTGTTCCATCCCCGAAGGCGGAATTTTTTCTAAGGCGATAGGTCTGGAAAATTCAGGCTGAACCAAATCAATTTTAATATGCATATCAAATCCTCACTTAAACAATGGCTCCGCGAACGTAACCTTACCATTCATGATATCGGCAAGGTTCTGATTTTCCAAGCTTGCTGCGGCGCGACGAACATAGCTCGTCATATGCTGCAAAATCTCAGGTGAAACCTGCCTGTTACCGTACAAATTGCGGCCGAGCGTAGCCGCCAGCGCTCCGTCTGACTCGCCTAAAGCTTTTTGATAGGCTTTACCCCGTCCGTAGAAAGCCGAAATCATAGGACGGATTTTCTTGCCGACGCTCATATCGCCCACGCCCATTTCACGCAGATTGCGGTCCATGTCGGCAAACATCAGATCGAACAATTGCTGCTTAAGCGCTCCAGCTTCGTGAAGGCGATACATTAGTAAAAAAACATGCAGTAGTAACAGGTCGAAACGCCCATCAATTGTATCGGCCACCTGAAGATCTTGATAAAATTCCACCTGCCGCGCCTGATCGACACAGGCTGCATACAGCTCGGCTACCGGCGGTTCGACCACGGGCTTGATAAAAAAATGATGCAGGCGTTGAAGCAAAGACATTATTATGCTCATCTGTTCGAGACTATTGCTTTGTGAACCAAAATAGTGACCATGGTCAAGATATGCGCCTGACAATTCTTTCTTCACTTCTCCTTATTGGCCTGCTCGGCGCTTGCGAGCCGACAATGGCTAACCGTGGCAATATCCTCGATCCGGATAAATTAGCCAGCGTTAAAGTGGGCACCAGCACACGCGAAGAAGTCGCCGCCAGCCTCGGCAGCCCGACAATGGTCAGCACTTTTGATGATAAAACCTGGTATTATGTCGGCCGCCAGACCGAACAATATTCGTTTTTGGACCCTGAAGTTATCAAACAGCAGGCAACCCAGATCCGCTTTAATGACGAGGGCGTGGTAACAGATGTCCATAATCTGGACATGGCGAATGCGGAGGACATCTCTCCCGTTGATCGCCGCACCCCAACTTATGGCAATGACGATACACTCATTAAGCAGTTAATCGGCAACCTCAGCCATCCAACCCCCAAGACCCAAGGTCGCCGGGAAGGCGAATAGCTATTCCGCCGCTAGCCGGTCAGGCACGGCGCTTATGATTTCTGCTGCCAGTATCTGGAAAAATTCTGTCAGATTTTTTTGCAGTCGCGCAAAGCCTTCAGTTTTTTCTAAAGTTTGCTCATTCATATACAGACGGCGATTGATCTCCAGCTGCAGCGCATGCTGACCCGACTGCGGCTGGCCATAACGCCGCGCGATTTCGACACCCTTGTACGGATCATTCAAGGCAACGCTGTAGCCCATATCCAGCAGAATATTTTGCACGCGTCTTGTAAAGGACGGATCACAGCTAGTGCCGTCGCGGTCGCCCAGAATAAAATCGGGTCGACGCACCAGGCGATTTTCGTGGCTCTGGCTTGGCATGGAATGCGCATTAATCAAATAGCATTCCCCGAATTCCGATACCGCCTGCGAAAGGGTATTTGCCAACGCAGCATGGTAGGGCCGGTAGAATTTTTCGATGCGCTCTTGCACTTCCGCCACGGACAGCGGTGCGGCATAAACCGGAACATTGCTGCGGCATAAACGGCGAACAAGGCCCAGCCCCAGCAAGGTACGGGCGCTGGGCTTTAACGTCGTCGGCCATGGCTCGGATAAAACGGCGGGGTCGATATCGTCTTCGGCACGATTGGCGTCAATGTAGCTTCGTGGAAACTCAGCCGTTATGACGGTACCGCCCGCATTAACAGCACCCATGATCAACTCGTCGACATAGGAGTCTTCAGTTTGGCGCAACAAGGCCAAAGGGCAGCTATAACCAAAATCAGCTGGGTAAATGCGCCCGGAATGCGGGGAATCCACAACTAAAGGTGTTTTGGCGGCAAGTGGTTCCGAGAGAATATAGGGCTGCAATGACATCGGGCAAATTATGGAGATGCCGCCAGACAAAGAAAAGAAAAACTTATCCTTAACGGCAAAAAAAGGTTAACCGACATAATCACGTCTTATTGTTAAGCAAAGTCTTGCGTTGCTGGCGTGCAAGTGCCAAAAAGACGGTTGAATCAAAATACCACTCAAGAACACAGGCAGAAAAAGATATGTTTGCCAATCTGTTAGGTTTGCTCTCCGCCGATATGGGCATAGACCTCGGCACCGCCAACACGCTGGTCTATGTCAAAGGCCGCGGCATTGTCCTGAATGAGCCCTCTGTCGTTGCCATTGCGCATAGCAAAGGCAAGCGCCATGTGCTTGCCGTTGGCGACGAAGCCAAGCTGATGCTGGGCCGTACGCCCGGCAATATTCAGGCTATCCGTCCCCTGCGCGACGGCGTTATTGCCGACTTCGAAGTTGCAGAGGAAATGATCAAGCATTTCATCCGCAAGGTTCACAATCGCCGCAGCTTTGCCAATCCGCAAATTATCATTTGTGTGCCATCAGGCTCCACCGCTGTTGAACGCCGCGCAATTCAGGAATCCGCAGAATCCGCGGGCGCACGCCGTGTGTTTTTGATTGAAGAACCAATGGCCGCTGCGATCGGCGCCGGTTTACCCGTGACCGAGCCAACGGGATCAATGGTTGTCGATATCGGCGGCGGCACGACCGAAGTCGCCGTGCTTTCACTCGGCGGTATCGTGTATTCACGTTCCGTACGCGTCGGCGGCGATAAGCTGGACGAAGCGATTATCAACTATATTCGCCGCTATCATAATCTGCTGATCGGCGAGAGCACGGCTGAGCGCATCAAGAAAGAAATAGGCTCCGCCTGCCCGCCGGAAGACGGCGAAGGCCGTGTCACCGAAATCAAGGGCCGCGATTTAATGAACGGCGTGCCGAAAGAAATCGTCATCACCGAACGTCAGGTTGCCGAAAGTCTGGCTGAGCCGGTCAGCGCCATTCTGGAAGCCGTTAAGGTTGCGCTGGAAAACACCGCGCCGGAACTGGCTGCGGATATCGTCGATAAAGGCATTGTTCTGACTGGCGGCGGAGCGCTGCTGCGTAACCTCGATCTGGTACTGCGTCATGCGACGGGATTGCCTGTATCCGTGGCTGAAGACCCATTGTCATGCGTGGCTTTGGGTACTGGTCGCGCCTTAGAAGAAATGCACACGCTGAAGAGCCTGTTGGTCGGCGGCTACTAAAACCTTCCGCCTACGCAATAAACGGCAAATAAGCATAGCTTTTTTATGCCTTATTTGAGCCTTTTACTTCCCTTATTCTTGCCAAAATGCCGGTCTAGCTTTCTGGCTTAAGAACGGTCATCGGTGAGTCGCCGGTGATTGTCCGACCTCAACAACCCTCAGTTAACCCTGTAAGGATCAACACAAATGACAACCGCTAAATACTCCCTCACTAAAGCCGCTGCTTTTGCCGTACTTTTGGGAACAGTTGCTCTCGCCGCTCCTTCTTTCGCCGCGCCTGTTGATCCGACCGCCCCAGCTGGTCCGCCAAACAGCACCGTTAATCTGGATGCTAATGGCCATGTTCTCAGCAGCACGCCAGATACCAGCATGCAAGGTGGCGGCGTATCGCTACAAGGCAATGGCGCAGGAACACAGACGACAGCCCCAACCTACCATCATCATCACGATCATGCCGTGGCACAACCTGCCGCTGCTCAACCAGATTCCGATCAAGGCATGACGGAAGATCATCACATGAAGATGCACAAAGGCATGCATGGCCCAGAAGAAATGCGCCAGCATGTCGAAGAACGCATCAAGACCCTGCACGCCAAGCTGATGGTTACACCAGAGCAGGAAGCGCAATGGAGCGATGTTGCACAAGCCATGCGCGACAGCGAAGCCAATGTCAGCAGCCTAATTCAGGAACGCCACAAAAATGCAGGCTCCATGAATGCGGTTGATGATCTGGAATCGTACCAGACGATTGCACAGGCTCATGCCGATGGCCTGAAGCAGGTCAATGCCGCTTTTAAGAACCTCTATGCCACGATGTCGGATGCGCAGAAGAAAAACGCCGATACGGTCTTTGATCATTACGAAGGTCATGGCCCCGAAGGCAAACCGATGCATCATCACCATAAGCACAACAAGACAAGCAAATAACCCCGCAACTTAACTTAGGAGAAACATATGACGAACGTCGTAATTGTGCCTAAAAAGTGCGGAAAATTTGCCCTGAAGGCTTTATCGGCTTTAGCGCTGATTGCCATTATGGGGACCGCAACAATCAGCCCTGCAAAGGCCGATTGGGATAACCATCCAGGGCATCCGCCTACATGGCATGAACGTGGTTGGGACAGGCATGCGCATGATGCTTATCGTTGGCATCACGCTCATCCTCATTACGAACCACATTATGTCTCCTCGCCGCCGCCGGTAGTTTACTACCCACCGCAGTCGACAGGCATCAATCTGATCTTGCCTTTGCACTTTAACTAAGGCCAGATAACAAAAACTAAAGGCCCCTTCTCACAAGGAGGGGCCTTTTTTTATGGAGAGAATGACGTTAATTGATAATGAAGCTCACAATACTATTAGGGAACATCCTACTTCCCCTCACCCAGAACTTCTTTCACCTTGCCGGCAAGCTGCTTCAGCGTGAAAGGTTTGGGCAGGAAGTATATCGTCTCGCCGGACTTGAACTGCTCGCGCAGCCTGTCTTCGGTATAACCGGACACAAAAACAACTTTCATCGTCGGCCAGCGTTCACGAATATGTTTATAAAGCGTGGGGCCATCCATCTGCGGCATAACAACGTCGGTAATGGTGAGGTCAATCTTCTTGTCGCCTTCTTTATCGAGAATAGAAAGCGCTTCCTCGCCGCTGCGGGCTTCCAGAACGTTATAGCCCTTGTTGCGCAAAGCGCGTGATGAGAATACACGCACGGCGTCTTCGTCTTCAACTAACAGGATTGTGCCCACGCCCGTGAGATCCGGTCCCGGTTTATCTTCACGCACATCTTCAGCTTTGACTTCAACTGATTTGTCGCTTTGCTGGTAAGCGGGCAGGTAAACCGTAAACGTCGAGCCTTTGCCAACAACGCTATCGACACCGATAAAGCCGCCCGTTTGCCGCACGATGCCGTAAACGGTGGAAAGGCCGAGGCCGGTACCGGAACCAACTTCCTTGGTTGAGAAGAAAGGCTCAAAAATACGCTGCATGATTTCTTTAGGAATACCGGTACCGATATCCGTTACCTCAATCATGGCATAATCACCGGGCGGCATTTCATCCTGCCCGCGAATCATAGGCTTGTCCTGATGATGGCTGCGAGTGCAAACGGTAATGACACCATTGCTCCCCATAGCATCGCGCGCATTGACGACGAGATTGATGATCACCTGCTCCAGCTGACCTTGATCAACCTTGACCAGCCCCACATCACGGCCATGAAGCATATCCAGTTTGACCTGTGGCCCGATGAGACGGCGTAGCAGGTTGGAAAGTTCAGACAGCACATCGACCAGATTGAGAATTTTTGGCTGCAAGGTTTGCTGACGCGAGAAAGCCAATAATTGTTTTACCAGATTGGCAGCACGGTTACCGTTCTGCTTGATCTGCATAATGTCGTTAAAGCTCTGATCACCGGGCTTGTGACGCTGCAATAGCAAATCGCAAAAACCGATCATGGCGGTTAGAAGGTTATTAAAGTCATGCGCTACGCCGCCAGCCAATTGACCAATAGCCTGCATCTTTTGCGATTGCGCGAACTGAATTTCGAGGCGCTTCTGTTCCGTCGCATCGATGAAGTACAGCATTAAACCCTGCTGTTCAGCGGGGGCTTCTGGCTTGCTTACCAAACTAAAGCGTTTAACGAAAACATTGGTGATGATTTCGCGGTCCGACACCATATGCACTTCAAGCGATTTTTTAAGGTCGGCGCCCTTCAGCACCTCGCCCAATTTTGCCATTGTATCGGCGCGGTCTTGCGGCGCGACTAAATCACCCATATGAGAGCCGACAATGCCGCCATGCGGACGACGAATAACTACATGGAAGGCATGATTACACTCCATCACCTTGAATGTATTGTCGAGTAAAAGAATGCCGATCGGCGCTTCGGCAAATAATCTCTGGAAACGGTATTCAGAAACAGACAGCGCTTGCTGCCATTCACGCTCCGGCGACAAATCGCGCACAATGGAGCGCGTGCGTAACGTCTTGCCATCTTCACTGACGACAACTGTCTGGGTGATAGCCGCTGGGAATAACTGCCCGTCGCGACGGCGCATCATAACTTCGCCGCGTAATTCGCCTTGCGCGCCTGTAGCGATGGCATGGGCTGCTACACCTTTCGGCGCCTCCCCCAAAACATCATGTAACCGCACATCGCCCTTGACCAGTTCTTCGGGGGTTACCTTCAACCATTCGGCCAGTGTTTTATTCACGAAACGGAAACGGCCATGTTGATCAACCGAGAAAATACCTACAGGCGCATGCGCCATGAAATCGACCAGCTTGTTTTGCTCATCGCGCATGGCTTTTTCCATGCGACGGCGCTCACTGATATCTTCAAAACGCCAATGGTAGAAATTCGGAAAGCCTTCAATCGGGCGGGAAACAATACGCCGCCATTCCACAACCTTGCCGCCACGAATGACGGGCAGTTCGGCAATACCGGGCTGCCCCTTTTGCAAAGTCGCCTTGACCTGCTTGAACTCAGCCGTCACTGCAGGCGTTGCCGAAAAACGCGCAGCCAATGCCTGTTCTGCATTCTGCGTCCCCAGATCAAGCCAACCCCGGAAGGCGCGGTTAGCCAAAACGACCTGCCCCGTCTCATTGGTGATAAGCTGCGGCGTCAAAACACTGTGAAAAGCTTCACGCAGCAACGTTTCCTGACTGTCATTCACATGATTGGGGCGCAGATGTTTCCACGTCACCCATGCGGATGCAAACATCGCCATAGCAAAAATCAGGCTGGCGACAATCGCAAACACGCCGGAAGCGAAATAGGGAATGATAATCGCCAATGTCGAACAAACGGTCATCGCCCCAAGCCCTATGAGGGCGCGCGAAGGTGGCTCCTTCGTTCCCACTTTTGAAGGCGGTTGGGGCGCAATTAGCGACAACGGCTTTTTGGGCGGCGTTGGCTTTAGATTCGGCAGATTCGAAGTCATTAAGAGTTAGATACAGAGTGATATTTAACGATAGGTGAATAGCGGTCCCGCAAACTTATCCACAGCCCTTTATTATTAAAATCTGCGCTTCTTGAGCTTATAGACGTAGGAAATCAGCTCGGCGACGGCCCGGTAATGCTGGGTGGAGATTTCCTGATCTATTTCGACCGTGTCATATAGCGCCCTGGCCAAGGGCGGATTGCTAACCATCGGTATTTTATGCTCCTCAGCTACGGCGCGAATACGCTCCGCCACATTATCGATACCTTTAGCCAGAACCCGCGGCGCGGCCATTTTGCTACTGTCGTATTGCATGGCGACCGCATAATGGGTCGGGTTGGTAACAATGACGTCGGCCTTCGGCACCTGTGCCATCATACGTTTGCGCGCTTTTTCCAAACGCATTTGCCGCAAGCGGCCTTTAATAACAGGGTCGCCTTCCTGCTGTTTGAATTCGTCTTTGACCTCCTGCTTGGTCATGCGCAGGTTTTTATAATATTGGTGGCGTTGATAAAAAAGATCGCCGACAGCCAAAAGGGTAAAAACCAGCAACAGCATAAGAATGAGATGAATAGTCTGTTGCTGTAGATAGGCGATTGAATCCATCAAAGGATGGCCGGTAAAGGACGGCATCATTTGCGCGACGGGTATGAGGGTGAACACGACCACCGTTCCCAGAACAACAAGTTTGGCAAAATTTTTGACGAGTTCGAAAAGGGCATTCGTTGAGAATATCTTTTTAAATCCGGCAACAATTGACAGTTTCGCAAGGTCAAATTTAAGCATCTCGGTTGAAGCAAACAGCCCTGTCTGCACCATAATTCCACCGACCGCCGCCGCCAGTAGGACAGCAAAAATAGCAACTGTCGCCCACGCCACTTCAGTAAGGGCGCCAAAAATAACGTTTTGGAGGCCGCGATCTTCCAGATTGAGCGCATGCGGCATCTCAATGAAAACGCGCAGGCTTCCTATCATATGCCGCCCCATAGGGGGCCCAAGCCACTGAACAACAATCAGAATGGCAACAAATAAAACCCATGCGCTGACTTCGCGGCTAATGGGCAGCTGGCCTTTCTCACGCGCCTCGCCAAGGCGCTTGCCTGTAGGTTCTTCGGTTTTTTGATCTTGATCTTCTTCTGCCATGTTCCGATCTCAGCGTCCGAAAAAACCATCCAGTGACGAATTAAAATATTGCAACCAGATTGTCAGGATGCCCGCAAAAGTGAGGCTAAGCAAAATCGCGCCGCCCCATATCTGCACCGGCATCGTGATAAGGAAAAGCTGCACCTGCGGCATAAGCTTTTGCATCATGCCGAGAGCGATGAACATCAGCAGGCCAATAACGAGAAAAGGCATGGCAAGCTCGATCCCGATAACAAAGCTTCTGTTCATGATCTGAATAATAGTTTGCGCCATATCACCTGGCATAAGACTGCCTCCGGCAGGGAAAGCGTCATAAAGCGCCATCAGACTACGAAACAGCAGATGATCAAGCCCGGTAATAAAAATCAGAGTAACAGCCGATACGCTGAGCAAAGCGCTGGTCAACGGGCTTTGCGTCGCCAAGGTGGGATTGAGGATGGTGGCATTGGAAAGCCCCATCTGCAGGGAAATGACGGAGCCGGTATTTTCCAGCACACTCATGATCAGGCGAAGCATCGTGCCGAAGAACAGGCCAATAATGATTTCATAAGAGAGCATTTTGACCAGATCGGCCATCGCATCCGGTGGCGGCGGTATGCGGCCCATCATCGGCTCCAACAGCAAAAAGCTGAGGCTCAGCGCAAACATCAACCGCATACGCGGGGATACATAGCTTTCACCGATACCGGGAAAGAGCATGATAACGCTGCCAAGGCGCGAAAAGAGAAAAAGAAAAGCGAAGACGTGATTGGAAAGGACTTTATCGAGATGAAGAGTTGTCATCGCCGCGGTTATTCGTTGCTTCGGCCGATTTGCACGATGCGGTCGGTAAGCGACTGGGTAAAGCCGCCGAGCGTCGCCATCATGAAAGGCAGCAACCAGATCGTCAGGGCGAAAATGATCAGCATCTTAGGAATGAAAGAAAGCGTCATTTCCTGAATGGAAGTCACAGCCTGAATAAGTGACACGACCACACCAACGATCAGGCCCGCCAGCAAAATGGGCCCCACGATCTTCAGCATGACGGTGATGGCCTCGCGGCAGATTTCAATGACTTCGGTTTCGTTCATGGCGGGGACGGACTGTTGGCTGCTGGCTTTTAGCAGTTTGATGAAAAGCGAATCCAGTTAACCAAAAAAACAAACTGCGAGCAACTAATCCACACCTACGACGCCGGCTTTGCCTTCTTTTTCTGGCATTAGCTTCAGGCGGCGGGTACGAACATCGCCAAGGATAGCTTCCAGACCGTCGAGTTCCAGCAATGCCGCATTGGCTTCCTGCCATTTTTGGCCGCGGAGAGCCTGCATCAAGCCCATAATGCCCTGCTCCAGAGCTTGTCCGGCGCGTTGCGCGACGCGGTCACAATGGGCGGGGTTCGCTGCAATATCCAGTTCCGAACGCAATTCCTTGACGAAAGGATGCCCGTCACCTGCTTTATTCGACATCTTTTCATTCAGTTCAAGCCAGTAACGGCCACGGCGCAATGGTTCGCGCAAAACTTCGTAGGAAACATTCAGCGCTTCCAACTGTTTGGCAGCATGTCCGCGTTCGCCCATGCCACGGATCATGAAACGCTGCGGATCAAGCGTGCGGCTAAGGGCCGCATATTGGTGATCGAGCAAATCCATATCGATGTCGATGCGACGCTCTAGGCCCAGGCGGGCGAAATGGTCGATATCACGCACCGGCTGAATGGTGCCGCAGTGATGGCAAAACAAAGCACGGGTGGAGACAGCCTTCTGGCACAACCAGCAATGCAGATTGCCATTCGCCATTCCTACAAATTCATTCATACCGACAACATTCGACATTTGACGACTTCCCTTGTTTTAAGCCGCAGCAGATTGCGGGTTTTTATGTGTACGTTGATAGAGTGACCGCCAGGCATCAATGCAAAGATTGATGTCGGAAATTTTTGTCTTCCAGCCGAGTGAGATACGCATCGCAGCGCCTGCGACATCATCATCGCAACCCATAGCGCGGAGCACATGCGATACTTTGACCTTGCCGCTGGAACAGGCCGAGCCTGCGCTGACCGCTACGCCGCCGAGATCCATCGCCATTACTTGCGTTTCACTGCTGATGCCGGGCATGGCAATACATAATGTATTTGCGACACGCGGCGCTTTGACCCCAATAACAATGGCATCGCTTCCGGCGATATCCTGCAGGCTCTTTTGCAATTCATCGCGCAATAAAGATTGCTGCGGCACATCGCGGAGGTCATCGACGGCCAATTGCGCAGCGACACCAAAACCAACAATGCCTGCGACATTTTCTGTACCGGCACGGCGGTTCATTTCCTGACCGCCGCCACGCAGCATGGGCTGCAAAACGGCTTTCTCGGAAACGATCAGAGCACCCATACCTTGCGGGCCTGCGATCTTATGCGCCGACAAAGTCAGGAAATCGACGCCGAGATCGGCAAAATCAATTGGCAATTTGCCTGCGGCCTGCACGGCATCCGTATGCATTTTGTGGCCATAGGCTTTTGCCAGCTTCGCAAGCTCGGTCACGGGCTGAATAATACCGGTTTCGTTATTGACCAGCATGACGGAGATCAATGACTGCGTGGGAGCCACCTTCAAAATCTGCTCTGCTGCGCTCAGATCGATCACGCCGTCAGTAGTCACCGGAAGACGTTGCGCATTCGGTGTGCTCGCCAGCACAGAGTCATGCTCGATAGCTGATGTAATAAAATGCGTACCGGGAAGTCCGGCAAAAATCATATTGTTGGCTTCGGTGCCGCTGCTGGTGAAAATGACCTGCGCTGGCTTTACACCTGCGAGCGCCGCGACTGCCGCGCGGGCTTCCTCAACATAGCGGCGGGCGATACGACCATAACGATGCACGGATGAGGGATTACCGTAACGCTCCATAGCCTCCAGCACTGCAGCGCGAACGGCAGGCTTCATGGGAGTAGTAGCGTTATAGTCCATATAGATCATATTATTCTTGGCCTTGATCCGTTTCCCGTATCGATTCTTAAGGTCTTAACCTGTTAATTTCTGCATTCGTTAATAGTGAGGCGCGAATAAAAGGTGAGGAAAAGGTCATATTTACTTGTTTTTGCTCACTTTCGACCCTCTTTAGTACCTCGAACTTCCTTTCGCAAGACTTTGAATTACTTGCTTGAAATTAACCTGCCCGACTATGCTAGGATGTCTAACCATCCCAATTGTTAAAGGATGGTTACTATAACAGATTTTTTGTCCTTTTGCAGCAAATAGGTAAAAAGCACATGCCCGAAGTTCTCTTTGCCGGTCCCGCCGGACGTCTCGAAGGCCGCTATAGCCCCGGCAAATCGCCGACCGCACCTATTGCTTTGATCTTACACCCGCATCCGCAACATGGCGGAACCATGAATAATAAGGTTGTTTACGGCCTTTATAACGCTTTTGCCGAACGCGACTTTGCGACTTTGCGCTTTAACTTCCGCGGCGTGGGCCGCAGCCAGGGCAGCTATGACCGTGGCGAAGGTGAGTTGAGCGATGCCGCTTCAGCCCTCGATTGGGTACAGACCATTAACCCGAACGCACGCAGCGTCTGGGTCGCCGGTTTTTCCTTCGGTGCGTGGATTGGTATGCAACTTTTGATGCGCCGCCCGGAAATTGAATCTTTCATCTCCGTCGCGCCGCCCGCCAATATGCTCGACTTCAACTTCCTTGCCCCCTGCCCGGCTTCGGGCCAGATCATTCACGGCGAAGCTGATGAAATCGTGCCGGAACCCTTTGTCGCGAAACTGGTGCACAAGCTAACGCATCAACGCGGCATCACGATCGATTATCAGGTCGTACCGGGAGCTACGCATTTCTTCGCCGATCATCTGGATATCGTAACGCAGCATGTCGAAGATTATCTCGACCTAGCCTTGCATCAACGTCCGGTTGCACTGGCGATGGCGAGCTAATAACTCAAACCCATGAGTGAAGAAGGCCACGTCGTTATTTTATTTTATATGGTTAAAAATTTTATTAGTTGAGCGATATTATGACAAGAGCTGTTTTGAAAAAAATTGAAGCCTTTATCAAACCCTTCAAACTTGAAGAAGTTAAGTGTGCTTTATTTGAAAATTTTGACATAGATCAAATGACTATTATGGAAGCAAAAGGGTACTTAAACTCCAGACCCGCTTTTGCTGAATATGTAGTTGATTTTTTACCTAAGATAAAAATCGAAATCTTTCTCGATCTGGAACGAAGCCAAAGAGTAAATGAAATTGTCGAAACTATACAGCAATTCGCCTATACTGGAAAAAAGGGCGATGGAATTATTGTTGTATCCGACGGCGAACAACTAATCAGCATCCGTACAGGCATAAAAGCTGTACCTGATTTGGCACCAGCATAAACATCTGCCCGTTTATCTGCTCTTTTCCGCAACGCCTGGCATTGCTTAGCCACGCAGCCTAATTAATCCCAAGCAAGCGTCGCCGGATGTCGCTTTGGAGTCCTACATAACGTGGCGTTGAAGCGAATAGCGTCCATGTTTTTCTTACTGGGGATAATCAGCCCATGGTGCCACAGCAAGGCGCGCGCACTGTTTAAGAAGTTCCATCGCGGTTTTTGGGCCATCGCTTCCCGATACTCATCATATTCGCAACAAATCAAAGCTTTGGTGGCACCTAGAGAGTCAGTAAGTGGTTTTAAAACGTAGCCCACCATATCGGTGGCAGCCGCCGCAACCAAAAATGGATAGCCCAAAGTAGTCGTTACAAAATCTTGTGCTAATGAATGCGCTACACCCGATTTTACCGCGCTCAAGGTAAAATGCCTCACTCCCTTTTCTTCGGCACGATCAAACGCGGCAGCAGCTTCATCATAAGAACGAGGACCTCGCGTTGCAAAACGAAACAGATATTTGGAGCCAATTCCAAACACAGTCCCCACTGCGACCGTCAAGGCAGTGGGCTGCGAAATGCCTGAATTTTCTACGGACAACCATGCCATCGTACCCCACGTCGTCACCCATGTTGTGAGCGCCGAAGCACCAAATTTGGACAACATATAAAAACTTTTATAATGACTTGTATCTGACATAAAATTCCCCCGGCGATTGACTTAAAAATGACTGCGGATAATGGAAATTACATAACAGCGCATCGCACGCTTGAAAAGCCCCTTATATTTGTTGCCTGTTTCCAGCAACAATCTATTCGCATAGGATAATTTTGGGGGATTTGGGGGCTGAGGAACGTGAACTGATTCGGACAATGACTTTCGTGATAGCTATTGGGCAAATCTCTTAAACGGGGCCTCCCCGCGCAGTAAGAATGCGTTTTCCCGCTCGACCAACAAGTGTATTTCCACAAGTTCCATTTGTCATTTCTTGGGTAGACAAGGCGAAGCCGTTATGATGATAAATCGGACCAATACCGCTAAGCGCCATCGCGCATCCCACTTCGCCACTAACATTCGACACGCCTTTTTCTATATTTGATGCGTTTTGGGCAAGAAGTGAAGCGGTGGCAATAAATGACATGCTTATAGCACTGTTATAAACTCCAGTCATAAAAGAAGAGTACCAAGTCCTATAATCTTTTAATTGATCTGCAAGTTTTGGTTTTTCTTTTCGGACCTCTGCCGCGACAATATAGGGATCCAGCAAAACCAATGCGACTTTGCGCAAAAGAGATTTAATAGGAGTCATAATATTTTTGCCAACCATAGCTTTCTCCATAAATATATTTAATATCCACGGATACATTAAATGAGCAAAAAAGTATATGTGGTGCGGTAACTATTTGTATTTTCAGCTTTATTGGATTTAGAGCTACCTGCTCTTCTCCGCAATTGCCCAGAAGCCGTCAGCATTGATGCTGGCGCTGCCGACAAGGACGCCGTCCACCTCGGGCTCGGCCATAATATTTCCGGCATTCACAGGCGAGACCGAACCGCCGTAAAGGATTTGCATTGTCTCACCCGCTTCGCCCAAAGCTTTGCGGATAACTTTATTCACGGCGACAACGTCGCTCGGCGAAGGTTGCTGGCCACTACCGATAGCCCAGATCGGCTCATAAGCCACGACGAGGTTGGCCATACGGCATTTTTCCGGCAACGAAGCACGGACCTGATTAGCAATGATATCCGCAGTGGTGCCCGATGCCAATTGCTCCGCCGTTTCGCCCACGCACAAAATAGCAGTGAGGCCTGCGAGTTGCGCAGCTTCAATTTTTTGCGCGACGATTTCATTCGTCTCACCGTGGGCGGAACGCCGTTCCGAATGGCCAAGGATAATATAACGGCAGCCGAGATCTGCAAATTGCGCGGCGCTGAGGTCACCGGTATAGGCGCCGTGCGTAGCGGTATGGCAGTCCTGCGCGCCGAGCATAAGAGGGGCACCGGCAATGGCTTCGCTGATCGCCCATGTCAGAGTGGCCGGCGGGCAAATAACCATATCGAAATCGAGCGGTTTGTGTTTTTGGGCCATTTCGGCCAGATCACGCGCCAGAACCAGCCCGGACGTCAGGCGTCCATACATCTTCCAGTTTCCGACTATTAAACGGCGGCGTTTCGACATAATGTACCCCTCGCTTCAACGAATTGTTGCCGAGCTCCTTCAGCTCTTTTATCATCTATCAGCGTTCACAAATAGTTAATACCAGAAAGGCCGTTCTTACAATGATGCAATCGATGCGAAATCTCGCCCATACAAAGGTAGTTAAGGGGCTGATGATTATCCTGATGATCAGTTTTGCCATGTGGGGAATCGGCGATATTTTCCGCGGCAATCCGCTGGAACGCAACGTTGCCAAAGTTGGCAAAATATCGATCACCGTTCAGGACCTGGACCGCGAGTTCGAACAGCAACTCACCCGCGCCCGGCAAATGTTCGGCCCCGACCTGACAGCGCAGCAAGCCAAGAAGATGGGCATCCTAGATAAGACGCTCGACAATATGGTGCAGCGCGCCGAAGTCGATCAGGCAATTAAAATGCTCGGTATCGATGTCAGCCAGAAAATGGTGTTGGATGAAATCGCCGCGCAGCCACAGTTCCGCGATAAAGAAGGTAAATTCAATCAGGCTATGTTCCGTCAGTTGTTGCGGCAGCAGCATCTGGACGAGCGCAACTTCCTGTCCGAAGGCCAACTGGATATGCAACGCCAACAGCTGATCGACGCATTCAAGACGGAAGCCAAGCCGCCGCAGACCATAATCGACGGACTTTACAAAGCGCGCGGGCAGAAACGCATTTTGGACGTCGTCACTTTAAAGAACGACAGCATCACCAACATCCCTGCTCCCGATGACAAAGCCCTGCATGATTATTATCAACAGAACCTGCAGCCTTTTACTGCGCCGGAATATCGCGCCATTACTATCGCGAAACTCTCGACCGATGATGTCGCCAAGGACATAGCCATCAGTGATGAACAAGTGCAGAAAGAATATAACGATAAAAAAGCGCAGTTGGCGCAGCCTGAACGCCGCGACATTGTGCAGGTCGTTATGCAGGACGAAACCAAGGCCAAGCAGTTGGCGGCAACAGCAACCAGCAGCGGCAACCTGACTAAATCGGCGAAAGATATCGGCTTTGATACTGTGCCAATCAACGGCTCGGACGAACAAAGCCTGCCATCAGAACTGGCAAAACCTGTCTTTGCCCTGCAGGTCAATCAGGTTTCACAGCCAGTGAAAAGCAGTCTCGGCTGGCATATTGTGCAATTGAAAAAGATCACTCCCGCCGGTACGCCTGAATTCAAGGACGTAAAAGATGAAATGCGCAAGGATATGCAGCGCGATCAGGCAATTGAAAGCGTCACCAAACTTGTCAACCAGCTGGATGATCAACTGGCAGGCGGGCAATCTCTGGATGATATCGCCGACGGCATGAAAATGCGCATGATCAAAATTCCTGCAATTGATGCAACTGGCAAAACACCGGACGGCAAAGACCCCAGCGAACTTCCCGCAAAGGACGACGTTCTGAAAACCTCCTTTGGGCAGAATGCAGGCGATACCAGCCCCGTGCTTGATGACAAAAATGGTAATTATTTTGTCGTGCGCACGGACGAAGTAACGCCCAGCGCACCGAAGCCGTTTGAACAAGTGAAAGATCAAGTGGTTGCTGCATGGAAAACAGAACAACAAGCTAAAGCGGCCAAGGAAGCCGCCGATAAAATCGCGCAGGCTTTGCGCGATGACAAAGCTCCTGCATCATTTGCTGGCGAAAAAGGTATCGAAGTTCGCACCTCCGCGCCGATTTCGATGTTGGGTGATAATGATCCTGCCCTGCCGCCGTCCGTGCTTCCTGCGATTTTCCATCTGAAAAAAGGCGAAGTGACAACAACATCTGCCGGAAATCAGCAAATCGTCTTGCGTTTGGCTAACCTTGTGGAAGCCGACCCCGCGCCAGATTCCGCTAAACTCAAAATCACTGATGAGCTGAAAAAAAATGCGACTACGGAACTGACGCAACAATATCTCGATTATCTGCATCAGCTTTTCCCTGTTGAAATCAATCAGGATGCGCTGGAAACAGTGCGTCAGCAGGGCAGCTAGTTTTTTATGAACGTCACCCCTGATTTCAACAGCTTTGCCCGCAACTGGCGCGCCGGTAAAAACCAGACGATTTGGACCACGCTGGTCAGCGATATGGAAACACCTGTTTCCGCGATGCTTAAACTGGGTCAGGACAAGCCCTACTGCTTTCTGCTGGAATCTATGGAAGGCGGCGCAGTGCGTGGCCGTTATTCCATCATCGGACGAGAGCCGGATCTGATCTGGCGTTGCGCTGGTGGCAAGACATCCATCAACCGCAACGCATTGAAAGACGCGGATACATTTGCCGCCTCATCAAATGAGCCGCTGAATGATCTGCGCACTTTGCTGGATGAATGCAAAATCGATGAGCTCAATCAGCCGCAACCGATGGCCGCCGGTCTCTTCGGTTACCTCGGCTACGATATGGTGCGTTATATGGAACGCCTGCCAGATGCCAAGGGCGTCGGCATCGGCGCGCCGGAAGCCATCCTCATCCGCCCTACCCTGTTGGCCATTTTTGATCAGATCGAGAATAAATTCACGCTCGTTACACCTGCGTGGTTCGATAAAGCGCAGACTGCGGAAGATGCTTATGAGGCAGCGCAGGAACGATTGCAGAAGGCGCTGACGGATATCGCTAATACTGCTGGTGTCATTCCCGCCAAAAGGGACATCCATCCTGAATCTGAAATGGATTCCCACCTGCGTGGGAATGACGCGCCGGGTACAGAGCCGACCAGCAATATGACCGAGGCTGAATTTGTCGGCATGGTCAATCACGCAAAGAAATACATCAAGGCCGGTGATATTTTTCAGGTGGTGCTATCGCAGCGTTTCTCGCTGCCTTTTACACTACCACCACTTAGCCTGTACCGCACGATACGCAGGCTGGACCCCTCACCATTTCTGTTTTACTTCAACCTAAAAGAGTTTTCGGTCGTGGGTTCCAGTCCCGAGATTCTGGTGCGGGTTCGCGATAATAAAGTGACCATTCGCCCCATCGCGGGCACACGTCCGCGTGGCATAGGCAACCGCACGGACAGCGAACTGGCAACAGAGCTGTTGGCGGACCCCAAGGAACTGTCCGAACATCTCATGCTGCTTGATCTCGGCCGCAACGATGTCGGTCGCGTCGCCAAAATCGGCAGCGTCAAAGTAACTGCCCGCAACACAATCGAATATTACAAACATGTGATGCATATTGTCTCGAACGTCGAAGGCGAATTGGACCCGCAACATACACCGCTTGATGCCCTTATCGGCGGCTTCCCCGCCGGCACCGTGAGCGGCGCACCGAAAGTCCGCGCCATGGAGATTATCGCGGAATTAGAACCTGACCGTCGCGGCGTTTATGCCGGATGCATCGGCTATTTCGGTGCTAATGGCACGATGGATACTGCTATTGCCATCCGCACTGCTGTCATTAAGGACGGCGTGATGCATGTGCAGGCGGGTGCGGGCATTGTCTATGACAGTGACCCGCAATCCGAATACCGCGAATGCCTCGCCAAAGCGCGGGGAATGATTAAAGCGGCTGAAGAGACGATTGCGGCTACAAAATCAAAATAAAAGAAAACAGTGAACTACCGCAACAACTCTCGTACCGGCACCAGTTTAAAACCGTGAGCTTCGGCTTCCGGTAGCCACTGTTCCAGCGCATCCATCGTTGCGGCGTGCGGGTGACCTATAGCAACGGCGTAGCCTTTGCGGCGCGCGACATGCTCAGCCTGAACCAGCTGTGCGCGAATGGCATCGACTTCGATCACATCATCAAGAAACACATCACGGGCAATCGTCGGTAAATTATGTTCGCGAGCAATATTCTCGCCGACCGACTTGGCGCTAGTGCGTGAATCCAGGAAGAACAGATGCCGCTCCTGCAATTCGTCTACTACCATTTCCATACCTTCAGAGTATGAAGTGAATTTACTACCCATATGATTATTGACACCGTCGAAGCCCGTAAAACTGGCCAGTGCGTTCTGGAAGCGCTGGCGCAATTCATCCATCGGCAGATCGACCAGCAGGGCCCCCGGCCCCGGGTCGTCATGCCCCATGGGCTCCATCGGCATGTGCAGCATTAATTCATGCCCATTTTCCCGAGCTTCGCTCGTCTGTTCCCGCAGACGTGGCGCATAAGGCATGAAAGATAAGGTCACCGATGCAGGCAGGTTGATTGCCCGCTTACTGCCTTTCAGATCAAGCCCGACATCATCAATAACGATGGCAATTTCAGGGTTAAGCCCGACATGGTGCGGCAAGGGTGGGGGCACGACAGGAATTGGGGATTCGGTCTGCGCCCTCTCATCCCCCATAGGGGGCAATTCCGGCTGCGGGATTTCCGGTTTTGTCTCCGGCTCCGGCGGTTGTTCAACCCTTACATGTACAGTTTCCGGATGATAACGCGGCGGCTTGGGCGCAAAGGCAATCCACAGTGCCCCGGCAATGATGCAAAGCCAGAAAAGCAGGTGAAGTTTGTAATTTGGGCGCGATTTATTGCGCTTTTTGGATGATTTTTTCATTGAACCCGTCGGGTGAAAGAACGCATATTACCTATTATAGTCATCGCAACTCAAGAATTAGCATGACTTAGCATACCAATTCCTGAACTGCGATATGACATGCTGCTGCTGATCGACAATTATGATAGTTTTACCTACAACCTCGCGCATTATTTGGGTGAGCTGGGTGCCGATGCCATTGTGCGCCGGAACGACAAGCTGACTGCGGCAGAAGCCGTGGCGCTGAAACCCACGCATATCGTTCTGTCCCCCGGTCCTTGCACACCCAAAGAAGCGGGCATTTGTCTTGATCTGATCAAACTGGCGGCTGATGAGAAAATACCCCTGCTCGGCGTATGCCTCGGGCATCAAAGCATCGGCATGGCTTTTGGCGGCAAGGTTATCCAGCTCAACACACCTATGCACGGCAAGACGAGCCCTGTGATGCATACTGGCGACGGTATGTTTGAAGGACTGCCCTCCCCCTTTACCGCAGCGCGCTATCACTCACTGATTGTCGAACGCGATACAATGCCGGATGATCTGATTATTACGGCTGAGACGGATGACGGCGTCGTCATGGGCCTGCATCATGCAACACTTCCTATTTACGGCGTTCAGTTTCATCCCGAAAGCATTGCCACTGAACATGGCCATAAAATGCTGAAAAATTTTCTGTCTGTTGCCTGATCCATGTCTTTTCCTGCACTCCTACAGAAAATTGAGCGCGGCGAAGATTTATCCGCAGCGGAAACGCAAACCGCTTTCGATCATATTTTCGAAGGACAAATACTTCCCGAACAAATTGCCACATTCTTGCTAGGCTTGCGCAAAAAAGGTGAAACGGTTGACGAATTGCTCGGCGCCGTCAAATCCATGCGCAGCAAAGCTGTCACGATCAAAGCGCCACCACAAACAATGGATATCGTCGGCACCGGTGGTGATGCCCACGGCACATTGAATATCTCCACCGCCGTTGCTCTTGTGGTCGCCGCATGCGGTGTTCCTGTCGCAAAGCATGGTAACCGTGCGGCCTCTAGCCGGTCAGGTTCGTCGGATGTGCTCACAGCGCTCGGCATAAATCTGGAGCCGCCGCTGCCTATGCTGGAGCGTTGTCTTAATGAGGCCAACCTCTGTTTCCTCTTCGCGCCGCGCCACCACCCGGCTATGCGCCATGTGGCCGAGGTCCGCAAGAAACTTGGCGTACGCACTATTTTTAATCTGCTGGGGCCGCTTACCAATCCCGCCAATGTTAAACATCATCTGATCGGTGTTTATGAGCTGGAATGGCTCGGCCCTATCGCAGAAGTCCTTAAAATGCTTGGCAGCGAAACCGCATGGATCGCACATGGCCATGACGGCATGGATGAAATCACCACCACAGCGCCAACGGATGTGGTGGAACTACGCAGCAATATGATCCAGCATTTTACACTGGAGCCTACCCAAGTAGGATTACCGCAAGCTTCGATTACCGATCTTAAAGGCGGCGATGCACCGCAAAATGCCGTTGCCCTCAAGGAATTACTGAAAGGCAAAAAAGGCCCTTACAGGGATATCGTCGCTTTTAACGCCAGCGCCGCCCTGATTGTGGCCGGAAAAGCCTCGGATTTGCGGCAGGGAATCAAGCTGGCGGAGACATCAATTGATAATGGCTCGGCCCAGCGTACACTCGACAATCTGATTCGTTTAACTCATGAAATCTCCGTATGAATAATATTCTCCAGCAAATCCTGATCGACAAACGCGCCCACGTGGCCGCGCTTAAGGCAGAAAAATCTTTTATAGAAATCGATGAAGAAGCAAGGACGATTCCAGAAGCCCGGGGCTTTGCCAAAGCGCTCCGCGCCAAAGTCAGCGCCGGTGATATCGGCCTTATCACGGAAATTAAAAAAGCGTCTCCTTCGGCTGGCGTTATCCGCCCAGATTTCTCGCCGACTGCTCTGGCTAAAGATTATGAAGCAGGCGGCGCGACCTGCCTTTCCGTTCTGACTGATGAGCCCTACTTTCAAGGACGCAATCAGGATTTGATCGATGCACGCGCGGCCTGCACCCTGCCGGTTCTCCGTAAAGACTTTATGGTCGATATCTGGCAGGTGGCGGAATCGCGAATTCTCGGCGCTGACTGCATATTGCTTATCATGGCCGCCTTAACGGACAGCAACGCCGAAGATATTTATTATGCTGCTATTGATTACGGCATGGACGTTTTGATTGAGGTGCATAACCGGATCGAGCTTGACCGGGCACTTCGTCTGCCCTCTGGCCTAATTGGCATCAATAACCGCAACCTGAAAACGCTGAAAGTTGATTTGCGTACTACGGAAGAACTGGTGCCCCTGATCCCGCCCGACCGCCTGATTGTCAGTGAAAGCGGTCTTTCAACATCTGCCGATTTGGGCCGCATGCAAAAATGCAGGGTAAATTGCTTCCTGGTCGGCGAATCTCTGTTGAAAAAAGCGGATGTCACGACAGCGACACTGGAACTTCGCCTGAATTAGGTGATGTTCAAAAACAACATGCCGCTGCTAATTAGGCTGCGGCCTGACTTCAACACATTGTCGCCATTATTCGACTAAATATTACGGCGCCTCTATTGCAGCAAGACTTGATAATGATTCTTTCACATCTTCTTTTAGTTCCCATCTCTTTCGCCGCCGGTATTATTGCGTCTGTCGCTGGCGGCGGTGCTTTCCTTACATTTCCGGCGCTAATGCTCACGGGGCTTGACCCACGCGCGGCAAACATCACCTCGACACTCGCCATGTATCCGATGCAGGTCAGCACCGGTTTTTCCGGACGCAAGTCGGCGGCAGACACGCCTCATTTATCCTTCAAGGCGCTATTCCTCATTAGTCTGTTTGGCGGCATAGCGGGGGCTATTCTCTTGCTGCTAACACCTGCAACTTCATTTGCGCGGCTTATTCCCTGGCTTATTCTTTTCTCGACAGGCGTTTTTGCATGGGGAAGCTTTCGCAAAAAACCTCCTGTTAAATCGACGACTATCCGCCCGCCAGATCGTTTGGGCAAAATCGGCGCAGCTCTGGTTCAACTGGTTATCAGCATCTATGGCGGCTATTTCGGTGGCGGTATCGGCCTGGTGATGCTGGCGACTTTAAGTTATTCCGGCATGAATATCCGTCAGGCCATTACTACTAAAAATATTCTGGCGGCCGTGATGAACACATCCGCGGTTGGCGTGTTTCTCCTCTCCACGGATGTTTACTGGTTTCGCGTTGGGCTGGTTTCTATTGCGGCCACGACTGGTGGTCTTGTCGGTGTTCAACTGATCGACAAAGTAAATGAACGTCACTTACGGCTTGGCATTACGGCGATTGGTTTGGTTCTGGCCTTGACCCTATTCGTACGACGTTAATCGAAAATCTTGCCAGGATTCATTAGGTTATCCGGATCAAAAGCGCGTTTGATTTTTTTCATCAGCGCCAGTTCTTCCGTCGATTTCACGGCAGCCAATTCGGCCTTACGTTCTATACCTATTCCATGTTCAGCGCTGATACTCCCACAACGCCTGGACACATCGCTATAGACCATTTCCTTGATACGTTTTTTAAGACCCTCAAAATTGGCGAGCAGCGTCGCAAAGCACATATTGTAATGCAGATTGCCATCACCGATATGTCCGAAAGGGGCCAGCAAAATATCTGGTGCCAAAATTTTAATCTGAGGATCCATCCGCCCCAAAAAATTGGCCAGCTGGCTAAGCGGTAGGGAAATATCGAAATGGATGCCGGGACCTGTCTTACGTATGGCTTCCGAGATATGTTCACGTAAATGCCAGAATGCCTTCGCCTGCGCTTCATTTTCCGCAATAACAGCGTCCAGTATTTTACCGTTATCGTAAGCAGTTGCGGCTAAATCCTCCATTATCGCGCGAAGTGGGATTGTTTTAGAGGTTGAGCCCAACTCCACCAACAAATAATAAGGCGCATCCGTCTGACCGGGGAAACGGGCACCGGTGATATGTTTGACGACAAGCTGCAGGGCTTGCTGCGACATAATCTCGAATGCTGTCAGATACTCGGCCGCTTCGCGGCGGAATTGCTGCAAAAGTTCCAGAGCCATTTCTACTTCGGCAACGGCGATCACCGCCGTCACTTTCTGCTGCAGGGCTGGAAACAATTTCAAAACCGCTGCGGTCACGATGCCCAAAGTTCCTTCAGCACCGATTAGATATTTGCCGATGTTGTAGCCGGAATTATCCTTGGCAAGCTTCTTGAGGCCATGAAAGATCTCGCCATTAGGTAAAACCGCTTCGATACCCACAACCAGATCACGCATATTGCCGTAACGCAGCACAGCCGTACCTCCGGCATTGGTCGAAATCGCGCCGCCGATTTCAGCACTACCTTCGGAAGCCATACTTAAGGGAAATAACATTCCAGCATCAGCGGCTGTTTCCTGCAATGTCTGTAGAATTACACCTGCTTCTGCGGTTACGAGAGAACCTGTTGCATCAATCTCCCGGATTTTATTCATGCGCGAAAGATTGATAACAATCTGGCTGTTATCGGCTGTGGGAATACTGCCCCCCACCAAACCGGTATTGCCGCCCTGCGGCACCATAGGAATCTGATGCCGGTGACAAAGCCCGACAAGAGCAGAAACTTGTTCTGTACTATTAGGCAGCGCAATCAGCGGCGACTTTCCTGTCCAGCCGTTGCGCCACGAAGTCAAATAGGGCTGCATCGCGTCGCCTTCGATATAGCCACCCTGCCCCAAAAGTTTTTTGATCTGATCCAGAATATCGACGCTAACGGACATCGAATTTTATTCCTTGCGCCAAAGCAGGCCGGTCTGTGCCGAAATAAACGGTGCTGGTCTGACGGCGCATATAATTCTTCCAAGAATCCGTACCGGATTCACGCCCACCGCCGGTTTCTTTATCGCCACCGAACGCGCCACCAATTTCTGCGCCGCTGGTGCCGATATTAACATTAGCTATACCGCAATCACTATGGCGGCGAAAATATTCAGCCTCCCGCACATCAGTGGTGAAGATGGAAGATGACAGGCCTTGCGGCACGTCGTTATGAATCTCAAGCGCCTGCTCCAGATTTGCATAGGGCATAACATAAAGAATGGGCGCGAACGTCTCATACCGCACAATATCCGTTTGCTTCGATATTTTGACCAAGGCGGGCTCAACATAGAACGCATCGGGAAATGCGTCCCGCAGAACGCGTTTGCCGTACAACACCTTACCACCTTCAGCTTTGGCCTGTTTTAAGGCCTTTTGCATTTGCTGGCAGGAAACCTCATCAATCAATGGCCCCACCAACGTTTCCTTATCCAGGGGGTTGCCGATTTTCTTAGCCGCTATATGCGCGTAAGTTTTTTCTAGCTGCGTAAAGAGTTTTTCGTAGATTGATTTATGCGCGATCACACGGCGTGTGGTAGTGCAGCGCTGGCCCGCAGTTCCTACTGCGCCAAATAAAATAGAATTCAGCGCCAGTTCCAGATCTGCCTTGTCGCTGACAATAATGGCATTATTGCCACCAAGTTCCAGCAGAGTTTTGCCAAAGCGTTCCGCCACGCGTGGTCCCACTTGCCGTCCCATGCGGGTACTGCCTGTGGCACTGACTAGGCTAATAGCAGGATTAGAAATAAGCCGCTCACCAATCTTCGCATCGCCGAGCACAATCTGGCTAAGGTTTTCAGGAACTTTGCCGCCACCTGCGACATAACGCGCCGACGCTTTCTCAAATAAAGCCTGACAGGCAAGCGCACATAATGGCGTTTTTTCAGAAGGTTTCCAGATAACGCTATCGCCGCAAATAACCGCCAATGCAAAATTCCATGCCCATACTGCAACCGGGAAATTAAAAGCGCTGATAACGGCGACAGGCCCCAAAGGCAGCCATGTTTCCTGCATCACATGCTGCGGCCTTTCCGATGCAATCGTCAGACCATACAGCTGCCGCGACAGGCCAACGGCAAAATCGCAGATATCGATCATTTCCTGAACTTCGCCTAGACCCTCAGCATGTATCTTACCACATTCGATCGTCACAAGCTCGGCAAGCTGCTTTTTATTCTGGCGCAATTCCTCCCCGAATAAACGGATTAATTCACCACGCTTTGGCGCGGGCACATCGCGCCATGTATTAAAAGCATCCACCGATTGTTTGATCTTCTTGTCCAACTGCGCAGCGGCACAAAATTTCAATCGCGCAAGTTCACTGCCGTCTATAGGTGTTGTAACAACCAGATCACGACCTTGATAAAGCTTTAGGTCAACGCCCAAAGCGCGTAGAAGTTTTGCAACATTCATTTAAAGGCTTTCGAGTTTTGGACAATGCGTGGCGTAGAATTTTCCGTAAGTGGTTTTGAGGAAAGCAGGTAATGGAATTTCTTCCTGTTTAACGAAACCTTTTTGCGGTAGATCACCTTTGCTAACCATCTCGACCACAGCGGCGATGGACGCTGCCGTTGTCCATAGAATGGCCGGGCGATATTTACCGTCGATCATCAACGGATCATAGGACGCAACCAGAACTTTGGTTTGCAAGCGACCCTCAATCTCGCCCTGAGCCGAGACATGCATCAAAACGCGGTCTTCGTCATCTGGTGGTAAGGCAAACCCCAAACGTTTGACGAGATCATCCGGACTGTCGCGAAAACGTAAATCTTCCAGCAGTAATTTTATGCCGGACAAATGCCCTGGATAACGAATACTTTTATAATCCAGTGTCTCGACCTTACCAGCATAGGTTTCGGTCATCGTGCCGAGACCACCGGACGTCGTGAAGGCTTCATATTCCACGCCGTCGATACGCAAAATTTCGGCATTACGTAACGCGGGCACCTTTATATGCTTGCCATCCGCGATAACATCGCATTCGGCGATATATTCATGCACCAACCCAGCCAGTGACCAGTTACCGGCGTAGCCGAGCTGTCCGGTCGGGCTTTGCGGCAATGCGCCAACACGCAAACGCAGATAATGTAACGTGCCCGCATCGAACTTGCTGGCCAGATGCGCACCGATGATACCGACGGCACCCGGAGCGAGGCCACATTGCGGGATCATCGTTTTCTGCGCGCTTTGCGCAAGCTTCCGCACAGCCTCGGTCGTTTTCACATCTTCTGTAGGATCGAAATAAGGAATACCCGCTTTATACGCAGCTTCCGCCAATGTAAGTGTCAGATGAAAAGGTAGGCAAGAAATTACCGCGTCGTGATTTTTTAAAATGCCCTCCAAAGTTTTGACGTCCTGCACGTCTCCAGCAATAAATTGCACACCACTTGGTATATACGCAGGGCTGCGCTGATCCATCGCCGTCACACTCATGCCGATGTCACGTAGCAAGATGGCCAGCAACCCGCCGACACCGCCTAAACCTATGATCAGTGGGTTTTTTATGGTCATGCCTAGCCCAGTTTTGTCATTTCAAAAAGATTTGTCGCTTGAGCGCCGAGGAAACCATGAAAGCGCGTAAGTTTGCCATCAGGGCCAGGCACATTGCCGCGCTCGGCCAGTTCATAATAAGCGTAGCTCCAATTGATTTTGCCCTTGGCGCCACTTTCCTCCAGCACATCGCAGTCTTCCATCACTGCTTTGGTGGAAGACTGGCGTAGCTTGGTTCCACGCTCCCCTTCGAAGTCGGCTTTCATCGGTATACCAGCCTGGCGAAGAGCTGTGACGGTATCCTCAATATCTTTCCATTCATCAACATGCTGTTCATTGATATAAGCCGTGAAGTGATTGACAGAATTGCCATGCAGCAAAGTCCAGGCCGCATATTGCGATTCCTTATCCACCTCTTCCACCACCCGACGTAGCGGCGCAGCCCAAGGCCGGACAAAAAAGGCGGCGAGATTTGCGGCTAATGCGTCCATCGTTGTTTGATTGAGTTCTTCGCCCTTGGCAACATATTCCAGCAACTGCGCATCGGCGGCGGAGAGCAAATCCGGCGCATCGGCAACTGCCTTTTTAATTTTGGCGGCCGTTTCCTTGGAAAGCTTATCAACTTCCAGCTGACTGATGAAAATTTTGGGATAAGCAGGGTTGGTTTTATGTTCGTAATGCCAAGCTGTTAGTTTTTTATCTTCGAACAGATAAGTATCTTTTCGCACATAGCCCAGCGCCGTAAAAATACGCGCGATAGCTTCAACGCCCGATGGCTGGCTGCCTACCTTTGTATTAAAGGTGCGGAAAGCGATATGGTCATTTTGGACTTTGCCACCACGCTCCTCCACCATGCTTTGATAAAGGGCAGCATAGCTGACGCGGCTTTTATAATGCGCCCAAAGAATGGTCAGAAGTTTATCCAGGAGGGGCAAAACACTCATAGAATCCTCTTTTGGCAAGCCGTGAGAGAAAAGCGACAAACCCTTATTAAGACTACCAAAATAGGGTAACAGCAGAAGGTTACCAGAGGCTTACTACTGCTTTTTGACTACAGTGGCGGGGTCAATGGGTTTGCCTTCAAGGCGGGTTTCGAAGTGCAGTTGCGGCGATGGTACATTGCCGGTTTTGCCAACGGTGCCAATCATATCCCCTTGAGCCACAACGGCATCTTTATTCACCAGAGTGCGATCCAGATGCGCATAAGCGGTTACCCAACCGCCTTTGTGGCGAATGAGAATAAGGTTACCAAAACCTTTCATTTCATTGCCGGCATACACGACAATGCCGTTCGCAGCTGCAACAACAGGAGCGCCTTTGGGCGCACCTATATTAATGCCGTCATTATTCAGCCCCTGCCCTTTGGGTCCGAAGGTGGCAAGCACCGGTCCTTGTACTGGCCATTTCATGTCAACTGATGGAGTGTTTGTTGACGCTGACGGCGCAGTAGGCGGTGAGATTGGTGGGGGTGCTGGCGGTGGTACAGGTTCAGGTGGCGGAGGAAGTACCGCCGGAGTTTGCGCTGCAGGCGTCGCCGTTGTCGCAACAGCTTTTGGCGCTGGCGATGGCTTGCTCAAATCTTCAACCGGCGCGGATGTCACGGCTGCCCCCAACAACCCATGTTGCGAACTGGGCGGAATGGCCTGGATCGGTGTCAGGGGTGCTTGCTCGATTGGAGGTAACGGCGCAGCGGAAGGCGCAGGCGCAATGCTGGGGCCGCTACTGCTATTATATCCGGAATAAGACGGCGCATTATTACCAGCGGGTAATGTAAGGCTCTGCCCCGGCTGCAATTTGAAAGGCGGTTGCAGATTATTCAGAACAATAATCTCGCGCATGGACACATTATGTTCCTTGGCGATGGCATAGATATTTTTATTGCCTTCAACCGTTATCGTCTGTCCCGGCGTAATCTCTGAACGTTCCGGCAATTTAGGATGCCCAATGGCGCAGGCGGCAAGCAGGCAGCTTGCCACAACCAAAACCAGCCATGAGCGCATTCTTTGTTTCATCAAACCGCCATACTAATACGTTCCATACCGTCCATATATTTCCGAAGGGCGGTAGGAATGATGATAGAACCGTCTGGCTGCTGGAAATTTTCCATGACCGCGATCAGACAGCGACCAACAGCGACGCCCGAACCGTTCAGCGTATGAACGAATTCCGTATTCTTGTCGCCTGCATTACGGCTACGAGCATTCATACGCCGCGCCTGGAAATCACCACAGTTGGAACAGCTGGAAATCTCGCGATAAGTATTTTGTCCCGGCATCCAGACTTCAATGTCATAGGTTTTACGTGAATTAAAGCCCATATCGCCAGCACACAAAACAATCGTACGGAACGGCAGCTCGAGACGGTTCAATACTGTCTCGGCGCATTCCGTCATGCGTTCATGTTCGGCAATGGATTGATCGGGCGTCGTGATGCTGACCATTTCGACCTTGTAGAACTGGTGTTGTCTTAACATGCCACGGGTATCTTTCCCGGCGGCACCAGCTTCGGCACGGAAACATGGTGTTTTTGCGGCGAAGCGGAACGGCAATTCCTGCGAATTCAAAATCTCATCCGCCACATAGGCTGTCAGCGGCACTTCAGCTGTAGGTATCAGCCAATGCCCAAAATTGGTCTGGAACATATCACCCGCCATTTTCGGTAATTGGCCCGTGCCATACATGGTCTTGTCGTTGACAAGCAGCGGTGGCGAGATTTCGGTATAACCAAATTCCTGCGTATGGATATCCAGCATGAAGTTGCCAAGCGCGCGTTCCAAACGTGCCAGCGGGCCCTTCAGCATTGTAAAGCGCGCGCCAGATAATTTGGATGCCGTGGCAAAATCCATCAGCTTCAGATCTTCGCCTAATTCGAAATGCTGTTTGGCAGAATTCAAACCGCTTGGCGCGCCGTAACGGCGCAGCTCGACATTATCTTTTTCATCTTTACCATCCGGCACATCGACAGCTGGCATGTTGGGTAGGCTGGAAAGAATACTTTCCAGTTTCTCGCCGATGCCATGTTCCTGCTGTTCAAGCTCTGGCATTTTGGTTTTGATCGATCCTACTTCTTGCATCAATGCATCGGCGTTGCCTTTCTTGGCTTTGATCTCGCCGATCTGCTTGGATAGCTCATTGCGCTTGGCCTGCAATTCCTGCATCGCGGTTTGCGCGGCGCGACGATCACTGTCTAAAGTCAGAATTTCAGATGATGCAGCAGGCAGCCCCCGGCGCTTCAGCGCCTGGTCGAAAGCTTCCGGGTTTTTACGAATAAAAGCGATGTCGTGCATGGTCTAACTTCCTGAAAATGAAGTTGAGACTATATCGGGAGTTAAGCAGACGGTCCAGCCGCAGCTTCTGCCGCCGGCCGGGTTTTCTCAACCCATTTCGCCCCCAGAATGGATAGCTCATAGAGCACCATGAGGGGCAGCGCCAAGCTAAGCTGGCTGATAACGTCGGGTGGCGTGAGGACGGCCGCAGCCACGAAAATCAGCACAATGGCGTAGCGCCGGAACTGGCTGAGCTTCGCGGATGACAACAACCCTACCCGCGTCATTAACACTAGAATAACCGGCAATTCGAAAGCAATACCGAAGGCAAAAATCACCGTCATGGAAAGCGACAGGTACTCGCTGACCCGCGCTTCCAGCTGAATGGGCATACTGCCCACACCGCCCGGCATTTCAAAGCTCAGGAAAAATTTCCACGCCATCGGGAAGACGAAATAATAAGCCATTGCCGCGCCCATAAGAAAGAAGACGGGCGTTGCCACAAGGAAAGGTAAAAAAGCACGACGCTCATTCTGATAAAGACCGGGAGCCACAAACATCCAGATTTGCGATGCCACAATCGGGAAAGCCAGAAAGCATCCTGCCCACAGCGCAAGCTTGATATAAGTCATGAAGGCTTCGGTAAGGCCTGTGTAAATCAGACGGCGATGTTCGCCTTCA